>Ga0181525_10002752_pt1 | contig 14205 bp, 9 predicted proteins | sample PEATcosm2014_Bin_48_FD_121100 | JGI IMG/M metagenome (GOLD analysis project Ga0181525, IMG submission 121100) | Peatland microbial communities from MTU Mesocosm Facility, Houghton, MI, USA - PEATcosm2014_Bin06_10_metaG | ecosystem: Environmental > Terrestrial > Soil > Wetlands > Peat | place...
CCCAGAAAACGGATCCCGCCGCTTCCGTCCGGCTCGATTTTGAGCAACAAACCTTGCCGCAAACGAGTCTTGCTGAGATCTTGCGTCCATTCGCCTGCGAAGAAGTCATTCGCGACCTTCGCACCTCCGCTGCGCATCCATACGGTGACCTTATCGGCGTGGCCCGCGGTCGCAGTTGTGGTCGTTAGCTCGTTGCCGTCACTGGAAATTTTTTCGCGAATTGTCGCCACCACAGCTCCATCCTTTTTCTCCTTGACCTCCGCCTGCCGCTTATCGATCCTGCGCAACTCAATTTGGTTGAAGGCGAGATTGCCTGGCGCGGACGATTGGTGCCCGTTCCAATTCGCAGTGAAATCCAGATGGGTTTCGCCTGAAACCACTACGTGCACCCCGTCATGCAGAGGTGTTATGGAGAGCCGGTTGGGAGGATCCAGGCTCGACTGCGCAGAGACGAGCGTCCAGGAGCCAAGGCGCGGGTCTGCTACTCCAGGTTGGATGGCGGCAAGCAGTCCGAGCAAAAGTAAGGTACGAATTGAACCTCCTGATTCGATGGGGCAAAGTTTAGCAGATTCAGATAGCTCGGTAAGTGAGTGTTGCGCAGATGTAAACTCGCGAAACGGACCGCAAACGTAGGAACCTATTTCGTCCGTGTGGTTCTTAGGCGTCACCGTAGAGTTTTGCTGACGACGATTCTGGGAGATATGACATCATTGTGGCTATGCTTGCGCGCCGTTTTTTGGTGTCGGGGATCGTCCTCGCGGCAACCATCGCACTTCTTCCATTTTCTTTCCACGCGGAGCGCCGCCTAGAGACCGCAACCCGGGTCGAAGGGAGCCAGGCTGAAATTGTCCGGGAGGAACTGTCTACCCGTTTTCGTTCGCCGTTTGTGGACCGCGTCGTCCTGGTAATCGAGGGACTCCCGCCTGCTGATTCCGAGGAAGGCGGGCAATCGTTAGCAACCATTGTGGCAGCACTGAGAGAGCAGCCCGGCGTTTCGGGAGTGGTGTCCTATCTCGAGTTGCGCGATCCGATTTTTCTGGGCCGGGAAGGGGGAACGTTTGTTCTGGTGGGACTCACCTCGACCGGCGGTCCAGTCGAATCGCTCGTTCCCGGGCTTCATCAGCTGGCAAGCGCGCTCCAAAATCAACTACGCGGCCGTTATCCTGCGGTGAAGATCGAACTAACAGGCGAGATTCCACTGAATTTCGATATTCGGAAAGCGAGCGCCGCCGACGTGCATCGCGGCGAAAGCCTGGTCATCCCTGCGACCCTCGCTCTTTTGTTGGTGGCTTTTGGAAGCCTGATCGCCGCCCTGATTCCATTGGCGGTTGGCCAGCTTGCCATAGCAACCACCCTGGCGATTACAGGGTTCTTGGCCCAGCGCTGGCACTTGTCCATTCTGGTTCAGAATTTGGCCACCATGCTTGGCCTGGGCCTGGGAATCGACTACGCGCTGCTCATGATCAGCCGCTTCCGGGAAGCGATTGCCGCCGGGAACGACGGACCCAGGGCCGGGTTGATCGCGGCACGTCAGGCAGGACGCACACTCTTGATTTCAGCCTCAACGGTAGCCATTGGATTTCTAGCCCTGTTGACGGTTCCGATCAGCGAGATCCGTTCCATCGGTGTCGCGGGATTTCTGGTGACGGGAATGAGTGTGTTGCTTACAAATACCCTGGTCCCGGCACTGCTGGTGTTGCTCGGTCCGCGGATTGATCTTGGCCGATTACCCTTTACTCCAAAGTTGGATGCGCATCGGGCCGCGCGCACGGGAAATCGTTGGCGGCAATGGGGAAAAATGATCGTCGCGCATCCCTGGCTTGCCCTCCTTGTGGCAGGTACTCCTTTGCTTCTGCTCGCCTGGCAGGTCAGACGACTGGACACCAGCGTCCCCCGAGGGGATTGGCTTCCGCCGGCGGCGGAATCGGTCCATGCGCTGCACACCCTTGAACGGATGGATCGGGGCGGCGTTGTTGAGTCGTTGCGCGTCATTGTCGAACTTCCAACAGATTCCATCGCGCAAACCGATGCGGGGTGGAATGCGCTGGATCGTCTCACCAAGCGCCTCGCGAGCGACCCTCGCTCTGACCGGGTGATTTCTATCACTACGATTGCGGAGAGCAACCGGTCTTCCCTCCCCGACCTCTCGCGGGAGACGCGTCGAACCTTCCTGAGTAGTGACGGACGAGCGGCGCTGCTTGAGGTGTTACCCGCGAGTTCGGTCTCGTTGCGCGACCAGGTCAACTGGGTGCGGGAGCTGCGTAAGACCGGCGCGGCAGCTCTCACCGGAGTGCCTGGCGCGACCCTTCTCGTTGGAGGAATCCCGGCGCTCAACGCCGACTATGAAACGATTATCAGAGACCGCTTTCCGTCCGTAATGGCGTTAGTAGTGGGGGGAACGCTCCTTGCTCTGCTCTGCGGCTTCCGATCGATCTTCGCTGCCGTGAAGGCCATTGCACTCAACCTGTTCTCGGTCGCGGCGTCCTTCGGAGCGTTGGTTTTCGTTATCCAAGACGGACATGGAAGCAGCTTCCTGGGAGTTCATGGGGGAACCGGTAGCGTGTTTCCCCTTGTCCCGATCGTCGCTTTTGCCATCGTCTTCGGGTTAAGCATGGATTACGAGGTATTTCTGGTCGCGCGCGTTCTGGAAGCCAGACGGAGCGGACTGAGTGAAATGGATGCGATCCCGGAGGGCCTTGCTAAAACCGCGGGCCTGATTACGAGCGCCGCCGCCATCATGATCGTGGTATTTGCGGCATTCACCTTCGGAGATTTCCTGGTGGTCAAGATGATCGGATTTACGTTGGCGGTCGCCGTGTTAATTGATGCGACGCTCGTTCGTATCGTGATCGGTCCGGCTCTGCTTCGTATTGCCGGCGACTGGAACTGGTGGCCGGGCGGACTCAGCACGGCGGGCAGGGCGTCAGTTATGGCGAGTCGCGAATGACGTCTTTCTGCGTTGACACAAAACATCGACGTGCCGTTGTTTGAGCCCAGTTCTAGAGCAACGAGCTACCATTCGCAGGGCGGACTGGGGGTAGTTACGCCACCCAAAGCCTCTGCGAGTGCGTTTTGCAAGGCCCACGCATAGGATTTCGTTTCGCGACTCGACCGGCCGCTGGACCGGGCTTTCACGGGGAGAGTGCCGATCATTGCAATTCCTGAAACGATTCGATTTTACGCCGTGCTGCCGACCTCTAGCGAGGCGCCTGCAAGCGTAACCTTGATGCCTCTCCGCGACGCAAAAGTCCTGAAATCGGACTCTAGGGCGGCCGGAAATTTCTCGGTTCCCGTTCCACTCGTGGCTGTACACCACTCGAGCTTCGTCCATTTGCGTTGGTGCGGAGGCGCGCCATGCTCTCTGATTGAGCACAAGCGACAAGTGACAATATTATTTTCTGGTATAGTCCTCATCGAGTTATCCGATTTCCTATCTCCTTGAACGCTTTTGTGGAGGTGCAATGCAAATTCAGCGCAGGCTCCTTGCCCTACTGTTGTGTTGCGCCGTGGCAGCTTGGGCGCAGGGCAATTCGTTCGATAAGATTCGGTACAACGGCGGATCGGTGGACTCGAAAGTTGATCCCAAGGACTGGCATAACCAGCTCACCGTGACCTCCGACATGATTACCTTGGCCCTGAAAGACGGTAAGAAGCTCGAGATCCCGCCCAAGACTGTCACTTCGTTGAGCTACGGCCAAGAGGCGCACCGGCGCGTCGGAACAATGATAGCCCTGGCCATACTCATCTCTCCGATCGCTTTGTTCGGATTGCTTCACAAGACTCGCCTCCACTTCATCGGAATTCAGTACACGCTTCCAGGCGACAAAACCGGGGGCATTCTGTTGCAGGGTGACAAGGACAACTACCGTGCAATCCTGGTTGCGCTTCAAGGCGTTACAGGCGCGCCAGTGTCGGTCGCTGAAAAGGACCGGGAATATGTTCCGGTGAGCATTCGGACCCAAGTGGCGAAAGAGGAAGAAGAGAAGACGACCGAGCAGAGCCCGAAGGAAGGTAAGCCGGCTGAAAACGTTTCTGCAGAATCAGCAAAAGGGACCGTGAACGTTTCCTCCAACCCGACTGGAGGGGATGTATATGCGGACGATGATTTTGTCGGGAACTCTCCTGCGACGCTCAAACTTGCGCCCGGAAAGCATACCATCACCGTAAAGCTGTCTGGCTATACGGATTGGTCGAAAGAGATCACGGTGCAGACTGGGTCAGAAGTCCAGCTCAACGCGAGTTTGGAAAGGCACTCGCAGTAGGTTCTGAGAAAATGCGCAACCTTCGGATGAGTGTGGGGTGAGATGCAGTTTAGCGTCGATAGATTTTGGAGTCGGCATTTCTATTTTTGAATTTCAATCTGTCCGCGTTCCGTAGCCACAATCTCCGGCCGGCTCCGACAGCTCGCTGTCTTCGCTGTCACGCACACGCGCAAAACCTCTCGCGATCCGAGCCCCAAATTAGAATTGTGAGTATTTCCTTTGGGTAGGGCTCGTCGAGATTTAGAAATGTTGGCGCGCCTTTTGAACTCTTTGCGTGGTGCGTGCTACTAGCCAAGCAGCGGGAAGAGCGCATCAGTTTTTTTGAATATCGGTGCGGTTCCACCATCCGCCGCCGAGGGCTTGAAAGAGCGCAGCGGTGTCGGCATAGCGGCTGGCCTGTGCTTGAACGAGATTTATCACGGCTTGCTGATACGCTTGCTCGGCGCTTAAAAGCGCCAAGTAATTTGCGTAGCCGGATTGATACTGCTTCTTTGAAAGATCAAGCGTCACGGCCGCGGCATCTCTTGCCTCCGCCGCGGCCTTCAAGGCGTCGGCGTCCTGTTGCAAGGCGTTCAGCGTGTCGGCCACATTCTGAAACGCGGTCAACACCGTACTGCGATATTGTTCGGCGGCTTCAGTATAAGCAGCTTTTGCGGCACGCTCGCGGTGTAGCAGGGTGCCTCCATCAAGAATCGGCTGCGCGACACTCGCGCCTACGTCCCAGAAACCCGGGCCTGGTTCGAACAGATGCCCGAGGACGACCGCCATGCTGCCGGCGTCAGCGGTCAGCGCGAAATTCGGCAGCCGATTCGCGATCGCAATTCCAATTTGCGCGCTCGCCGAATGAAAGTTCTCCTCGGCTTGGCGCACGTCCGGCCGCTGCTCCACGAGCTGCGAAGGGAGGCTCAGCGGCAATTCCTGCGGCAATTGCAAACTGGAAAGCTCAAACTTTTCAGGCAGATCCTGGCTCGGAAAGCCTCCCGATAACGCAGCAAGCAGGTCACGCTGTTGCGCCGACTCCTTCAGCAGCGGCGGCAGTGTAGCGACGATTTGCGCGAGCTGCGATTCCTGCGCCGCGACGTCGAGCCTGCTCACATATCCGTTCGCAAACTGGTGTCGCAAAATTGCCAGCTCATTGGTATTGATGGTGATCAGCTGGTGTGTTGCATCTATCTGCGCCCTCAGCGAAGCTTCCTGAATGGCTCCGCCGGCCACGTTTGCGCTTAAAGTGATGTGCGTTGCGGCCAGTGCGAAGCGTGCTTGTTGATCCTGCGCCTGCAATGACTCCACGGTTCGCCGGTTCAGGCCGAAAACGTCGGGAACAAATGAGACGCTGACTTCCGGCGTGTAGAAGCTGTAATTGAAAGCGTTCGTGTTGGTCACTGGCGATACGTTGCTCGACGATTTCGCTCGCGTTGCCGAGAAGCCGCCGGTCACACTGGGATAGTAAGCTCCGCGTTGCGCCAGTACGTTCTCTCTCGCGACGATCAACGCAGCTTGTGCCGCCTTGAGATTTGGATTCGCTTTGAGCGAGCGCTCAATCAAATCGTTGAGCGGCTGCGAGTGAAACAGTGTCCACCACTCTGCCGGAATGTCGCGGCCGTCAACGATTTGTTGCGCTTCTCCGCCTGTGACGTTGGCCGTGCTGCTGGTCGTCGAAATGGGAGCCGGCGTGTAGCCGGTGACATTCGGAGCGGCAGGCTTCTTGAAGTTAGGCCCGACCGCGCAACCTGCCGCGAACAACAGGAGGAAAGCCGCGATGATGGAGACGAGGCGCGATTTGTGAGTGAGCACCATGCGAATTAATTTCCTATGTGCCTGCGGCTCATATGCGTGCCGTCGAGCGCCGTGGTATTTCTGGTACTTGAATTTCCTGCTCCGCCGACGATCGCGGGATTAGCTCCGCGATGCCGCATGGTGCTAAGCGCTGGCACGGCGGGCCTGACGGCACTCGGCGCGCGATGTGACGGCGCGTGGTTGACGGTTTCATTTCGGGCTAATCCGTTCTGTGCGGCGCCCGCAGGTTTGTCTGAACCAGGACCATGAGAATTTTTAGAATCTTCGGACGCGGACCGTTCGCGCTTCTTCGTAAACTCGTTGCGCCGGCTCGGTTTGCTCAGGCTCGCGTTGGCAGCCGGTGCTTTCTTGCCTGAAACTTTGGGATGGCTTTGTTGAGCATCTGGAGTTTTTCCGCTGTGCGTTGGGTCGCCAGCCGGAACAGCATGATCGGCCTCACGCGAACGATTGCCCACTGTATCCGCAGCACTCCGAGAAGGCGCTTGTTGGGATGCTGTAACGGCTCGGGCTGCTCCAGTTGCACTGACAGCCGCCGCGCATCCGAGCATCAGAAAAATAAGGCGAGCAGCCCTCATTTTGGCGCTCCTGACTGTGCGCGATGGTGCGGCTCCAGAAATATCATCCGCAGCGCGGGCACAGCCAGGAGCAGCATGATGGGACCAACCAGCATTCCGCCCACGATCACAGTGGCCAGCGGACGCTGTACCTGGCTGCCAATGCCCGTGGATATTGCCGCGGGAAGCAAGCCGATGCAGGCCGAAAGCGCCGTCATCAGCAAAGGGCGCATCCGCGTGGAAGCAGCGCGGAACATCGCCTCCTCGGGCGCAAAGCCGTGTTGCCGTTCCTGGTTGTAAAAAGTAATCATTAGGATGCCGTCCATAACCGACACCCCGAAGAGTGAGACGAAGCCGATTGCGGCCGAGATGCTGAAATTGAGTCCGGAGAGATACAGCGCGAGTATGCCGCCAACAATCTCATCTGGGATGCCTGCGAGCGCCAGAAGGCAGTCGCGCAGGTTATTGAACAAGGTGTAGAGCAGCCCGATGATCAGCACCAGGCTGATCGGCACAATAATTTCCAGGCGTTTCTTGGCCTCTTGAAGATCTCCGAACTCTCCGGCCCAAACCAGCCGGTATCCCGGCGGAAGTTTCACGTTCGTCGCGATTCGTTTCTGAGCCTCCTCAACGGTGCCGCCCAGGTCGCGGCCGCGCACGCTGAACTTCACCGGGATGAAACGCTGCACGCCTTCGTGATAAATCCACGCGGCTCCTGTATCCAAGGTGATGGTGGCCAGTTCGCTCAACGGAATATAGGCATTGGCACCGCTCGCGGTTTGATAGCCCACCTTAATATTGCGAATTGTTTGGAAGCTGTCGCGATATTCCGGCGTATAACGGACGACCAAATCGAACTGCCGGTCGCCCTCCAGAACCTCTGTCGCAACTGCTCCTCCCATCGCCGCTTGAACGATCGAGTTCACATCGCCGGAGTTCAGCCCGTAACGCGCGGCTTTCGCGCGATCCACCTTGATGTTTAGGTTCGGCTGTCCCAGGACCGGAAAGATGCCGAGGTCGGCAACTCCGCGCACCTGATTCATCTGGTCCCGCACCTGGTTGGCTAGCTGAGTTAAGACTTCCAGGTTGGGGCCGATGATCTTGACCGAATTTACGCCTTTGACGCCGGAGATCCCTTCCTCGATGTTGTCCTCAATATACTGGGAGAAATTGAAGACGACGCCCGGCAACTCGTTGTTAAACTCCGATTGAATTTGATCAGTCAATTTGTCCTTGGTTACGCCTCTCGGCCACTGGTCAAAAGGCTTGAGCGGTGCGAACAATTCGACATTTGAGAATGGTGAAGCATCGCTGCCGTCGTCTGGACGGCCATGCTGCGAAACCACGGTGATCACTTCGGGATGCCTTAGCAGAATCTCCCGCATTTTTCGCGAGGCCGCCTCGCCGTCTTCTAGCGAAAGCGTGGTCGGCATGGAAGCGCGAATCCAAAAATTGCCTTCCTCCAGGTGCGGAAGAAACTCGCTGCCAAGCCGCGGCGCAATCAGAAAAAATGTTCCCAGAGATAATGCAAGCTCGATTCCCACCACAAGCACGCGGTGGCGCAGCGAAAAATGAAGCGTGGGCGTGTAAATCCGATGCAACAGGCGCACAACCTTCGTGTCAACTTCCTTCACACGCTCCGGCAGCAGCATGGACGCAATCACGGGCGTGACCGTGAAGGTTGCCAGCAAAGCCCCCGCCAGCGCATATCCATAGGTGCGCGCCATCGGGCCGAAAATCTGGCCCTCGACTCCCTGCATGGTGAACAGCGGCACGAAACCCGCCACGGTAATGAGCGCCGAAAATAGAACCGCCTTGTCCACCTGGATCGCGCTGATCAAAATCAGCCGCAAACGATCCGTCCATCCATGGCCTGGCGCTAGATGCTCGCCCTCTGTGTCTTGCGTCGGGTCGGGTCCCCAGTGACCTGCTGCCAGCTGTTGTAGCAAACCCTGCCTTTCCTCCGGGCTTTTCTGAAAATTGCGAAAAACATTTTCGACGAGGATCACTGCCGAGTCCACAATGATGCCGAAATCCACAGCCCCTACAGACAGCAGGTTCGCGCTTTCCCCCCTAAGCACCAGAAAAATAGTGGCGAAGAACAGCGCGAACGGTATGTTCAAACCCACGATAGTCGCGCTGCGGAGATTGCCCAAGAAAATCCACTGAATCAGGAAGACCAGCAAACATCCAAATATCAGGTTGTGCAAAACTGTGTGCGTGGTGAGGGCCACGAGTGAAGAGCGATCATAGAATGGAACAACTTGGACGCCCGGTGGCAGGCTCCCATCATGATTTAGCTTTTCGATTGCCGTTTCGACCTTGGGAATCATGTCGGCAGTCTGCTCGGTGCGCCGCATCACCACGATCGCTCCAACGACGTCATCGCGTCGGTCGCGGCCCAGAATGCCGAGTCTGGGTCGGTAGCCCACCGAAACCTTCCCGACATCCCTCACCAATACCGGGACACCGTTGACTTGATTGAGGACGACGTTCTCGATGTCGCCGACCTTATAACCCTGAGCCAAGTCATCGTTGCCACCATCATCAATCAGGCCGACACCACGAATATTGATCGACTGCTGGCCAATGCGGATTTCGCGCCCGCCCACGTTGATATTCGCGTTGCCCAGAGCGGTCAACATCTGCGGCACGGTGACGCTGTAGGCTTCCAACTTGTGCGGATCAACCTCGACTTGAAATTCCTTGGTTGGGCCGCCCCAACTGTTGACGGCTGCAATGCCGGGAATGGTCAATAACCGGCGCGCCACAATCCAATCCTGGACTGTGCGCAGATTCGTGATTCCGAAGTGTGGCGGCCCGACAACCTGATAACGATAGATTTCACCCGTCGAACTGTTCGCCTGGATGGAGGGCACCAGATTGCCGGGCAGAGTCACGTTCTGTGACATCGCGACTGATGCCTGGGCGTAGGCAAAATTATAATCCACCCCATATTTGAAGCTGACGCGAACGAAGGACAGCCCGTAGAACGACGTGGAACGGATGACGTCAATCCCGGGAGTGGTGTAAAGGCCAATCTCCATCGGAATCGTGTAGTAGCGTTCCATTTCCTCAGCCGAGAGCCCCGGCGCCTGCGCGGTGATTTCCAGGATGACCGGCGTTGGATTCGGATACGCCTCGATGTTCAGCGCTTTAAACGCAACAATCCCAGCGCCCAGAAATAAAACCACCCCTACCACAACGATCGGGCGGCGGCTGAGACAAAACGCGACTAAAGATTTGAACATGGCTCGTCGTTTTTCGTGGAATAGCGCTCGGGCATTCGATCTAGTCCGTCGGCGGCGCTTGCAGCATGTTGCTCAGGAACACGGCCCCGTCGCTCACGGCGAGCTCTCCGGGTTGTAGACCGGCGAGGATCTGAACGCGGCCATCCTTCCGCAAACCTGTCTTGACGACCTTTTGCACAAAATGGCGGCGATCGCTGGTCACCCAAGCAGTCATGGTTCCATCGGCTTCGCGCACAACGCCGTTCGCCGGTATGGCCGTGCCTTCGACGGGGTCGTGGACGCGTATAACGAAGTTTGCGAGCATTCCGGGCCGCAGCTCATCGCGGGGATCTGCGACTTCGGAGCGCGTCGTCACTCGATGTGTGTTTGGATCGACCGCCGAGTAAATCTTGGAAACTTTTCCCTTGAATACGCGGTCAGGGTACGCCATCACCTTTACTTCGACCGGCTGTCCCAAACGAAGAAGCGGAATATTGCTTTCAACCACATCCGCAAGCATCCACTTGAGCGAGATGTCAGACACCGTGTAAGGCGCGGGATCGTTTCCCGGTTGCACCAGGAATCCAGGCTGCGCATTTTTCGCCGTGACTTTGCCGGAGATCGGACTGCGCACCACCAGTGCAGGATCGATCTTGCGCGACGCGATTATTTGATCAATTTCGGCGTCCGTCTTGCCAAATACGCGCACGGCGTCCCGCGCGGCCTTCAAAGCTCCCTCCGCGGTTTGCTGATCGGAGGTGGCTTGTTCCAGCTCGCGCTGCGATACCCCGTTTGCTCCGTTAAGGCTGGTGGCGCGCTGCAGCTCTCTGTTGGTCAGTTCGAAAGTCGCAGCCGCGCCGATCAGGCTCGACTCAGCTTGAATGAGATCCGGGCTTTTGATTGTGTAGAGGGGCTGTTCTTTCCGAATCTGTGCGCCCAGCTGTACAAACATGTTAAGGATCGTTCCTTGATAAAGCGGAAACACCTGCACCGACACGTCGCCATCAAAATCAATGTTGCCGACCGTTTCCTCCTCAACTGGAAACAGGTAGGTGCCGACCGGCTCAACCTTGATTGCGCCGAGTTGGCTCGACGATAAGTCCAGTGCCGGTTCGGACGAGGACGCGTTGGAGTTTCGGGACACCCGCTGCGGCTGCGTCGCGGGCGCGGACTGACCGTGGCTGCGCGCCGAGACCAGGAGCCCCGTCGCGATCGCGATCAGGATTGCCGCAATCGTTGTGAACACCGCGGCAGTTTTCTTGCTGATATGAACTGGACGATTCATCTTAGTCGTTCGGCCATCACTCGTTCCGAGGTCCGGCTCACACGGCGAAAACACGGCGCTAAATCGCCTGCGCGCGGAGCCTCAGCAGAATGGTCTCCCCAGCCATACTGCTTGCACGATACGGGCACGAGCAATCCTGTCTTTTGCGTGACGCAGGTGTCTTGCGGCGCAGGTCAGACTATCTTTTGGCCATCCTCATCACATCGGGATGGTCTGCGGGGCTGAGTTGCGGCAATATGCGAGTTGGCGGGTATGGAACTTTCGTTGATCTATCGGCGCGAGAACCGCATGCGATTTCTAGTCGCAGCGGCGGTTCTGATTGTGGCGATCGCCACGATTGACTGGCTCACCAAACCGTACATCTCCATCGGGTTTCTATACCTGTTTCCGATTATGTTGATCGCAGGTTTCCTTCCGCGGTGGCAGATTGTCGCGGTTGCGCTTGTTTGCGGAGTTCTTCAAGAGCTGTTCAGCGAACTCCCGTCAGGCGAAGCAATCACGAGATTGCTGATGGCTTCCGCCGGATTTGTCGGAACCGGCCTTTTTGTTTCTGAGATTATTCGCGGACGGCAAATGGCGATGGAACACGCCGAGGAAGTGGAAACCCACAGCAATTTGCGCCGGGAGGCGGAGGAGCAGGTTCGTATCCTGGTCGAGAGCAGCCCTGCGGCAATCGTCACCATTGACGCTTCCAGCAAAATCCTGCTTGCCAACGAGGCCGCGCAGAGTCTCTTTGCGCCGGGAGATACTTCCATCGTGGGCCAGTCGATCGCCGAATTCTTGCCGGCGCTGCAAAGCGCGGTGCAGACGCAGGGGTCGCGACAGTTTCATACCGAACTTCGCTGCCGGGGCAAACGGAAAAACGGGGAAGCGTTCCTCGCGGCCGTGTGGTTTTCGAACTACCCTACCAGCCAAGGACCGAGGCTCGCGGCCATCGTCGTTGATCTTTCCGAGGACTTGCGCGACCGCGAGGATTTGAGTCTCGATTACCTGCTGAAAAACACAACAATTTTGATGGGCGCCGTGGCGCACGAAATTCGCAATATTTGCGGCGCGGTCTTGGCCGTATACAAGAATCTGTCCCGCCTTTCGTCATTGAAGGACGATCAAGATTTTCGCGCTCTAGGCACCTTGATCGAGGGCTTGGAAAAACTGTCCGAGATGGAGCTTCTGCCGTCGCGCGACCAGAACTCGACCTCAGTTGAGTTAACCAATTTGCTCGACGAGCTGCGTGTATTGATTGAACCTTCGTATCGCGAGGCGGGCGCTGGGATCGTGTGGCGCTTACAAGACGATCTTCCGCTTGTCACGGGAGACCGCTACGGATTGCAGCAAGTGTTCCTCAATCTTGCTCGCAACAGTCAACGCGCCATGGAATCAACGGAAGAGAAACAACTCACCATCAGCAGTGCGTTGGAATCCAGCTCCGTGGTGATTCGATTCGCGGACACCGGCACCGGAGTTTCGTCACCCCACGAATTATTCAAGCCGTTCCAGCGCGGAGCCAATGCGGCCGGCTTGGGTCTATATGTCTCCCGAGCGATTCTACGCAGCTCGGGAGGGGATTTGCGATTTGAGCCACGCAACGAAGGCTGTTGTTTTGCGGTCAGCCTAACCAGAGCTCGTTACAAGGAAGATGGCGTCGATGAATAAAGCTTCGGCGAAAAATATCCGCTTGCTGCTCATTGATGACCATGCGTTGTTCCGCGAGAGCGTCTCTCGGCTGCTGCAGGCCGAACCGGGATTCGAGGTGATCGCGGACTGCAGTTCGGGCGCCGAAGCAATGCGGATCATCGAATCGCGCGAAGTTGACATCGTCCTGCTCGATGTTGACCTAGGTCAGGAACGCGGCACTGACCTTCTTGAAACTCTCCATGCGAAGCACTTTGAAGGGAAGGTGCTCCTTGTCACTGCGGGCGTAAACGAGAATGAAGTCCCCGGTCTCATCCGCAAAGGGATTTGCGGAATTTTCTTGAAGCACGGTGCCCCATCGCTATTGGTGCAGGGAATCCGCGAGGCGATGAGCGGAAAAGCACTCTTCGGGCAGAAATTGCTGCAAAGGGCATTCGAAAGCACGGAGGGGATCAGCGCACAGCCCGGCGGAGTTCGCTTCACGGAACGGGAGCGGCGAGTACTGTCCTTGATCTTTGAAGGCCTCGCCAATAAACAGATTGGCGATCGACTGCAGATTTCAGAAAGTGCAGTGAAAGCGTCCTTGCAACAACTCTTCGCCAAGACTGGAGTCAGAACGCGCAGCCAGTTAGTACGCATCGCCCTGGAGCGCTACAAAGAAGAGTTATAGCGCAAGTAGCGTCAACCGAGAAATCTGAAAAACGGCGGCTCCTTTCTCACAAAGTGTGCATCATAAACTGTCTCACCCTAGGGGTTCACTCCACTCACTGGTGTAGACCTCCTCCCGTTTCAGTGTGCTTCAGGTTCAATACGCAATTCGCAACCAGGCGTCATTTATCGAACGCGACCTGAGGGATTGGCCTGTACCATACGGTTACGTGATGTTGCCGGGGGCGCGAATGCGTTTGGCCCAATCCTGGATTGCTGTGGCGCTGGTGCTTTTGTGCGGCGGCACGCGGGTACTTGCTGCTGCGCAAGACACCTCACCGTCGCTCAAAGTGGAAGAAGACAAGATGCGCTTCCACTTATTGCCGCAATCCGGGCTGGAGCTCCCTATTAGGAATACCTCCGCGCAGCAAGTCTCCGGAAAGTTTGCGCTTGAGCTTCTGAACCTCGAGGATGATTCGGTCGCGGCAACGCTATCCGGCACTTTCACCGAACAACCGGGAGAAACGATCGAAAAGATCGCCTGGCCGGTGGAGCAGCTGCCCAGCGACACGCCGTCCGAACTTGGATGGTACCGGCTGCGCTACACGTTCACAGCGGATGCGACCGCGACGGCAGCGCCCGTAACCGGGATCGTTCAGCTGGGCCGAATCATCCCGGATGGATTCGCAATCAGCATGGCCGCGGCGCGAAGCGTGGCTCCCGGCACCAAGTATCCGGTGCGAGTCCATGTGGAAAATCCCAGGACGAGGCAAGCGTACGCAAGTATTCCGGTCGAA
>Ga0181525_10002754_pt1 | contig 14200 bp, 11 predicted proteins | sample PEATcosm2014_Bin_48_FD_121100 | JGI IMG/M metagenome (GOLD analysis project Ga0181525, IMG submission 121100) | Peatland microbial communities from MTU Mesocosm Facility, Houghton, MI, USA - PEATcosm2014_Bin06_10_metaG | ecosystem: Environmental > Terrestrial > Soil > Wetlands > Peat | place...
CTCGCCCGGGCACAGTGAACCACTACGAACACCTTGGCTCCAGAGAAGCGGAAGGAACTGGGGATCGTGACCGAAGGCTTCGGGGCAGCAGTCGTGGTCGTCGTTGGCGCGACGGTCGTGGTCGTGGTTGGCGGAACGGTCGTCGTCGTTGACGTTGTCGTGGTGGTTCCCGCCGGATGCGTCGTGGTGGTGGTCCCCGAAACCGAGGTCGTGGTCGTCGTTGGCGCGACGGTCGTGGTCGTCGTTGCGGGAACAGTCGTCGTAGTGGATGTCGTAGTGGATGTCGTAGTGGACGTCGTAGTGGACGTCGTCGAGCTCGTCGTTGTGGTGCTTGACGTTTCACCGATGGCGGATGGGGACGATGTGCCCGTTCCAGAGTTGTTGGTCCACGTATTGGCCAAGGAACTACCTGACGAGTCGAAATAGTCGTACTGGCCAGCGGTCAGCGTTGGTGAGCATGTCGTGCACGCTTCGGTGTCCGTGGTCGTCACGACGTTGCCGCTTACGGTACCACCAGTGGTCCCAGAGAGATAAATCCCATAGACCCTAGAGTTCGAGATCGTGTTGTCGGTCACTTCGAAGTTCTTCGGTCCCACTGAGCAAAGTCCCGTGCCGGCGTCGTAACCCGTTGAGATCATGGAGATGCCGTACACGAATCCGGAGATCGTGTTGTTGGCGATCGTCTGCGATGAACAGCCATTGCCGTACGGACCACTGGCGTCATTGTCGACGACCTTGATGCCTGATTTCGGATCGGCTTGGTTCGGAACGGCGGACGCGTCGCTGTCGATGCCACCACCGTTGAGCGTATTGAATGAGACCGTGGCGGCCTGGTCGAATCCGTCCAACCACAGTCCGCTCACGGCATTGTCGTCGGAGCCCGATGGGTCATTCGTCGGATAGTTAACGGTGTTTTGCGTAATCAGGGCACCAGTGGTGTCGGAGAGCTCAACGGCTTGGTTTTCAAGTCCAACCTGCATGTCAAAGACATTGTTGGAGACTGTGTCATTGGAGTCCAGTGCCGATACGTCGGCCTGGGTCGTGGCCACGGTGAAGTCTTGGCCGAGACCGAAGTGGATATCGCCATCGGCACCGTTGGCATTGCCGGTGCTGTTGATCTGCGAGAAGAAGTTATTACTGATCGTGACATTGGATTCACCCTGGTCACCAGATCCTGTGACGAAACTCCGAACTTCGAGCGAATTCGTCGCGTCGATAGTCAATCCGCTGATTGTGACGTTTGAATGCTCGACGAGGATGCCGGCTCCGCCCGTTATCAGTGACTGCGTTGATCCATCAACGGTGTCGGACGACGATGGCGCGACATCCCAATTCGATCCATCGATAGTGATGGCCTTGTTGATCAAGAATTGAGAGTTGGGGTATGAGGCGGTCGCAAGGCTGAATGTCCCCGTGCACACGTAAATCGTCTGACCGGACGTGGCGGCTGCGAGTGCGTCGGTGAGGTTGGTGTACGCAGTCGGCGTGGGCGACACGCTGGCGAAGCTGGGACAGCCGCCGTCGGTCAGGCTGCCAGTTACACTCACGACTTCATTGACGCTCGCGGGCAGGGTTGCCGCACCGGCGCTAATGGTAATCGCTGTAAAGCTGAGTGCCAATAATGAGAGGACGCTCAGTCCAACGGTCAACAGTCGACGTAGATGCCGCATGGTTCTCTTTTCCCAAATCAGGGTCGTAATGAAATGTTCGGTCACTCGCAGTTCGCTGTATGAACTACGGCGACTAAATCTACCATATTGAACGCGGAATCTACGTCGAGAGCAGGGATTTCACCACAATTACGTGACAACAGTGTTACGAAGTGAACCGGAGTGCCGGTCCTGACCCGTCAGGTTCAGCGCAACGCGGGGCAATTCGCCGTGTGCTGAACACATCGTCTCGGTCGGCAAATCACGTTCTCTTGGGGATGCGCAGGTGTTCCATACCTGCGTCGACGAAGAGGACTGTTCCATTGGTCGACGCAGATGAAGGGTGTGCAAGGTACGCAATAGCGAGCGCCACCTCGTCGGCGCTCACGAGTCGACCACTCGGTTGACGTGCTTCCAATGCGGAGCGTTCCGCTGTTGGATCGTTCGAGGCGTCGAGCAATCGTCCGATCCACGGGGTGTCGGCCGTGCCGGGCGCCACCGCGTTCACCCGAATGCCGAACTCCGCGAAGTCGGCCGCCATCGCGTAGGTGAGACTGACCACGGCACCCTTGGTCGCGGCATAGACGGCCCGTTTCGGTACGCCAATCGATGCCACGATCGAGGCGGTGTTGACAATGGCGGCGCTGGTCGACACCTTTAAATAGGGCAACGCCGCCTTGGTCGCTCGAGCCATGCCGACGACATTCACGTTCCAGAGGTTGGCCCATTCATCCTCGGTGGCTTCCGTCACGTCGCCGACCGCACCTATGCCGGCATTATTTATGAGCACGTCGATCCCGTCCATCAGGCGCGCCGCTTCGTTGATGGCCACAGGGACTTGCTCGACGTTGGCGAGGTCAGCGAGTACGAATCGTGAGGCGTCGCCGTCACCGCGTGCGCGGTCGAGGACGACCACGTCGGCCCCTTGCTCTCGAAGATGTGACGCCACCGCCGCCCCGATTCCCGAGGCACCACCCGTGACGACAACTCGAATTGCTTCAAACGACTTCATCGTGTTCCTCGTGTTCCTCGTGTTCCTCGTGTTCCTTCGATCCATTGAGATTGCGTTGAGCTGTCATTGCTTAGTGAGAGTCCCGGGACACTTGGTCGCCACTGGAGCCCACCAAGAAATCCAGATCTGCGCCGACGTCGGCCTGTAGTACGTGATCGACGTAGAGCTTCTCCCACCCACGCTCCGGCTTGGCGTATCCCTCGATGGTGGCCCGGTTCGGCACGCGCCGGTCCAACTCTCCCTGGTCGACGTCGATTGACAGGCGACGACCAGGCACGTCGAGAACGATCCAGTCGCCACTTTGCACGATCGACAGGGGCCCACCGGCGGCCGCTTCGGGAGTGACGTGCAGGACAACGGTTCCGTACGCGGTGCCGCTCATTCGCCCGTCACAGATTCGCACCATGTCTCGCACGCCCTGTTGTAACAGTTTCTTCGGCAGCGGCATGTTCGCGACCTCGGGCATGCCGGGATAACCCCGTGGCCCACAACCACGAAGTACGAGCACCGTGTCCGCGTCAACGTCGAGATCCGGATCGTCAATTCGAGCGTGCAGGTCTTCGACAGAATCGAAGACGATCGCTCGGCCCCGGTGCACCAACAGATGCGCCGACGCGGCCGCCGGCTTGATGATCGCACCGCCGGGAGCGAGATTTCCTCGAAGGACCGCGATGCCCGCGTCCGCTTGTTGCGGGTTCGCACGTGCGCGAATTACGTCGTCATCCCAAATGTGCGCGTCGTCGAGGTAGTCAACGAGTGGCCGTCCGGTGACGGTCAATGCGGAGGGGTCGAGGAGGTCCTTCACCTCGTGGAGCACTGAGAGCAGTCCCCCCGCGCGGTAGAAATCCTCCATCAGATACCTTCCGGACGGCTGGAGGTTCACCAGGAGGGGGACGTGCGATCCAATGCGGTCGAAATCTTCGAGGGTGAGGTCAATGCCGAGTCGGCCCGCGATAGCCAACAGGTGCACGACCGCGTTCGTTGAGCCACCTATCGCGGCCAGCACCACGATGGCGTTGTGAAACGACGACCGGGTCAAGATGTCGCTCGGCCGACGCGTCGCGGCGACCAATTCAACGCAGAGTCGACCCGTATCGTGCGAAGAACTGAGCAGTCGGCTGTCCGCTGCGGGAGTTCCGGCGAGGCCGGGAATCGTCATGCCGAGCGCTTCGGCGACGAGCGCCATCGTCGACGCCGTCCCCATGGTGTTGCAATGCCCACGACTTCGAATCATCGAGGACTCCGAGGCGTTGAAATCACTCTCGGAGAGCGTTCCCGCTCGAACGTCCTCACTCAAACGCCACACGTCGGTGCCACAGCCGAGCGCCGTGCCCCTGAACGTCCCTGAAAGCATCGGGCCGCCCGGGACGAGTACCGCTGGGATGTTGACGGAGGCCGCCGCCATCAACAGTGCGGGGATCGTCTTGTCGCAGCCTCCCAAGAGGACCACGCCGTCGACGGGATTGGCCCGAATCATCTCTTCGGTGGCCATCGCCATCATGTTGCGCCACAACATGGCCGTTGGTCGCACCTGGGTCTCACCCAATGACACGACGGGCATGTTGAGTGGGATGCCGCCCGCTTCGTAGACACCGAACTTCACACTCTCGGCGACCTCGTTGAAGTGAGCGTTGCACGGGGTCAGGTCCGAGGCGGTGTTCGCAATCGCGATCTGCGCCCGGCCCCGAAAGGCGCTATCGGGAACACCACGTCGCATCCACGCTCGGTGGATGTACGCGTTTCGGTCGTCACCGCCGTACCACTCTGCACTGCGCAGCTCAGTCACAATTAGGTCCCATTTCCCGGACACCACCTACAATCTCGGTTGTGACGGACGTTAGTGCAGTGAGATGAGCCACCGAGTCGAGACATCGGTCGCTCTTCCCTGGTGGGCTAGCGCGTAGTGCGAGCCTTTGTCGTCACGGCTCCCTTCGAGGCCGGTGTCTACGAGGTCGATCCACCGGTGCCCGGCGCGGGCGACGTCGTCATCGACGTTGAGCGCGTCGGAGTCTGCGGCACAGACGTCGACTTCTACACCGGGGAGATGCAGTACCTCCACGATGGCGATGCGCACTATCCGATGCGTCTTGGACACGAGTGGTCGGGCACCGTTCGTGACGTAGGCGTCGGCGTTGATCATTCGTGGATCGAGCAACGCGTGATGGGCGACACGATGCTCGGCTGCGGTGAGTGTCATCGATGTACCAACTCTCTCCAACACGTCTGCGAATTTCGTCACGAAGTGGGCATACGCAGGGGATTCGCGGGTGCCTTGGCCGAACAGATCGTCGTGCCGGCGTCGTCACTTCATCGCCTTCCGCCTCGGGTTGATGCCGCGCTGGGTGCACTCGTTGAACCAGGGGGCAACGCCCTTCGCGCCGTATGGGGCGCGGACCTCAATCGCGGTGATCGGTTACTGATCCTTGGTCCCGGCACCATTGGTCTTCTCTGCGCATACTTTGCGAAGGCGCGGGGAGCCGAGGTGCACTTGATGGGTCGATCAACTTCCTCACTCGACTTCGCGCGGTCGATCGGCATCGAAGGCTGCTGGACGAATGAGAACCTGCCCGATCTGGCGTTCGACGCCGTGATTGACGCATCGAATGACGCGTCGTTACCGGCCCAAGCCTTGGAACTGGTGGAACCGGGGAAACGTGTCGTCTTCATCGGCATTGCGGGAACCCCGAGTCTTCTGGACACCCGCATTCAAGTGCTGAAAGACGTGACGTCCGTGGGCATTCTCAGTGGATCGCCCGGTCTGGCCGCGACGATCGATCTCTACGAATCTGGCACCGTCGACCCTCGTCCCTTGATCGCCATGACAACCGATCTTGGCGGCGTGGCCGCCATCCTGGCTGGCGAGCGTCCTCGCGGTGCCGGACCCGGTCCGAAGTTCCACGTCGACCCTCGAGTGGGCGCGCCCACGACGTACTCTGCGCCCTAGGTACGCTGCACGACGAGCGGAGACGAGGTCCGTGCCGGGCCACCGGCGTCCACGCGAATCGCTGTCGCGATCGGATCGTTCGTCGCGCCGCGTTCGGGGACCTCGCTCGAGTAGGCGCCGATGACGGCCAGCGCCAGAAGCACGAGGAGCGGTCCAGAGTTCGGATCAGTCGCCTGCCCTGACGTCAAGTCGCCGAGCCCTTGGAAGAGGAACCAACTAACCAGCGAGACACACACGCCGATGCCGATGGACAGTTGTCGAGTCCATCCGGGGATCAGCGACCATATTGCCACGACGACGAAGACTGCAACGATTCCCGCGGTCGTCCAATTCGGTGGTTGCAGTCGCGCGAGCTGATGATCGATTCCGGCAATAAAGCCCGGAGCGTTCGACTCCGCGTCGCGCAACATCATGTTCAGAGACGACGAAGAGTCATTGCCGTGGATCAGCTCCAGCCCGGCCGCCATCACCCACAGCGCACACCAGACCGGTAGAGCCAACCACGAGGGACGTTCATCTTGGGGGCCCTCGCGCGAGGGCCACGCGAGCACGGCTATCACCGCGTAAAGCAGCGCGGCGCCAGGAGCCCCGTTCAGCACTGTCGATCCGGTGTCCACGCCGCCGAGACCCTCGCCCACAACCCATACCGACAGGGCCCATGCGACGGACGCCCCAAGGGCTGCGCGAGTAAAGCGTCGATTGAGAATTGCGAGGCCGAGGCCGAGTTGAATGACGGCGAAAATCGCGTTAGCCAATGCCGGTTCGCTCGATACCAACGAGATGATTCCGTGTAACGGGTCCGCGATGACAGAAGGCTGTCCCACGACCGAAGGAGCGAGAATGTGTCGCACGAACGCTCGACTGAACATGAAGGGTTGGCATTGCAAGACGCCGTCGAGGAACCACAACGATCCGAGGCTCACCTGCAAATGTCGACGAGTAATTCGCATGGCACTCCTTGGCTAGAAAGGTCGGTGGCGCCAGCGACCAACACGAGTGCGGAGGTCGCTGGCGCCACGAGGGCGAGCATGTTCTTTAGTTGACTGCGAAGTAAAGGAACAGGTTCGTTGGAATGATCGGCGTGGTCAATTTCTTGGTCACCTGCGTCTTCAAGAACGAGAAGGACTTCTGCGCGTTAATCGCGTTCCACTCCTTCAGGCTGGTGACCCCAATGACGTCGACGTTCCACCACTCGGCTTTGCCGCCGTTCAGTGTCGTGATGAAGTGCTCGTGACCGGGGGTCGCGGAGTTCTTCAATGCGGCCGTGAGTTGCGCAGCCGTCAATTGCGGGTACAGAGCCTTGAGATCCGGCTCGAGTCGGCTCAGGTCGATTGTGCCCGGGTGGTCGACACAGACCAGACCGGTGGGGCATTCCATCGACATCGTGGGAACCGTGAAACCGAGCGGCACCTCGATGTAGAGCGGGTCAAAGCTTTTCGCCGGTGGCACCTTGAACGTGGCGCCGGCCTCGCATCCCGACGTGGAGGCCGCCGTGACGGACTTGTCGCAGTAGAAACCCTTGGTGTAGGTGAAGCTCACGGTATGTCCATTGAAGTATGACTGCGTCATCCCGAACTGATTCACTCCCATGCCGACTTGCATTGCGTTGCTCGGTGGCGGAGCGGCGGCTGAAGCCGCGACGACGCCGACGCCGAGAGCGACCATTACTGCAGTCGAAGCGGCAAGCCACCTCGCGCGATTTGAGATCCTCTTCATTGATGTTGTCCTTTCTATATCCCGAACACGTTGAACGGGCAACGTACTTATTCGTCGCAACGCCGCACGGCGGATGTCAACTCTTCAAAGAGTTCTTCTGCGACGATTGCGAACGAAGAGGCCAACCACATGTCGGGCGTCGATACGTTTGACTTCGTTGCGCGTTGTTGGTCAACGACGCGACGGATCAGGGTGAACGAGGTCTGGCGCGAGTGTTGTCGCACCTTCACCTAGTGGTCACCCAGGAAATCGTAAATTGTCGACGTGACCATGGAGTCAGAGAAGAGCAGCGCTCAGCATCTCCTGGAACGGGGGCGCTGGCTCGAAGCGATCACTCTGAGTTGGAATCTCGTGGGCGTCGTGGTCCTCGCGATCGCGGCCATAGCGGCCCGTTCCGTCGCGCTCGCGGGGTTCGGTTTGGACAGCGTCATCGAGATCGGAGCCTCAACGGTCGTCTTGTGGGAGTTGGCCGACGTCGCGCTGACTCGACAGAACACCGCCATGAAGCTCATCGGTGGTTCGTTCGTCGCACTGGCTTGCTATCTCGCGGTGCAGAGCACGGTCGTCCTCGTTGCTGGGATTCGACCCCGTCACAGTCTCGCGGGCGTCGTGTGGACGGCGCTTACGGCGTTGGTCATGTTTGGACTCGCCGGTGCGAAGTCGAAGATCGGATCCGCGCTCGACAATCCCGTCCTCAAGGCCGAAGGCCGCGTGACGATGATCGACGGGGTGCTGGCAAGCGCGGTTCTCGGGGGTCTCCTCCTCAATGTCTTCGCCGGCTGGTGGTGGGCCGATCCGACTGCGGGGTACGTGATCCTCTATTACGCGATCCGCGAAGCTCGCGCGTCGCTTCGACACTCACCATGACCAATTTCGGAAAAATTTTGAATTCGAACGCTCGAGTTCCATGAGTGATGAAGTGTCGCGAGACGAATCGGCCCACGTCGTGTCGCTCGCGACCATCGCGCGAGAGTGGACGCGACTGGGATTCATTGGCTTTGGTGGCCCACCCACCCACATCGCCCTGTTGCGCCGGCTCTGTGTGGAGGAGAACCATTGGTTGGGACCAGAAGAGTTCGAAGACGGCATCGCCACGACGAATCTGCTGCCTGGACCAGCGTCGACGCAGCTCGCGATCTTTTGCGCGTGGCGCCTCCGCGGAGCGGCCGGCGCGGTGCTGGGTGGGGCCTGCTTCATCCTCCCGGGACTCGCGATCATCCTGGGACTGTCATCGGTCTTCCTCTCTCGTCACCCGGCCGATTGGGTGCTTGGGGCCGCGGCGGGCGCGGGCGCGGCCGTTCCGGCAGTCGCACTCAACGCGGCGTGGCAACTCGTCCCTTCGAGTCGCGCCAGAGCCGGAACCGCGACGACAGCAAAAGTCCGGTGGAGCGCGTACGCCCTCGTCGGCGGTGTTGCTGCCGCCACGATTGGTCCGTACCTCGTACTCGTACTTCTACTCTGCGGCGTCGTCGAAATCGCTCTACGCAGCCAAAAGACTCGTGGCTCACTGCACACCGTCCTGCCCCTGACGGTCGCGCACAGTGGTGCCTTTGGGGGAATCGGCGCGCTGGCGTGGGTGGCGTTCAAGGTTGGGGCTCTCTCGTACGGTGGCGGTTTCGTCATCGTCCCTTTGATGCAACATGACGCGGTGACGACCTTCCATTGGATGACGGCTGCTCAGTTCTTGAACGCCGTGGCACTCGGTCAGATCACGCCAGGTCCCGTCGTGCAGACCGTCGCGGTCGTTGGCTACGCCGCCGCCGGCGTGGGTGGCGGACTGCTCGCGGCGCTCATCGCCTTCGCGCCGTCGTTCCTGTTCGTACTCTTCGGTGGATCACATTTCGACAAGATCCGCGCGAATACGTCGATGCGGTCCTTTCTCGCGGGCGCGGGACCGGCGGTCATCGGGGCGATTGCCGGATCGGCGATCCCGCTTGGTCTCTCGTACCAGCACCTTTGGCAGATTCCAATCCTCGTGGGTGTGGCACTTTGGCTCTTCGTATTGCGTCGGGGAGTTGTGAGCGGCCTTCTCATCGCCGGCGCGGTGGGCATCATCTTGGCGATCGGTGGTGCTTCGATGTAGTCGTCATCACTTACTCGTCGCTTCGTCGTTACGATCGAGTGGTGCCGGAACCAGGGACTCCGTTGGAGCAGTTGGGGTTTCTCACCATCGGCCTCTTCGACAGTTCCGATCCGGGGCCCGGTCACGAGAGCGTGCTCCAGGTGATCGAACTCGGTGAGCAACTTGGTTACGACAGTGCGTGGTTGCGACATCGCCACCTCCAGTACGGGATCTCGTCGCCCTTGTCGGTGCTCGCGGCGGCGACGCAACGAACGTCCAGGATCGAACTCGGTACGGCGGTGACCCCACTCGGTTGGGAGAATGCACTTCGCCTCGCGGAGGATTTGGCCACCGTCGACATACTCTCGGGAGGACGACTCAACCCCGGCGTGAGCGTCGGCGAACCGCGCAACTACGAGTTCTTCAAGGACAGTCTCTATCCCAATAGTGCTGACGTCGAAGACTTCAGTTACGAACGCGTGGCCCACTTGCTGGCTGCCATCGAAGGTAACCCCGTGAGTACGTTCAGCGGCGTCCAGGGTATCGAGACATTCTCCCAGCGCGTCGAACCGCACTCACCCGGACTTCGAAAACGTATGTGGTACGGCGGGGCGAGCCTTCGGTCTGCTCGGTGGGCCGGCCTCAATGGACTCAACTATCTCTCCAGCAGTGTCGTTCGTTCAGAGAGCCCCGTGGGTGAAGAGGTTGCCACTTTTGCCGAGATACAGCGCTCTCACCTCGATGCCTTCCGAGCCGCCCACCCAGATGGACCGGCCGCGCGGGCCTCCCAAGGACTCGTCGTCATCCCCACCGACCGGGCATCGCGCACTCAACGGACCAAGTACCGGGCTTACGTCGACGCGCGAGCGCCGCGCACGAACGCGCCGCAGGGGCCAGATCGCATGATGTTCGCCGTCGACATCATCGGCGACTCGGACCAGATTGCAGATGCCCTCTACGCTGACGCCGGATTTCGTGGGGTGCGAGAGGTCGTGTTCGCGCTGCCGTTTTCGTTCGACCATGAGGACTATGTACAGATCATCACTGATATCGCGGAACTTCTTGGACCGGCCCTCGGGTGGGAACCCAAGTCGTCCGCGTCGTCAGCTGGACGGACTGTCCACCGGTCGCCTTGATCGTGTTTACGGTCACTCCCGGTGTTCCGCGCCGTGGACTAACGGTCGGCGAGTGTCAGTAAGGGTGATGCACTGATCGCAGCGGGCCAACGAAGGAATGGTTCGCTACGTCGTCGTAGCGAACTCAAGGCCATCTAATGGTCCGCAGAACTCTCTTCTCATGTGTTCAGCGCGCGCATGTCGTGCTCGCTGCCAAGGAGGACGAACTCGTGCTGTCTGAACCCGAGGTTCAGGGAAGCACGTGTGTCCCTACCGATCCGTCGAGGAGTCCGGGTGCGTCGTCGAAGGTCCCAACACACGCTCTCTTGCCGGTCGACTTCACGAAGCGACACGCGGCTTCAACCTTCGGGCCCATCGATCCGGCCGGGAAACTCATCGCTTCGAGCTCGGCGACGGTTGCCCGGTCGATGGGGTGTTGCGTGGGCAGCCCGTAGTCCGCGAGTACCGCGGGCACGTCGGTGAGCAGCATCAGAACGTCGGCCTTGGTGTCGCGCGCGATAAGTGCCGCCGCGAGGTCCTTATCGATGACTGCCTCCACGCCCGCTAGGTGACCGTGCTCGCGCGCCACGGGAATTCCTCCGCCGCCGGCGCAAATGACGACGATGCCCTTTGCCACCAGTTCCTTAACGATCTCAATTTCCACGACCTCGATTGGCTCGGGCGACGGTACGACTCGGCGCCAGAGTTGGCCGTCTTGATGGAGTGTCCACTTTGCTCCGCCTACTCGACGCGCCTCCTCCTTCGAATAGCCGCGACCGACGAACTTTGTCGGAGCGTCGAACGCGGGGTCCTTCGAGTCCACGATCGTTTGGGTGAGCACGGCGACGACCGGGCAGCCGAGGGCGTTCCCGAGTGCTTGCACGAGCCAGTACCCGATCATGCCCTGCGTTTGGGCTCCGAGGACGTCGAGGGGGAAGGGTTGGTCCAGCGCTGGGTCATTCGCGCTTTCGAGGGCCAACATTCCCACTTGCGGTCCATTGCCGTGGGTGACGATGATCTCGTTCCCACTGCAGATTCGTGAGAGTTGCTGCACCGCATCAATGACGTGGTGCTGTTGAATCTCGGCGGCGGGCTTCTCGCCCCTCTGCAGGAGCGCGTTGCCGCCTAGCGCTGCGACGATACGAATCTCAGACTCCGGCCAACGTGGCGACGAGGATCGCCTTGATCGTGTGTAGGCGGTTCTCTGCCTGGTCAAAGACGATTGACGCGTTCGACTCAAAGACCTCATTGGTCACCTCGAGCGCGTCCACACCGTACTTCTTGCTCAGCTCAGCACCCACGTCCGTCCCGGCATTGTGCAAGGCCGGTAGACAGTGAAGGAAACGCACATCGGGATTATTCGAGGCCTTCATCAGATTCGCGTTCACCTGGTAGGGCAGTAGCAGTTTGATTCGCTCCGCCCACGAATCAGTCGGCTCGCCCATCGAGACCCAGACATCGGTGTAAATGAAGTCCGTGTTCGCGACTGCCTCTTCGGCGTCCTCGGTGATTAGGACCTTCGGATCAGAGTGTTGCGACGCCTCCTTTGCGATGCGCTGCACGTCCGGGGTCGGTTGAAGGGAAGCGGGAGCGCCGATGCGAACGTCGAGTCCGAGCATCGCGCCCACGCACAAGAGCGAGTTCGCCGTGTTGTTTCGGGCGTCGCCCACGTAGGTGAGCGCCACCTGATCGAGAGGTTTCGTGGTGTGATCGCGGATCGTCAGCATGTCAGCCAACAGTTGTGTGGGATGCCACATGTCGGTGAGACCATTCCATACCGGCACCCCGGAGAACTCGGCCAGCAGCTCCACGTCATGGTGCGCGAACCCCCGGAATTCGATGCCGTCATACATCCGTCCGAGCACGCGCGCGGTGTCTTTGACGGTCTCCTTGTGGCCCAACTGCGTTTCGCCGGGACCCATATAGGTCACGTGTGCTCCCTGGTCGTGGGATGCAACCTCGAACGCGGACCTCGTACGCGTGGATGACTTCTCGAAGATCAGCGCGATGTTCTTGCCCTTGAGCGTCTTCTTCTCGGTGCCGGCCCTCTTCTCGTGACGGAGCTGTTCGCTCAGGTCGAGGAGACCGAGGAACTCTTCCCTCGTGAGGTCGACGTCGCGCAGGAGACTGCGGCCACGCAACGTCGTGATGGCGTCAGGTCGCTTCACTGTGCACTCTCTCGTTCGATGGGGCACGTCAAGCAGCGCGGACCGCCGCGTCCGCGACCCAGTTCGCTCCCGACGATGGAGACGACCTCGATGCCGTGGTGACGCAGCATCGTGTTGGTCGCCACGTTGCGTTCGTAGCCGAAGACGACGCCCGGAGCGACTGCGAGAAAGTTCGTCCCGTCGTCCCATTGCTCACGTTCGGCGGCGCGCACGTCTTCGTCGGTGGTGAGAACGGTCACGTGATCGACCTTGAGCACTTGGGCGATCGTCTCCCATAGGTCGTCGTTCAGATTCATGTCGAGGGTCCCTGGCTCGTCGCCCGGGAAGATCGTCCAACTACGAAGATTTCGCTCGATGTAGGGGTAGAGGATGAACGTCGACACGTCGAGCATCGTCATCACGGTGTCAAGGTGCATGAACGCGTGGCTGTGCGGCAGTTCGATCGCGATGACGCGGCTGGCCTGACCGGTTTCGAAGAGACGACGGGCGAGGATCTCGACCGCGACGGGCGTCGTTCGCTCGCCCATGCCGATCATGACCGTACCGTGACCTAGGACGTGCACGTCACCGCCCTCGATGGTGGCGTTGTGGTGGACGACCTCCTCGTCGAGGAGGAGATCGAACTTCTCGTCTTTGAAGAGTGGGTGGAAGCGATAGACGGCTCGAGTGTGTAGCGACTCACGCTGGCGCGCCGTCTTGGCCATTGGATTGACCGTGGCGCCTCCGTAGATCCAGCAGGTGTTATCGCGTTGGAAGAGTGTGTTGGGGAGAGGGGGCAATACGAAGTCATCGGCGCGAAGATGTTCCCACGCCAGACTCCTGGCGGTCATGGGGTGTAGATCGGCCTTCAAGATTCCACCGATCAGGTAATCGGCGAGCTTCTCGGGTTCGAGGTTCTCGAGCAAAGTGCGAACCGGCTTTACGAGCGACGGTCCGATCTCGTCATCAGTAATGAGTGTGTCGAGCACGAAGGCCCGACCGTCGACCGTCGCGAGGACGTCGGTGAACAGGTCGCCAAAGAGGTGAACCTTCACACCCTTGTCGCGGAGGGCCTGCGCGAAGGCGTCGTGCTCTTCGCGCGCCTTCTTCGCCCAGAGCACGTCGTCGAAGAGCAGGCTCTCGACGTTGGACGGCGTGAGTCTCGAGAGCTCCAGTCCCGGTCGGTGCAGCATCGCCTGCTTGAGTTGTCCCACTTCTGAATCAACGTGGAGTGTCATGCCAAAGCCTTTCTTCATCTACTTCTTGGGCGTCGTGCCCTTTCCAATCAGTGACCGTCTTTTGGCACGATGTCGTCGCGTGAAAAGAGTTCGGCCCGCCACGTCGCGGGTACTTCGTCGGGAAGGTCAACGGGTGAGTCGATCTCGCCGAGTCCCTGGCGCCGGGCGTTGAGGAACGCGTAGAGGACGAGTCCGGCGAGCAGTACGACGAGTGCCTGATACACGACTTGGTACCCGGAGGCGAACGTCACCCACATCGAGAAGAGCACACTGGCGCCGGCGACGCAGAGGTCTCGAGCGAGCTGCCACCCCTGCAC
>Ga0181525_10002757_pt1 | contig 14190 bp, 8 predicted proteins | sample PEATcosm2014_Bin_48_FD_121100 | JGI IMG/M metagenome (GOLD analysis project Ga0181525, IMG submission 121100) | Peatland microbial communities from MTU Mesocosm Facility, Houghton, MI, USA - PEATcosm2014_Bin06_10_metaG | ecosystem: Environmental > Terrestrial > Soil > Wetlands > Peat | place...
GAGTGAAACGATTGATTCATTTACCATCATCACGCGGGCGGCGAACGCGGCGATTGCGCCGTTGCATGACCGGATGCCGGTCATCATCGCGCCGAGTCATTTTGGCTGGTGGCTGAAGGACGATGATTCGCGCAGCGAATCGCACAAAATGGCACTAGAGCGAGCGACGGATGATGCTTTGAAAATTTATCCTGTCAGCGATTTGGTGAATAGCCCAAAAACAGATGATCCCCGCTGCATCGAGCCGGTGAGAATTGACCGGGACTTTTTCGAGCGGCAGTGGTGGGGTGACGAGTAAAACGGGAACTACATCGCGATGGGCTGTTGAAATTTCAGGGCAGCGCGGGCGAGCTGTTTCATCTGGCCTAGATAGTAACGCAACTCGTTATCGCATTTGCGGTCTGGCATGTGGAATTTCTTCATGCGGGCAAGTTCGATTTGAAGCTGTTCGACCTGCTTGATCGTGAGGTGCGAAAATCTGGTTTGCGGTTTGCAGCCAAGCACCTTACGGACGAAGATCGGGAAGGTGCGGCGGTGTGGAAGCATTGCCTTGTGCATGACCTCAACTGGCAATCGGTGGCCAAGCAGACCGCCCGTGATTAAGCCATCCCGGTGATGGCAGGCACGGTAGCGCCACGTCAGGAATGCCTGGTATTGGGCTGGCGTGGGGTGATGACACCCAACGTCGCCATTGGTGAACACGTCCACGATTTCAGGATCAGGCGGTGGACGTTTGACCCGGCCATGTTCGTAACAGCCGCAGAAAACGTAGGCTTGGAGTCTCATGGATGCGAGTTTACTAGAATCGAACACCAAGCAAACAACCAGTCACATCTTTGTCAGTAAGACTAACTCGAATATAATCACGAAGATTAAAGTTTTTTGAGAATTCATTCCAAGGTATGTAGTCACTATTCAGGGTGCAAATGTATTGGAAGCCATGAGTGCTTGCCTCTTTAGCTGCTATTTCAAGTGCCAAAGCTCTCTGTCGTTCGTCCACTCCATCAAATATCGCACTATCATGAACTAATATTTTAGGTGAGGGAGACTTGGTTGCCCATGTTGTAGCCAAGGTCATATCATAACAGAAAACCTTCATGTTGCTTATTCCGGTGCTGCTTGATCGTTCAATCTCAACGTCGAATTTGAATCCAGCAGGCCCAACATCAATCACCAGTCTGCCGGGCACACTGTAAAGCCGCTCTGAATAGCCGTTGAACAAGGCAATCGCCTTTTCCCAAATCAGGTGGCGCTCTTCGTAATCACGCCGCGCTTTCTGTTGGAGCACTTCTTGGTCAATTTTAAGTTGACTCAATCCCGTCTCACACGATTTCAAATTGTCTATTGTAGAGGTGATGGAGTTCAATTCGGCAATCACGTCCAAGTGTCGTTTCTGAATGAGATTGAATTCTTCTAATGCTCCGTGAGTTTGCAGAACTTGCATCACCTCGGCACGCTTCTCCGTCTTCGCTCTAATGATCTGTTCACGGGCAGCAATGTCGCGCTTCAGCCGAGACACTTCCTCGGCAAGAAAACCTCGACGGTTTTCAATAATGTTGTGATGAAAAGCCTGGACTTCCTCTATACGTCGGAGTGCTACTCCGGGCAAAACAACACCTGCGTCCGCGTAGAGTTTTCCGATGGCATTCGGAACCGGGGCTTGTTCTTCTGCGAGACTTTTTTCGTAAAGAGTTAAATTTCTCTGGTCGGTTGAATTTTTATTTGCTGCTGTGTGGATTTCTTCGGTGAGTTGATTAGCGTCCAGGCGAATTTGCTCGTATTGAGGATGCACTTTGAATGATGCAAGATTCGCGGCTTCCTGTTCCGCTTTGGCATTTAATCTAACCCGCCTTGCCTCTAAATCACCAAGCGAACCGACGAAGCCCTTTACAACACCAGTTTTCGCTGCTTTTTTGAGGTTTTCGAGTCCTTTCTTGCGGTCTTTCAATAATTGCAATTCAGTCGCATCTTCCCACGCTAAACCGAGCAGGAACGCGTTGTTTACTTGCTTGTCCCATTCAACTTGCTTTCTGTGATGCTCAAAGGGAGTCGAAAATGCGTCCTTGTGGCGGCGAACAAAATACGACACTAGGCTTCGGAAGGTTGGTTGATACTTGGCTTCGGCCTCAGTTGGCAACCCGAAGAAAAGATTTCCTAAAAGTGTATTCCAATCGCGTAAACCATACGACAAAATCCCGTTTTTACTTTTTGGTCGAATAGGCCAGCCATCGGTTTGTCCATCAATTATGATCACATTCTGATGATCCACTGACCGTGTAACAGAAAATGCTTTTCCGGCGATGTCCAACTCCAAAGTGAATTCCCAGCCTTTGAGGGTTGCTGCAAGCAGTCCCTTTCCCTTTGACATCTTTGCGCCAAGACAAAAATGAATAATCTCAATCAATGTAGATTTTCCCAATCCATTCCGAGAATCACCCTTTGTTGAATCCAATGTGCGGTCAGCCCAAATGACGTTGAATCCCTCCTTGAATTCAACTGTCTTGAATGAAGTCTGATTTGCCGAGAGCTTCTTAATCATTGCTTGGCCTTTCTGGCTATAAGTCCATCCACCAATTCAATCGCATCAATTGCATAAAGGAAATCGAGCGTTAGCACAAATCGCCAATAGGCACCAATTTCAGGAGCATTTTTTACCTGCTCCCAGATTCCTGTGATTGTCATCGGCTCATCCAATATCGGCAACATGACCGCACCCGCGCCAAGCAGGGATTTGTCTAATGAAACATATTTTGTGGGCAAAATCATTTTTCAAAAACGTCACATTTTTCAAAAAGATAAACAAGAACGGCGAGTCCTGCGGAGCGGTCAGTTTGACTCTTCATTCCTCTCTGTGCAAACTCGCACATTAGGTCAAAAACCGGGTCCCCCTTAAAGCCTGCCTGCCAAAGCCGATAATATTCCTGCAAAAATCCTGCTTTTAGTTTTTCTGGATACTCAGGATCAATCTGTGCCTCGCTTTCGATAAAATCACCAACAACTTTTGCGACGCTCAGACCCATAATAATTGTGACTCGATTACCATTGCTGAGTTTGTTTTTCTGGATTTTTTCTTCGGGGGGCAAAACTGAAAGGTCTTGATCAACTTGCCCAGGTTGAAATCGGGCGACCCAGTCTGTCGCTTTTTTAAGTGCTGGAAACCCAATTTGCTCAAAAGCCAAATTTATTCCCTCACGGACTTTTGATTCGTGGTCAATTTTTATTCTCTGCAAAGATGGGATGGGAAAATGTGTATGCTGTTTATCGATCTGCGTGTGATGATCACCACAGAGATAAATCAAATTATCATAATGGTCGCGTTGCTCATCTGACATGCTGGCTATGTAACGTGGCGCGTCCGGTTTTTCACCCGCCATGTGTGCTGCCTCGCCAAGCACAATGGCGTCACCACCATTAGGAGCATCAACGGTCAAATGCTTTGTGCAACCCGGAAACGCACAGCGGTCGCCACTCCGAAACGCCAAAAGCAACTTTGTTGGATACGTCGCGCTCATTTGCCTATTTACACAATAATTCTGAGATGGAAACGCCAGCAAGTTCTTCGGGCGTGGCGGAGTTTTCAGGCATGGGGAATACAGGGCTTCCCGGCGACCACAATTCCAGGCTGTCGCTGTGTTCGTCGAAATAATCTGGTCGCGTGGTGATGCGAACTGGTGCCGCCATACCGGGGGCGTGGTAGGAGTATTCGCCGTTTTGAAGTTTCTTCACCATGAGGCCGGGCGGCAATGAATCGGCGCGCTGCAAAATCATGTCGAGGTCGGGCAGCGTGAGTTTGGGCGTCGGGCGTAGCGGTTCTTGCAAATCGCTGTCGAGCATGGCGTCGAGGTCGAAGCCTTCCCGTTTTGCCTGCTCCGCCTGCTGCTCCAGTTCGCCGGTGAGGGCGTCGCGCGCCGCTTGGTCGTGCGCGTGATGGCCGAGAACGTGGCCGGTGATGACACTGGACATCTTGGCAAGGATCGGTTGCAACCGGCCAACAACGCTTTCAAAAAGGTGGATGCGGCGGCGCAACGCCATATAAACATCCGTCTCCACCGTGCCTTCGTAGTGCAAATTGACGATGCGAATTTTTGCGTGCTGCTGGCCGAGGCGGTCAATACGTCCGATGCGCTGCTCGACACGCATGGGATTCCACGGCATGTCGTAATTGATGAGCGAGCCGCAAAATTGAAAGTTTAATCCTTCGGCGGCGGCGTCCGTGCAAAGCAGCACGTCGGCCTTGCCGGTGCGGAAAAGGCGCTTGGCTTCTTCGCGGGAAATGGCTCGCCAGCGTCCGTCTTTCTCCCGCACTTCGCCGCCGCGCCCGGAAAAGCACATGACGCGGAGCGATGTTTTGCCCGCCAGTTCGTCCCGTAAAAAATCCATCGTGTCCGTGTATTGGGTGAACACCATCGTTTGCGGATAACCGTCGGCACGGAGCTTTTCCAACTCGCCGCGCAACTTTTCGGCCTTCGTGTCCGGCGGAAGCTGGCGGATTTTCTCAAGCAGGCTGGCGATGTCGTCTTTTTCCTCCTGCGCGAGCGCGGCCTGTTCCAATTCAGAAACTTCATCCGGCATCAGCATTTCATATTCGACACCGGTTGTTTCCGTGTCGGCTTCGTCGGCGGCATCGGTTACGGCTGGCACCTTGCCGGTTTTCATCGCCGCAAGGCGGTCTTCCAACGTGTGCCGCAGCGCATGAAAACTGCTTGCCAGTCGCCGCCGGTAAATCGTCATCACGAAACCAACCGCGTTCTTTTCCTTGGCCGATGCCTGATTGTAGGTCGTGCTGATGTAATTTTCGACCGCCTCGTAAATCAGGGCTTCGGCGGCTGACAGCGGAACGAAACGGTCGTCAACCTCGCGGTCGGCGATGGGCGTTTTCATCTTGCCGGCCTTGTGGTAGCGGCGCAATAGGTCGCGGGTGTGCCGCGAAATGAGCCGGCTGATCGGCGATTGCGAGCGCATGAGGCGCAAGGCCACGACGCGCGCCGGGGCGTCCATCTGTTTCCGTAGAATCGTGGCGGTGTCGCGCAACGCGGACAGAATCTTTTTCGCCTGCAAGCCGCTGGTGGCTCCGGCGCGGCGGGCGTCCGCTTCCGTGGCGCTGCCGTAACTTTTCTCGGTGGCGCGAAACATGGCTGCGAGAAATTCCATGTCTTCCGGCGACGGCGACGGATGATCCACCGCCTCAAAAAATTTCAGGAACGCGGTTTCGTGCCACTCCGGCGGCAAGCCGAGAACGGAAAGCAAATCCCAAACTTCAACCGGATGCACCTGCATGGGCGTTGCTGTCAGTAAAAGCAATGCCTGTGTCCGGTCTTTGATGCGGTGCAACAATTCGAGCAGGCGATTGGGTCGCCGTTCACCGGCGAGGCCGGGCGATTTGCGGCGGGCGTGGTGCGCCTCGTCAATGACAACGATGTCCCACGGCTCGGCTTGCTCGGCAAGTTCCGGGACACGCTCGCGGCGACGCATCAAGTGGCTGGATGCGATGACGAACGGCTGCTTGTGCCAGTCGGTTCGGCTGACGGGTTTTTCGAGCGGCGCATTGCCGCTGGGTGATTTCAGCCAAACCAGTTTGTCGCCGTCGTAAATCGGCCAGTTCAAATTGAACTTTTCCCGCAATTCCAACTGCCATTGCTTGCACACGCTGGCCGGCGCAAGGATGAGAACGCGCCGGGCTTTTTCCGCCAGCCATGCCTGACGGATGAGCATACCAGCCTGAATGGTTTTGCCCAAGCCGACTTCATCCGCAATCAGCAGGCGCGGGGGCCAATGGCCGTAAAGCCGCTGGAAAGCACGAATTTGGTGCGGCCACGGCTCGACATTGGATGTTGCCTCGCCGACGCGCTCGCCGCCGTTCGGCATTTTGGGCGCTTCCTTGATGAAAGCCCAAACGAGCCGCCGCAAATCAATGACGGGTTCCGGCGCGGGCGGTGGCGGCTGCGTTGCTGCCGGTTCGGGTGGCAATTCTACCGGCGCGACTTCTTTCTTTTTGAGCCGGGCGGGCAAATCGTTTTCCGGCAGGAAACGGAGCAAGTCGTCGCGCAAGGCGTCGAGGACTGACATCGTGATGACGTGCTTGGATTCGCCAGCCCAAAGTTTTTTGAAATTATTTTCCTCGGCGTCAACGCGGGGGTCATCGCCAAGCCAGGAGCGGAAGATATTCAGGCTTTCCCAATTTTGCGTCCAGCCCGCTTCCGTTTCGTTCAAGCTGCCGTTGAACGCGAGCCGGTCGCCGGTCTTGTCTTCGATGATGCCCGCCTTTTCGTGAAAGATGCCTTGGGCGGAAATGGGGCGGTGATGCTCGTCGCACGGCACGGCCACTTGCACTTCAAGAAACTGGTTGGCAACCATCCAAGCCAGCAATTCCAGCGCTTCGACTTCGCGCTGGTTGCCCGGTTTTAGCGGGTTGGCGAGCAAGTGCGCCTTCACCTGTTCGCGACATTCCGCGCCTTTGGCGATGGCGTCAACTTCCGGCTGGCCGAGCGTGCAACCGACCAAGAGCCGCATCCGTCCGCCGTTGCGGATCAAGCCTTCAAGTCCGCGAGCGGCGAGCGTCAGGGCGCGGGCGCGAAAATAGCCGGTGAGCCGGTCATACCGGACCGCGCACTCAAGCGCGGGAACATAAAACAGCGCAACCAGGTCGCCGTCGTCCGGCGTGTATTTCAATTTCCATTCTCTGTCGCAAAGCAGGCTCATGTGGTCGTCGCTTGCCAGAGCACAAGCTGTTGCGGTGATTCCACCTGATCGGCGAACGCCAGACGGCGGAGTTTTTCAATCGCCTCAAAATCGTTGCCTGCGCCCGCAACGTCGGGGGGCAATTCCACGCCGCTGAATGCCGTGCCGACGGGCAGGACTTCCAAGATGGCCTGCATCGCGGAACGAAAATTCGGGTTCTGCATGATGCCGGCGCGTTCCAACAATTCGCGGGCGGATTCCAACGTCTTTGTGCGGCCTTGGTAGGCGGCATGATGGAGCGCGTCAATCATGCCGCTGGAACCGTCCGCCGAACCGAGCGCGCCTTTGTTGGCGCGCTGGACGCTGTCCCACATGGTCAAATCCGAACCTTTTTTGTCGGCGAGACTGCCGACGATGTCCTTTTCCAAGTCCACGCCAACGGCGCGGGCGAGCCGCAAGGCTTCGTCGTAGGGGAAGACGGGAGCTTGGAACGCATCCCATGCCAGCACGAACCATGATGTGCGCGGGTCAAGTTCCGTCCGGGCGCGCTTGTGCGTCAATTGCTCCAAGCGCCAGCTTTTGACTTCGCGGCGTGCGGCGTTCAAGGCGTCCTCGGGCGAAACGGCGTAGGGATCCCATTCTTCCGGGAACAAATCTTTTTGCGCCCGTTTCATGGATGGCGGCAGCGGATTGGGCGTGCCGCGTTTCAATGGCCAGTGTTTGGAAAATTCCTCCAGCGCCGGGCCGAAGCAGGCGAGATACAGATCCACGCCGCGAATGCCCGCTGCCTGAAATTCTGCGACGCGCTTGCGGACAGCACCGGCAACGAGCGGCTCCACGTCTTCCCAATACTGCGTCTCGGCATCTTTGGGAAGGATAGCACGCGGACGGCAGGCCAGAAAAATCGTGCTGTTGGCAGCGGCCTTGTCTTTGATATGCAAGCTTCCTTCCGCCTCCGTATTGATCGGCCAACTGGCGGTGATGGTGAAACCCGCGTGCATCAAGCCTTTCGTCAACGCATCCCATGCGCCCGTCGCCTTGTGCGTGAACATAATTGTCAGTATGCCAGTTGGCTTAAGAACCCTTCTGCACTCGGCAAAGATAGATGCCATCCGCTCCTGATAATCACGTCCCGCAAGTTTCTTTGCTCCCTTTTGGTCTTTGAATTTGGCCGCATTAGCAACCGCTTCATTTTCTTTGTCCGTAAGTGGCCGACGGAATAACTCCGGCAGAATTTGGCCTGCTGTGCGCTTTAGCCACACATAAAAGAAATCGGACAGTTCTGCATACATGACGTTATCATAGTATGGCGGGTCCATTACTACCGCGTCCACGCTGGCGTTGGCAAGGTGGTCCAGTGAATCGCCAGACTTGCATGTTGTAGATGCCTGCGAAAGTGACCAAGGCGAATCGCGAAAATCCAACTCGCCCTTGTCGTGAGCGAGAACGTCTTCGGGGTAAATTAGTTCAAGAATTTCATTAAGACACTTTTTTGTTTGGCCTAAAACCCATTCGTAGCCAAGTCCAACGTGTGACGCTGGCATTTCCGCATACGACCACTTAAACGCGAAGTCGTGCCGATCAAAAACTGATCGCATTCCTTGCAACTGCACGTTCCAACTTGCCAGTCTAGCATTCCAGTTAAGGAATTTATCTATGGAGATAGCTAAATACAAAAGCGCAGCGCGTTTAACTTCGAGAGTGGAAGGGTCTTTACTGGTTTCTTTTAGTAACTCACGCCAGATTTCCACACTGGTTCCGTGGCAAAAGAGTTGCCGGGGAGAAAACATATCCTTCCATAAAAACATTCCATAGCGTCTCGGCTCGCTCGTTTTGTTGCCGTCTGGAATTGGGTCGTTTGGAATATAATCCAAAGCTTCCCACTCTGGCAGTTTTTCTGCCAAGCGTGTTTGGATTGCTGCTAGGTTGTCATCCTCTGGCCGTGGCGAGCGGTATGTTTTTTCCGTGGATTCCCGTGCCTTGCCATTCTTTCCAACTTTCTGAATTATTTTCTTAAACACCACGGCAAACAGTTGATCACCCATTTGACCGCTCTGTGCCTGGCGTTTCACCTCTTCACCATCAATAATTCTGTGGCAGTCTGGAAACGGGCAAGTCGCATCGCCATCGGCTATCGTTCCCTGCGATTGCTCTGTGGCTGATTGCACAATTGCAAAATCACAACGTCTTTCACTGGCTGCAACTCCGACCCCATATCGAGGCATGAGGCGAACGCCTGTGCCATCAGGAGCAAGTTTCCAATTTGGGGACAGTGGAACAACGCCCTCACAATATGGGCAACGAATTGTCCGCGCCCACAAGTAACCAGTGACTTGGCTATTGTCTGGCTCAGGGGGATAAATGCCTGAAAGCTTGGTCTTGGCGCGGGCTAAAAACTCAACACAAAGGCTATCGTATTCCTTCAAAAGTTTGCGACCGAAACGACCCGGATATTCAATCGTCGTCCGCAAAAGCAGGGCAGCCACGGGGTTTAGGTCATTCCCATAACTTGTCTGGCCTAATCTTAAAGCCTCGAACGGTATGCTTCCTCCCCCTGCGGTTGGATCAAGCACGGTTGCACTGCCAATTAGTTTTCCCATCCATTCACGCTCTGCTTTTGTTGGTAGATGTCGGAAGGCTCTCTCATAGCCGTAGGGATTAAGTCCAAGATTTTCACCAGTTCTTTTAGCCTGCTCAATGCGCCGTTTTGCTCCTACCGGGTCGCCGTGGATGCCGAGCACTTGCTTAAACTGTTCGTGGTCGGCAGAAGCTGGAAGCAAAGAGGCAAGAACTGCTGCACGGGATGCCACTAATGGACGCCGCGCCCACCAGACATGGAGGTAATATGTCGGTGGCAACGCTTGCAAAGAGCGGCGCTCTCGCAAGCTTTCCTCGCTGAGTTCCGCGATGGGCATCCATCGTTCAATGAGTCGCGTGTCGGACATGGGCTGACTCATTTAATGGTGCGGGCCGGGCGCGGTTTTGATGGGGTCAATAAAATGCGCAACGCGGACAGCACGCGGCGCGGGTTTTTCCGGTGCATCGCCATTCCGAGCCAGTAGGCGGCTTCTTCCTTGCCCATTTGCTCAATGCCTTCAACGACGTTGCGGAGATTGTCGCGGCTGCGCATCGGCGCAAGAGCGCGAAACAGCAAACCGAGTGTGAGCGCCATTTCTTCCGGCAACGTCCAGGCGCGGGGGATTCGCAGGGCGGGCTGCTCGAACGGCACGCCGGTCAGTTTCAACCGGCGAACGACGCGATGCTCGACCAGTTCCAAATTGCGCCCGCGCAATCCGGCGACGCGCATGGGTGCCGAAAGTGATGGGGTCGCGGGCGATGGCAGTTGCCAGACTTCCATTTCTATGTCCGCCGGTCCGAAATAATGGGCGCGCAGTTCGTAGCGCGGCAAGGCCATGCTGGGGCTGGCGGGTGCGCGCCGCGCTGCGGGGCGCAAGCGGCCGTTTCCGGTCAATGTGAGGTCGCTAATCATGGATGGTTTTCGGGTTTTGATTTTCATGGGACCGCCTCCGCCGTGGCGGACACATAGGCCGCGCCGCTGGCAAATTTGGCGAGCCGTTCGCCGAGTTTTTCCGCCGAGTCGCCAGCCAGCGGAAGTCCGGGGCTGAACGTGAGGATGAATTGGGCTTCAACGGCGCGTTCACGCGCCGCGTTGAGCTGTGGCACCAGAAAATCTTTCACCGGCATGGCGTCGCCCGGTGCGCCGGTGAACTCAAGATTCATTTCGCCGCCCTCGGTGGTGACGTAGCCGCCGGAAAGTTTCACCTGCTTGGTGCATCCCTTTTCCGCGTTCACGCTGCCCAACATTCGGAAAGCGTCGGTGGCGTCAAACAGGCGGATGGAAAGCACCTGCACCTGGGCGAACTTGGCCTTGCGCGCCTTTTCCCAAAGCTCGGTGAGCGCGGCTTTCAAGACGCCCTCGGCGGTGATCGCGCCGGGTGGCGGCGTGGCCGGCGGTGTCGGCGGGTTAAGTCCGGTTTCGTGAAACGACAATCCGCCTGCGGTTGTGCCGGTGTCGCTGCCGGGCGGCGGCGTGGCCGTGGGAACCGGACGCGGCCAGATGTTCTTTTCCTTGGCGAACTGCATCGTGAAAACGAACGATTGTTCGTCAATGACGATGCTCGCCATCGGGTCGCCGGGGCCGCAAAGCAGGTCGCCGCGCTTATAGACGTAATCGCCCTGCTGGATGCCCTGCGTGATGGCGCGGATGAGAACGGAGTCGTGGGCGTGGATGGAAAGCGCGGGGTCTTTGCGAAATTCATCGCGCAAGGCGGCGGTGGAAATCTGCCCTTTCTTCAATGGCGTGCGGTCGCGAATGTAGCCGGGGGATTCGGGCGGGTCTTCGGACAGGCGAAGTTTCTGGTTCGTGCTTTCGCGGAGCGTCCGCACGATTTGCTGCTGGCCGCTGCCGGGGCGTTCGGACGCGCTGGTAATATCCACGGCGGCATGGGCCAAGTCCACCGGGCTGCCGGGCAACCGCTGGCGCGACGGATAAAAAACGTGCCGATAGCATTGCTGGATGGCCGCTGCGACTTCCATTTCAGATTTTTGTTCAAGCTCGCGGACTTTTCGTTGCTGGTGGTCGGCGAGTTCGGCGATGCGGTCGGCCTTGATGAGTTCGGCGAGCGCGAGCCGGCGGACAACTTTTTTTCGCATTTCCTCAATGCGCGTCTCGTCGGCGACGACGAAAACAAGATGGTTGCGCAAACCGCGCAAACCAACGCCGTCGCTGCCTTTGCGCTCGAAAATGCGGGCGATGATTTCAGGAACGGCGTCCACGGTCGCGCCGACGGCAACGCCGTCGTAGGCCATGACGGCGAGACGGGGGCGACCGTTGCCAAGATCGTCATCCACTTCACCGGGCGAGGCGGGAAACGGCACGGTTTCAAAAATTGATCCCGTGGTGCCGCCGAAAATGGATTTGATGCGGTCATTCAATTCGGCGCGGGCCTGCGCCGTGTCCACGTTGGCTTCTTCGCGACGAATGACTTGCGTCAAGTTCGCCTCGGCGAGAAAACGGAGCGGCACGCCGGGGCGGTCGTCGAGGTAGGATGATTCATCGCGGAAGCGTTTCCAGGCGGCGTCAATGAAACTTAAATCGAGGGTCGGGCCGGCCACGGAATAGCGCAACCGTTCCGCCGAAAGCCCCTTCAACTGATCGTTGAAAGCCAGACTGTGAATGAACACCGTGCGCGCCGTGTAAGTAGTATATGGCGCGAGTCCGCCGTAAAATTTTTCATCAAGCTCGACCGCGAGCGGTTTTTTGACGCCGCCGGCAATGTCGTGGTTCACCGCCGGGATAAATTCGTTCCGCCCCAACTTGGTGAAAATTTCCTGCCGGATGGGTTCAAACCCCAAATCAATGTGATGGAGTTGAATCGCGGTCGCGTCCGCCGGATGCGTCTGCCAAAGCTGGCCGATGGTGCGGGCAAGCAGGCGCAACATGCCACGAACGCGCTGGAAATTTTGCAGCGTGGCGGTCTTGGTCGTGAGTGTGTCGAGGACTTCGGGATGCAACGGGTAGCTGGCGCGAAATGCCTCGATGGTTTCCGGGTGGTTTGCATCCGATGGCAGCAATTCTTTGTTTGCCAGCCAAAGCTGGCGGTAGGCTTCAATGGCGGGCGCGGCCTTTTTGAGATCAATCTTTCCGAATAGGCGGCGGAGCAACACCTGAACCGTTTCGTTGTCCTCGGTCGGATTTAGCAGCGTCGCCTTGCGCGCAGAAATGCTTTCCGCCTCGGCCATCTTGTCGGCGATGAATTGATTTTCGGCGCTGTAAGCGTCGCCGGCTTTGCCTTCCTTGCCGATGGCGAGCGTATAAACCAGCGACACGCGGGGATTGCTTTCGACGGCTTTGAAAAGCGACGTGAGGAACGCGCTCAACTGTTCACCGGCGGCGTTGCCGTGGAGATTGCGCGCCTTGCGCAGATACACGGAAAGTTCGTCCAGCAGGATGATGCACGGTTCGCCGCCGAATAATTCCGCGAGCGTTTCCGCGCCGGGCGCGGTGTGCGACTCGTCACTTTTGCGGACGCGCTCATAACCGGCTTTGCCGGCGAGCGAGCAGGCGAGTTCGCCCCATGGGGTATGGGCAAGAATGCCGTCGTCCATGCTGCGCCCGTTGGCGGGGTCGGCGTTTTCGCCGTCGAACGCGGCGATGCGAATTTTCGTTGTCGGAACGAATTTCGGATCAACAAATTCGGCGACGTTGGCGACGCCCTTCATGCCGTTGGCGGCGTGCGTCAGGGCAATCAGGCCGTGGGTTTTGCCGCCGCCGTAGCTGGTATCGAGGCGGAAGATGCAAGCGGCGGCGCTGGAATCGCCGGTGAGACGGGCCAGGACGTTGCGCAAAAGATTTTTGAGGCCGGCGGTCGGGTAGGTGTTGGCGAAAAAGCGGGCGGGAATTTTGTAGTCGTCGGATGCCGTGCCGCGAATGACTTTCGCGAGGTCGGCGGCAAAATCCGCGTCGGCAATCGTGCCGTTAAGCACGTCTTCCCTCGGTTCACACGTTTCAAAAACAGTCGGTAGATTCATATTCTTACGATTTGCTCGGCTGGTTTTAGATGATGCACAAAACAGCCTGCAACCGCACGGAGAAATTTTGACGGAGAAGGCCAGGGCATAAGCCGGACGGTTTTTTTAATTTTCATGCCGCCAGTGAACCCGAATCACGCGGGCCGGATTATCAGACTGCGTTGAAAATCACTGTTCCCAAGGTTTAGGCTCTCGTGGCGAACTCCTACAACCATCGTTTCCACCGAGAAAACCATTTGGAGACGCTTCCGTCTGACTCCAATGGCGGTAGAGTCACGCGGCGAAAACCGCGCTCGCAATGGACGAGAACGCACTCGTGGTCGCGGAGATTGCGGAGTTTGTGTGGCTTGATTTTGTGTTCCTCGGTTTCGTTGTAATTCACATTACTTTTTCCGGCGCTGTGACCCCATGAGCGTTTTACGACCCGCTTTTTTCCGATGAAATCGGCGGCTTGAACAGCATCAGCTTCGTCAGCGGAGCGGAAAATCATCCGGTTACGAAGATTCAATGTCAGCACCTTCGCCTTGTCGTTGCCTAATGGTGGCACAAGCGAAGTCGTGGATTGTGCGGCGGCCACAACGGTCGCGCCGGCTTCGCGGATCACGTCCACACAGTTGTAATCGCTCGTGCCGTCTTCGCTGGCCGTCATGAACCGCTGCGCTTCGTCGGCCCACAGGATCAGCAAATTATTTTTTGCACGGTCAGACTTGGCTTTGTCAAATCGGCGCAAAGCATGATTGTAGTAAAGCAGCTTCAGAAATGTGTTCACATATCGCCGTTCGGTCTGAAACTTTTGCGGCATCGTCGTGAGGATGATTTTGCCTTGGTCAATGGCCGAATAATCAAACGTGCTTTCACCGGTGCAGAACACCTCGGCGACTTCGGGCGTCAGGAAGTATTGAAGATAATTGCCGATGGTTTCACGGACGCCGCCAAATTGCTCGGCAGGCTGGGTCAGAA
>Ga0181525_10002759_pt1 | contig 14178 bp, 13 predicted proteins | sample PEATcosm2014_Bin_48_FD_121100 | JGI IMG/M metagenome (GOLD analysis project Ga0181525, IMG submission 121100) | Peatland microbial communities from MTU Mesocosm Facility, Houghton, MI, USA - PEATcosm2014_Bin06_10_metaG | ecosystem: Environmental > Terrestrial > Soil > Wetlands > Peat | place...
TGCAGGCACGACGGCCCCGACGGCGACCACTGCCGCCGTCACCGATCCGGCAGCAAGCGCCACCGGCAGCGCCGCGACAACGGACAGCACCGGTGCGCCGGGCGCGGCGGTGCCTGCGGCCGTAGCCCCGGCCGACGAACCTGCGGCGCCGGCAACGCCGGCGGTTCCGGCGGCGCCCGAACCCGGTGCCGCAGCGCAGGGCCCGCAAGGCGCCGCAGCGCTGCCCGCCAGCCCACCGGCCTTGCCGCGACGGGCCGCCCAGGCACCGCTGGCCCGGCCGCGCGCGCCCTCGACGGCACTGGCGGCACCTACCGTGCCCATCGCCGGACCGGTCGATACCGGCCTGATCGCGGCGCGCGCCGCCTGGGTCGACGGCGATGCCGACCGCGTCGCGGCCCACGCGGCGCAGGTCGCCGGCAGCCTGCTCGAGTCGTACGTCGCCTACTGGCAGGCCTCGGCGCGCTTGCGTGCGCCCACCCCGGACGACAGCGCCGTGCGGCCCTTCCTCGCCCGCTATCCCGGCACCGTGCTGGCCGACCGCCTGCGCGCCGAGTGGCTGATGGCGCTGGCCGGCAAGGGCGACCTCGCCACTTTCGACGCCGAGCGGCGCCACCTCGTGCTGGGCGGCGACGACGCGCAGCTGGCCTGCTATACGCTGCTGGCGCGCTATACCCTCGATGACGGGCGCCGGCGCGAAGCGCTCGGGCGCGAGGCACGGCGCACGCTGTCGCTCACCTCCGACCCGGGTGGCGAGGGCTGCACCGCGCTGGCCGAGCGGCTGATGGACGACAATCTGCTGCCGATCTGGCCGCGGCTGCAGGCGCTCATCGAGCGCAACCAGTTCCCGGCGGCCATCGCCACCGCGCAGCGCCTGCCGGCCGCCGATGCCGCGACGTTCAAGGCGCTGGTGCAGAACCCGGCAGCCTGGCTGGCCGGCGCGCGCCTCGACCACATGGCCCACCCGCTGCCGCTGCTGGCCATCGTCGCCCTGGCGCGCGATGCGCCCGAGCGCGCCGCCGTCTATGCCGACCGGCTCGATCCGGACCTCACGGCCGAGGAGCGCGCGCAGGTCTGGGGGCGCATCGGCCGCTCCGGCCAGCACGAACTCGCGCCCGACGCCCATGCCTGGTACGAGCGCGGGGGCGACCTGGTCGGCCAGGGCGTCGACTACGTGCGCGGCCCCGACGTGCTGGAGACGCGCGTGCGCGCCGCCCTGCGCCGCGGCGCCAGCAGCGCGACCACCACGGCGTTTGCCGCCGGGGCCGACGCCCTGATGCCGGCCCCGACGTCCCTGTCGGCGCCGATCGAGGCGGACGCGGGCGCGGCGGGTCCCGACTGGGCCGCCGTGCGCCGGGACATCGCCCGCCTCACCCCCGAACAGCAGGCCGATACCACCTGGATCTACTGGAACGCACAGGCCGCGATCGCGCTGGGCAAGGTCGAGGAAGGGCGCGCGGCGCTGCAGTCGATTGCCGACCGGTTCAGCTTCTACGGGCGGCTGGCCGCCGAGCAGCTCGGACTGCCGGCGCGCCTGCCGGCCCGGGTCGAGGCGGCGCCCGAGCCGCTCATCGAGCAGCTGGCGCAGCGGCCGGGCATGCAGCGCGCACGCAAGCTCTTCGAGCTGGGCCTGCGCGACGAGGGCAACCGCGAATGGAACTGGGAACTGCGCGGGATGGACGATGCGAGCCTGCACGCGGCGGCCGAGCTCGCGCGCCGTCTCGGCGTGCTGGACCGGATGATCGCCTCGTCGGAGCGCACCCGCGGCGTGGTCGACATCGAACAGCGCTACCCGATGCCCTACCGCGATTTCATGACCGCCACGGCGGCGCCGCTGGGCGTCGATGCCGCCTGGATCTACGGCCTGATCCGCCAGGAATCGCGGTTCATGGAAGACATCCGCTCCAATGCCGGCGCAGTCGGCCTGATGCAGCTGATGCCGGCGACGGCGCGCTTCGTCGCGCACCGCATCGGCTTCGACCATTACCGCGCCGAGCGGATCGGCGAGGTCAACGTCAACCTGCGCCTGGGCACCGAATACCTCAAGCTGGTCTCCGACGACCAGGACGGCCAGCCGATGCTCGCCTCGGCCGCCTACAACGCCGGGCCCAACCGCGTGCGCAAGTGGCGTGCCGCGCTGGCCCGGCCGCTCGACGGCGCGATCTTCGCCGAGACGATCCCCATCAGCGAAACGCGCGACTACGTCAAGAAGGTGCTCTTCAACACGGTGGTCTACGGCGCCATGCTCGAGCGCCCTGCCGTGTCGCTGCATGCCCTGTTGCCGGCGGTTGCCCCCAAGAGCGTCCCCGCCACCGACCTGCCCTGACGCACGGCGCGGCACTGCCGAGCCGGCGGCATCGGCCCGGATTTGATCGCGGAAAATCTGCCATGACCACGATACTGCTGCTCACGCTGTCCAACGTCTTCATGACCTTCGCCTGGTACGGCCACCTGAAGTACGGCCACGACTGGCCGCTGTGGAAGGCGATACTCGTTTCCTGGCTGATCGCGCTGCTGGAGTACTGCCTGGCCGTGCCGGCCAATCGCCTGGGGTACGGCGTGTTCGATGGGTTCCAGCTCAAGATCATCCAGGAGGTCGTCACGCTGTGCGTGTTCGTCGCCTTCGCGGTGTTCTTCCTCAAGGAACGGCTGGCCTGGAACTACCTGGTCGCCTTCGCGTTCCTCGGCGGCGCCGCCTTCTTCGCCTTCGCCTTCAAGGCGCCACCCGCGGTGAGCTGACGGCACTGGGCGGGGGCGGCACGCACTGGCCGCGCTTCTCGAACCAGTAGACGACGTTGCCGGCCACCACGATGCTGCCCGACACCACGGCGCTGGCCGCCGATACGGCCCCTGCGGCCGCCAGCAGCGCCACGCAGCCCTGGTTCTGGCAGCGGGTGAACCCCTCGACCTGCGTGACCTGCAGGTCCATGTGGCGCGCGGTGATCTGGCAGTCCTGGTCATAGACCGTCGTGGTGCGCGGCACGTAGATGCAGCCGGCCAGCGCCAGCGCGGCGCACGGGGTGGCGGCGCGCAGCAGGGCACGCGGCGCGGCAGGCAGCGGCAGCAGAGGGTTCATCGTGGCTTATGGGCGCCAGCCGACAGTCCGGACGCCGCAGTGTCCCATACGGGGCCGTCGCCGCGGCGCGAACAGGCCCTAGAATGCGCCAGAGGCCCCCGTTTCAACCCCCTACCGGAACCCTGCAGCGGCTACCGCCATGTCCTATCAGAACATCCTCGTGCTCGGCGGTACCGGCTTCGTCGGCCAGAGCGTCGTCGAGCGCCTGACGGCCGAGGGACGGCGCGTCTGCGTGCCGACCCGCCGGCGCGCCAGCGGCCGCGAGCTGCTGGTGCTGCCCACCGTCGAGGTGGTCGAGGCCGACATCCACGACGCCGCGACGCTGCGCCGCCTGCTCGCGGGCCGCGATGCGGTGATCAATCTCGTCGGCGTCCTGCACGACACCGGCCGTCCCACCGCGGCCAGCGGCGGGCGCTATGGCCCGGGGTTTGCCGCCGCCCACGTCGAGCTTGCGCGCATGCTCGCGGCGGCCTGCCGCGAACTGGGCGTGCCGCGCCTGCTGCACGTGAGCGCGCTCGGTGCCGATCCGGCCGGGCCCTCGGCCTACCTGCGCAGCAAGGGCGACGGCGAGGCGGCGCTGCGCGCCGCCACCGGCGTGGCCGTCACGATCTTCCGGCCGTCGGTGGTCTTCGGCAACGGCGACCGGTTCCTGCGGCTGTTCGCCGGCCTGGCCGCCCTCCTGCCGGTGCTGTTCATCGGCGGCGCGCAGTCGCGCCTGCAACCCGTGTGGGTGCAGGACCTGGCCGCGGCCATCGTCCACGCGCTCGATGCGCCGGCCACCGTGGGCCGCACCTACGAAATCTGCGGCCCCACCGTCTACACGCTGGGAGAGCTCGTCGCCTTCGCCGCCCGCGCCGGCGGCCATCCGCGGCCGGTGATCGGCCTGCCTGCCCACCTGGCCCGCTGCATGGCGGCCGTCTTCGAATGGCTGCCCGGTCCCACGCTGCTGTCGCGCGACAACCTGCGCTCGCTCAGTGTCGACAGCATCGCCAGCGTGCAGCCCTATGTCGCCGCGCCCGAGCTCGGCATCCAGCCCTCGCCGCTGGAGCCCGAGGCCACCGTGTACCTCTCGGGGCTGCACCCGCGCACGCGCTTCAGCGGTTTTCGCGCCCGCGCCGGCCGCTGAGCGCAACGTTGCCACCCGAGCCGCGCGTGCCGCATTCCATGAAGACCTATATCGTCGGCGGCTGGGTGCGTGACCGCCTGCTCGAGGAGGAAGGGCGCCACACGCGCAGCGGCGACCGCGACTGGGTGGTGGTCGGCGCCAGTCCGGAACAGATGCTGGCGCTCGGCTACAAGCCGGTGGGACGCGATTTCCCCGTGTTCCTGCACCCGGATACGGGCGAGGAGTACGCGCTGGCCCGCACCGAGCGCAAGACCGCGCCCGGCTACCGGGGCTTCGTGGTCCACGCCGCGCCCGATGTCACGCTCGAGCAGGACCTGCAGCGCCGCGACCTGACCATCAATGCGATGGCACTGGACGAGCGCAACGAGCTGGTCGACCCGCTCAACGGCCGCGCCGACCTCAAGGCGCGCGTGCTGCGCCACATCGGCCCGGCGTTCGTCGAGGATCCGGTGCGCATCCTGCGCCTCGCGCGCTTTGCCGCGCGCTTGCACGAATTCAGCATCGCCGCCGAGACGATGGCGCAGGCCCGCCAGATGGTCGCCGACGGCGAGGCCGACGCGCTGGTGCCCGAGCGGGTCTGGCAGGAACTGGCGCGCGGGCTCATGGAAGAGCGTCCCTCGCGCATGATCGAGGTACTGGCGGCCACCGGCCTGCTGGCGCGGCTGGCCCCGGAACTGCACGTCGATCCCGAACTGCTGGCCGCGCTCGACCGCACGGTGCGCGTCGCCGCCCCGCTGCCCACGCGCGTCGCGGTGCTGTGCGCCGGCGCCGCCACGCCCGAGGCCGTGCGCGCCTTGCTGGACCGCTTGCGCGCCGATGGCGATTCGGTCCAGGTCGCGCGGCTGCTGTGCGAGCTGCGCGCCGAGCTGCGCGACGCCACCGAACCGGCGCCGATGGCCGCGGTCTTCGACCGGGCCGACGCGCTGCGTCGGCCGGCGCGCTTCGAACAGCTGCTGCTGGCCGCCCAGGCGCTCGACCGGCTCGATGTGCAGCGCTGGCGCCGTGCCGCCGCGGCGTTCGCGGCCATCGACGCCGGTGCGGTCGCGCGCCAGGCCGGCCCCGATGCGGTTGCCATTTCCGCGGCGGTGGCCGGCGCCCGCCGCGCCGCGCTGGCCGCCGCGCTGGTCCGGTCCCAAGCCCCGCACTGAGGAGTCCATCCATGGCATTGCTGATACTCGGCCTGGTCATCTTCCTGGGCGTGCATTCGCTGCGCGCACTTGCCGGTCCCTGGCGCACCCGCCAGCGCGAACGGCTGGGCGCGCTGCGCTGGAAGGTCCTCATCGCGGTGGCCTCGCTGGCCGGGTTCGTGCTGCTGGTCTGGGGCTTTGGCCTGGCGCGCGCGGCACCGGTGCAACTGTGGTCGCCACCGCCGTGGACCCGCCATGTGACCGGGCTGCTGATGCTGCCGGCCTTCATCCTGCTGGTGGCGGCCTACCTGCCGGGCACGCACATCAAGGCGGCGATCGGCCATCCGATGACGGCTGCGGTGAAGACGTGGGCGCTGGCGCACCTGCTGGCCAACGGCACCCTGGCCGACGTCGTGCTGTTCGGCAGCTTCCTCGCCTGGTCGGTGGTGACCTTCAGCGCGGCGCGCCGCATCGACCGCGCGGCCGGCACGCGCTATCCGGCGCAGGGCGCCGCCCGCGATATCGCCGCGGTCGTGCTGGGGGCGCTCGCCTGGGCCTGGTTTGCCCATTACGGGCACCTCTGGCTGATCGGGGTGAATCCCATTGCCTGAGCCCGGTGACGCCCATGCCCGCCACTCGTAAGTACCTGTGGGTGCTGGCGCTGCTGCTCGCGGCACGGGCCGGGGCGGCCGCGCCCGATGCGCCGCCGGCGCTCGACCCGGTGCACCCGATAGTGGGCACCTGGAAGTTCACGCTGGCCGATGGCATCTGCGCCGAGACCTACCATTTCCGCAAGGACGGCACCACGGTGGTGACCAGCGGCGCCGAGGTGACGGAGAGCGCCTACGAGATCTCGGCCGCACCCAGCGCGCGGGGCTACTACAAGCTGGTGGACCGCATCACGCGCGACAACGGCAAGAAGGACTGCACCGGCGAGCTCACGAAGGTCGGCCGCGAAGCGACCACCTACATCCGCTTCCACCCCTCGGGCGACATGATCATCTTCTGCGAATCGGAATCGCTGGACAACTGCATCGGTCCGCTGAACCGCATACCCGACGAGGAGATGTGAACCGCGCCGCGGCCGGCGCACCGGCCGCGATGGCTCAGGACGGCGCGAGCACCTTCACCAGCCAGCGGTTCAGGTCGGCGATCTCCTCGGCGCACACCGAGTGCTGCATCGGGTACTCGTGCCATTCGACCGCATAGCCCAGGGCCTGCAGCGCATCACGCGATCCGCTGCCGCGCTCGTATGCCACCACCGGGTCGTGCCGGCCGTGCGCCAGGAAGATAGGCACGTCGCGGTTGGCGGCGCTGCGCTCGGCCGCCGTGCTTGCCGCCAACGGCAGGTAGCCCGACAGGCCGGCCAGTCCCGCCAGGCGCTGCGATGCCCGCACCCCCGCGAGCAGCGTCATCGCACAGCCCTGCGAGAATCCCATCAGCACGATGCGCCGGGCGGCGATGCCGCGCGCGGTCTCCCGGTCGAGCAGCGCCTGCACGTCGACGAGCGAGGCGCGCAGCCCGGCCTCGTCCTCGCGGCGCGCCAGGTCCGGCGTGAGCACGTCGTACCAGGCACGCATCCGGTGCCCGCCGTTGATCGTCACCGGCCGCACCGGCGCATGGGGAAAGACGAAACGCACCGGCCCGACCGCGGCAAGGTCGAGTTCGCGGGCGATCGGCACGAAATCGTTGCCGTCGGCGCCCAGTCCGTGCAGGACGACGATGCTGGCCGCGGGCGCGTCGCCCGTCTGGAGTTCAATGGTTTCTAGGCTCATGGGCGGTAGGATAGCGCCTTCGCCGGCCAGGGCGCCCCTGGCACGATCGCTGGACATCCCATGCATTGGCTCTATCTCACCATCGCCGTCGTCTGTGAAGTCATCGGCACCACGGCGCTGCGCGCCAGCGAGGGCTTCACGCGCCTCGGACCCTCGGCCATCGTCGTCGGCGGCTATGCGGCCGCCTTCTATTTCCTGTCGCTGACCCTGCACGCCATACCGATGGGCATAGCCTATGCGGTCTGGTCCGGGATCGGCGTGGTGCTCATCTCGCTGGCGGGCTGGTGGATGTACGGCCAGCAGCTCGACACCGCGGCGTTCTGCGGCATCGGCCTGATCACCGCGGGCGTGGTCGTGCTCAACGCCTTCTCGAAGTCCGCGGCGCACTGAGGGCGCCGCCTGTCGGGCGCCCGCCCGGGTTCCGTTTCCACAGGGAGATTCCGCAGTGAAGACCATCCTCGTCACCGGCGCCAGCGTCGGCTTCGGCCACGCGATCGCCCGGCGCTTCCTCGATGACGGCGCGCGCGTCATCGCCTGTGCGCGGCGCGTCGAGCCGCTGCAGGAACTGGCGCAGCAACACCCCGGTCGCGTCCTGCCGGTGGCGCTGGATGTCACCGACCACGCGGCGGTCGCCCGCGTGGTGGCGCAACTGCCCGGCGAGTTCGCCGCCATCGATGTCCTGGTCAACAATGCCGGGCTGGCGCTGGGCATCGCGCCGGCGCACGAGACCAATGTCGACGAATGGGACCGCATGATCGCCACCAACTGCTCGGGCCTGGTCCATGTCACCCGCGCGGTGCTGCCGGGCATGGTGGCGCGGGGCAGCGGCACCGTCATCAACATCGGCTCGGTGGCCGGCGAGTTTCCCTATCCCGGCGGCAACGTCTACGGCGCCACCAAGGCTTTCGTCCACCAGTTTTCGCAAAACCTCAACGCCGATCTCATCGGCACCGGCGTGCGCGCCACCTGCCTGGAGCCCGGCCTGTGCGGCGGCACCGAGTTCTCCAAGGTGCGCTTCGGCGGCGACGACGCGCGCGCCGCCAAGGTCTATGCCGGCACCGAGCCGCTCTCGGCCGACGACATTGCCGCAGCCGTGCACTGGGTGGCCCTGCTGCCCGCGCACGTCACCGTCAACGTGCTGCAGATGATGCCCAACTGCCAGTCGTTCGGCGGCATGTCGATCAAGCGCGCCTAGCGCACCGCAAGCCCCATACCCGCCAGCGGCTGCACGTGCGTGCAGTGGCGAACAGACGTCCCATGCGCATGGCGTCACCGTAGCGACTGCGGTTGCGGCGGTTCGCGACGGGAAAGGGCATATGTTCGACGGTTTCTACCGGCTGCTCGAGCAGCTCGGGTATCCGCATCCGATCCATCCGACCGAAGTCCACATGCCGATCGGATTGATCGTTGCGGCCTTGATCTTCCGGGTCGCGGGCACCGCATGGCCGCGACCGGCGCTGGCGCAGGCGGCGCACTATTGCATGATCCTCGCGGGCCTCTTCCTGCTTCCGACGATATTGTTCGGCTTCATGGACTGGCAGCATTTCTACGCGGGCGCCTGGCTGCTGCCGATCCAGGTGAAGCTGGTCCTGGCCGCCGCATTGCTTGTCCTCGTCGGCCTGGGCATAGGGCTCGTCCTGAAGCGGGGAATAGGCAGTGCGGCGGTCTTGCCGACCTACGCCGCATCCTTCCTGGTCGTCGTGGCGTTGGGCTATTTCGGCGGCAACCTGGTCTATGGCGACGCGCGACCCAAGGGACGCGATCCGCTTGCCGCCGGCAGGCAGATCTATACCGAGAACTGCGCGGCCTGCCACCCGAACGGCGCCAATGCGGTCGCTCCCGCCCTGCCGCTGCTCGGCTCCACGTACACCAGGAGTCCCGCGGCGCTGCTCGCGTTCATCCGCGATCCGCGGCTGCCGGGCGGCGCCAAGGGACCCATGCACGCCTTTCCCGCGGCAACCATCTCCGACGGGCAGGCCGGCGATCTGTACCGCTATATTGCCGGCGGCCTGGGCAAATGAATGGCGCGGCACGCGTCCGGCCGCGGCCCTTGCCGCCGCGGCGCCGCGCGGTGCTTGTGCTAGTTGACCGGCCGTTCCTGCGGCCGCACCGTCACGTAGTAGGGCTTGGGCGTGCGTGCGCCGCGCAGCAGCTTGACCACGGTGTCGCGCTGGATGCTGTCGGCGTCCAGCGCCTGGTGCAGGGCATCGGGCGAGACGACGGTTTGCCCGTTGATGCCCAGCAGCACGTCGCCCGGCAGGATGCCGGCCGTGGCCGCGGGGCTGCCGGTGTCCACCGACAGCACGCGCACGCCGCTGTCCTGTTCCAACCCATAGGCGAGGATCACGCGGCGGTCCAGTTGCATCGTGGTGCCGCCGACGCCCAGGAAGCCGCGGCGCACCCGCCCGTGCTGGAGCAACTGCGGGATGACCCAGGTGGCGATGTCGATCGCCACGGCAAAGCAGATCGATTGCGCGCCCCGGATCAGCGCGGTATTGACGCCGACGACCTCGCCGCGGGAGTTGAGCAGCGGGCCGCCGGAGTTGCCCGGATTGAGCGCCGCGTCGGTCTGGATGACGTCCGGTATCAGCCGGCCCGTGCTGGCGCGCATGCTGCGCCCCAGTGCGCTGACGATGCCCGAGGTCACCGTGTGTTCGAAGCCCAGCGGATTGCCGATGGCGATGGCGATCTCGCCGCGCCGCAGCTGGCGCGACTGCCCCAGCGGCGCATGGGTCAATGCCCCCTGCGACAGCGCGTCGATCTGCAGTATGGCCAGGTCGGTGTCCGGATCGTCGCCGACCCAGCGCGCATCGAAGCCGCGCCCGTCGGCCAGCGATATCGCGTGGCGGATCGCCGCGGGCCGGGCCGCCGCGGCCGGCTGGCCCGCGCGAACCACGTGGGAATTGGTGAGCACGTAACCGTCGGGCGTGAACAAGAAGCCCGAACCGCTGCCACGGGGGCCCTCCTCGCCCTTGCCGCGGCCCGGCGGCCCGCCGAGCACCTGGACCGCGGCCACGCTGGGTCCGACCCGCTCCACCACGCCGCTGACTGTGGCCGAATAGGCATCCAATAACGCGCTGTCGCTCGCACCCATGTCCGACTCCCCGCGCCCTGCAGCGCGCAACCGTCAGGTGGGGATGTCGCGCGCCGTTTGCAAGGGGTCGCCGGCCGGCGTGGCGCCCGGCATGGCGCCAAGGCGCCGGTACAGCACAGTGGTGTCGCAATAGCCGCCGCGCGGCAGCAGCGCGTAATCGGGTATGACGCCGCAGCATTCCCAGCCCAGGCGCCGGTACAGGCGTTCTGCCGTGTCGCTGGCCGTGTCGAGCACCAGCAGGGTCTTGCCGGCGGCGCCGGCGGCGGCCTCGGCCGCGCGCATCAGCGCGGCGCCCAGGCCCCGGCGGCGTGCGCGCCGGTGCACCAGCATCTTGGCGACATCGGCGCGGTGCGGCTGGTTGTCCGGCTGCCGGAGAATCACCTGCACGGTGCCGACGATGCCGCTGCCGTCCTCGGCCACCAGCAGCACGCGCTCGCCGCGCGCCACCGCCGCGCCGACCTCGCGCCAGAAGCCCGCCGCACGCGCCCGCGGCAGCGGGTCCATGAAGCTCACCGAGGCCCCGCCTTCCACGCAATCGACCAGCAGGCCGGCGAGCGCATCGACCTGGCTGTCCGACAGCGCGGGCAGGGCGCGGATGGCGCAGGGTTCGGCACGGTCCATGCGGAAATGATCGAACAGATCGGCGTGGGCGGCAAGCCGGCCGCCGCGCCGGGGTGCGGCGGCCGCGCGCACGCGCCGCGGGGCACGGCGGTCACTATCGGTGCAAGCGGCCGCGCCGGCACGGGTTTGCACGGCACCTTGCGGTGCGGACGCCCCGGGGCGGTGCATGTGGCGTTGCCAGCCCATGGCGCATTTCTTGCGCCATCAAGGCGGGAGGCTTCCCGCCGCCGGATAATGCCGGAGGGGGTATTCCTGCCCGCACCGTACCCGGAGGTAATTGCTGCCATGCGCAATGAAGAGGTCGTCCCACCCGTCGCCGCACCGGCGCCGGACGCCGAGCACCGTACCGGGCTGGGCAAGGAAGCGCTCAAGCGCGCCTTCCTCGACAACCTGTACTACGTGCAGGGCAAGTTCGCCGCGCTGGCCACCAAGCACGACTACTACATGGCGCTGGCCTACACGGTGCGCGACCGCCTGCTGCAGCGCTGGATCAGCACGGCGACGGCCTACACCGACCAGGGTTCGCGCACGGTGGCCTACCTGTCGGCCGAGTTCCTGCTCGGTCCGCACCTGGGCAACAACGTGATCAACCTGGGCATCGAGGAGGAAGTGCGCGCCGCCGTGCGCGAACTGGGGCTGAGCTTCGAGGAACTGCTGGGCCAGGAGGAGGAGCCCGGCCTGGGCAATGGCGGCCTGGGGCGCCTGGCCGCCTGCTATCTCGATTCGATGGCCTGCCTCGAGATCCCCTCGATCGGCTACGGCATACGCTACGAGTTCGGCATCTTCGCGCAGTACCTCGTCGATGGCTGGCAGATGGAGCAGACCGACAAGTGGCTGCGCAACGGCAACCCCTGGGAGATAGCCCGTCCCGAGTGGGCGGTCGAGGTCAAGCTCGGCGGCAAGTGCGAGCACTACGTCGGCCGGGACGGCCGCCGCCACGCGCGCTGGGTGCCGGCACGCAAGGTCCTGGGCACGCCCTTCGACACGCCGATCCTGAGCTACCGCAACAACACCGCCAACACGCTGCGGCTGTGGCGCGCCGAGGCGCCCGAGTCCTTCGACCTGGGCGTCTTCAACCGCGGCGACTACTACGGCGCCGTCCAGCAGAAGATCGTCTCCGAGAACATCAGCAAGATCCTGTACCCGAACGACGAGCAGGTGCAGGGCAAGGAACTGCGCCTCGAGCAGCAGTATTTCTTCGTGTCGTGCTCGCTGCAGGACATGATGCGCATCATGCGCGTGCAGAACATCCCGCTCGAGCGCTTCCACGAGAAGTTCGCGATCCAGCTCAACGACACCCATCCGGCCGTGGCCATCGCCGAGCTGATGCGCCTGCTGGTCGACGAGTACGACATGGACTGGGAGCGCGCCTGGTCGGTCACCCGCCAGTGCTTCGGCTACACCAACCACACCCTGCTGCCCGAGGCGCTGGAGCGCTGGCCGCTGGCGCTGTTCTCGCGCATCCTGCCGCGCCACATGGAGATCATCTTCGAGATCAACGCGCGCTTCCTCGACGAGGTGCGGATGCAGTTCCCGGGCGACGGCGAGCGCCTGGCGCGGCTCTCGCTGATCGACGAATCGGGCGAGCGCTACCTGCGCATGGCCAACCTGGCCAGCGTCGGCAGCCACACGATCAACGGCGTGGCCGAGCTGCACACCGAGCTGCTCAAGCAGGACGTGCTGGCCGATTTCCACGCGCTCTGGCCGCAGAAGTTCGACAACGTCACCAACGGCGTCACGCCGCGCCGCTGGGTCGCGCTGGCCAATCCGCGCCTCACCCGCCTGCTCACCAACACCATCGGCGAGGACTGGATCCGCGACCTCGACCAGCTGCGCCGCATCGAACCCTACAGCGCCGATCCGGCCTTCCGCCGCGAGTGGCGCTTCATCAAGCGCTCGGTCAAGGAGGACTTCGCGCGCCACGTGCGCCGCGCCACCGGCGTGTCGATAGACCCGCAGTCGCTGTTCGACGTCCAGGTCAAGCGCATCCACGAGTACAAGCGCCAGCACCTGAACGTGCTGCACATCGTCGCGCTCTACCACCGGATCAAGTCCGATCCGGACATGCTGGTGCAGCCGCGCACCTTCATCTTCGGCGGCAAGGCCGCGCCCGGCTACCGCTTCGCCAAGCTGATGATCAAGCTGATCACCGCCGTCGGCGAGGTCGTCAACCGCGACCCGGCCGTGCGCGACCGCCTGAAGGTGGTGTTCCTGCCCAACTACAACGTCACCAACGGCCAGCGCGTCTATCCGGCGGCGGACCTGTCCGAGCAGATCTCCACCGCCGGCAAGGAGGCCTCCGGCACCGGCAACATGAAGTTCTCGATGAACGGCGCGCTCACCATCGGCACGCTGGACGGGGCCAATGTCGAGATCCGCGAGGAGGTCGGCGCCGAGAACTTCTTCCTGTTCGGCCTCACCGCCGAGGAGGTGCAGGCCACATGGACCAACGGCTACGATCCGCTGGCCTACTACCACGGCAACGACGAGCTGCGGGCCGTCATCGACCTGATACGCGACGGCCATTTCTCGCGCGGCGACCGCGGGCTGTTCGCGCCGCTGGTCGATTCCCTGCTCAAGGGCGACCCGTACCGCCTGATGGCGGACTTCCGGCCCTACGTGGAATGCCAGGCGCTGGTGAGCGAGGCCTACGCCGACAAGGAGAACTGGACGCGCATGGCCATCCTCAACGTCGCGCGCATGGGCAAGTTCTCCTCGGACCGCAGCGTGCGCGAGTACTGCGAGCGCATCTGGCACGTCAAGCCGGTGAAGATCGAACTGCTCGATCCGGAACGCGCGCCGGCGAACCGCCTGCGCGTGGCAGTGGCCGGCTGATCACGCCGACGGAATGAAAGACGCCAAGCCAATGTGCATACGCGTCCAAAGGCCTTTTCGAGATGTCTTGGATCTCGCGATCGACGCGTGTGCGGGGCCAGCGCAATGCCTGTCACTTTCTGCGCTCAGGCCGTGTCCCAGATCGTCGCGAATTTCCAGGGGCTGCCGTCCATGATCCACTCCGATCCGTCGATCAGGCGGTAATTCCGCTCGAGGCCGGCGATGCGTTCAAGATCCGCCGAACTGAGCTCGATCTGCGCTGCCGCAAGATTCTCACGAAGTCGCGATGGGGTAACTGACTTGGGGATGACCGAAATTCCTCGCTGGATATGCCAGGCCAGCAGGACCTGGGCAGGTGTACAACCGCGCCCCTGGGCGATCGACTTGATTTCGGCGTTGTCGAGCAGCACGGGCGCATCGGGCGCCTTATCCGAATCGGGCCGGTCGGGCGATCCGAGGGGTGCCCAAGCAGTCATGTGGATGTGCTCGGAGGCGCAGTATTCCCGGAGCTCGGGTTGCTGGAGCAA
>Ga0181525_10002760_pt1 | contig 14178 bp, 13 predicted proteins | sample PEATcosm2014_Bin_48_FD_121100 | JGI IMG/M metagenome (GOLD analysis project Ga0181525, IMG submission 121100) | Peatland microbial communities from MTU Mesocosm Facility, Houghton, MI, USA - PEATcosm2014_Bin06_10_metaG | ecosystem: Environmental > Terrestrial > Soil > Wetlands > Peat | place...
CGCGCACGTCGTCGTCAGCGACCTCGATGAGGCCAAGGGCAAGGCGGTGGCGGACGAACTGGGCGACCGGGCCGTGTTCGTCCGGACCGACGTGACCGACGAAGGCAGCGTGCAGCGGGCTGTCGACGCGGCCGCGGAACTCGGCCCGCTGCGGATCGCGGTCGTCGCCCACGGCGGCGGCGGGGGCCCGCGCACGCTCGACAAGGAGAGCCGGCCGGCCCCGCAGGAGTCGTTCACCAAGGTGATCGGCATCTTCCTGGCGGCCACCTACAACATCGACCGGCTGGCCGCGGCGGCCATGGCCACGACGGAGCCGCTCGAGCACGGCGAGCGCGGCGTCATCATCAACACCGCCTCCATCGCCGCCTACGACGGCACCATCGGCCAGGCCGCCTACGCCGCGGCCAAGGGCGGCATCGTCTCGATGACCCTGCCGCTCGCCCGGGACCTGGCCCCGGCCGGCATCCGGGTGGTGACGATCGCGCCCGGCACGTTCCTCACGCCGGCGTTTCGCGACGCCGACCCCGAGCAGCTTGATGCCTACTGGGGCGCCGCGGTCCCGTTCCCCAAGCGGATGGGCCGCGCCGGTGAGTACGCTCAGCTCGCCCAGCAGATCGCGGAGAACGTTTATCTCAACGGCGAGACGATCCGTCTTGACGGCGCGCTGCGTTTTACCCCCAAGGGCGCCAAATAGGGCCGGCCCTTGACACGCCGGCACAATTAATCTGATGGGTTCGTTGTTTTAATGTAATGAAAGATATGATTGCGGAGTGACTATGGTAAGTGGCTCAACTGCCCAGATCGGGACGGTCGTCCGGGCTCCCAAGACCGGCGAACTGATCGCAACCAACCTGCGGCGCCAGATCGTCCGCGGCGAGCTGCGCCCGGGTGAGACCCTGCCCGCCGAGAGCCAGCTCATGGAGCAGTTCGGCGTGTCACGCCCGACCCTGCGCGAGGCGTTCCGCATCCTGGAGGCGGAGACGCTCATCAGCGTACGGCGCGGCAGCCGCGGCGGCGCCCGGGTGGTCGCCCCCGACGCCTCCGTCGCGGCGCGCTACGTCGGCCTGCTGCTGCAGATGCAGGGGGCCACCATCAACGACGTCTACGAGGCCCGGATGATCTCCGAGCCGCCGTGCGCCCGGCTGCTCGCGCTGAACCGCACCGACGAGGACCTCGAGAAGCTCACCGGCGTGGTGGACGCGCTCAAGGCCGAAGTCGCCGCGAAGAAGCCGTTCATCCCCGACCCGTACACCTGGTCCAGGCTCACCTACCGATTCCACGAGCTGATCCTGGAAGGCTGCGGCAACAAGACCATGGCCATCCAGGGAGCGGTGCTGCAGGACATCGTCGCCACCCACCTGCGCACCAAGATCGCGCAGCGGGACGACAACGACACCGACGAGCGGTTCCAGCGGGTCATCCGCTCCTACGAGAAGCTCATCGCGCTGGTCAAGGCGGGAAACGCGGCCGGGGCGGAGAAGCACTGGCGCTCCCACATGGAGGGCGCCGCCCAGTACCTGCTCAAGGACGACCTGAGGACCAAGCCGGTCGTCGACCTGTTCGCCTGACGGTTCCGCCTGGCCGGATCATGAGCCCGCGGGTGATCGTCGAGGATGGCGGCGGCGTGCGCGTGCTCACGCTGAACCGGCCCGCGGCGCGCAACGCCCTCGACGGCGCGCTGGTCAGCGCGCTGTACGAGGCCCTGGTCGATGCCGACGCGGCGCCCGGCGTCGGTGCCGTGGTGCTGACCGGCGCCGACCCGGCGTTCTGCGCCGGGATCGACCTCAAGGAGGCGGCCCGCGACGGCGCGGCCTACTTCGACAAGCACCGGGCGCAGCCGTGCATCCCCCAGGTCGGGACCGCGGGCACCATCGGCGCGGCGCTCGCGGCCGAGCGGACCGCGGCGCACGAGCAGCGGCCTGACCTGGCGCTGCTCGAACAGCGGCGGGCGGCAGTGACCGAACGGAACCGGCGCCAGGTCCGGACGGGCCCGTGACCGCAGGCGATGAGTCACCACTTACGCCGCCTGCCGTCTCTTACGATGACCGGCCGGCGAGCCCGTGCGTTCATTACGAGCGGCGCGGTCACGTCCTGCTGATCCGCATGGAACGCGAGGCGAAGCGCAACGCGATCGACAAGGTGATGACGCACGGCATCGACGAGGCGCTTAACCTGCTCGACGACGATGACGAGCTGTGGGCCGGCGTCATCACCGGCACGACGGCGGTGTTCTCGGCCGGCACTGACTTGAAGGACGGCAGCGGGCGCACCGAGCGCGGCGGCGAGTACGGCATGATCAGGCGCCGCCGGGCCAAGCCGCTGGTCGCCGCGGTCGAGGGCCCGGCGTTCGGCGGCGGCTTTGAGATAGCGCTCGCCTGCGACCTGGTGGTCGCCGCGCGCACCGCGCGCTTCGCGCTGCCGGAAAGCAGGCGCGGGGTGGTCGCGTCTTCCGGCGCCCTGTTCCGCGCGATGCGCGCCCTGCCGCTCAACGTGGCCAGGGAACTGCTGATCACCGGGGCGGTCCTCGATGCGGACCGCGGGTACCAGATCGGCTTCGTCAACCGGGTCACCGACCCCGGCCAGGCGCTGACGGTGGCGCTTGAGCTGGCCGACGATATCTGCGCCTCCTCGCCCGTCTCGGTCGCCGCCAGCCTGGCCGCGCTCGCCGCACAGCACGACGCCGGCGACGCGGCCGGCTGGGCGGCGACCGCCGAGGCGGTCCAGCGGGTCAAGGCAAGCGACGATCTCAGGGAAGGGGTCTCTGCCTTCTTTGAAAGACGCCCGCCGCGCTGGACGGGCCGCTGACCGAGAGGGCAGGCCAAAGCGTCCGCTTATTGAAAGTTGGTTCGGTGAAGAGGTGGATTCGAGCGAAGAGGCCCGGCATCCGGCCTGACGTGCACAGGCCCGGTCGCCGGCTCACCGTATACGCCGTGGCGGCCGCGGCGTGCTTGTCCGCCGCCGCAACGGGGTGCACGGCGGCGGGCGCGGCGGCCCCCCGGGCCAGTGGCTGCGCCGCGGTGAACCTTATCGTGGCGCGCGCCTCGACCGAGGCCGCCGGGGAAGGCGTCACCCAGCGCCTGGCGAGCCAGATCGTCAGCAGCAGTAAGCAGACGGTCAGTCAGGAGGCGGTCGTCTACCCGGCGACGCTGGCGAACTACGTCAGCAGCGAGAGCCAGGGCGTGACCAACGCCGAGCTTGAGCTGACGACCGCCGTGCACAACTGCCCCAACCAGAAGGAGGTCCTGCTCGGGTACTCCCAGGGCGCGGAGGTCTCCATGGACGTTATCGCCGGGAACTCCGAGGTCAGCGGGAACGTGTCGCCGGTCAACACCGCGATAAGCAGCCATGTCGTCGCGATTGCCAACTTCGGCGACCCAGGCCACGTCGCGGGTGAGCCGTGGGACGTCGGCACCGCGACGCTTGCGGGGCTGTTCCCGCGCGGCAGCGCCCAGGTCACATTGCTGGCCGCGTTCGGCGGTAGCAGCAAGATCGCCGCCTGGTGCGATTCCAACGACCCCTACTGCGCCTCCGGCAACAAGCTCACGGTCCACCTGACCTACCTCGACCGGTACCAGGACGCTGCGGCGAGCTTCGTCTTGGGCAAGATCGGCGGCTAAGCCAGAGCGGCATCCCGCTCTACCGCCGTGATCCGGGCCCGGCAGCTAGCGCAGCAGCACTACGCGGGTTTGCGGGCCTGGAAGCGGAAGTCGAATTCACCGTGCTCCACGTCAACCCCCGTGAACCCGATGGCTTCAAGCCGTCGCGGCAGCTCTTGCGGGTCAACCGGCACGAACTGGTCTCCGGCGTGCGCGAGCCGGGTCCGCTCGTTGTCGTAGCCCTCCGACCCGACCAGGATTCCGCCGGGACGCAGCACCCGCAGCAACTCGGCGAAGACGCGGTCCTGGATGGCGGCCGACTCGGTGTGGTGGAGTACGGCGAAGCAGGCCGCGGCGGAGAACCGGTCCGCGGCCAGTCCCGCCCGCTCCGCGCTGGCGTTGATGACCTCGACGTGGCGGGCTGCCAGGCGACGGGCGAGTTGCGCCGCCAGGCCAGCGTCCACCTCAACCGCCGTGATCCGGGCAGTCAGCGTGAGCAGCAGGTCGGTGGTCAGGCCGGGGCCCGGCCCGATCTCCAGGACGTCATCGCCGAGCTCGCCGGCCGATTCCAGCCAGGGCAGCACGTGCGTTCGCAGGATCTCGGCCCAGCGCGGGCTGGACAGCATCCGCAGGTGATTTTCGTTCACTGGGGCTTGGACGCCAGCTTCACGGCGTGCGCCCGCCCCTGGCCGCGGGCCAAGCCGGTGATGAAAGCCACCTTGTGCTGTGTCACTGTGATCCCCTCCGGGCACATCCAAGGCACTGCGTGAACCGGCCGATGCTTGCCCGGGCACGTTCCCCGACGCTAACATTTTAGTTAGTTGTTTACAATAAGTGGACGATATGGGGGCCCATGACGGAGCCGACCGACTTCCGCCGGTCCGAGGACGACGGCGTACTCACCCTCACCTTCACCAGGGACGCCAAGCTCAACGCGGTCTCGCCGGCGATGATCGACGGCCTGCGGGCCGCCGTCGACGACCTCGGTGACCGCGACGACCTCAAGGTGCTGGTGATCGCCGCCGAGGGCCGCTACTTCACCGCGGGCATCGACCTGCGCGACAGCGGCGCGGGCGGCCGGCGCGGGTACGCGCCGGACGGCAGCTTCAGCCCCCGGCGGCTGCGCCGCGGCTACCGCAGCTTTCACCTGCTGATGGACGAGCTTGAGGCCATCGAGAAGCCCTCGGTGCTCGCCGCGCACGCGCGCTGCCTCGGGGTCGGCCTGGAGATCGGCGCGTCCTGCGACTTCCGGCTCGCCGCCGAAGGGGCCAGCTTCGCCCTGCCGGAACTGCCGAACCTCGCCGTGATACCGGGGTCAGGGGGCATCAGCCGGGTCACCCGGCTGGTCGGACCGCACTGGGGCAAGTGGCTGGCGTTCGGCGAGGAGGTCTCTGCGGAGCTGGCGCTCACGATGGGGCTGGTCCACGCCGTCTACCCGGCCGAGTCGTTCCGCGAGCGGGTGAGCGCGTTCGCGCGCAAGCTCGCGGCCCTGCCGAGCGAGGCGGCCGGGGTTACGAAGACGGCGGTCGACATCGCCGCCAGCGTGGATCGCGGCACCGCCCGCGAGTTCGACCGCTACGCGAACACCATCCTGCTCACCTCCGACGAGCACCGTTCCATGCTCGAGGCGTTCAAGAGCCGCAAGCGCCCGCCGGGCGGCGCGGCACCAGGGAACCAGGCGGACTAGCGGTGGACTTCCCGACGCTCGCCGCGCACATCAGGGCCGGCGCCGCCGTTCACGACGGCTGCCCGCTGGTGTTCGCGGCGGGCGACGGCGAGCGCGCCACGACGCTGGGCGCCCTCGTCAGCGACGCGGAGAAGGCCGCAGGAGCGCTGCAGGCCCGCGGCATCGGTCGCGGCGACGTGGTCGCGGTCCAGCTGCCAGGCTCCTACGAGGGAGCGGTGATCCAGGCGGCCGTCGCTCTCTGCGGAGCCGTCCTGCTGCCGGTGGTGATGATCTACGGTCCCAGGGAGATGGACCTGCTGCTGCGCCGTTCGGGCGCCGCCGCGGTCGTCTTGCCCCGGGAGCACCGTGGCCGCCCGCATGCCGACGTCGTGCTCGGCGGGCTGTCGGCCCTGCCCGCGCTGAAACTCGCGGTGGTGGCCGACGCGGGCGCTACCGGTCACCGTGCTGCCGGCTACAGCGCGATTGGCTATGCCGGGCTGCTCGCCACGCCGGGCGGTGCGTACCGTGAGCCGCACCCCGACCCCGGCGACCGCGCGGTGCTCATGTACACCTCGGGCACCACGGGCGAGCCTAAGGGCGTGCAGCATTCGCACCGGACCCTGCTGGCCGAGGCAACCTCCCCGGTGTACACGCTCAACGGCCCCGGCGCCCGGCACCTGGGGCTGTTCCCGCCCGGGCACATGGCCGGGCTGCTCAGCCTGCTGCGCATCTTGCTGCTTGGCACGCCCACCGTGATCATGCGGGCGTGGGATGCCGACCTGGCCGCCAAGCTCATCGAGCGGCACGCCGTCACCGCGTGCGGCGGGGCGCCCGTCCAGCTGTCCGGCCTGCTCGACCGCCAAGCAAGCGGCACCGCCCGCCTCGGCACGCTGCGCGAGTTCCTGACCGGCGCGGCCCCGGTCCCGCCGAGCCTGATCCGGCGCGCCGACGCCGCGGGAATCACCGCGTTCCGCTCCTACGGCAGCAGCGAGCACCCGACGGTGACCGCGGGCACCATCGCCGAGCCGCTCGGCCCGCGGGCCGAGACCGACGGCCGCCTGCTCCCCGGCAACCAGGTCCGCCTGGTCGACGCCGACGGCCGCGACGTGCGGGACGGGCAGCCGGGCGAGATCCTCACCCGCGGCCCCGAGCTGTTCACCGGCTACACCGACCAGGCGCTGAACGAGGCCGCGTTCCTGCCCGGCGGCTGGTTCCGCACCGGGGATCTCGGGCAGATCGACGGAGCCGGGCACCTGACAGTCACCGACCGGCTCAAGGACATCATCATCCGCGGCGGGGAGAACATCTCGTCCAAGGAGGTCGAGGACCTGCTGATCACCCACCCCGCGGTGGCGGACGTGGCGGTGATCCCGGTGCCTGACCCGGCGCTCGGCGAGCGCGTCTGCGCGGTGGTCGTCGCCCGCCCCGGGCTCACCTTCGATGTCGAGCAGGCCCGGGAGCACTTCGCCGCGGCCGGCGCCGCCAGGCAGAAGACCCCCGAGGTGGTGGCGCTGGTGGACGAGTTGCCGCGGACTCCCTCCGGCAAGGTCCGCAAGGACGTGCTGCGCGCCGCCAGGCAGGCCGAGGCAAACCGGTAGCCAGAACTGTGGCAGGCGATGCACGGCTGCGCGTGCAGGGTGGTTTGGCTCGTGGGGCTGCGGCCATGCGCCTGCGCTACCCAGCAGGCCGCCGGCCAGATCGGGCGCACCCGCCCCACCTGTCTCGCCCCTCCCGGCCGAGAAGGCAGGGATTCCCGGGGGCCGCCCGCTGTGCCAGGATGCTCCGATTAACGGGTAAATTCCGTTTATCAGGGAAATAAAGCACCGCTCACACGTGCGGAATTTACGCGATGAACAGGGTTTACCCGATAGCGAGACGCGGGCGGGGCCCGTGTCTCCCTCCTGTTACGGCAGCGCCGCCAGAGGCGGCAGGGGCGGCCGACCCGGCGGCCGGCCGCCCGGGCACACACGCGGACGCCGGGCTGCGGCGCGCGGGGCTGGCTCGGGGTGGCGTGGCTAGGAGGGCGGAGCCGCGCGGTAGCGGTCCATCAGCAGCCGGCGCAGCATCTTGCCGGACGGCAGCCGTGGCAGCTCATCCTCGAACGAGACCGCGCGGGGCGCCTTGTAGTGCGCGATCCGCGAGCGGCAGAAGGCGATCAGCTCGGCCGCCAGCTCGGGGGTCCCGCTGCCGGGGACCGCGGGCTGCACGACCGCGTGCACCCGCTGCCCCATCTCCTCGTCCGGCAGGCCGAACACGACGATGTCGGCGACGGCCGGGTGCAGGGCGAGCGCTTCCTCCACCTCGCGCGGGTAGATGTTCACCCCGCCCGACAGGATCAGGTCGGTGCGCCGGTCGGCCAGGTACAGGTATCCCTCCGCGTCGAGGTACCCCATGTCGCCGAGGGTGCTCCAGCCCTTGTCGTTGTAGGCGCCGGCCGTCTTGACCGGGTCGTTGTGGTAGCTGAACCGCCGCGTCCCGCTGAACCAGACGGTACCGGTCTCCCCCTCCGGCAGCTCGTCGCCGTCGTCGGAGCAGATGTGCACCTCGCCGGTGATCGGCCGGCCGACCGAGCCCTTGTGGCGCAGCCAGGCGGGGCTGTCGATCAGGCAGAACCCGTTGCCCTCGCTGCCCGCGTAGAACTCGCTCAAGATCGGCCCGAGCCAGGCGATCATCTGCTCCTTGACCTCGACCGAGACCGGAGCGGCGCTGTGCACGACCAGCCGCAGGCTGGAGGGGTCGAACGCGGACCGCGCCGCCTCCGGTAGCTTCAGCATCCGGACGAACATCGTCGCCACGAACTGGCCGTGGGTCACCCGGTAGCGCTCGATCAGCTGCAGCGCGCGGGCCGCGTCGAAGCGCTCCATCACCACCACGGTGCCGCCGTTGCGGATCGTCCCGAGCGACCAGCCGATCGGCGCCCCGTGGTAGAGCGGCCCGGTGCTGAGGAACACCGTGCCGGGCGAGAAGCCGAAGAAGTTCTTCATGGTGTGGTCGATGTTCAGCCCGGTACCGAACGGCTGGCGGGCCAGCACGGGCAGGATGCCCTTGGGCTGGCCCGTGGTGCCGGACGAGTAGAGCATGTAGTTGCCCTCGATCTCATCGGCGACCGGCGTCCCGGGCATCGGCGCGATCGCGTCGGCCAGCGACTCCACCCCGGGGACGGCCGGGCCGACGGTGAGCCTGCCCTCAAGCGCGGGCGCCGACGCGGCCGCGGCCGCCGCGAGCTCTTCGAGCTCGCTTGAGGCCACCAGCAGGCGCGCGCCGCAGTCGGCCACGATGTACGCGGCCTCGGCCGTGGACAGGTGCCAGTTGACCGGGGTGTAGAACAGCCCTGAGCGCTGGGCGGCCCACACGACCGGGAAGAACTCGGGCCGGTTCTCCATGAGGACCGCGATGTGATCGCCGGGGCGCAGGCCGCGGGACCGAAACAGCTGCGCGATCTGGTTGGACTGCCGCTCCAGCTCGGCGTAGGACAGGCAGGCGCCCGGCCCGGCCATGATGACGGCAGGCTTGGCGCCGTGCTCGCGGGCGAGCTCGGTCAGGTGCATGACGCCTGCTTGAGCTGCTCGATCAGCCGGTGCTTCATCATCTTGCCCGCGACCGAGCGCGGCAGCGAGTCGACGAAGGTGACCGACGTGGGGCACTTGTAGTGCGCGAGCCGCGCCCGGGTCCAGTCGATGATGTCGCGTTCGAGCCCGGGGCCGCCCGCGCGGCCTTCGCGCAGCGTGACGACCGCCTTGACCGACTCGCCGTACTCGTCGTCGGGCACGCCGATGACCGCCACGTCGTCCACGGCCGGGTGCTCGATCAGCAGGTCTTCGATCTCGCGCGGGTAGATGTTGACGCCACCGGAGATGATGGTGTGATCGGAACGGCCAGTGATGAACAGGTACCCGTCGGGGTCGAGGTGGCCGATGTCGCCCATCTTGGCCCAGCCCTTGTCGTTGTACATCGCGGCGGACTTACCCGGGTCACCGTGGTAGGAGAACTTGTTGGCGGGGCGGGTGAACCAGATCACGCCGTCCTCGCCCGCGGGGAGTTCCCGCCCGGTGTCGTCGGTGATCGCCACGGAGCCTGGGGCCACCCGGCCGACCGAGCCTGGGTGCTCCAGCCATTCCTCGCTGCGGATGGAGACGTGGCCGGCCGCCTCGGTGGCGGAGTAGTACTCGCTGATGACCGGGCCGAACCACTCGATCATCCGCCGCTTGACCTCGACCGGGCAGGGCGCGGCGCTGTGCGCGACCGCCCGCAGGCTGCTTACGTCGTACCGGCGGCGGACCTCCTCGGGCAGCCGCAGCAGGCGGATGAACATCGTCGGGACGAACTGGGCGTAGGTCACCCCGTACCGCTCGATCGCCTGGAGGGTCTGCTCGGCGTCGAACTTCGGCGGCAGCACCACGGTGCCGCCGTGCCGGTGGGTGGACATGGCCGACACCAGCGGCGCGGCGTGGTAAAGCGGGCCCACGTTCAGCGTCACCGTGTCCGGTCCGAGCCCGTACCGGTTGACCCACAGGATGTCGCCCTCGACATCGCCGAACCGGCGGGCGACGTCGATCTTGGCGTGCACGATCCCCTTCGGCCGGCCGGTGGTCCCCGACGAGTAGAGCATCGCCTGGCCCTCGAGTTCGGGGCCGAGGGGGGCCGTCCCTTGCCCGGCGACCGTCGCCGCGTAGTTGTCCCAGCCCGGACTGTCCGTGCCCGTGCTGGCCGGCACCGTGTTAGCCAGCACCGTGTTGGCCAGCGCTGGGCCGACGACCAGCCGCAGGCTGAGTCCCGGCAGGCCGGCGGCCGCCTGGCTGGCCAGATCGGCCAGGTCGGCCGACACGATCAGCGCCTTGGACTCCGAGTTCTCCAGCATGTAGCGCACCTCGCCCGGGGTGAGATGCCAGTTGACGGCTGTGTAGAAGTAGCCGGCCCGGCGAGCCGCCCACACCACCTCGAAGTACTCGGGCACGTTGGTCATGAGGATCGCCACGTGGTCACCGGGCTTAAGCCCGCGGGACCGCAGCACGTTCGCCAGCCGCTTCGACTGGTCGACCATGGCCCGGTAGGAGATCCGCTGGCCAGTGGCCGGGACGACCACCGCAGTGCTGTCCGGTACCCGGTCGGCGTGGTCGTCTGGCCGCATAACAAGTACCTTATAGAAATTAGTAATCTGATTCAACGATGGCTATGCCACCGACGGCAGCCGGGGCGCTGCGCGCCGCTCGCAAGACGGACCCGAGCGGCTAGACAGATTGCCAATGGCAACTGTTTGCGTTCACACAACACTCATTTGCACCATGTGTTTCTATTTCGGTGCGTTCTCCTACGGAAAGTCACCATCTACGTAGCGTGAAGGCATGCCTTCAATGCTTCACGAGGGGCCGCTGGACCTAGTCCGTGAGCACCCGGAGATCGCCGTCGAGCTCGTCCGTGGCTGGCCCGGTATCGAGCTCCCCGGTCAGCCGACGGTCTGCCTCGCTCCGACCGACATGAGTGCGGTCGTGCCGGTGCAGTACCTCGCCGACATGGCCGTGCTCATCTCGGATGCCGCCACCGGCAAACCCGCTCTCGCGGTGATCATCGAGCCGCAACTGCGCGACAGCGACACCAAGCGCTACAGCTGGCCCGTGTACCTGACCACCGCGCGCCGCCTCAACGGATGCCCCGCCGCGGTTCTAGTGGTGCTGTGCCCAGACCCGGCCGAGGCCGCCAGGTGCCGCCAGACCATCCGCACCGGCCACCCAGGCTTCGACCTGGCGCCGATCGTCATCGACTCAAGCAGGCCGCCCGGCGCGGATGACGACGGCAGCCCGTACCTGACCGTTTTCGCCGCGAGCATGGGCGGCATCGACATGGAGTCCGAGTCGGGTGCGCACCGGGTGCTTGACGCCATCGCTAGTCCTGCCGTCACCGATACTGACCGGCTCCGCATGACGGCGATTATCCTGAAACTGGCGTCCGACGCCGCACGGCAGATCCTGGAGGCGATGATGACCACGGCCGACTACGAGAAGACTTTCATCGAGCGGATCCACGACCAGGGCATCGCCGAAGGCGAAGCCAGGGGTGAAGCCAGGGGTGAAGCCAGGGGTGAAGCGAGAGGCAAGGCCGAGGCGGTACTCAAGCTGCTTGAGGCGCGTGGCCTCGCCGCGACCGACGAACAGCGGCAACAGGTCACTTCCAGCACCAACCCCGCACAACTCGACCTCTGGTTCGACCGAGCCATCACCGCCGGCACCGCCGCGGAGGTCTTCGCGGACTGACCCTGGCGGCTAATCGATGAAATCCTCGATCAGCCGGGCCAGCGCCAGCGGCTGGTCGCTCTGGACGGCGTGCCCCGCGCCTGGCACCACCTCCACCCTGACGGCGGGGAGGCGCCGCCGGAACTCGGCCACGTCCTCCGCGCCGGTGAACGGCGAGTCGGCGCCGAGCACCAGCAGGACGGGCACGGTGATGGCCGGCACGTCCGTCCACAGCCCGGTGTGGTCGCCGACGGACGCCGGGCGCTCGCCGAACAGGTCGTACCGCCAGGTCCAGCGCCCGTCCGGCAGCCGCCGGGCGTTGTGCCGCACCCCGCGCTCGACCGCCGAGCGGGCCCGGCCGGGGCTCGCGCCGACGGCGGCGGCCGCCATCGCCTCGAACGAGTCGTAGGTGGGCGGACCGCTGACCAGGGCCACCGCGCCGCGTTCGGCCGGGGCCAGCGCGCGGGAGCGGACGCCGCTGTTCGGGGTGACGTCGATGATCACCGCGCGGCGGACCAGGTCCGGGCGGGTGGCGGCGAGCCGGATGAGGGTGGAGCCGCCGAGGGACATGCCGACCACGGCGCGGGCGGCGGGCGCGGCCTGCTCGATGACGGCGGCGACCGTCTCGGCGTTGCGCCACGGGCCGTAGTCGCGGTCCGGCCGGCGGCCGGAGTGGCCGTGGCCGGGCAGGTCGACCGCGAGCAGCGGCCGGCGCAGCGCCAGCGTGAGCGTGTCCCAGGTGTGCGCGTTCTGGCCGCCGCCGTGCAGCAGCACCAGCTCCGGCCGGGCGTCGCCCCAGGCGAGCGCGGACACGGTCTGCCCGTTGGCCAGCGTGAACGACGTCCGGGTAACCGGCGGGAGTGCGCTCAGCGTCAGCCCCGCTTCGGCCGCGTTGTCGGCCAGCATCCCGAACTCGTCGTAATCGTCAGGTTCATCGCTCAAGCTGGTTCACACCTCTGGCTGGCACCTGTCGACAGATGGTTGACCTCAGTCTGTCATCCGCAGGCTAAGCCGGATCGCGTCGCGGCCGGGAAGCTGGCGCGACAGCATGCGCAAGCCGTCACCGAAGCCCTCGACGGTGACGACCTCGCCAAGCAGGTCGGCGGTGGGGACCCGGCCCTGCCTGATCAGCTCGACCGCGGTCTTGAGGTGATCGCCGGGGAAGCCGGCGTGCAGGTGCAGCTGGCGCATGGGGATCAGGTCGCTGATGAAGCCCTCCACCGGCTTGCGGTCCTTCAGGCCGCCGATGACGACGGTGCCGCCGCGCCTGGCCAGCTGCATGCCCTGGGTGACGGTGGCGGTGGAGCCGGGCGCGGCGTCGATCACCACGTGCACGCCGTCGCCGGTGAGCTCGCGGATGCGCGCGACCGGGTCGGCGGCGCCGATGTCGATCGCCTCCTCGACCCCAAGCTTGCGGGCCGCGTCGAGCCGGATGGCATCGGCCGGGGTGCCGGTGATGAAGATGCGCTCCGCCCCGGCCGGCCGGGGCGGCGACGATCGAGGCGAGGCCCAGGTGCCCGGGGCCGAGGATGGCCACCGAGTCGCCCGGCTTGACCGCGGTCGCCCAACGGACGGCGATGGCGAGCGGCTCCCAGACGGTGAGCTCGGCGGCGGGGATGTCATGGTGGTCCTCCGCAGCGCGGGCGGCGGGCGCCGCAGGCACGTCTATGCTTTCATCCGAGAATTTCACTAACTGATTCAACTGTCTGGGATTTCTAAGAGCATCTCATTATCTTTTGCCGCGCGGCCGCGAGGCCCGCGATAACATGAGCCATGACTGCCCAGGCGGAGAGCGCGCGGAGTCGGCGCCACCACGCGGCCGGCGAAGCGACCCGTGAGCTGCTCATGGTGGCCGCGGAACGCCTGTTCGCGATGAACGGCGTCGAGGGCGTGACGCTGCGCGAGATCCAGACAGCGGCCGGGCAGGCGAACGCCTCCGTGATCACCTACCACTTCGGGTCGCAGGCCGGCCTGGTGCGCGCGCTGCTCGAGTTCCGTTACCGCAAGATCAACGCACGCCGGGCGGAACTGCTGCGGGAGGCGCAGGATCGCGGGGTGCTCGGAGACCCGTGCGAGGCAGTGTGGATCATCGTGCGCCCGCTGATCGAGAGCATCGACGCAGGCGAGATGTTCGTGCCGTTCCTTGCCCGGGTCAGCGCCAATACCCGCACGTTCGCGGAGTACCTGCCGCCGCGGACGCTCGACACCACCACCAGCGTGCTGCGGGACGCCGTGCCCGGCCTCCTGTCCGGCCTGCCAGAGCGGGCCCGGCTCGGCCGCGAGGTGCAGCTGCACAACAGCGTGCTCAACCTGCTCGCCGAGCTCGCGCGCGGCCACCAGCCGATCAGCGAAGCTCAGCTGAGCAACTACGTCGACGGGTGGGTAGGCATGCTCACCGCACCGCTGTCACCCGCCACGTCCGAGCTGATGCGCCAGGATTGACGCGCTCTTGCTCGATAGCCAGGCGTCGAGATGGCGTATCCGGACGCGGACATGGGTGAACAGGGCCGAGCAGGGCGGACGGACGGCATTCCGAGGTCCGCGGGCCGGAGGTGTTGCTCCTCGCTGTCCTGTCGAGGGTGGCGAGCTTTGCGCGGGCGGCGGTGAGGGTGACCTGGAGTCCTTCGGCCTCGCCGCTGGGAGGCCGTTAGCGCTGCTGGTGCGTGCTGAGCCCGTCGAGGATGAGTCC
>Ga0181525_10002761_pt1 | contig 14175 bp, 14 predicted proteins | sample PEATcosm2014_Bin_48_FD_121100 | JGI IMG/M metagenome (GOLD analysis project Ga0181525, IMG submission 121100) | Peatland microbial communities from MTU Mesocosm Facility, Houghton, MI, USA - PEATcosm2014_Bin06_10_metaG | ecosystem: Environmental > Terrestrial > Soil > Wetlands > Peat | place...
ACTTCTTTCTATACGTTTGATGGCAAGACCATCGCTGCCCTGTCGCACACGGAGTATCACGGGTGGTCCTTTGCCGGCGAGTGCGACACCGCGAACATCAGCGTGTGCGAATACGATTCCGATACGTATCATCAATCGAATGATGGCGGCTACCACTTCGATTCTTCCCAGGCGCCGGGAAATCTTGTGGCTGGAGTTCCTTACCCGTATGAGGTCGACCACGGCCCGGTAGGCTACAGCGTCGATACCAACATCGTCGCCTACGGGGGCTGGTATTACGCCATCGCTACTGACGACGGAAACTGGCCGACAAACTGTTCCGGGCAAACCGGACCAAACCCTTGTCTCATCATCAACGGCGGCGCGCCGATCCGCACCAAAAATGTTTTTGATCCTTCCTCATGGCGCGGTTGGGACGGCACCGATTTCACCGTCTCTTTCGTCGACCCGTACCTGGGTCCGGTGCAATATCCCCAGAAACATATCTACAACCCGGTCCCGTACATGGATGCCGTCGGCGGCCTTAATCTTTACCAGCCCGCGAATGTGATGGTCGCCACGCTGTGGGATTACTGGAATGATGAACTAGGAGAACCGGGCCTGTTCCTTACTACCTCCACCGATATGGTGCACTGGACCAAGCCCGCGATGGTCGTCAACTTGAAACAGATTGAAGCTCACGATCCGCCGGGAAGCTACCTCTACGCTTATTTTTCCTTGATCGACCCGACTGCGCCTGATCCGAGCTTTTCGATTATCGGGGATCATCCCTACTTGTATTTTGTGCGCCTCGATCTAAATTCACAGGGTCGCGTTCTCTTCCGCCAAAGGATCTCGCTGACTTCGAATGAATAAACGTTACGCTGGATAGCCGGTTCTGATCGGATGGAGGGTTGGGGATGTTAAAGCGCAAAACAAAACGCCCCAGACTCGGTTATGAGTCGTGGGACGTATGTTGATCAGCCCTCCCCCAAGTGCTGCTCAAGGACAACATTACAGTAGAACGAAAAAGTCGTATATGGCTCTAGAGTGCCATTAGTAAGTTATGAACTAGCACGCTGGCACCGCTCCCGCTAAGTCTCGTAACCTCAATGTCTTACGTTATTACTGGAGTGTTACTCAGCCCGGCTGTGCCGAAGACGCGCCGGTAGCGCTCGACTTCCGAGGGCACGCCGAGCGCTTTCGCGTAGTTGTCGGAAAGCTTCACGGCGGGCCGGCCTTCGACGCTCGACACCTTGCTGATCAGGCTGATGGGATCAAAGCCGCCATTGCCACTGGGATCGCAGCCGCGAAAATCGTTGGTGAGCAGCGTGCCCCAACCTGCGCTGAAGCGAATGCGGCGGCCGGGCGTCCATTTTTTTCTGTCGTGGAAATCTGCTGCGCTGCTGAAACCTCTCACGTTGACTCCTGTGGCCAGCGTTCCGCCGAAATAAGCATGGAGTCCGATGATGTCGTCAACGTCCAGCGCGTCGGAGGCGATTACCAGCTTGTCTTGCGGATCGCGGCCGCGGGCTTTCAGCCACGCTATATATTCATCTCCGGCTATATACGGATCTTTGCTGTCAACGCGCTGGCCCGTCCAATCGGCGGCCCAGTCAGGCGCGCCCTCTAGAAATTGCGTGGTTCCAAAAGTATCGGGCAGCATGATCCGCAGAGCGCCTTCGTAGGTTTGTTGCCACATCTCGAGGACATGGTACTGAGAAGCTCTTAGTTCTTCATCATTGGGCGCGAGCGCGGCGAGGACCATGGGGATCTCGTGCGCATTGGTTCCGATCGCTTCCAGGTCGTGTTTGTGAGCGAGAAATGCGTTCGAGGTTCCGGTGAAGCCGGTGCCCAGATTCGCAGCCATGGCTTCTACAACATATTCCTGCCACAGAAAGCTGTGGCGGCGGCGGGTGCCGAAATCGGCTACCGAAAGATTCGGGATGCCGCGCAGCCGCTCGATCTTGCTCCACAACTTCGTCTTCGCCTTGGCATAGAGGATGTCAAGACCGAACTCGCTCAGCCTTTTCAGATTGGCCCGAGTCCGCAGCTCATTGATGATGGAAAGCGAATAGAGTTCCCACATCGTGGTCTCGGTCCAAAGGCCGTCGAAGGTGAGATGAAAGTGGCCGTCTTTGGCAGTGAGTTCGTAGTCCGACAAGCGGAAGCCGCGCTCCAGCCATTCCAGGAAGGCGGGCTCGAAAATCCCGCGGCGGCCGTAGAAGGTATTGCCGGCCAGCCAGACCAGTTCCGATCTGCGAAAGCGAACGTTGCGGGCGTGGTCGAGTTGCTCGACGAGTTCTTCGTGCGCGAAAGTATCGACGGGGCCGCTGGCGGAACGATTGAACAAAGTGAACTGCACATGGGTTCTGGGATAGTGCTTCCAGATAAACTGCAGCATCAACAATTTGTAGAAGTCAGTGTCGAGCAGAGACCGGGTGACCGGGTCCAGTGCCCAGTTGTGGTTGTGCGCCCGCTCCGCGAAGTTCACGATCATGCACTTCTATCCTCGTATGGCGGGGCGGCAAAAGCAAATCCGGCGGCTTGCTCGGAAGTAGATTTCTCTAGGTGAACTGGAGATCCAACTCGCTCTCGAAGTACCGCGCCAGGCAATCGGCTTCATGCTCAATCCCCGCACGCGCGGTGCGCGAAAGCTTGGCGAACGGCTCGATTTCTACCAGCAGTTTCTTGCCTTGAAGTTTGTGAGACCACACTCCGGCAACCGCGCCGTCGATCAGCACTACAGGCGAGATCCAGCCCTGGTTGCGGTAGACGCGCTTGTAATGCTGCGCGCTCAGCAAATGATCTTTGGCGCGATGAGCCAGCAGATAGGAATCGAAATGCGGCAGCAGCCGGACGCAAGGTTCTTTTCTCCAGCGACGGTTTAGAACCGCAACATCCTCCCGCAGCAGGAAACATCTGTTCTTGTCGCCGGGAACCTCCGCTAGTTCGGCCTCGACAAGCGGGAGAAGCGATTTCACTTCCTGTATCGGAAGTCCCGCCCAGTGGGCGAAGTCATGCAGCGTCGCGGGGCCATAGGCACGCAAATATTTTCGCAAGAGAGCGCACTGCGCCTCCGTCGCAGACATCAACTTAAGCTTCAGCTTCGGCAGCCAATGGTCTGTGCGGATGAAAACGATTGCGTTGCCCTCGCCCCGGCCGTAACAGACCAACCCCTCGGCCACCGGCAGACGCACCAGGCTCCAGGAGTTCTCCATCCAGAACCGCACCTGCTTGCTGGCTTTAGGACGCAGGGCAGCGGCAATGGCAGGCCTGCTGAGTGGCCCTGATGAGAGGGCCTCCATGATCGATGGGATGATTGCTTCGCTCTCAGCGCGAGTAATGCCGCATCGATCCATGACGCGCATCGCCTGAGCGAAGCGGCTCGGTCTGAGCGCGGCGATGTAGATTGCAAATTCGTCGGTGGGAATGAGGTGCAGGGTTTGGCGCATCAGAGAAGTCTTAATCAAAGTGCGAGTCTGCCACAGCGCGTCTTCAATTTCGGCTCGCGTAAGGGCGTGATTGCGCGTCCAGAGCTGGAGATAGGCCGCCGACATGACCTGCGCCTGCACGCCACACATGTCACGAGAGATCGTGACAGGGTCTTGATCTCGACCTTGGGGCGGTTCGTCCAACAAGTGGTGACGGCGCAACCGAAAGCTGGCGATGGCATCGGACGAGATTCGCGATGTTGTTGGCGGCATTCGCCACCAAACTTATCGCCCGAAGTTGAAAATGTCCAGGGATTAAGCGGTAGGGATTAAAGGTGATGAGCGTGGGCAGGAATCGAACCTTGAACCTGCCGACTTCTTGTAAAGCGCAAATCAACCCCGGTTACTGCGAAGATGACTTCGACGTGACCGCGGCGTGCGCTTCCTTGCCAGCGGGCATTTCGCTTCCCGGTGGATAGATGAAGATTTGTACCGCACCCCAACCGGCGTCTGCTTTGTTATCCGGCTGCTTACCCATGCCCAAAGTCTTCAGTTGACTATCGTCGAATCCGAAGTTCTCCACCAGATACTCGCGCACAACCATCGCCCGGGCCTGGGTGAGCACCAAGTCTTTCTGAGTATCGCCCTCCATTCCGGTGGAGGCAACGACGACCGCAAACCCGAACTGGTTGTTGGCGAGGAACTCGCCGCCGGGATTAAGCGATTTCGGGTTCTTCAGCTTGGCCGAATCCTGCTTGTCGAACAATTGCTTCGCCGAGAAAGTAAACTGTTTTGTCGGCGCGGCCTGGGGCAACTGTTCAATCTCATTCTTGGCCAGATCGTCGGAATCCTCGTAGCCGCGGTTCTTGAAATAGCCTTTCAAGAGAAAGTTGTGCTTCATCGCCTCCATATTTTCCTGGAAGTCGGTCACCCCAGCCTTCGCCTGGAGCATCGTGGCATTCATGGTGCTCGTCGTTTGTTCCAGGTTGGCATAGAGCTGTTTGTCATTCACCAGCGCACCCACAGTTCCCTGCCCGCTATTGATCTTGGCGCTGATCGCATCGAGATTCGCCGTCGCTCCGGTGGCATTGTGGATGGCTTGCTGGCTGCTATCGAGAATGCCGCTCATCTTCTTGAGCAGGTCCGACATTTCCAGTGGCGGCTGGCTGGCGATGGTATCGCCATCCCACACTCCGGCCGTCCCCGGCGATCCAAACGAGATCGCCAAATACTGATTGCCGAGCAAACCTTCGGTTTCAATAGAGGCAACCGAATCTTTCCGGATGATCTGGTGAGTCGAATTTTGCAGGTCCATGAGGATCGTGACTTTATCACCGGGCTTGTGGGGCAGCACAATGGCATGCACGGTTCCCACGTGGACTCCGCCCACGCGCACGTCGCCTCCCGCATCCAGGCCCACAACATCATCGAACTGGGCCTTCAACTGATAGGTCGAGCTGAAAAGATACTGCTTACTGCCGATGATGAAGATGCCCGCCACCAAGAGTCCCAGGGTAACAACGATAAAAGCTCCCAACCTCGCCGCTCTCGACATGATGCCTCCTACGACTGCTTAAGAAATTCCCGAACAAACTCGACGTCGCTTTTCTGAAGTTCTTCGAAGCTGCCTTGAATCACCACGTCTCCCTTGTTGAGCAGAGCCAGACGGTCCGCGATCGTCTTCGCGCTATGCAGATCGTGGGTTACCACGATGGATGCGGTGTGATGTTCCTGTTGGAGCTTGAGAATCAAGTCGTCGATCTCTCCGGAACTGATCGGGTCCAGACCGGCCGTGGGCTCGTCGAGCAGAAGAATGTCCGGCTCCAAAGCCAGCGCGCGCGCCAGTCCGACTCGTTTCTGCATGCCGCCTGAAATGTCGGAAGGCATCTTCGCCAGAGCGCCTTCCATGCCCACTTCCGCCAGCAATTGCTTGACCCGGTCGCCGCGTTCCGCTTTCGACATCTCCGCCTTATGGTGCACCAGCGGAAACGCCACGTTCTGTTCGACGGTCATCGAATCGTAGAGCGCGGAGTGCTGGAACAAGAATCCCATTTTCTTGCGGATCGCGCCCATCTGGTCGAGCGCCAAACCGGCGATATCCTGACCATGAATGCGAACCGACCCCGAGTCAGGGCTTTCGAGGCCAATGATCTGCCGCAGCAATACGCTCTTGCCGGTGCCACTGCGCCCCAGTACGGCCAGGGTCTCGCCACGCTTCACGCTCAGGCTTACCCCGTTCAGAACTTTCTGAGTTCCGAAGGACTTATGGAGATCCTCGACCGCGACAGCGGGTGCGCTGCCGTCTTGCTCGGATTTTTCCTGCTTTATCGCGACTTCATCGAGTGTTTCCATATTTGTTTCACGGCCCGTTCCGTCCAGCTGTCTATGCTCACGGAAAGAATATGAGAATCAATTTCACCAACACGACATCGGCCAGGATCACGAAAAGCGAAGACAACACGACCGAACTCGTGGCCGAGCGGCCCACGCCCGCCGCGCCTCCCTGGGTTCGCATTCCCTGAAAACACGCAACCAGCCCAATGATCAAACCAAACACCATGGTCTTAAAAGTGGGGGGCAGAAAGTCGTTGAACCCTGCGCCCTTAAAGCCGCTATTGATGAACTGGTGAAACGAGAGCGGTTCCGCCACCGCTTGCGCAACCCAGCCCATGATCAAGCCGGAGGCGTCGGCAGCGAGGGTCAACAAAGGCATCATCAGGATGCAAGCCAGGATGCGGGTCGCCGCCAGCAGCCGGTAAGGATTAACGGCGGATGCCTCGATGGCGTCGATCTGCTCGGTTACCTTCATCGAGGCCAGTTCGGCGCCAATGCCAGCACCCACTCGGCCACTCACCACCAGCCCGGTGATGATGGGACCGGTCTCATGAATAATCGAAAATACGATTGCGGCAGGAAGCAGCGATTTGGCCCCAAATCGGGTCAGGCTGTAGCGAGCTTCCATGGAAAGAACAATACCGGTGGCAGCGCCGGCTAAAGCGACCAGGGGCAAGGACTTTGAGCCGATCTCATCGAGCTGGCGAAACAATTCCCGGAATTCATAAGGCGGCGTTACCGCGGCCCGCGCCACTCGCCAGAAAAATATTCCGAGATCGCCGAACCATGCCAGAAACTCGCCGATTTTGGTGAAAACGTCGGCGGTCGGAGGCAGGGCCGATGGCTCCGCCACGATGGCAGGCATATTCGCTGCCGCGCTTAGACTACGGTCGCTCATGGTTTTGAACCAGAATGATCTGAACCAGAATGATTTGAATCAGAATTTGGGGCTCCCTGGCCGTTACTGAGATGCATTCGGGAGAGTAATGAGTGAGGTCCGCTGTAAAAAAATTCCAGGGCGATGTTGCCGCCCACGTATCCCAGCATGGTGTAGTTGCCCATGCGGAGCGCATCTTTGGCGCCGTAGCGGTCGGGATACCACGCGTAGACGGCGGTCATCGTACCGGCGTATGGGGCGATGAGCGACGGGAGGGAAAACACGCGGTGGCCATCTTCGCCGCGGCGCGCCGTCAGGGTGGAAATCACGGCGTGGCCGAAGCGCGGAAAGAATTTCTTGCATTCACAGCGGTAGTACAGCGTGTCTTCCTTGAAGGCCTGCGCCAGAGCATAGCGGGTCGTAGTGCTGGCCGCCGCGATTCCGAAGTTGGATCCGAATCGCTTGCTGTAACCGTCGAATCCCTGCTTCCACTCGGGAGGGGTGTTATAGGCTTGGTTAACTCCGGCAACGGCTGCGGCGCCCACGATGGGATACGGTCCGAAGGTATCGAAGATGTAGTTGTGAAGCTTTATTTTTTGCGTGGGACGGGTGTACGTTAAGTCGGGTTGGGTTGAAGCTGGGACAACGGCGCTGGAAGCCCTTTCCGAGTCGGTCAGGGATTGCGCCGTAGCAACCATCGACAGGAAGGCGATGACCGCGATGACCAGGAGCACACTGCGTTGCATCTTCATATCGAGATTCTCCTTGGTCAATCTGGGGGGGCGCCCGCTACGGTTAGCGTGGTTCACACCGTAAGCGGGCAGGCGCCGTGATCGCACTGGCAGGCGATTTCTACGTCCTTGGATCCTGCTTCCTTGCAAGCCTGACCGCAATATTTGTCGCCGGTTTGCACCATGCACCGGCATGGTAGATGCGCGCACTTAATCTGCTCATTTGTTGTCATCGTCGTTCTCCTCTTTCAAGTTCTCTCTATGCAACGTTTCGTCAGAACTTGGTGCAACATCCAGTATTAGACTTTGAGATGGAGAAAACTGATCAGAATTGACCGTCTTAGCCAGTTCTAGGATTTAGGGCCACCCCAAGGTTATGCACCCGAAACAAGCTTCTTGCTCAAAGTGAGCGTTTATGCACAGCGCTGCCCATGCAAGATGAGCGAGTCTGATGTTTTGACAACCAGTTGGGAATTGAGGAGATGCGATGTCGTTTGGACTTTACGCGATTGGCTTCGCGATCATGCTCGTCGGACTGATCTATGGCGCGCACTTGATGCACATGCCCACGCATTGGATCGTCGTGGGCGCGATCATTCTCTTGGGAGTTGGAATTCTGTCGGGAGTAAAAGCTACTCGTCAAAGAGATTCTTCGAAATAGGGATCTCTCAGAACTGGCCTGCCCGAGAATATTGCGCAGAGTTGCCCTCCGCCATCGAAGTGGGCGCGACGGACTTCAACCGATCGAGCGCGGTTAGCACGCCTCGCCAGTGAACCTGGTCCTTCTTCGTATCGATTGGAACCGAGAGGTCGGAATAAAACTGCAGGATGTTCTCGCGCAGTTCCGGCGACGTTCGATCAAACTTACGGTCTGACAATTGAACGAGCAGCGCGGCGTAAGTGTCATCGGCCAGCGAATATTCCGCCGCTTTCGTTATGTTTCCGCTATCCAAATCACGGTTAGGAACAACCAGCGAATCGGTGCGCACTTCCTCGAGAAACGTCCGGTATTGATCGACGGTGGTGTTGATGCTTTTGAAATACAGGTCTTCGGTTTGGGGAGTCGGGCTCTTGAACGCCAGTCCCTTGAAGGGGCCAACCCTCGGCATGTATCGCAAGAGCGTTGCCAGAATGCGCGTCCCCAGGCCCGGCTTGGTGTAGTCTTTTCCCCAATCCCTTTCGTAATCGGAGCGTGAAAGGCGGTAGAGAAATTTTTTCTTCGCGAAATCCGGGGTTTCGCGGATCAACTCCTTTTTGTGGGCTTCGAGCGCGACCTCGGTCATACGCGGAATCAACCGGCTTACGGCAAAACGATAGGAACCGATCGCCAGATCCTCGTGGGTTAACACGTCTTTCAAATCCACTCCATAAACCACGGGAAAGACCCGCTCCAGCAGCGGCTTGGACACCTGGAATCCAATGAAATCGTGGTACTGCTGCGAGGCATAGCGATTCTTCGCGACCTGCACCGTGTCGAAACCAAACTCAGTTTTCAAATGCGCGGTCTTGTCCTGGGCATAGCGGACGGATTTGCCATACTTCGCGCGCAGCTTGGGAAACTCGATTGCGACGGACTGGTTAACCGCAGGGTGGCCGGCGCTATCCGCCGTATAGTGCGAGAGGGCGCCCAGCGCGAAGGCGTACTCGTTGGCATCCTGGCTTTCGAGCAGCAGTTCACGAACGAAGTCTCCGCTGCGAACGTAGTGCACCAGGTTGCTGAATTCCTTGTTGCCGAACGGATAGTAGCCCAGATCCTGGATGACGGCACCGCCATAGGCATAGGCGTGCGCCTCTTTAAGCTGATCCTCCGAGAGCCCCGGATAGCGCTTGAGGAGTAAGGGCTGGATCTCATCGGCCCACAACAAGTCTACGATTTCCTCGTGAGTGAGAACGGAGTACGCCGACAAACCGCTGCTGGACGTTAGCACAACAATCAGCACGACCATCGGCGCGGCCAGACGAGGGACCGTCGCACGAATGGAAAGCGGGCGCCAGGCCTTGGAGGTTGCGCCTGGCGGGGTTCGCCGATAACTCATGGTTCAGATCCGTCCGAGAACCAACAAAATGACAACGATAAAAAGAACCAGCCCCAATCCGCCCGTCGGGGCATAACCCCACTGCCGGCTATGCGACCAGCGTGGCAGCGCCCCAATCAGTGCCAAAACCAGGATCACGATCAATATAGTTCCAAGCATGTTTTGCTCCTTTTAGTTATCAGCGGTTCCTATTTGGTTGTATTCGTTATGCCGGTTTCTTAATGATCAAAACTGCTCAAAGGACCAAAAGAGAGGGCGGACGACGCGATGCAGGCCCTTCTTGACCGCTGCACCGGAAGGCAATGGCGCGGATCCAAACAGCGGACCCGCGCCATCGGTTCAATCGACTTGCTATACTCCCGAACGCCTTACGCAGCGCTTGCACTGAATCGGTTACTGACGAGGCTTTTCCTCGGACTTGGGAGCTTCTTTCGCAGGACGAGGCGCAGGCTGTGCATGAGCTGCGGCCGTTGGACGCGCTTCAGGCTTAGGCGCCGCTGCGGCTGCTGGACGGGCTTCAGGTTTAGGTGCCGCCTGTTTTGGAGCGGACTGCGCACGAGATGGTGCCGGACGAGGCGCAGGCTGCGCGCGAGCCGCAGTCGGCTTGGCGGATTCCGCGGGCGGATGCGTCTCTTTGGGCTTTGCCGCCTTGTTCTCGTTCGTGCGCGGCGCAGCGGCCTTATTCGCAGCTGCCTTGTTCTCGGACGCCTTGTTTTCAGTCGTGCGAGCTGCGGCGGCCTTGTTTTCAGTCGCCTTGTTCTCAGTAGCCTTGTTCTCAGTAGCCTTGTTCTCGGCGGCTTTATTTTCGGCGGCCTTATTCCCGTTCGCAGGCGTCGCGGCAGCCTTGGTTCCGGCCGCCTTGCTTTCAGGGGCCTTGTAAGGCGCTCCCGCCGCTTTAGCGGCTACTACGCCTTTGCCGCTAAACTCTCCCGGTTTGGATGTCGCAGCGACTGCCGGGCGCCCATGGTTCACGGATGCCAGAAGCGCGCGATTGGTGCTGGCAGCGTGCTCATGCTGGGTTTGCATCGCCGTGGCGGGCGTGTGATGCGCGCGGGTCGCGGTTTCTTCTGCCGCGGTCGGGCGTGCGTTAACTCCGCCGGTGCCGCCGTTGTAGCTGACGTGGTTGTAGGTGGTGGTGTTGATGACCGTCTTGTTGTAAACATTGGTAATATGTACGCTGCCTACGTTATTCACCGAGGTGTTGTAGTAGAAGCCTCCGTTTTGCCAATACCCGCCTCCATAGCCCACACCGCCGTATCCGAACCCGTAGTTGACTCCGCCATAGAAGCCGATTTCCGTACCCCAGTAACCGCCATTCCAGGCGAACGCGTTGCCACCCCAACCCCAATAGCCGGGGGTCCAGAGCAAACCAGCTTCAGGCGGCTCGACCCAGGTGCCGGGCACCCAGAAGTAGCCTTCATCGCCATTCGCCCAGTAGCCGGGCGTCCACATATAGCCGGCCGCGGGAATCATGGGTTGCTCATACACCGGCAGAGCGGGCGGAGCAATCGTGATCGACACGCCGAACTGCGCGAACAGCGCGGCGGGGATTGCCAGTATCAGAAGCACTAACGATAGAAAACGAGGGGTTTTACGCATTTGAATCACCTTGCCGAATCATCCTTCGATTGCCCGGTTGAACTGTGCCTTCTGCGGGCTGCGTGGATTGAAGGGCGATGAGTAAGCTATAAGGATTCCACGAGTGCGAGGCGCGAGTCTGTGCAATACGACTCACTTTTCGAAAATCCCCGGGAAAGAAAGCGGCGCGAGCCCAGAGAAGAGTGGGCCCGCGCCGACAGTGGTTATTTCGCTTGGTCCCGGCCTATAGCGTGACGTTGATTGCGAGGTTCACGCCCGGATATACCGGATTGCACAGATAATACATACCGTTGATCTCGATCACATAAACATCTTGCGTGTAGAGCCAGTTGCTGGGCCAGGCGCCGCCGAAGCCAAACCAATAGCCGCCGTACTGGAAGCGGCCACTTCTGAAATCGCCCTGACTGACGCGAAACGTGTGTTGGCGTCCGAAGTTGGCTTTGTAGCGGTCGGCGGGAATGCGGCCACCGGCGGCGTGCTGGGCCGGTTTAGCCTCCGGAGCGCGCTGCTGCTCGCTCTTCTCTTGTGGCTTTGCGTCTTGGGGCTTGGCGGATTTCTCCGGTTGCGCCTTTTTCTCGTCCTCGGCGGGCTTGGCTTTCTGATCTTCTTGCGGGTCGCGGTCCTGCGTGTATGCCGGAACCGCGACTCCCATGGCCAAAGAAAGAACTACTGTGCTGATTCCACCTACTAGTTTCATGGGTTGTCTCCGTTGTCTGTCTTTTATCGTCTATCGTCTATCGATTTGTTCGTGCGATGGCTCTGCTGCGATGGTTCTACTGCAAGCTTCCTGTGGTTGCCTTGACCGAGTCCCCGATGGCATCACCCGACACCACAAGTTCCACTCTCCGGTTCTGCTGCCGGCCTGCGGAGTTATCGTTGGAGGCTACCGGCAACGTGTTGCCGAAGCCTTTGGCGCTGACTGCATTGCTCGCTACCCCTTCTTGCACCAGGTAGTCGCGTACCGAGCCGGCGCGGTTCTCAGACAAGGTTTGATTCATGGCATCGCCGCCGACGTTATCGGTATAGCCGCCGACTTCAATATTGAGTCCGGGATAAGCAAGCAGAATGCCGGCGACTTTCGCCAGTTTCTCCCGCGCACCCGGTTTCAACGTGTACTTGCCGGTGTCAAACAACACATCGGACATGCTGACGATGAGCCCGCGCGCGCTGTCGCGAGTCTGAAGAATCGAATTCAGTTGCGCGGACAACTTGGCACGCATGGCGGCTTTGTCGGTATCTGCCTGCTGCGCGTTCATCTGAGCCTGCTGTGCCGCCAGGCGGGATTGTTCGGCATCGGCCTGCGCCGCCGAAACTGCACTTGCGGATGCAGCCTGGCTATCGGCCGCATCGGATCGGGCCCTCGCCGCATCCGCGTCTGCCTGAGCCTTGGCTGCCTCGGCTTGCGCTGCTTCGGACTGGGCTTGCTGCGCCTGCCGGCGAGCTTCATCCGCCTGCTGTTGCGATTGGGCCTGCGCGTCCGCCGAATTCTGGCGTTCGTCGGCCAGGCGCATCTCGCCTTCCTTCTTCACTGCGATTTCGCGCGCATCTTCCGCAGTCTGCACCGCTTCGCGGGAAACCGCGATCAGCGGCTTTCGGTCCATGTGTTTGTCTATGGCATAGCCGTCCGCGTTATTCATCAACTGAACGGCATGCTGATAACTATCCGGAGCGTACTGCTCGGCGCCTTCCGATTGAGCGATGCGCAGCGCGTTGCGCGCCTCGAAGAATTCCAGTGGAAGCCGGGCATTCAAAACCACCGGGTCAAACTTGTAGCCGGTGGGAAGGTAGCCGCCGCGTTCCATCAGTTCGTATTTCGCATTCACCGCTTCGCTGGTTCCCTTGGTGCCTTCGAGCACAATGTTCTCGAGTACCACCGCGTTGCTCGGCTGGCGGACCGCATAATAAGGCTCCGCGGTAACGATCAGGGCAAAGGCTTGAAGGTCAGTGGTCACATGGAGTTTGCTGCCATGGTTGTCGCCAACCAATACCTCGCCCAGGTTCACGGCGCGGCCTTCAGGCGAAATCGCCCACAGGACGTAGGTCAGATACTCATTGCCGAAAGTCATGGGCCTTTGCAGGTTGTTGAATTCCGTATCGATCGAGATCGATCCCCGCTTGCTGTTCACTCGCGCTTCGCCGCTGGCTCCGGGCATCAAGCTGGTGCCTGCGAAATCGACTTTCGAGCTGCCGCTGCGGTGTTCATAGTTGACGGCTTGCACGCTGCGGCTGATCACAGTCACGCGGAACGTGGGGGTCGAACTCATACGCTCGACTTGAACCGTGTTTTCGGTTGTCTGAGCTACTGCGGGCAAACTCAGCGCGACTGCGGCGGCCAACAACAACTTTGTTTTCACAAATGTCTCCTTGTGGCAGGTATCTGCCTCCATCTAGCTTCCCCCAAAGTTGGGGTTTCGTAACGTGTTTCAGTGACTGATTTGGCTAACCTCATCCTTTTCCGAGACGGATACCGGAAAGGGAATGGAACAGCCCAAAAACATTCAGCAGCCACAGAACCACGGCGATTACCACTACGCCATTCAAAATTGACTTGATGGATGACTGCATGGGGATGAAGCGATTCACCAGCCACAGCAGCACACCCACCACGATAAGAACTTCCAGGAGTTGAATTAAAGGCATAATCGTTTGACCTTTCTTCTTTTCGGGCTAACGCCTCTGATCCTCGTGAGGGGTTGCCCTGGGTTTGAGCTTTGAAACTTTTCCCGGTCGAATCGTCACCACCGCAGGTTCTCGGTGGAGACGACGCCTGAATGCCGATTGACTGGATGTGGTCACCTCGCCGGAAGTTAACCTAGGGCTGGCCGAGGGTGACCCGAGAATAAAGAGCTGCGAATCAGCGTCCGCGGCTCCGTAGTACACATTCAGGAGATTAAAGAATGACAGGTGTGAGTTCCCGTGTCTGAGCAAGATAGCTCACCTGCGGAGATCAAGATTCTTCCTGCCTTTCTTTCTTCCTGTCTGCCACGACCGGATCCGGATCACTGCTGACTTCCGATGTCTGATGGTGCTCCAGGTGCACGGGAACCGCCGGGCTCGGCCCGGCTCGAGGTGTGCATCAGGCCCCAGGAATACTCACATTCCTTTCCGCACTTCAGGCAGACCTGATAAGTCCGGTTCTCGATGGTGAAGACGCGGCTCAGTTGGTCGTGATGACATTCGAGAGC
>Ga0181525_10002764_pt1 | contig 14157 bp, 8 predicted proteins | sample PEATcosm2014_Bin_48_FD_121100 | JGI IMG/M metagenome (GOLD analysis project Ga0181525, IMG submission 121100) | Peatland microbial communities from MTU Mesocosm Facility, Houghton, MI, USA - PEATcosm2014_Bin06_10_metaG | ecosystem: Environmental > Terrestrial > Soil > Wetlands > Peat | place...
ATTTCGGAATTACTCGAGCGTTTCCGGCGCGGGCCCGAGTTGCTGGCCATGGTTCTGACAGGCGTGTTCGGAGAGGAGGAGGACTTTGTGGCGGCGCCGGGCAAGTGGAGCATCCGGCAGATTATCGCGCACATCGCGGATGCCGAACTGGTCTGCGCGCACCGCATGCGCCAGATCGTCGCCGAGGAGCAGCCCACTTTGATTGCCTTCGACCAGGAAGCCTGGACCCGGAATCTGGACTACGCGCGGCGCAAGCCCAAACAGTCGCTCGAAAGCTTCCGGCGCGTGCGCGGCGAGAACTACGAGCTGCTGAAGGAACTGCCCGAGGCGGCTTATGCGCGCACGGGCAATCACAGCGAGCGCGGTCCCATCACCTTGCGTTTCCAACTGGAACTGCTGGCGGAGCACGCCGAGAGCCACGCGCGCCAGATGCAGGCCATTCGCGAAGAATACAAGAAGGCGAAGGGCAAGAAATGACCGGCCGGTTCACACTGGCCGCGGTTTTGTGCGCCGCCGCGCTGGCGGTGGGCGCGCCGGATGGCCGTCGCTGGTGGAGCCACGTGCAATTCCTGGCGGACGACAAACTGGAAGGCCGCGATACCGGTAGCGCCGGCCATCGCAAGGCCGCCGCCTACGTGGCCGGCGAATTCGAGCGCGCGGGCCTGAAACCGGCCGGAACCGAAGGCTACATCCAGCCGGTCCGCTTTCACACGCGGCGGCTGAAGGAAGCGGAGTCCAGCTTGACGCTGATACGCAACGGCGAATCCGAAGAGTTGGTGCTGGGCGAGGATGCCATCATCGGCATGCGCATCGACCCCGCGCCATCGGTGGATGCGGAAGTCGTGTTTGCCGGGTACGCGCTCACGGTTCCGGAGATGCAGTATGACGATTTGGCGGGGCTCGACCTGCGCGGTAAGATCGTGCTGTACATCAACGGCGGCCCGGCCAACATTCCGGGGCCGTTGCGCTCGCATTATCAATTCGCGCCCGAGCGGGCGAGGTTTCTGGAACGCGCCGGCGCCATCGGAACCATCGTCATCCAGAACCCGCATCACATGGATCTGCCGTGGCAGCGCATCGCCCTGGGCAGCCGGCTGCCATCCATGTCTCTGGCCGATCCGGCGCTCGATCAGCCGCATGGCTTGAAGTTCACGGCCGCGGTGAATCCGGAACAGGCCGGCAAATGGTTCGCCGGCTCCGGCCATTCGTTCGACGAGCTGGTTGCCCTGGCGGATGCCGGCAAGCCCTTGCCCCGCTTCCCGCTGCACGCTTCCATCGTGGCGAAAATCGCCGTGGAGCGCGGCGAAGTGGAATCGCAGAACGTAGCCGGTATTCTTCCCGGCGCGGACCCTGTGCTGAAGGACCAGTACGTGGTACTGAGCGCGCATCTGGATCACCTGGGCATCGGCGAGCCGATCAACGGCGATCGCATTTACAACGGCGCCATGGACAACGCATCCGGCGTGGCCACGCTGATCGATATCGCGCAATCGCTAAACGAATCCAAGCCGAAGCTGCGCCGCTCGCTGCTGTTCGTGGCGGTGACGGGCGAGGAGAAGGGGCTGCTGGGGTCGACTTATTTCGCCGCGCACCCCACCGTCAAGCCGGGCAGCATGGTGGCCGATCTGAACGTGGACATGTTTCTGCCGCTCTACCCGCTGCGCAGCGTCACGGTGTACGGGCTGAACGAATCGGACCTGGGCGACGACATCCGCGCGGTGGCCAAAACCCACGGTGTGCGCGTTCAGGACGACCTGGAGCCGGAGCGCAACATCTTTATCCGCAGCGATCAGTATAGCTTCATCCGCCGCGGCATCCCCTCGTTGGCCATGAAAGTGGGTTATGACAAGGGATCGCCCGAGGAGAAGATTGCCAAGACCTGGCTGAAGGAGCGTTATCACGCTCCGGCCGACGACCTGAAGCAGCCTGTCGATTTGGAATGCGCCGGGCGTTTCGACGATCTGCTGCGCGCGCTGGCGGAGGCCGTGGCGGATCGGCCGGAGCGTCCGAAGTGGAACGCCAACAGCTTTTTCAAGCGGTTCGCGGAGTAGGGGCCTCATCTCGGTTCAGTCCCAGGAGGGAAGGCATGACATTTCGCCCCGCTGTGCTGACCGTGGTGCCTAACTCGGAATTTGCGCAGGGAATCTTCGATGGCGAGCATTACTCCCATATGACGCAACTGTATGAGCCGGCCTGGGAGGCCGGCGCAGCGCACGGCGCTGCCCCACAGGACTTTTGACACGCGGCGCGCTGGGTGCTTACGTGATGCTTCATGCCTTCGCGCCGCGCCTTCCTGAATCGCCTGGCGCTGGCCGTCCCCGCCGCGGGAGCGAGCCACGCCGCTCCGGGTGTGCGCATGGGCTGCCCCGTCAATGCGCGCGTCTCGCTCGACGGACTCTGGGATCTCCGCCTCGATCCTGAAACGGCATGGAAGCCCGTAACGGTCCCGCACTTCTGGCCAAGCGCCGGTGTGGGCTGGTACGAGCGGGTATTCGATGTGCCGAAGGAGTGGTCCGGCTCCGCCGTCCGCTTGGAATTCGAGGCGGTATTTCACTCCGCCACGGTCTGGGTGAACGGCCAACTTGCGGGCGAGCATCTCCGCAAAGGCTATACCGCATTCACGCTGGATATCACCCGGCGCCTGAAGTGGGGCGCGCCCAACACCGTGCGCTTGCGCGCGGATAACAGCTTCGACCAGCACATGCTGCCGCGGGGACATTCAAGCGATTGGGCGCACGATGGCGGCATTTATCGTCCGGTGAGCCTGTTGGCGACCCCCGCGGATTATATCGAGCGCGTGGATGTCGACGCGGCGCCGGATCTGAAGGCGAACACTGCAACGCTGCGGATTACTCCTTTCGTTCATGGCCGAGGACAGGTCCACGTCACCGTTATCGAGGATGACAGCGGCCGGATCGTGCTCGAAACGGAGGCTCCGGTCACGGCTACGCTGGCCAACCCGCGGCTCTGGCACTTCGACCATCCGCGGCTTTATCGCCTGATTGCGCGGCTGACCGGCGGGCACACCTTCGAAACCACCTTCGGCATCCGCCTGATTGAAGCGCGCAACGGCGGCTTCTACCTGAATGGCGAGCGCGTGCGCCTCATGGGCGTGGAGCGCATGGCGGGCAGCAATCCGGAATACGGCATGGCCGAGCCCGCGCACTGGATCGCGCACGATCACGACGACATGAAGGAGCTGAACTGCGTCTACACGCGCGTGCATTGGCCGCAGGACCGGCGTGTGCTGGACTACTGCGACCGGCACGGCATCCTGATCCAGACCGAAGTGCCCACCTGGGGCGGCGATACGTTCCGCGGCATGGGCGCGGAGCCGGATGCGGACATTATGCAAAACGGGTTGGAGCAGTTGCGCGAAATGATCGCGCGCGACCGCAATCACCCGTGCATCTTCTCGTGGGGGCTCTGCAACGAGATTGACGGGCAGAACCCGCCGGCCGCCGCGTTCGCCCGGCGCATGTACACCGAGGCGAAGGCTCTCGATCCGGCGCGCCTCGCGACCTATGCCTCGAACTCGCTCGAGAAGACGCCAGGCAAAGACGTCGCCGGACTGATGGACTACATCATGTGGAACGAGTATTACGAGAGCTGGTACGGCGGTACGCCAGCGGACCTGGCGCGCAACCTGGATGAGATCCATCGCGCGTTTCCGGAAAAGCCCATCGTGATTTCGGAGTACGGTTATTGCGCCTGCACGCCGGAACGGCCCGAAGGAGACCGCCGGCGCATTGAGGTGCTCCGCGGGCACAACGCCGTGTTCCGCGCCGCGGACTACGTGGCGGGGCTGATTTTCTTTTGCTACAACGACTACCGCACGCACATCGGCGACAAAGGAACGGGCCTGATGAAGCAGCGGGTACACGGCGTGGTGGATGTGTACGGCGCGCGCAAAGCGTCGTGGCAAGCCCTGCGCGAGGAGGCCAGCCCGCTGGCATCCATGGCCGTAACCGGCGGCGCGGGCGAACTGCGGGTGACCATCCGCGCGCGGCGGTCCGTGCCTTGTTACACGCTGCGCGGCTACACGGTGCGCGCGGTTGTTTACGGCGATGGCGCCATTCCGGTGGAGCGCGTGGAGGCCGCGCTACCCGCGCTGGACCCGGGGCAGGAGACCGCGGTCACGCTGCAGTTTCACGAGAAGACCCCGCTGCGCGCGCAAGTCGATTTGGTGCGGCCCACGGGTTTTTCGGCCCACAGCGCGGAGTGGAAACCATGAGCGCGGACCGCGGCAGCTCGCTGTACGTCTTCCTGGCCACCCTCGTGGCCGCCACATCGGGTTTGCTTTTCGGCTTCGACATCGCCGTGATCAACGGCGCGCTGATCTTTCTCCGCGCGCAACTGCACCTTACGGAAGTCCAGACGGAGATGGCCGCCAGCAGCCTGCTGTTCGGCTGCATCTTCGGCGCCAGCGCGGCGGGTTGGCTGAGCGACCGCTTCGGCCGGCGGCGCGTGCTGATGATTTCCGGCCTGCTATTCGCGCTCTCGGCGATCGGCGCGGCCATCCCGCGCACCCTGGCCGAGTTTGCCGTGGCGCGCCTGGCTGGCGGGCTGGCCGTGGGCGCGGCCTCGGTGCTGGCGCCGCTGTACATTGCCGAAGTCGCGCCCGCCAGAAGCCGCGGCAGGCTGGTGGCGCTGAACCAGATGACCATCGTCTCCGGCATCCTGCTCTCCTACCTGGTGAACTGGCTGCTGGCCTTCAACGCGCAAAACGGCTGGCGCTGGATGTTCGCGGCGGCCGCGGTTCCGGCCGTGGCTTTCTTCATCGCCCTGTTCTTCGTGCCGGAGAGCCCGCGCTGGCTGGTGGAGAACCATCGCGGCGCGGAAGCTCTGGGCGTGCTCACGCGGATCGGCGGAAGGGCCGCCGCCGCGGTTGAACTGGGGCAGATTCAGGAGGCGGTAGCCGAGGAAACCGGGACCCTGCGGGAACTGTTCGAACCCGGCCTGCGCCGCGCCTTCTGGCTCTCGGTGTCGCTGGCGATCCTGCAACAGATCACCGGTATCAACACCGTGCTGTTCTACGGCTCTATCATCTTCAAAGAGCACGTGGCGCACCAGAGCGACACGTCGGCAGTCTTCGCCAACGTGGTGGTGGGCGGGGTGAACTTCGTGATGACCCTGGTAGCGCTGGGGCTGATCGACAAACTGGGGAGACGGCCTTTGCTGATGACGTCAACAGCGGCTATGGCCGTTTGCCAGGCCGCGCTGGGTTTAGCGTTCCTGATAAATCCGCCGCCGGCTATGCTGGTGCTGGCCATCATGCTATGCTGCGTGGCGGCATTCGCGGTGGGGTTGGGGCCGGGCTTCTGGGTGCTGCTTTCGGAGATCTTTCCGACGCGCATCCGCGGACGCGCCATGTCTATCGCGACCATCTGTCTATGGGTGGCTTGCACCGTATTGACGATGACGTTTCTCTCGCTGGTGAAGGCCGTATCGGCGACCGGCGCGTTTCTGGTTTACAGCGGCATGTGCGTGGTCACGTTTCTGATCGTGTGGCGGTTTGTGCCTGAGACCAAAGGGCGGAGCCTGGAAGAGATCGAGCGGTCATGGACTTCCGACTTCTGACTTCTGTCTTCTGTTTTCTTCACTGAATATTAAGCGTTACCGTGTTGGAAGTTACCGTCACATTGTCCACCGTATCCTGGACACTCAACACCAGGCTGACTTGGCCGCTGCCCGCGAGGCTGCTGGGCAGTTGCACGTTGAGCTGATCGAGTCCCGTATCGCCCTGCGCGCCGGCGTACTGGAATGGCACGGTCTGGCCATCGATCAGCACCGTGAGAGCCGAGGGCGAGGATATGTGACGGAGGCCCGTCCCGTAAAACTCCACGACCACGGTGTCGGACGGCCCTATGCCCAGCGGTTCCGGGGTGCAACCCGCGCTGCCGCCGCAGGTGAAGACGTCCTGGTAGTACTGCCCGTCGGGTTGTGCGTTGGGCCAGCCCGCGCAGACGCCCGCGCAAATGGCCACCGCGGACGCGACGCCCTGTCCGCTGGCGTTGGCGGTAAACAGGCCGGGCGCCACCGGCGCTACCAGCACGGTGCCGGTTGTCCGGGTGCCGTCACCGCTCGAAACAGTAATCGTCGCGGGGCCGGGCTGGGCATTGGCCGGAACATAGTAGTTCACCTGATTCGGACCGGCATAATACATCTGCACCGGATAAGACGTGTTCGTCGCGTCCACCAATGTCATGGTCGTGCCTCCCAAGCTGGTGGGAAAGGACAAATCGAACGTGGAGGTATTCGCCAGGTCCGCGCCGAAAGCGGATACCAGGGAATCGGGAGCCACCAGGGTCTGCGCATTGCACGGATTGGAACCGGTCCCGCAGGTGGGGTTAAACACGGTGGGCAACGTGGCGTAACTTGCGCTGGAGATGTTAGTAAGCTGCGCGGCCGCCAGTTGCCGGCTGGCCGCCAGATAGGCTTGGCCGGTAGTGGAAAGCTGGCCCTGCTGAATGGCTTGTTCGTCCGCGGCTTGATAGACGGTGTTGTCGGGCGTGTCCTCGCCCGCCGGCCCGTAGAGGAAGAAGGCCTCGGTAGTAAAAGGGGTTATCGCTTCCATATGGTTCGCGGAGGCGAACAGCAGCATGCCCTGCAGCCAATCAGCGTCCATGGCCGCGAAGTCGGAGTTCACCGGGCCTATCAAGGCCCGATCCGCCAGCGGTTCGCCATTCCACGGCCCCAGTGGATCCGGCAAGTCAAACGGCGCCCAGACCTCCTCGATATAAACCCCCTTGCTGTTTGCCTGCGCCAGTTGAGCCCACTGCGCGAATTTGTCGAAGGCCGTGCTGTAGATGTCCATGGTCATGAAATCCAGCACCGGCATGGTGACGAAACTCTGGAAATAACTGTCCTCGCTTTCGTAAGTGGCCAGGGCCGGGTTATAGTCGCATCCGGCGCCCACGCGGGTGTGCGGCGAGGCCGCTTTGATGAGGGGAGCGGCCGCCAGAATGAAATTCTGCCAGTCCGTTATAGTCGTCGCGAACCCCAGGCGGGCGGACGCCGTATCGGGCTCGTGGATAATCACGAAATTGTCGGGCTGATAGCGGGAGGCCAGCACCTGGTACTCGGCCAGGGCCTGCATCTGGAATTCAGCGAAAGTGGTAATCGGGGATGGATCGACCTCACCCACCTCGTACTCCGGATTGATGGCCAACTGCAGGCCCAACTCCCGGATATGGCGAACGATCGCGTCATACTTAGTGACATTGCCGGGGTGAGACATGGTCGCCATGGAAGGATTAAACTCGACGCGCTGGACGCCGGCGGCTTTCAGGCCATCCACCCAGTCGAGCACCACGGACAGATCTATGTTGGCGATCTTAGTGCCATAAGCGCCCACCAGGTTGCCGCCGATAACGATAGGTTGGGTGGGCGTGCCCAGCGTGCCGACCAGGCGGTTAATGGCCGTCGTGACCGAAGAGATGTACTGCTGCTCGGTCTGGTTCTGGGCGGCTAGCGGCAGGGCAGCCATGGCCACGAGCACACCCGAGCATATAGTTCGAGTATGGTAATGCCGCATTTCAATAGTTGAATAGCAAATGGCGCGCGCGGTTGACAAGTTGAAATAGGTGAGCAGTAACTTTAGTTAGTTAGCGCAGGCTCCACCTACATATCGGCCGAAAGCGGGCAAACCTGCGATTATTTGATCCGGGACGCCGCATGCGGCCGCGCAGAACCGGGTTTGGCGGAGACACAACCCGACGGACTCGACGAGCACAGTCCATATACCCGAAGCAGCGGTGAGTAGCTGGGGGTGATGCCGGTGGGCGATGCGGAACTGGAGACGTACACCTTGCCGTTGGCGACCAACGGAACCACGAACTTAGTGATAAACCAATAATCCGTGCTGACCCACAGCGGACCACTTACATTGCCGGCGTCGAACGCGTACATCTCTCCCTGTCCTGGAGCCGAACTCGTCGTTGCCGTGATACCCCACACGATGCCATCGCGGTTTCCGTTGGCGGAGACCGCCAGGGTTCCTCCCGGATAGTATGGAGCCGGCAGCGTGCCCTGATGCAGATCGGGCGAGAACTGGTTGCTGGTGGCATTGAAGTCCCACGCCCGCAAAACATCGCCCCACGCCCATATATAAAGGATCGGGGCGGCACCGGTGCGGGCCCAGAAGGCCTGACTGTGGATCTCATAACAGGCATTTTGCCCCGGCCCCGTTCCACAGCCCTGCGGAGTTTGGGTGAGCACTTGGACCGCACCACCGTTGGTACTGGTAAATCCACCGAGGCTCGCCCGGTTCAACACGTACACCATTCCGGCCTTGCCGCTCGCCACCAGGAGGTTCGGCACAGTCGTATTCGTGCTGCTAAACAACAGGGCTCCGGCGTTGCCCAGATCCAGGTCGTTACCGTTCAGATTGGCGTAGTTGTCAGCCGTAAAGGAATCCTCGACCAAGCCGCCGGAGAGCCGCAGGACGGACTCTCCCCAGTTGCCCGTTCCGGCTCCGCCGAAGCCGCCGTTACCGGTGACCGCGTAGATCCCGGTACTGTCCAACGCCGGCCCGCGGCCCGACATCCAGATGCCGCCGCCATGGCCACACTGATTCGAAGGCGGCTCCGGGCTGGAACAGGCGCGGCCGGTTTGGGTTGCGTTCTGCGTGCTGGCGAAAACCGTGGTCTGGGTGAACGCGCCGCCCGAGTAGTGGTAGCCGATCAGCCAACCGTGGTAAGGATGCGTGGCCTCTTCGCCGTTCGCCGTGCCAAAAGCCACGTAGATGTTGCTGTTGGCGTCCTCCAGCAGCGCCGTGCGTTGCAACTCCTCGCCGGCCATGAATGGTATGCACGGTGGTGGAACGGATCCCCCGTTACCCGAAACGCAGGCGGTAGTCTGCGTATTGTCGCCCGTGCCGGGCACCGCGGCCTGCACGGAGACATTCGTAATTTCGGTTCCGGTCAGCAGGTTGAGGGCGTGCAGCCGATACACGGAAGGCCCATCTTCCTGGGTGGTGTAAGCCAGGACGAAGAGGGTCTGCAAACCGATGTCGATGACCGGCGTGGATAAGATTCCGACATTCAATGTGGCAGTAGGCACCGGATTACCGAGCGTTATGCTCCACAGCGGGGCTTGGGCCGTGTCCGCGTCGAAGGCGTAAACGGTGTCGCGCATGGTGGCTACGAAAATCACGTTGTGAGTCGCGCCATTGATGGTAAGGCCGTGGACGTAAAGCGGCTGGGCATAGAAGCTGGAGTCGACCTGCTGGGTGAAGAGCAATCCGAAGGTGGAAGGGGATACGTTCGCGGGCGTGAGGGTGGTCTCGGCAAGGTTCGCGGCCGTCCGGGCGTTGTTGTATTGGCCCGTAAGGACGTCGGCGACTTGCGCGCGGCCCACGCCCGCCAGAACGATGGGCAGCAGCAACGCTATATAACTAAAGATTACATCCCTGAGGTGGCGCATCATCATTATAGTGTACTTCGCGCGCGCCCAGGATGCACGCTAAAATTTGTCACTTAACCTCGACAGCTGGAATGCCGGCGTCGCGCACCTGTTTGTTGAAGGCGGGCAGATCGCCCTCGATCAGTTTCTTGAGTTTCTCCAACCCGGCGTTGGATTGGGTGGCAAGGTCTTCGTACACCTGCTGCTCCTGGCGCGTGGGCGCGGCGTCGCTCTCCTCGACGTCGCCCTTCAGCGCCGCCAGCTTGTTGTTCAGCTTGATCGGGAAGTTGAGGGCATCCTCGCCGGCCTTCAGTTTTGTTTGGTAAAGCATTTCTTCAATGTCGGACAAGCGCTTGTCGAGGGCCTTGGCGGCGGCCGAGACCTTGTCTTCCTTCGCATAGCGCGCCAGCTGCTTCTTGGCCTCGCGGATCTCGACCACGGCTTGGTTGACGGCGCTCAATTTATCGCGAATCTGCAGCGCCAGCGCCAGCTGGGCGGCATAGTCTTCCGGCCGCGTTTTGACGCGCGGGTCCGGCCGGACCTGGAACGTCTGCGTCTGGCTATGGCCGGCCACCGTGAGTTTGGCGGTGTATCTGCCAGGAGCGGCGGTGGGCCCATCCACGCTGCCCGCCCACATGATCAGGCCGGGGAACTTCGTAGCATCTTCGTAACGGAGGTTCCAGACGAAACGGTTGAGCCCCGCTTCGGCCGGCAGCTTTTCCGCGCCTCTGGGCGGTCCGAAGGCCCCTTCTTCGGGATCGGCCGGTCCTTCATCCTTCTTTTCGATGTTGGAGAATTTCTTGACCGGTTTGCCATCGGCGTCCTGGATTTCGAGGGTGATTTCCTCTTTTTCCTTGGGCTTCGCGGCCAGGGAATAATAGATGGCGGCACCGCCCGCGGGATTCTGGCCCACCGGCCTGCTGGACGGAATCTCGAAGCCGCCGCGCACGCCGTGCACCGCGCCTTTCGGCTGGAACAGATACGCGGGCTCCTTGAGAACATCCGCCGATAACTGGTAGAGCAGCGGCACGTCGTCCAGAATCCAGAAGGCGCGCCCTTGCGTGGCTACCACCAACTCCTGTTCGCGTTTGTGGAACGCCAGGTCGGTGACGGGAACCACCGGCAGATTGAGCTGGAACGCCTGCCAATCCGCGCCGCCATTGAAGGAAATGAACATTCCGGTTTCCGTGCCGGCCACCAGCAGGCCCTTGCGGCTGGGATCTTCGCGCACCACGCGCGTGAAGGAATGGTCCGGAATGCCGCGATTGATGGCCGCCCAACTCTTGCCCGCATCGTGGGTGACGTACAGATACGGCCGGAAATCGTCCCATTTATACATGGTCGCGGCGACATAGGCTGTTTCGGCGTCGTGCGGCGAGGCTTCGATGGAATTGATCTGGATCCACTCCGGCATCTGCTTGGGGGTGACGTTGGTCCAGTGCTGGCCGCCATCGCGAGTCACGTGCACCAACCCATCGTCGGAGCCGGCCCAGATCAAACCCCTTTGGAGCGGCGACTCCGCGACGGTGAAGATCGTATCGTAGTATTCTACGCCGCTGTTGTCCTTGGTGATCTCGCCGCCCGCCGGACCCTGCTTGGCGGGATCGTTTCGGGTGAGGTCGGCGCTGATGGGCTTCCAGCTTTGCCCCTCGTCCGTAGTTTCAAACAGAATGTTGCCGCCCGCCCATAGCTTGGTTGGATCGTGCGCGGAAAACAGCAAAGGAAAATTCCACTGGAAGCGATATTTCATGCCCTCGGCGCCGTAACCCATGGGATTATCGGGCCAGACGTTGATGCTGCGAAACTGCTCGGTGGAGTGGTCGTAGCGGGTGAGGTAGCCATCGTAGGACCCGGCGTAGACGATCTGCGAATTGCGCGGATCGGGCGCGATCCAGCCGCTCTCGCCTCCGCCGACGGTATACCAGTCGCGCTCGCCGATGCCGCGCCCGTCGCCGCGGCTGGCAATGCGCACGGTGCTGTTGTCCTGCTGCGCGCCGTAGACATGATAGGGATAATCGGTATCGAGCGCCACGCGATAGAACTGCGCGGTAGGCTGGTTGTCCTCGGTCGACCAGGTCTTGCCGCCGTTGGTGGAGATGGTGGCGCCGCCGTCGTCGCTTTCGATCATGCGGTCCGGATCGTTGGGCGCGATCCATAGGCCGTGACGGTCGCCGTGCGGCGCGCGGATCATGGAAAACTTGCGCCCGCCATCCACCGACTTCCACATGGATGTGTTCAGCACGTAGACGGTCTCCGCGCTCTTGGGATCGGCGAAGATGTGCGAGTAATACCAGGCGCGCTGGCGCAGGGTGTTATCGGAGTTGGTCTTCTGCCATTTCTTGCCGCCATCGTCGCTGCGGTAAACGCCGCCCTCGGCAGCTTCCACGATGGCCCACACGCGCTCCGGATCGGCCGGCGATATGGTTACGCCGATGCGCCCGATCACGCCTTTGGGCAGGCCCTCATTGCGGGTGATCTCGGTCCAGGTGTCGCCGCCGTCGGTGGACTGGAACAGCCCGCTGCCTTTGCCGCCGCTTTCGAAGGTCCACGGCTTGCGGCGGATCTGCCACAGTGTGGCATAGATCAGATTGGGGTTTGACGGGTCCATGGCGAGGTCCACGGCGCCGGTATCGGCGTCGCGGTAGAGCAGCTTCTGCCAGGTCTTGCCGCCGTCTTTGGAGCGGTAAACGCCGCGCTCCTCGTTGGGGCCGAACAGGTGGCCCAGCGCCGCGACGAAGACAATATCGGGATTGCGCGGATGGATGACGATGCGGCCGATGTGATACGTGTCGGCGAGGCCCATGTGCTTCCAGGTCTTGCCGCTATCGATGGATTTGTAGACGCCGTCCCCGTTGGCCGCATTGCCGCGCACGCAGGCTTCGCCCATGCCGGCGTAGATGACGTTGGGGTCGGATTCGGATACCGCCAACGCGCCGACCGAACCGCTCTTCAATTGGCCGTCGGAAACGGGGGCCCAGGTGGCGCCGGTATCGGTAGTTTTCCAAATGCCGCCGCCAGTGGCGCCGAAATAATAGGTCGCGGGTAGGGTGGTGACACCCGCTACGGCCACGGCGCGCCCGCCGCGGAAAGGGCCGATCAATCGGTATTTGAATTCCTTGAGGGCGGAGAAATCGACCTGCGCGCAAAGGACGCCCGCCGGCAGCAGCCAGAGTAAAAGGTTCCGCATAGCAGGGTTATCATATACCATTTCGCGCGCCGTTTCGGCTTGGCTTGGGGCCTGTTAGTTCATCTGCCAACCTAACCCAAATTCCAGCAACTCGTTGCGTTTTTAACGGCTTGCATGCCTCCGCCGGACTTGCGGGCGGATTTGGCCCCTTATTCCCGGGGGCGGCGATCCGGCTGATTCGGGCGGGGTTTTGCGTTTGGAGACACATCGGGCTTTGCCGACTCCAATAGAGCACGGAGCGGCAAGCGAAGGGGCGGGCAAATCGCGCAAGTTGCTCATGAATTGGACGATTCTTTGCGGAGTCGATTGGTTACGGGCGCGGGGCGCGGGCGTCATAATGCAAACAGTCATGAACATCGACGAACGCCTCGAACGGCTTACGGAACGGCATGAGGCCCTGGCTCAAAGTATCGAGATCCTCACCCACGACATCAGCGAATTGGCGAGACCGTCGAAGTGGATGCGCAAAACATCCGCGAACTGCGCGCGACCGTCGAGATCGATGCGCAAAACATCCGCGCTCTTGCGCGTATTGCCGAAATCCACAAACGGGACGGAAGGCCGGCCGTATTTGGCTGAGGCCGCTCGTCCCAGAAACCTACCCTTGTTGATACGCACGAACGGCATTCTTCCAGCGACTTGCCCGCGCTCTTAGGTCATTCGAGTCTTTTCTAAGTTTCGCCAGCCACGCCGCGCCAGCAAGTGACCAGAGGCCGCCAATACCGGAAACGAATAATAGCCGGGTGGTGTTAAGCGATGCTTGCGCGGCGGTCTGAGCTTCGTATCCGTGCCACCATAGAAGCGGGACTATAGAGCACCAGAGACAGTTACCCCTCGCCCACAAGATCTTACCTCATTTCTCTGTGCCAGTCTTAGACATCGGTGCGGCGCGGGAGTAAACAGGGAGAGAAGCCGGAGCGGATGCGTGGGAGCGTCTGCGAACGCCTGAGCGTCGTATCGGTGCCACCATAGAATGAAGACGATAGAGCACCAGAGACAGTTGCCCACAACCCACACGAGCTTAACCGACTTCTCTACTCCAGTCTTAGACATCGGACCCGTTCGCAATTCGCATGATCTGTTCTCCCTGGGCAAGGCCTAGCACTCTTGTGCTCTACCCCTCTCAGACGTTGGATCTGACTCCAGAGTTCCGCAATTCGGGCTCTGTTATGGGCAGAACGCACGATGCATGACATAATGGTCTCGCGATGCAAAAAACAAAACTTTGGCACAAGGCACTTTATCTGGTCGTGCTCCCCATGCCGGTTACAGCCGGGTTGATTTGTTCATGAGGCACCAGCTATTTCGGTAAACCCAGGAAGAACTAAATGAGCGATGAAAAGCGAGGCGTGCAGCATCTGACCTCCCAACTGGCGATTCTGATTGCTTTGGTCGTCATGGTCGGAATCGGTCAAATCATGTTTGCTGTTCGTGTACTGACTAGGGCAGATCCACGTCCTGGTTCCTGACGATTACGGTTGTGGGTCTGTTGCTGAACATGGGGATTATCATTTACACAGCCAGTAGCGCCATCCGCAGAGCACGGAGCGGATAGTTGCCACGAA
>Ga0181525_10002765_pt1 | contig 14156 bp, 15 predicted proteins | sample PEATcosm2014_Bin_48_FD_121100 | JGI IMG/M metagenome (GOLD analysis project Ga0181525, IMG submission 121100) | Peatland microbial communities from MTU Mesocosm Facility, Houghton, MI, USA - PEATcosm2014_Bin06_10_metaG | ecosystem: Environmental > Terrestrial > Soil > Wetlands > Peat | place...
GAGCCTGGCGGTACTCCAGCGCGGAGTCGCTGATTTGCGTGGCGTCGCCCAAGCTTTCGCGCCGGGGCCGATTCAACAGATTTCCGCTCATATCGACCACTGAAACGGATTCGGGCGCCAAGCCTTCCACCGCGCTCGACACCAGGTTCGTGATGGCAATTACGTTGGAGGAAGAGAGCCGGGTGCCCGCGCGCAGACCAACCAGGACGCTGGCCTTGGCTGGCTCCCGCGCATCGGTGAACACGGAATCCTTAGGTAGCGTGACGTGAACGCGCGCCTGCCGCACGTCCGAAATCGCCATGATGGAGCGTTCCAACTCGCCTTCCAGCGCGCGACGGTAATTTACATGCTCGGCGAAATCGGTAATGCCGAAATTGGTTTTATCGAAGATTTCGAAGCCAATTCGCCCGGTTTTAGGCAAACCGAGCCCGGCCATTTCCAGGCGCAGCTCGGGAACTTTGTCCTCGGGCGCCAGCAGCGCGGTTCCGTTGTCGGAAATTCTGTAATCTACTCCCCCTTCATGCAGCTTCTGCACGATGGCGTTGGCGTCCTCCGGCGCCAGACCGGTATAAAGCGGACGCATTCCGCTTTCCCGTTGCCAGCGCGAAAAGCCGATGACACCCCCGGCGACAGCGATAGCCACGATGGCGATGGTGGCAAGCTGGCGAGGGGTGAGCGCTCCCAGTAGTTTCTTGAATTGATCCATGGGCTGAGGCAAGGCAACGCGCTAGAGGCCGGCGATGCGTCAGACCTGCATCTTCATGATCTCCTGATAGGCCGCTACCGCCTTGTTCCGCACCTGCAGGAACAAATTGAACTGGAGATCCGCGCGCTGCGCCGCCAGCGCCACCGAATGAAGCTCTTCGTCGCCACCGCTCAAGAAATTCGCGGCGGCCTGCTGGGCTTGCGTCTGGGACTGTTCGACACGCCCGATCATTCCTTCGAGCAGGGATTGAAACGCGCCCGTTCCGCCCGCTGGAGCGGCGGTCCCGGCCGGAGCGGTTTGCGGAACGGCGATCATCGAAACTGGAGTTATCGCAGACATTCGTTTAAGAAGGGACTATTTGAAAAGACATCATTTAAAAAGATCGAGCGATTTTTGAATCATATCTTTCACCGCCGAAATAGCGGCGATGTTGGCTTCATAGCCTCGCGAAGCTCCGAGCAGATCCACCATGTCTTCGGCCGGATTGATTTTCGGGTAAGCCACGTAGCCGTCTTTATTGGCATCCGGATGGCCGGGCTGATAACGCATGTCAGGCGCGCTGTCGTCGACGGAGGTCTGGCTGACCACAACGCCCGAAAGCGCGGGACCTAATATCGAATCCAACTGGGAGGAAAAAGATCCGATGGCGCTGTCTTCGGTGAATATCACGTCCTTTCTGCGATAAGGGCCGCCTTCGGGCGTACGGGTGGTTTCCGAATTAGCCAGATTTTCCACCAATACTTCGGTGCGCGCGCGCTGCGCAGCCATCCCCGAAGCGCTCACCGCGATACTGGAGAACAGACTCACTAGACTTTACCTGCCTCTTCGATGGCCGTGCGGATGGTGCTCATCTCCGCATGGGCCAGATCGGAAGCGACGCTGAAGCGCAGTGCGTTCTCGGCCAGCAGGCGCGCCTCGCGATCCATGTCGACGTTATTGCCGTCGTTTTTATTTTTCAGGCCGGCGACTTCCATGACGTTGGGCTTGGAATTCGCGAACTGGCTCTGGAACTCGCTGTGAAAATCGATGTCCTTGGTCTGATAGCCGGGCGTGTCGGCATTGGCGATGTTGGAGGCCACCAGTTTCTGGCGGGCGCTCACCAGATTCATGTACTGCTCGATACCGGCAGCTACGTTGTCCAGCATGGAAGCGATTGGGGTGCAATCGGGATGCCACGCGGCGGGGCGGCTATTATCAGGGACTTATTGCGCGGGGTGGATCGAGGGCGTTGGAAACCCGACGCCGAGCGTTGAGATCTCGACGGTCGACTGAGGAACTCGTGCAAAACGGGGGGGCAGCGGGGGTCAGTTCTTGATCCGTGGGACGGTGCGCGCCGCAGCCTTTGCGATTAAAGCGGCCCGGGCCGAACCCCGGATACGCGGCTGGGAATCTCAAGCGTCGCGCCTTCGGTGTGCAGGTGGGTCACGCCGGTGGCGGTGTCAAAGGTTTCGACGTTCGCAGCCAGTAGACAAGGGGCGTCTGAACTCTGCCCATTGTTGATGCTGACCGTGGCCCAGACGGCTGTGCGGCCGTTGCCGGAGGAGGGCCGATCGGCTGCTGGAATTTGTGAATAGGGCAAGGGCGCCGAATAAATCTGGCCTGAACCGATGGTGAAGGTCGCAGAGGTGAGGGCGTTGCCGTTGGCATCGTAGAAACTGATGCCGCCCGCGCAGTTGGCGATAGAGCCGCCGCCCGGCAGGCTGCCGCCGGTAGTGACGGGCGCCACGGATGGCGCAAGATTGACGACGTTGACTTGGACCGTTTCCGAACTGGCTACTCCAACCACGGGAAGGTTCGCGGTCTTCACGACGAGCGGGCCGGCCTGGGATGGGCCGGATTGGGCGACCGCAGTTCCGGTCCACACAGAAATCGAGACGAGCAAAATTAAGAGAAGCATTTTAAACCTCTGGGATGGGGTTGGACGCGGGGTTTCGAAATTATTCTATAACACCCGCATTCGAAGACAAGCCTATGTGGGGTATCATTTGGCTCACGCACGAAGAGTGTGTAAACTACAATCAACTCCCATGAGCAGACGTATCAATATCATGCTGCCGGAAAGCACTCTGGCCGTACTGGACCAGGTGGCGCCCAAGGGCAGCCGCAGTGCCTTTGTATCCGCTGCCGTTCTCCACTTCGTGGAGACCCAAGGCAAGCATGGCCTGCTTCAGCAACTGAAGGCCGGCTACCTGGCAAATGCGGAGGAGAATCTGAGAATTGCCGCGGAGTGGTTTCCCCTTGAGGAAGAAGTATGGCGAAAATCCCGCCCCAGCAAAAGGGCCAAAGGCAAGAAGTAGCCGATCTGCGAAGAGGCGACATCTACCTGTGCTCTTTTGATCCAACGGTCGGCCACGAAATTAAGAAAACGCGGCCGGCGTTGGTCATCCAGAACGACATTGGCAACCGCTTCAGTCCGCTGACTATCGTAGCGGCCATTACTTCCAACGTTCCCCCGGTTCCTTACCCGGTAGTGGTTGTTATTGCCCCGACCCCACCGCAGGCAGCGGGCTGGGGATTCGCTCCTCCATACGTCTGGACCAGATCCGTACCGTGGACCGGCAGCGGCTGGTCAAGCGCATTGGACGGGTAGATGGCAACGTGATGCAGAGGGTAGATCGCGCAATAGCCATCAGTTTGGGGATCGCGTCAATACTATGAGGGATAAACGTCATTTGCACCGTCTACTTTAGTTCCGTTGGCCCGGTCCAATTCAACCGCCTTTCAAGCGGTGGGCTTCCAGCAGGTTTCACCTTTGATCCGAGTTTCTTGTGCGCTCGATGTGGCGCACGTTCTCCACAGTTCTGAACGTCCTGTGTTCGCACTCGTGCGAACATTGTCCGCGGACCCTGAACCGTTTTGGGCGCAGAAGCCGTATAGCGTGGTCAAGGCCCCGCTCGGGGTGATCTTGAAGATTGTCCCGAAGCGGAAGGGAGGCCCGTCATACGTTGTCCCATACAAATCCCCCTGGGTGGCTTCGACCAGCCCGGTGCGGATATATTGTCAACGGCTATTCACAGAACGGAATGAGACTATTCGGCTCGCAGCGCGCTGACCGGATCGATGCTGGCGGCGCGGCGCGAAGGCAGGTAGCAAGCCAGCCACACGGTGGCCAAAACAAGGGCCGTAATGGCGGCGTAGGTCGGCGGATCGACGGGGCTGACTTCGAACAGCAGGGACGACATCAGACGCATGGTTGCGAAGGAGGCCAGCAGGCCGCAGGCAACACCCACGCCCGCGAGCCAGATTCCATCGCGCACAAACAGCGCCGTGACGTTCTCCCGCTCAGCTCCCAACGCCATACGAATTCCGATCTCGCGCATGCGCTGCGATACCGAATAAGAGACGACGCCATAGATCCCGACGATTCCGAGCAGCAGAGCCATGCCTCCGGCAACGGACAGCATCACCAGCGTGAAGGAGGTCCGGGCCATGGATTTCGTGTAATAGTATCCGGCGGTGCGAACGTCGGCGAGAGGAAGACTCGGATCGATAGACCAGACCACCCGCTGGATCTCCTGCAGCAAAGATTGCGACCCGGCGCGGGAGCTACGAATGGCGATGGCCACGCTCCGGTGTACAGCTTGTGCTTGGCCTTCGAAGTGGTCCATCAGGATGGGCCAGTAAACCGCAGTGGGCGCCGGTTTGTTCAGGCCATCGTCGTAGACGTCCGCCGCAACTCCAACGATCTGCCGCCAATCGTCATTGGAGGCAACGCGGATTTGCTTGCCGAGTGCGCCGGCCGCGCTCTGCCAATAGTCGCGCGCGAAATTTTCAGAAACAATCGCGACGGGAATCTTATTGTAGACGTCGGTCCAAGTGAGATCCCGGCCGGCCACCAGCGCAGTGCCCAGCGTGCGGAAAAATCCCGGCGAAATGAATTTAAAACGGCGCAGCGGCGGAAGCTGGCTTTCTTTGTAGACGCGATCCCGGGCGTAGACGGGATCGTAGGTGCTACGTCCATCCAGGGGAACGGCTGTGGAGAAGCTGGCCGACGATACACCTGGGATGGCCGCTACTTTGTTTAGAATCTCGTGCTGCATTCGCACCAGGCGCTCGCTTTGGGAATCCGGAATCTGGGTTTCGGGGATGTAGAGGCGAAAAGTTTGAATGCTGCCGGGGGCGGTAAATCCGGGAGGCACATGCATTAGGGCACGAAAGGTGCGAATCATCAGCCCCGAACAGATCAGCAGGACCAGCGCCAACGCCACTTGCAAAATCACCAGCGTGTTGCGCGCGCGGTGGCGCTCGCGGCTTTGGCTTAGCGCGCGGCCACCTTCGCGAAGCGCGGTGTTCACAAAGCCGCCCGCGTATTTCAGTATCGGAATGACGGCGATGAGAAGGCTGGTAAAGAGCGCGAGCGCGGCGGCGAAAAGCAAAACCGGAACATCGATGCCGATTTCGTGAATGCGCGGAAGTCCGGCGGGGGCCAGGGCGACAAGTACGCTCAAGGCTTCTGCGGCGAATAGCAATCCGAGCAGGCTGCCCGCCACGCCCAGGACGAAACTTTCCACCATCAGATCCGCCGCGATACGCCCGGCGCCCGCGCCCAGAGCAGCCCGAACGGCCAATTCCTGCCGGCGCCCCTGCACGCGCACCAACAACAAATTAGCCACGTTGGCACAAGCCACCAGCAGCACGATCGCGATGGAGCCCATCAAAACCCACAAGACGCTGCCTACATCGCCAACCACATCCTGCTTCAACGGCCGGAGGTTCGGACCGAGATGCGCATTTTCAAACAGCGAAATGCTGAACCCCGGGGGCGACGGAAAGCTGCGCAGCGCCACTGGGAGCAGGCGCGTGAGATCCGCGCTGGCCTGGGATATGGTAACCCCGGGTTTGAGCCGCGCCAGGGCTTGGAAACTGAAGTTTCCGAGGGTTGTCTTGCTGCGATCCCACTGGAACGGAATCAACAGCGCCGGATCTTCCCGATCGAGAAAATGAAATCCGCTGGGTAATACGCCGATGATTTGCCGCTCGGTTCCATCCACCGTAATGGAACTGCCAACCGCAGAGGGAGCGGAGCTAAACTTCCGGCGCCAGTAATCATAGGACAGGAGCACGGTTGCGGCTGCGCCCGGCGAGTCATCCTGGCGAGTGAACAAGCGCCCCAGCGCGGGCGCTACGCCTAGCAGCGGCAATGTCCCGTCTGAAACGTCCAGCCCGCGCACATGCTCCGGTTCGCCGGCTCCAGTAATATTGAACGCGTCGTCGTCATACGCGCCGAGATCCTGCAGTGTTTTGTTTTGTTCGCGATCGATGAAATAGAGGAACGGCGCCATGTTCAGGTCCTTCAAGCCGACCCCCGGTGCGGTGTGCCTTACTCCAATCAACTGCTCGGAATGAGGGTAGGGCAAGGGCTTCAGCAACACGCCATTCAGCACACTGAAGATCACGGTGTTCGCGCCTATGGCCGCTCCGAGCGTGATGAGCGTCACAGCCGTAAACATAGGCGCGCGCCCTAATCTTCGCAACACCTGACGCAGTTGATTCATGTTTGTGTGTACGCGGGCCGGCGCTGAAACGTTCCTTCGGGCGCCCGGTTACTTTTGTGGTCTAACGGTTTTGTCGGGGAAGCGCCATTGCCCCGGATCGGGCGGCGGCTTGAACTCGTCGGTGCTGAAGACGCGCATTGGCTGGCCTGGGCCAGCGACTTTCAACACCAGCGCGACTTGGAATTTCGGCCCTTGAAAATAAGACACGCGAATGCGGTGCAGCCCACCCGCCAGTTCGACCATGCCGGTCTTTTCCAGCGGCGCATGGACCCCGTCGTTATCCACAACAACCTGATCGTCGATGTAGAGCTTGGAGCCGTCGTCCGATAACAACGCGAAGGTGTACATGCCCGGATCGGCAATCCAAAATCTCCCGGTGTATTCGATGGCGAACCACTCGGTGCGCTTGGTGACGCCCGGAAATCCCTGTTTGAAATCCTGTGGAGGGAGGTTCAGGGAGGATGTGTAGATGGCGGGACCGGCCGGCTTCATTTTTTCGAAATCGGGAAGCTCGGTTTTGTGGTGGATGTGATAAACCAGGCCGCGCAGGCCGGAAGGGATGACAACCGTGGTGCCGAAAACGGCGACCGGCTCCTCTTGCGCGGCCAAGGCCGCGACTAAAGCCGTGGAGGGGAGCCAGGTAGTAAGGCTAAGAATGCCCGGAGCGAGTATGCAGACGGTTCGCATGGTTAGACCGGCGCCGCAGACACAGCCGATGCCGGAAAGAGTTTGCCAAACCAGAACGCGTACGGGGAAGCGCCCTCCGTACGGTAGCGCTCCAGGCGCTGGCGCGCTTCCTCGAGCTCGGGAGTGTGTCCTTGCGGAACCCACCACAGTACGTAGTTGGCCTGGGTTGGCTTCTCGAACCAGTGGGACCGCTTGAGGTAATAATCCAGGTGCCCGGAGCGATAGACGAAATCCTTCAAATGTTCCGGGCTTTTCCACACCGACATATTCACCAGCATAAACGGATCCAGAGACCAGGGATGGTGGACGTCGGTGGCATTTCCGGAGTCCGTCTGCAGGCGCCAGAGGAAGCCCGGCGATTGCTCAGCCAGTGCGTTGATATGGTCCAGGCCATCGACGAATTCCTTGATTTGCGGGTGGTCCAAGGGGTGGAGAAGCCGTCCAATATTCAACTGGGCGAGATGAAACTCCATGCCAGACATCGTTCAGGTGGCAGCCGCGGCTGTTTTCACCGCGTGACGCTCGGCGCCCAGGTGCGTATCCTTAAAACGAGTGGGATACTTCAGCCCGTAGCCCAAGGCGCGATCCAAGGCAATATGGGCGATCCAAATCAACGCCAATAGCAGAAGCGTCCGGTGTCCCCGCAAAACGGAATAGCCGGCCAACCCCAAAGGCCCGAGGTAGGTGTGAATTGCATTGTAGGCCATGGCCCCGGCGCGGACCCCGGCCAGGTAGCCGGTCATCGAGACGTCCGGCGTCAGGAAGAGGAGCGCGAACAGAAGCCAACTTCCGTGCAATTGCCGGTACGCGATGAGGCTAGCCACGCAGACGGCGGCAGCCTCAAGTTGCAGCAGCGGTCGAGGCGACATGTGTTCTCAGTTCTTCATCGGCTTGGGCGCCGGAGGTGGCGGCGGCAATGGCGCGGCGTCCACGTATCCGCGCGATCCGTCCGGGCGGATCGGTCCTGGTCCAAATCCCAGGTGCTCGCGGTCCACCGTATTTTCGGCGCACGAATATTCCGCCAGGCGCTGACCGGGCTCACCCGCTTCCCAACTCCGCGAATAGGTGAAAGGTTTGGTATAGAACTTGGGGTCTTCGACGGTGGTGTCCACGTGGATATGCTTGGCGTCTGGCCGGGTCCAGCGCTCGATTACGTGCAGTGCGTCGCTGTGCGGGCTGCCGTTTTCATCGGCCCATACCTGCGTGTCTTTGAACCCGACGGAGTCGATCACGAAGGCGTCGCCATCCCAGTGGCCCACTTCGTCGCCGAAGAAGGATGGGTCGGGGTCTTCTTCGTGCTTGCGCCCATCGGTGGGAATCAGCCGGTAGTAGCTGTAGTAGTAAAGAAATGCGACGTACTGCGGAGTCTGCATCACCATGAAGGGCAGTCCGCTCGCGTTGTGGCGCGGGATGCCTCCCAGAATGCAGATCGCTTCCGGATCCACCGTGGCGGTAGTGTTGTGCTTCCAGGCGGCTTCGCCCGCTGGCGTCAGCGGCAGCTTGAGCCCAGGAAGATCCTTGGCGATATTTCCCGTGGGCACTGTGTTCTTCATGCCCTTCCAGTATCCGTTCAGATCCGGATGGCCGTCGGCAGTTTTCGGGGTAGCTGCCGGACCCTGGGACCAAACCGGTACGCCCGCCATCGCCAACAGCCACAAACTCACAGCCATTCTTCGCATCTTGATGCTAGAGTATATCAGGAGATTCCCTCATGAACACCAGGCTGGCGGCGCTCCTGAGCATGGCATTCGCGACATCGGTTCTGCCCCTTGCGGCGCACCATTCCTTCGCCGCCGAATACGATGCGAGCAAGGCCATCCGCATCACCGGAGTGATCAGCAAAGTGGAATGGACCAATCCGCACTCGTACATATACATCGACGTGAAGGACGACCAGGGTAACCAGCTCACCTGGACCTGTGAAGGCGGCGCACCGAACGCTTTGTCGCGTAGGGGATTCCGAAAGAACGACATCAAAATTGGAGACACCGTTACCATCGACGGCTACGGCGCCAAAGATGGCTCCCATCTGATGGACGCCCGGCGCATCACGTTGAGCGATGGCCGGTCGTTCTATAGCGGCTCGCCGGGAGACGGCGGACCGGGCGATCCGGGCAAAGCGCCGGAATAAGGTAACTGGAATCCGGTTCGATTGACCGGAAGATTCGCATTCTGCTATAACTCAGTAGAGTTAGTCGGGTAGATGCCCATAGCGAAACAACTTGGCGCTTTCGGTAGCGGTCTTCTGGCGGCGGCCACCGCATGGATGGCTCTCCCCGCGCTCGGCCAGATCGCGGTACAGAACCAGGGCTATGTGCCGTTTAGCGACGCGCCCATTCATTACCGCACCCACCCGGTTACCGATCCTGTCGCCAAACTGCAACAAGCGCTGGATCGTGGCGAAGTCAAACTGGATTATGAGCCAGGGCACGGCTATCTGAAATCGGTGCTGGAGAGGCTTCAAATCCCCATCAGCTCACAAACGCTGGTTTTTTCCAAGACCAGCTTCCAGTACAAGAAAATCACCCCCAAGACGCCCCGCGCGCTGTACTTCAACGACGACGTCTATATCGGCCAGGTACACGACGGAAAGGTGATCGAAGTGGTTTCGTTCGACCCGATGCAGGGCGCCATGTTCTACATTCTCGACGAACACCGCACGGACCATCCGGTTTTCCAACGAGCCGAACTGGATTGCACCCAGTGCCACATTGCCGCCGGTACACGAGGAATCCCTGGTGTTCTGCTGCGCTCCATCTACACGCTGCCCAGTGGCGGACAGGCGGCCCAAACCGCGGCATTCATAACCGGTCAGCAAAGTCCGTTGAAGGACCGTTGGGGCGGCTGGTACGTTACGGGCACGCATGGCGCTCAGCAACATATGGGTAATGTGGTGGTTCAAGACAAGGAAAATCCCGAGCAATTGGACCGCGCGGCGGGCTCCAACGTCACCGATCTTTCCAAGTGGATAGAACCGGCGGCTTATCTGACCGGCAGCAGCGATATTGTGGCGCATCTGGTGCTAGCCCATCAGACCCAGATGCACAATCTGATCACGCTGACGAATTATCGGACGCGGATCGCATTATACGCGGCGGGAACAACTCCGCTGTCTGACGAACAACGCAAACAATTCGAAAACCCCGCCGAGGAACTGCTGCGCTATTTGCTTTTTGCGAACGAAGCGCCGCTCGAAAGTCCGGTGCAAGGCGATTCGGCATTCACCCAGGAATTTTCTTCCGCGGGAGCGCGCGATCCGCAAGGACGTTCCTTGAGGGACTTTGACTTGCGCACACGCATTTTCAAATACCCGTGCAGTTATCTCATCTACTCGGAAGCGTTCGACGAAATACCCGAACCGGCCAAGGGTTACGTCTACCATCGGCTGTTGGAAGTTTTGACCGGTCGCGAACAGAGCCCCGACTTCGCGAAGCTGACTGGGGAGGATCGACGAGCGATCCTGGAAATCCTGCTGGCCACGAAGCCAGGACTGCCCGAAGAGTGGAATAAGTACAAAACGAGCACAGCACTTCGGGCGGGCATTCACTAAACGCCAGACAGAAAAGGAACCAACGCATGAATATGTCAAACATGAGTTTTTCAAAAATGGCACAGCTTTCAAAAAATATTCTCGGCCTGGCCGCCGCAATCGCAGGCTTAGGTGGAGCTGCCGCCTGGGCCGATTCGGCTGCGTCGGTCGACGGCCGCTGGGATGCCAGTGTGACGGTGAACGGCGCCGTCATCCCGTTCCGTCTCGATATCTCAGGCGACGGAGCGACCCTCAAGGGCACCCTGTACAACGGGGACGACCCGGAGTACACCACCCAGGCGTCTTTTCAGAACGGCACGCTGGTGCTCAACCAGGAGCACTACCTGACGAAGATCACGGCTGATTTAAAAGATGGCGAGCTCAATGGAAAAGTGCAAATGCGCAACGATCAGAGCTCGGAAGGCAGCGCTTTTCAAGCCAAGCGTCATGTTGATGCGGGCCCGCCAGCCGCCGACGCCCCCAGCATCGCCGGCCGCTGGATCATTCCCTACGAGAGTCCCAAGGGCGAGAAAGCCTGGCGGTTTATCGTGAAGCAATCGGGCCCCGATGTCACGGCCGCGATTCTGCGCGTGGACGGCGATACCGGCGCGCTGACTGGAACGTTCCGTGACGGCAAATGGCTGCTGAGCCATTTCGATGGACAGCGGCCATACTTGCTTGAAGTGACGCCTGCCGCGGATGGATCGCTCGCGCTGGTGCAAAAAGGCGGCGGACCGCGCCAGGGCAGCCTGACCGCATTTCGCGAGGATGTAGCGCAGGCCAAGGCGCTACCCGCGCCCTCGGACTACACCACGCACACCACCATGAAAGATCCCAACGAGGTGTTCGCTTACAGCTTCCCCGATGTGAACGGCAAGGTGCTTTCCAACAACGATCCGAAGTTTAAGGGCAAAGTGGTGCTCGCCATTGTTACTGGAACCTGGTGTCCGAACTGCCACGATGAAGCGCAGTATCTGGTGCAGCTCTACAAGAAGTATCGCGCGCAAGGGCTGGAAATCGTGGCGCTCGATTTCGAAGAGCCTGAGCAGCAGGACGATCTGGCTCGGGTGCATGCTTTCATAAAGCAGTACGGCGTCGAATATACCTACCTGATCGCCGGAGCGCCGGCCGAGATGTGGGAGAAAGTTCCGCAAGCTGTGAATCTGAACACCTGGCCCGCGACGTTTTTCGTCGGACGCGACGGCAAGGTGAAGCACATTCACGCGGGATTTGCAGCGCCCGCCAGCGGCGAGTTCAACGCGCAGCTCAAACAGGAATTCACGGCGACCATTGAAAAATTACTGGCCGAGAAAAGCGGCAGCCTGGTCTCCGCGAACGCCGGCCCCAGGCCGTAACGCGTTGCGCATTGCGATCCAATAGGCGACGGACGCTACCAGGAATCCGACAAACCAGGCGTAGTCGTACAGCCATCGAAGGGGCGGGACAACCAGGCCAACCAACGCCACCACCACGCCCGACGCCAGCGCGGCGATAGCGCGGTAGTTCACGCCGTTTCCGTAGCGATAGATGCCGCGCGGGTTGTAGAGATCGGCGACATCCAGCTTGGTGTGGCGCAGCAGAAAATAATCCGTGATCATGATTCCAGCCACCGGACCGAGCAGGCCGGAATACCCGACCAGCCATCCGAAAATGTAGCTCTGGAAATCGGTCAGCAGCTTCCAGGGCATCATCAGCACGCCCACTACGCCGGTGATTAGGCCGCCGGTGCGGAAAGAAATCAGGCGTGGATTCAGGTTGGAAAAATCGTTGGACGGCGACACAACGTTGGCCGCGACGTTGGTGTTAAGCGTAGCCACCAGCAGCGCGACCAAGGCGATGGACGCGATCACAGGCTCATGGAAACGCGCCAGCAACGCCACCGGATCCCAGATGGCTTGGCCAAACAGAATGACGGACGCCGACGTCACCGCGACGCCGATGAAGGAATAGATGGTCATCGCAGGCGGAAGTCCCAATGCCTGGCCGATCATTTGCGCCTTTTGCGATCGGGCGTAACGCGTAAAGTCGGGAATGTTGAGCGCCACCGTAGCCCAGAATCCCACCATGCCGGTCAGCGACGGAATGAAGAACCGCAGGAATTGGCCCGTGGTCTGGAACTTACTCGGGCTATCGAGCACCGGCCCCAGCCCGCCGGCTTTGCGCGCGATCCACCACAGCAAAAGCAATCCGACCGCCAGCATGAACGGCGCACCGATGCCCTCCAGATACTTGATGGTTTCGATGCCGCGCCAGATCACCGCCATGGTGAGCAGCCAAAAAGCATAGAAACATATCCACGGCGTCCATGGGCTGGCTGCCGCGCGAGGCCACAGCACCTGCAGCATGGAGTAAATCGCGTGGCCGCCAATCCAGGACTGAATGCCGAACCATCCGCAAGCCACCAGCGCGCGCAAGACCGCCGGCACGTTCGCGCCGCGTGTTCCGAACGACGCCCGCACCAGCACCGGAAATGGAATGCCGTATTTCGCGCCCGCGTGCGCGTTGAGAATCATGGGAATCAGCACGATGACATTTCCCAGCAAAATTGTTCCAATGGCCTGCTTCCAGCTCATGCCGCCGGCGATCAGGCCGGACGCCAGCATATAGGTTGGAATGCAAACGCTCATGGCCACCCACAGCGACGCGTAGTTGTAGATGCCCCAGGTGCGCTTCGAGGGGGGAACGGGCGCCAGGTCTTCGTTATAGAGACTCGATTCTGCGCTCGACAGCTTTGGCCCGCTTTCCGCTAGCTCCATGCTCCTCCTCTGGCCGCCCGGCGCAAATATTGCCCGCGTCCGGCGCGTCCGACGTATTCGCCCTTCTCCACAATCAATTCTCCGCGCGAAAACACCTGCCGCGCGTTGCCGGTGACCTGGAAGCCTTCGAACATCGAATAATCGACGCGCATGTGGTGGGTTTTGGCGCTGATGAGATGCTGCGCCTTGGGATCCCATACCACGATGTCGGCATCGCTACCCGGCCCGATGACGCCTTTCTTGGGATACATGCCGAAGATGCGCGCGGGCGCGGTGGAGGTGATCTCGACAAACCGGTTGAGCGTGATCTTCCCCGCCCCCACTCCGTGATGATGCAGAAGCTGCAAGCGGTTCTCGATACCCGGACCGCCGTTGGGGATCTTGGTGAAGTCGTCTTTGCCCAGCGCCTTTTGATCCTCGAAGCAGAACGGGCAATGATCCGTCGAAACCACTTGCAGATTGTCGCTCTTCAGCCCATCCCAAAGTTTCGGCAGATTCTGCTTTTCGCGCAGCGGCGGCGTAAAGACGTATTTCGCGCCTTCGAAGCCAGGGCGGTTCATTTCGTCAATGGATATGAGAAGATATTGCGGGCAGGTTTCGGCAAACGCGGGCAAACCCCGGTCGCGCGCTTCGCGCACCTGATTCAATGCGTCTTCCGACGACAGATGCACGATGTAAATGGGCACGCCCGCCATTTCGGCCAGAGCAATGGCGCGATGCACCGCTTCGGCTTCGGCCAGCGTGGGACGCGTGAGCGCGTGATAAATGGGCGCGGTCTTGCCTTCCGCCAGAGCCTGTCGCACAATCACGTCGATCACGCTGCCGTTCTCGGCGTGCATACAAATCAGTGCGCCGTTCTTGGACGTCTGCTGCAGAGCGCGAAAAATAGTGGCGTCGTCCACCATAAGAACGTTCGGGTACGCCATGAACAGCTTGAAACTGGCAACGCCTTCGCGCACCATGTCGTCCATGTCTTCCAGGCC
>Ga0181525_10002766_pt1 | contig 14154 bp, 12 predicted proteins | sample PEATcosm2014_Bin_48_FD_121100 | JGI IMG/M metagenome (GOLD analysis project Ga0181525, IMG submission 121100) | Peatland microbial communities from MTU Mesocosm Facility, Houghton, MI, USA - PEATcosm2014_Bin06_10_metaG | ecosystem: Environmental > Terrestrial > Soil > Wetlands > Peat | place...
ATCGTCGCGGCTCATGCCGGGCTTGCGCGGCACGCCGGCGGTGACGATGCAAACCGCCGCCCCCTCGATCGCCTCGTAGGAATTGGCGCCGGAAAAGTGGGCGTCGAAACCGTCGACCGGCGACGATTGGGCGAGATCGAGCGCCTTGCCCTGCGGCACACCTTCGGCAATGTCGAACATCACGACATCGCCGAGCTCCTTGAGACCGATCAGATGCGCCAGCGTGCCGCCGATTTGACCCGAGCCTATCAATGCGATCTTGTTACGCGCCATCAGACAAATGTCCTTGGTTGGTAATGATAGAAGCCCGGCTCTTTCGGTCATTAGCCCTTTCGGATGACGCGTTCAAGTCGGCTCCGGCGTCGTCCGGCGATGCGCCGGCGGTTTCCCGATGCGATGGCGTCCCGCAAGAATCATGGGAACGACAACAGTCCCGCCGCCATTGACGGGCGGAGCGGCGCCGCCGCGGCGCCGCAAACGAGAGCAGAAGATGGCGCGCAAAGCCGGCCCGGCGAAGACGCTGTTGCGGATGCTCGGACCCGGGCTCATCACCGGCGCCGCGGACGACGACCCGAGCGGGATTGCGACCTATTCCCAGGGCGGCGCGCAGTTCGGCTATTCGCTGGGCTGGACGATGTTTCTCACCACGCCGTTCATGATCGCCATCCAGTTGGTCAGCGCTCGCATCGGCGCCGTCACCGGCGAGGGCCTGACGGCGAACCTAAGCAAGGCGATGCCGCGCACCTTGCTGCTCGGCCTGGTCGGGCTTTTGCTCGTCGCCAATACGCTCAACATCGCCGCCGATATCGCAGCGATGGGCGATGCCTTGAGGCTGGTCGTCGGCGGCCCCGAACTTGTCTATATCGCCTTGTTCGGAATCGGCTGCCTGACCGCCGAAATCTTGATCCCGTATCACCGCTATTCGCGCTATCTGAAAACGCTGACGCTGGTGCTGTTTGCCTATGTCGCGACGGCGTTCAGTATCCGGATTCCGTGGTTGCAGGTGCTCGCCGCGACGTTCGTGCCGCGGCTGTCGTGGAACCGCGATTACATGCTGATGCTGGTGGCGATCTTCGGCACCACCATCAGTCCCTACATGTTTTTCTGGCAGGCCTCGCTCGAAGCGGAGGACCGCAGGCTGCGCGGCAAAGTCAAAGCCGCAGCAGCGGCCGCGGCGCTCCCCAATCGTCTGGGCCGACGCGACGGTTTTCGCATCGGGGTCGACACCGCCACCGGCATGGTGCTGTCGAATTTGATCGGCTACTTCATCATCATTACCACGGCGGCAACGCTGCACGCTCACGGTACGACGCAAATCGGCACCGCCGCCCAGGCCGCCGAAGCGTTGCGGCCGCTGGCCGGCCCGTTGGCATTTTTGCTGTTCGCCCTCGGCATCATCGGCACCGGGCTGCTCGCCGTGCCGGTGCTCGCGGGTTCGGCCGGGTATGCGGTGGCGGAGTGTTTCGGCTGGGAGGGCAGTCTCGAAATGCCGGCCCGCGGCGCGCCGGGGTTTTATCTGGTCGTCACCGCCGCGACGCTGGCCGGTTTGGGCGCGGCGCTGACGCCGCTCGATCCGATCCGGATGCTGTTCTGGAGCGCCGTCGTCAACGGCGTCGTCGCCGTGCCGCTGATGATCGCCATGATGGTGGTCGTCGGCAGCCGCGCCGTCATGGGCAAATACGCGGCTTCAAGCGCGCTCGTGATCTCCGGCTGGGGCGCGACGGTACTCATGGCCGTCGTCGTCGCCGCGATGCTGGTGACAAGCTTTGGCGGTTGACGACTCAGGTCTCGACAATGCCGGCCGATGACCCCGAAGCCGCCGCGTGCGCCGCGCCGTGCGGACGCGCCAGATAGGCTTGCGAACTCATCTCGATCAGCCGCGAGGCGGTGCGCTTGAATTCCTGTGCCTCAAAGCCTTCGTCCGCTTGGTACAGCGCATCCGGCGCCGCCGCGGCCGACGCGATCAGCTTCACATTCATGTCGTAGAGCGTATCGATCAGAATGATGAAGCGCTTGGCGGCATTACGGGTCTCGAAGCTCATGACCGGCACGTGATCGAGCAGGATGGTGTGGTACTGGCGCGCGATGCGCAGGTAGTCGGCGGCGGCCAGCGGTTGCTCGCAGAGGTCGGCGAACCCAAAGCGCGCCACCCCCATGAAGGCGCGCGGCACATGCACGGCGCGGCCTTTCAGCGGCAGGTCCTGCGCGGCCCCATCATGGCCGCCCGCCAGCCGCCGCCAGGCGTCATCGAGCGTCGCGTCCGCCGCGGCGTCGGCCGGCACGTACCACACCGGCAGGCCGGCGAGCTTTTCCAAGCGAAAATCGGTGCGCGCCTCGAGCCGCACCACGTCCATGTGCTGTTCCAGCATATGAATGAACGGCACGAACAAAGCGCGGTTCAGGCCATCCCTGTAGAGATCGTCCGGCGCCACGTTCGAGGTCGCCACCACGACGACGCCGCGATCGAACAATTGCGTAAACAGCCGGCCGAGGATCATGGCGTCGGCGATGTCGGTGACATGGAATTCGTCGAAGCACAAAAGCCAAGCCTGTTCGGCAAGCTCCTTACCGACACGGACGATCGGATCCTCGTTCTGGTGCGCGCCGGCTTTCATTTGTTGACGAAACGCGTGCACGCGATCGTGCACGTCGATCATGAATTCGTGAAAATGCACGCGCCGTTTGCGCAGCACCGGGCTGGCGTCGAAAAAGAAATCCATCAGCATGGTCTTGCCGCGCCCGACATCGCCGTAGATGTAAAGCCCCTTGAGCGGCGGTAGCGCGCGTTCGCGGCTCGCGAACAACCAGCCCAGCGACGACGATTTCCGCGACAGCCGGGTTTGCTCGATCCGCGCTTCCAGCCGCGCCATCATCGCGATCACCGCGAGTTGCGAGGCGTCGCGCTCGACGCGCCCCGCGGCAACACCGGCCGCGTATTGCGTTGTGACCGAATTGGTCATGGAAGGGTGCCGTGGAAGGTTAACGTGAATTAACCGCTGTGAGTTAAACGTGGCAGAAAATCACTGAGCTGACGCGCGTTGCAGGCGCCGTGCCAAGATGCAGCCGTCAAACAGTCGCAAACGCTACGCTAGCCATGCGTATAAGGAATGTAGGCATGTTGCTCAATCCTTCGCCTTGCCAATTTTCCGCGAGATACAACATGATGACGTGATTCGGGCGCTGGCGAATTCGTTTGCCGCGCCCACGCTTTCTGGGAGGAAGCGCGTCGGGACAGCTTCGTCGATGACAACGCCAGGAGCCCGTCGAAATGCTGGAAGTTCTTCCCGAAGGCGCCTTGATCCGCAAATTGTGGGTCGGTGAGACAGCCAAATATCGCGAGCATGTATTACGTCTCGACCCCGAGAGCCGGCGCAATCGATTCGCCGGCGGCGTTTCCGACGAGTTCGTGAGCAAATATGTCGATCTGACCACGGCGCTCGACGCGGTCGTGCACGGCTTTTTCGTCGACGGCATCATGCGTGGCGCCGCCGAGTTACGCCCGCTGGGCGCGAAATTCCCGCACCAAGCCGAGGCCGCCATCAGCGTGGAAAAATCCTGGCAGAGCCATGGCGTCGGTTCGGCGCTGTTACAACGCACTTTGCTCGCCGCCCGCAACCGCGGTTACCGGCTGCTGCACATGGCGTGCCTGGCCGAAAATCGCCGCATGCAGCAATTGGCGCGCAAATTCGACGCCGAGCTTTCGTTCGATTTCGGCAGCGTGGTCGGCGAGGTCGAGTCGTCGCGCCCGACGCCGCTGTCGCTGATGCGCGAAATGATGTCCGACAGCCATGGCATCGCCACGGCGATGCTCGAACTGCAATCGCGGATGCTGCGGGCTTAGCTTCGGTCTTCCTTGCCAGCGGCGATCGCGGTCCGGCGCAACGCATTGAGCTTCGACGGCGGTGCGAAAATTCAGCCCCAGCCGGATTTCGCTTCGCTCGTCCAGCCGCCCGCTTCACGGGAGCCTGACGCGCCGAGCGGATAGGCTTCTTCGACGATATAGGGCCCACCGCCGACCGACGCGCGCGACGAGAACAAGACAAAGCGCGACACTTCAAACGACGACGAACGATAATGCCCGCGCGCGGCGAGGTAGTCGGCGACCTGGTGGCTCGACGAATCGCGCAGCCGCGCCACCGTGACATGCGGCGTGTATTTGCGGCCTTCGGGCTCAAGCCCGAGCCGTTGCAGCAAGCGCTCCTGCTCGGCCTGCAATTCCATCAGCGGCGCGACCGGTGAGACCGCGGCGACGACGGCACGGGGTTTGCGGCCGCCGAACGAGGTGAGCCCGTCGACGCGAAGCGAGAAGCCGCTGCGGTGCACGCGCCCGAGCATGCCGGCAATTTCCTGCGCCAGCACATCGTCGATGTCGCCGATGAAGCGCAACGTGAGGTGATAATGGTCGGGCGTGATCCAGCGCGCGCCCGGCAAACCGCCCCGCATCATGGCGAGCGATTGAGCCACCGAGGACGGCACTTCGAGACCGGTGAACAAGCGGGGCATAACGACCTACCCTGACGACCACCGGCTTGCGCTCGGCGATTCGCTACCTGTGCAGCATGCGGGGATCGCACCGGTCATGCAACCCTTACGACGGGTGCTGCGAACCGGCGCGGGTCAAGAGCTCCTTTACCTTCGGCAAGATCCGCCCGACGATCACGCCGACTCCCGCGGCGTTAGGGTGCAGCCCATCGTGCTGGGTCAGGCTGCGATCGCCGGCCGAGCCGTCGAGAAAGAACGGGTAGAACAGCGCGCCGTATTTTTCCGCCAATTCGGGATAAATGCCTTCGAAAGCCTGACCGTATTCGGCACCGAGATTTGGCGCCGCCCGCATGCCGCAGAGCAGGACCGCAATATGACGTTGCGTCAAACGCCGCAGGATCGCGTCGAGTGCGTCGCGGGTGGCCTTCGGATCGATGCCGCGCAGCATGTCGTTGGCGCCGAGTTCGACGATCACGGCATCGGTGCCGGGCGGCACCGACCAATCGAGCCGGGCCAAGCCGTCCGCGGCGGTATCGCCGGAGACGCCGGCATTGGCGATCTCTACAGCGATGCCGCCGTCCGCGAGCGCCGCTTGCAGCCGCGGCACAAAGCCTTCCTGGTCCGGCAAGCCAAATCCCGCGGTCAAAGAATCGCCGAGCGCGACGATTTTGCTTGGCGCTTCGGCGCTCGCGGCAGGCATCGTCATTCCGGCTATGAGTGAGACGCTACAAAGTGCCGCACCGGCGATTTGGAGCAAAGCGCGCCACCACCCATATGAACGGGCGCCGCTCGACCCCGAGCGCGGTGAGCCGGTCAAAAGCATGAACGACATTTCGCGGGACCCCTCCACGGCCGACGTCATTGCGTTGCGCGGCGTTAACCTGTCGCTCGGCCGCGGCGCTGCCCGCGTCCATATCTTGAGAAATATCGACGTCAATATAGGGCGCGGCGAGGCGGTTAGCCTGCTCGGCCCATCCGGCTCCGGCAAATCGACGCTCTTGATGGTGATGACCGGCCTGGAACGGCCGGATTCGGGGTCCGTCATGGTCGCCGGCGAACAGCTGCAAGACCTCGACGAGGACCAACTCGCCCGCTTTCGCGGCCGCAATGTCGGCATCGTCTTTCAGGCCTTCCACCTGATCCCGACCATGACGGCGCTGGAGAACGTCGCGGTGCCGCTGGAACTGGCGGGCGCGCGCGACGCGATCGAACGGGCGCGGCGCGAACTCGCCGCCGTCGGCCTGGCCGCGCGCATTCATCACTACCCCGCCGAACTTTCCGGCGGCGAGCAGCAGCGCGTCGCCGTCGCCCGCGCGCTGGCGCCCAATCCGGCCATCGTCGTCGCCGATGAGCCGACCGGCAACCTCGACGAGGCGACCGGCAGCGAAGTTATCGAACTCTTGTTCCGCGGCCATAGCGAGCGCGGCACGACGCTGGTTCTGGTGACGCATGATACCGCGCTCGCGGCGCGTTGCGATCGCGTGCTGCAGATGCGCTCGGGATGGCTCGAGCACCGCGTCGGCGCGATTGAGACACCATGATGCAAAAGGTTTCGCGCGTGCCGCTCGGACTGAAGCTCGCCTATACGGCGTTCATGGCCGTGCTCATTCCGGTATATTTGCATTTTTACGGGCCGACGAATTTTTTGTATTTCTGCGACGTCGCGCTGCTGCTCACATTGATCGCGATCTGGCCGGAAAACGCGCTCCTCCTCTCAGTGGCCTGCGTCGGCATTTTGGTGATGCAGACCTATTGGGTGATCGATCTTGTCGCCAATCTCGCCGGCTATTCGCTGACCGGCATCACCGATTACATGTTGGACCCGAACCGCTCGCTGCCGCTGCGGCTCTTATCGCTCTATCACGTCTGGCTGCCGTTCCTGCTGGTCTATCTGGTCTGGAAGATCGGCTATGACCGGCGCGCGCTTGCGCTGTGGACCGGGCTGGCATGGGCGCTCATTTTATTCTGCTTTTTAGCGACACCGCAGCCCACGCCCGACGCGGGACTGACACCGGTCAATATCGACTACGTCTGGGGCATGAGCGATTCCGCGGCCCAGCATTGGGTGCCGTCGCCGTTTTGGCTCGCCGGTCTCATGGTCGGTTTGCCGTTGTTTGCATTCTTACCGGCGCATCTGGTCCTGATGCGTATCATGCCGAAGGCGTTGTGATGCTGGCGCCGGCTAATAAGCCAAGCCGATTGCTTGCTGCGTGGTTCGCCTGGCGCGAATTGCGCGGCGGTTTGCGCGGTTTCGGCGTCTTTATCGCCTGCATCGCGCTCGGGGTCATGGCGATTGCCGGCGTCGGCTCGGTGGCGGCAAGCCTTGCCGACGGGCTTTCCAGCGCCGGCCGCGTTATTCTTGGCGGCGATCTCGCCTTCTCGCTCATTCAACGCCAAGCCAGCGACGCCGAGCGCGCTTTCCTCGCCGCTCACGGCACAATCTCCGTTGCCACGTCGATGCGGGCGATGGCGCGCACCGGCGACGGACGTTCGAGCCTCGTCGAGATCAAGGCGGTCGACGATGCCTATCCGTTGTTCGGGGCGGTGGCGACCGATCCCGCGCTGCCGCTCCCGGCGCTACTGGCGCAAACCGACGGCGCCTACGGCGCGGCCGTCGACCCGGCGCTGTTGACGCGGCTCGATCTCAAGATCGGCGATCGCATCACCATCGGACGGATTACCGTCGCACTGCGCGCGTCTGTAACCGGCGAACCGGATAAGATCGGCAGTGGCATCGGCCTCGGGCCGCGGGTGCTGATGAGCCAAGCAGCGCTCGACGCCACCGGGCTGGTGCAGCCCGGCAGTCTGCTGCGCTGGCAATACCGGCTGCGCCTGCCCGACGGCGCATCAAGCGATGCGGCCGTGACGGCGCTAGAACGGCAGGCAAATGCGACATTCCCCGATGCCGGCTGGGAAGTCCGTACCCGCAGCAAAGCCTCGCCGCAGCTCGAGCGCCAGGTCGAACGCTTTAGCCAATTTCTGACGCTGGTCGGCCTGACCACGCTCCTGGTCGGCGGCGTCGGCGTCGCCAACGCCGTCGCCAGTCATCTGGCGCGAAAGCGCGATGTGATCGGAACGATGAAGGCGCTCGGCGCCACCGGCGGCGGCGTGTTCGCGATCTATTGCACCGAGATCATGGTGGTGGCGGCGTTCGCCACGTTCGTCGGTGCCGGGCTTGGCGCGGCGCTGCCGTTTTTGCTCGCGCACGTCTTTGGCGCCGCGATTCCGCTTCCGGTCGCGCCGGCGCTGCATCCGACGGTGCTGGCGCTGGCGATCGTCTATGGTCTGCTCACGGCGTTGGCTTTCGCGCTGTGGCCGCTCGGACGCGCGCACGATATTTCAGTATCGATGCTGTTTCGCGATCGCATCGCGACCGAGCGGAGCTGGCCGCGGCGGCGCTACGTGGCGGCAACCGGCGCGATCGTCGCCGTTCTCGCCACACTCGCGATCCTCACCACCTACGACCACCGGGTCGCGGCGGTTTTCGTCGTTGCCGCGGCCGTGGTTCTTCTGCTGTTGCGGTTGGTCGCGATGCTCACGATGTGGATCGCGCGCCGCGCGCCGCGGCCGCGCTCGACGCTGTGGCGGCTCGCCATCGCCAATATCCACCGGCCGGGCGCGCTGACGCCAAGCGTCGTGCTCTCGCTCGGCTTGGGGATCGCGCTCCTTGTCACGGTGATCGAAATCGACGGCAACCTGCATCGCGAGTTCGCCGCCGCGCTGCCGGAACAGGCGCCGTCGTTCTTTTTTCTCGACATTCCGTCGGCGAACGCAGCGGCGTTCGATGCCTTCGTGCGCGACCGGGCGCCGCGCGCCACGCTCGAGCGCGTCCCGATGATGCGCGGCCGCATTGTCGCGGCCAACGGCGTCAAGGCGGAGTCGCTAAAGCCCGCGGCGGGATCGCGCTGGGTGCTGCAAGGCGATCGCGGCATCACTTACGCGACCGCCGTCCCCCCCGGCTCGCGGATCGTGTCGGGCCGGTGGTGGGACGCCGACTATTCAGGCGAACCCTTGGTCTCGCTGGAGAGTAAGACCGCCGCGGATCTCGGTCTCAAGATCGGCGATTCCATCACCGTCAACGTGCTGGGCCGTAACGTGACGGCGCGCATCGCCAATCTGCGCGCCGTCGATTGGGAAAACCTCGGTATCAATTTCGTTCTGGTCTATTCGCCGGGCAGTTTCGGCGGCGCGCCGCATTCCGATATCGCCACCCTGACCTTTGCCGACGGCGGCACGATGGCCGAGGAAACCGGTCTGATCAAAGCGCTGGCCGACACTTTTCCGACGGTGACCGCCGTGCGCGTGAAGGACTTGCTCGACGCCATCGGTGCCATCGTGCGTAATTTGGCGCTGGCGCTGCGCGGTGCCAGCGCGATCACGCTGATCGCGGCCGCCTTGGTGCTCGGCGGCGCGCTGGCCGCGGGCCAGCGGTTCCGGGTCTATGACGCGGTGGTGCTCAAAACATTGGGCGCGACGCGGGCGCGGCTCACCGCCGCCTACGCGCTCGAATATCTCCTGATCGGCCTGGCAACGGTGCTGTTCGCCGTGGCCGCGGGCTCGCTGGCCGCCGGCCTCGTCGTCACGCAAGTGATGGACTTGCCCTTTGTCTGGGTCGGAAGCGAAGCCGTCGGCGTGGCCGTCGGCGCGCTTGTCGTCACGGTCGGCCTGGGGCTCGCCGGGACCTACGGCGCACTGGGCCGCAAGCCCGCGGAAGTGTTGAGAAACCTCTAGGTTTTCGCCCGCGCCCGCGGTTGGCGGGGGTCGCTGCGCGAATTATGAAGAGTTAGTAACACCTGCAAATATGGGGTCGCAGCCATCTGGCGCGGCGGAGCCTTTCGCACTAGATTCAGTCGCGAGCGGGTTCGGCTTCCGCCGAACGCTATACCCGGCAAAGGCCGGGGCAACCCAGGGGTATTTTCCATGTCCGACTTCGATCGGAATCTCGCAACCGCCAGGTCCGGCTATCGCACGGACCAGGTCGCGATCGATGCGGGTCTGCGCGCGCACATGATCCGCGTCTATAATTACATGGCGAGCGGCGTGGCGCTGACCGGCATCACGTCCTGGCTCACCTATCAAGCCGCCGGCGGCGACGCTATCCAAGTCTACGGTGGCCACATCTCGGGCCTGACCCCGTTCGGCCAGGCCGTCTTCAGCGGCCCGCTGTCGATCGTCCTTCTGCTCGGCACGCTTGGGCTGGTGTTCTTTATGAGCTACCGCATCAATCGGCTGACGGTGGCAACGGCGCTGACGCTGTTTTTCGTCTATGCCGGGCTGCTCGGGCTGATGCTGGCGTCGATCTTTCTCGAATACACCGGCGCTTCGATCACCCGCGTGTTCTTCATCTCGGCGGCGACCTTCGGTGCGCTCAGCCTTTATGGCTACACGACGCAGCGCGATCTGGGCCCGATCGGCTCGTTCTTGTTCATGGGCCTGATCGGCATCGTCATCGCCATGCTGGTCAACATCTTCCTTGCCTCGAACGCATTGACCTGGATGATCTCGGTGGTCGGCGTTCTCATCTTCGCCGGGCTGACCGCATGGGACACCCAGCGCATCAAGGAAATGTACAGCGTGCAGGACGACGGCACCGTCGCCGGCCGCAAGGCGGTGATGGGCGCGCTGTCGCTCTATCTCGACTTCATCAACCTGTTCTTGATGATGCTGCGGTTGTTCGGCGACCGCCGCTGAACCAAGCGCAGTGCTTTAATCCTGACGCCCCGGGCCGCAAGCCCGGGGCGTTTTGCTGCGATCCACGACGACCGTGATGGCCGACGTCAACGTTCGGGGCGCAAGCCCCACGGATATTTCCGCGATTACCCGCATCTATGCCGACGCTGTCGCGCATGGCACGGCCACGTTCGAGATCGAGCCGCCCGACCAGGCCGAAATGGCGCGCCGCCAGGAAAAATTGCTGGCGAACGGTTACCCCTATTTGGTCGCCGAACTGGCCGGAGCCCTTGCGGGTTATGCTTATGCCGGCCCGTACCGCGACCGTCCGGCGTATCGGTGGAGCGTCGAGGATTCGATCTATATCGCACCCGAATTTCACCGCCGCGGCATCGGCAAGCTTTTACTCCTGCGGCTGATCGAGGAAACCGAGCAACGCGGTTTCCGCCAGATGATCGCGGTGATCGGCGATTCGGCGCAGACCGCTTCCATCGCGCTGCACCGAGCGGCCGGTTTTCAGTTGATCGGCACGCTACGCTCGGTCGGCTTCAAACACGGCCGCTGGCTCGATACCCCGCTGATGCAGCGTGGGCTCGGCGCAGGCGATGGCGCACCGCCGTAAGCGATGTCACTCAGCCAGCAACGATGCTGAGCGAACGATCCAACGCGCCGAGCACGCGGTCGAGTTCCTGGCCGCGGCGCAAAACATGGCCGGTGGCCGAAATGACGCTGTAGGCGCCCTGGCGGCGGCCGAGCCGCGGGTTCTTCTCGATGCGGTAGATCGGGATTTCCGAGGCGCGGCGGAAGACGGAAAACACCGCGCGGTCTTTGAGGAAATCGATGGCGTAATCGCGCCACTCGCCGGCGGCGACTTTGCGACCATAGAGCCTGAGAATTCGGTCGAGCTCGCGCCGGCTGAAGGTGACTTCGCTGGCGGGGGCGGGCGCGTGATGCTCACCCCCGCGCCACGCGCTGGGATCGGTTTCGCCGAAATCCATGCGGCGCCTCCTTTGTCATTTGCGCTTCATGATCGCGCCAGAACGGACCGCGGGCAAGGGCCTCTTGCGCCGCCCCTGCGCCGCCAGACCGCGAAGACGAGAGCCAATGCTTGAATGGTACCCAGCCCTCGGTGGGCGGTACCGGGGGCTGCGGCGTTTTGGACCGCCGTCATCACGGTTTCGTTAAGCAAATCATAATACGGCCCTATTTCGGCCCAGCACGCGCCAAGCTAGATTGCGAAACAGTACCCTGTTGCCTCAAGGCCCGGTTCGGATCGTGTTCCGGATTCCTCAGCCCCCCAGCCCCCCGGGGCGCGGACGGACCGGGCCAGAGGCGACAGTTGAGTTGCACGAAGTTGAGTTGGTAGTTTTTGTTGGGTTGTTTGATTTTCGAATTCGGCGTCGCTGTCAGGTTCGAGAACTTGTCTTAAAGGCCGGCTAGTCGCCGGCCTTTTTCTTTGACGAAGACCCAAGCGCTCTAAGGCAGAGGGGCAAATGCCGCGCCGAGGATGATGCCAGGCTTCTCGTGCGTCCCCTCTTGCACCATGACGGCGACGGCATCGACGTCGTCGGTCTTGATTTCGGAGATCGGCACGTTCCACGTCGCCTTGGCCCCGGTCCAGTCGCCGAGCTTCAGCCAGCGCCGCACCACATTGTGATAGGTAATCGTGCGCCCGCGATTTTCGCCGCGGCCGATGACGACGGGCACCGCTTTGGCGACCGAACACAACCAGACTTCGCCAGCCAAATGTTCATTCTCCGCCGACTCCACTTTGACGCTCAAGCCGGCGCCGGAGATCGACATCGCCACCGGTAGCGACAGCACCGCGGCTTTTTGATCGGTCTGCGCGATCACGCGTTCGATCGCGGCGCGGTCGCTGCCCAGCGCGTGCATGGCGCCGTTGACGACGATTTGGGGCGTGTAAACTTGGCGATCGCCGCGCACCCGCGCGTAGGCCCGTTGCCGCGCCGAGTCCGCCGGACTGGCGAGCGTGTCTTTCCAACCGAGATAGTCCCAATAATCGATCGGCACGCTTAATGGGATGAGGGACGGATCGGAAGCGAAGTCGCCGAGGAGCCGATCGGCCGCCGGGCAGGACGAGCAGCCCTGGCTGGTGAACAGCTCAAGCACGGCCCGCGGCTCGCCGGCCTGCGCCACGACGAACGTCGCCGTCAGCATGGCCAAGACGAGGAGTACCGGCGCGAGGCGGCGATTTAGCATTGCAACTCCACCCCAGACCCTCAACGACAGTATCGCCCACAGCGATGATGCAGCGTCGCGAGAGTCCTAGCCCCCACGGCAGTCACCCGCCACTCACTTCGCGGTGAGGCCAAGAGCGGGACAGAGGAGCAAGCCAAGAGCGAGTCAGTGGGGCGAGACCGGCGCCGCGACGTATCAGGCCGCGAGATGGCGCAGCACATATTGCAAAATGCCGCCGTTGCGGAAGTATTCAAGCTCATCGGCGGTATCGATGCGGCAGATCAAGGGAACGCGCTTGAGCCCGCCGTCGGCCGCGATGATCTCGGCCTGCAGGCGCTGATGCGGCTTGAGGTCGCCATGCAGGCCACGGATGGTGACTTGCTCGTCGCCTTTGAGCCCGAGCGTCTGCCACGAGGTGCCCTCTTCGAACACCAGCGGCACCACGCCCATGCCGACCAGATTGGAGCGATGGATGCGCTCGAAAGACTGCGCCACCACGGCGCGGACGCCGAGCAGCACCGTGCCTTTCGCCGCCCAATCGCGCGACGAACCGGTGCCGTATTCCTTGCCGGCGAAGATGACCAGCGGCACGTGCTCGGTCTTATAACGCATCGCCGCGTCGTAGATCGCCATGCGCTCTTTCGACGGATAGTGAATGGTGAAGCCGCCCTCGACGCCCGGCACCATCTGATTCTTGATGCGGATATTGGCGAAGGTGCCGCGCATCATCACCTGATGATTGCCGCGCCGCGTGCCATATTGGTTGAAGTCCTTCGGCCGGACTTGATGATCGCGCAGATATTCGCCGGCGGGGCTTGCTTCCTTGATCGATCCGGCCGGCGAGATGTGGTCGGTCGTGATCGAGTCGAGGAACAGCCCGAGAATGCGCGCGTCGACGACATCCTCGATCGGCTGACCGCGCTTTTGCATGCCTTCGAAGTATGGCGGGTTCTGTACATAGGTCGAACGGTCGTCCCATTTATAGGTCAGTCCGCCCTGCACGCTGATTTTCCGCCAATTGGCGTCGCCCTTGAACACGTCGCCATATTTGCGGGTGAACATCTGCTTGTTGATGCTCTTGCGGATCACCGTTTCGATTTCGCGATTCGAAGGCCAGATATCGCGCAGATAGACTTTCTTGCCGTTCTTGTCGGTGCCGAGCGGCGCCTTGGCGACGTCGACCTGCATCGAGCCGGCGATCGCATAGGCGACCACCAGCGGCGGCGAGGCGAGATAATTGGCGCGCACGTCGGCATTGACGCGGCCTTCGAAATTACGATTGCCGGAGAGCACCGCCGCGGCGACCAAATCGTTCTTGTTGATCGCCTCGGAAATCTCCTCCGGCAGCGGCCCCGAATTGCCGATGCAGGTGGTGCAACCAAAGCCGACGAGATTGAAACCCAGCGCGTCGAGGTACTTCTGCAGCCCCGACTTCTCGTAATATTCCTCGACCACTTGCGAACCGGGCGCGAGCGAGGTTTTGACCCACGGTTTCACCGTGAGGCCTTTCTCGACAGCCTTCTTGGCGACCAGGCCCGCCGCCATCATCACGCTCGGATTGGAGGTATTGGTGCACGACGTGATCGCCGCGATCACCACGTCGCCGTTGCCGAGCGTATGGTCGCGGCCTTCGACCGGAACGCGCTTGTCCATTTCGGCCGACTTGTTGAATTCCTTGTCCATGGACTGGGCAAAGCCGACCTTGACCTCTTTAAGCGGCACGCGGTCCTGCGGCCGCTTCGGCCCGGCGAGCGACGGCTCGATCGAACCCAGTTCGAGCTTGATGATCTCGGTGAAGATCGG
>Ga0181525_10002767_pt1 | contig 14154 bp, 11 predicted proteins | sample PEATcosm2014_Bin_48_FD_121100 | JGI IMG/M metagenome (GOLD analysis project Ga0181525, IMG submission 121100) | Peatland microbial communities from MTU Mesocosm Facility, Houghton, MI, USA - PEATcosm2014_Bin06_10_metaG | ecosystem: Environmental > Terrestrial > Soil > Wetlands > Peat | place...
AGCCAAATTCCCAAACCGCAGACGGGGTTTGAGATCGGCCGCGTTGAACGTTCTCTAGAGTGCTGCAAGCCTACCGCTGCCCAGATTCCCGCGCCTGAATAGTCCTTACCTGTGCCTGTAGCGCCTGTACGTCCTCCGTCGCGGTTTTCCATAACTCATCAATGTCGACCGAGTCGTAGCCGTGAATGAGGCGGTCGCGCATGCCCGCAATGTCCTTCCATTGAACTTCCGGATGCTTGCTTCGGGTGGTAGGCGATAGTCGCTTCACGGCCTCACCCATTACGGCGACCTGGTAACAGCATGCAGATACCAAGAGGCTGTCCTGATCAAGATCAGACCGCCTCGCACCCTCGACGTAGCCCATCACCCTCAAACATGCCACTGTCAGATCGTTGAGAGTTGCTATGTCGCTCTGCTCATCCGGATACATAAATGGGCACAACGCTGCTCAAGATGGCATTCCGGCGCAGAGCATTCCCACTCGCCTCAATGGCGCGCCGGCTGATCAGGTCCACCCTGCGCCCGAGCATTCTCGCAAGTTCACTCTGCATGTGCTCGTGCTCGAACAAACCCCACCGCGCGTCTGGAGCGAACGTAACCAGGAGGTCGATATCCTGGGCGCATGACGGATCGATCAGCATAGATCCGAACAGTTCGAGTTTTGTGATCTTCCATTGCTGGCAAAATGTTGCCAACTGAGCCTCGTTAATCGGCAGTCGCTGCAAAATCGCCATATATGCAAGGATAACGCAGAGACAAGGGCCCGATCATTTAGAGAACCCGTCAAGTTGGACCTGACTCGAAAGTTCGCACGAGCGCTCTCCGCCGGGTCACCTGCTCCACTTCAAGAGGTTGTCAACTGGCACGAGTGCCTGCGCCACGTCGTAAACTGATACGAGCGATGCTGGAACAGATCCGCCGCACAATCCGCCGGATTCCCAAAGGCCGTGTGGCGGCGTACGGCGATGTGGCGCGCGCCGCGGGCTATCCCGGCGCGGCCCGACAAGTCGCCTGGGCGCTGCACAATGCCTCCGGCGGCATCCCCTGGCATCGCGTGCTGGGCGCCGGGGGATATATCCGGCTGCCAGGCGAGGCAGGGCTGGAGCAGCGCACGCGCCTGGAGGCCGAGGGCGTCGCCTTCCGCGGCAGCCGCGTGGATATGGCCCGCCATGCCTTCGATTTCAGCGTGAAACGGAAGAAGCTGCGATGACGCCCGCATAACGCTATCATCGAAGATATGCGCCCCGCCGGCCTTGTTTGGCTGCTCATCGCGCCGCTCTGCATCGCCATCCGAGCCGCCGATCCCGCCCCACCCGCCCGCTCCGCGATCTTCCTGTTCGGACCCGCGGGCGCGGAAGCCGGGCGCCAGGCCGCCCGGACGGTGATGGCCGTCTCCCGGCATTGGCTCAGCGAGCCCGGTTCCACGGCCGAACTCCGCCGCAGCGGCAGCGTGGATGCTCTACCGCTCGAAGCCAAGACCCCCGCCAAAACGATCGAACCGGCGTTCCTCAACGCCGCGCGTGAAGCGCGCGATACCGATCCGGACACATTCCTGAATGCCCTCGATCGCGCCGCGCAGGCGCTCGCCGGCCGCCCCGGCCTCCGCATTCTCGTGACGGTCGTCGAGACGCCGCCGCTCTCGGCCGACGCCGAGACGCAGCTCAAGCAAACCATCGACTTTTGCAAGGCTAATTTAATTCGCGTGGTGGTCCTGGACCCCGCTGCGGTTCCCTCCAAGTACGCCAGCCATTCGTTTCAGGCGCTCGGGCAAGCGACTGGCGGGGCGCTGATCCGCGACCCCAGGGCGCTGGAGGCCACCGTGCTGATTGCCTCCGCCGGATCGAAGACCGCGGAATCGGCCTATGCGGCGCCTGTCGCGGCTGAACCCGTCAGCACCACGGCTCTGCCGGATTTGCCCACCGACTTGCCGGTACACACGCGCTTCATGCGCACTTCGCCGGGCGGTTCGCAGAGTTTTGGCGTGCAGATGTCCGTGGGGGCGGGCCGGGGCGGCATGACCGAGGTCGACGGCGGGCCCAATATCGAACAGACCACGGGACCGATGCGCGGCCTGTTTCTGGTCGAATCGCCGGTGAATGCTCTGCATTTCGATATCGACGACAATGCGGGCACGTATACCGCGCGCGCCCGCGTCACGCAGATCGCGCGCAATGCCGCGGGCAAAGTCGTCTGGCGGGCGAGCAAGCCGGTAACCATGCACGGCCCCCTGAACAAGCTGGCTGCGCGACGCGTGGGCAACATTTATTACATGCGCGAAGTGGTTTTGCCGGCCGGCCGGTACACCCTGGAAGCCACCGTCGAAGACCTGATCGCCGGAAAAACGGGCGGCGTGCGCGAGCCATTGCGCACCGGCATGGGAGTGCCCGGCTTCACCGTCAGCGATGCGCTGATGGTGCGGCCGTTCGACGGGGCGGGCGACAAATTCGAGGCCGATCAGTTGCTCCAGTACGACGGCAATGCCATCTCCCCATTGCTCGATCCGGTCTTTCACGCCGGCCAGCCGTTTACGCTGCAGATCTATGTGGTGGTTTACCCGGACTCGTACGGCCCGCAGCCGCAGATGAGCCTGGAGATCCTGCGCCACGGGAAGGTGGTCGGACGCAGCGCGCTGCCTTTCACCGACAAGGTCCGGAACGAAGCCGGCGATGGCGGCAGCATGGGCGTAGCGAGCGAGCAAAAACATGAATTCCCCTATCTGGCAACTCTGCGCGGCGTCGAACTCAGCCCCGGCGAATACGAGGCGCGCATAACCGTACGCCAGGGCAAGAATGCGCTGACGCGCCCAGTGAGCTTTCGCGTTCTGGGCAACGAGCGCACCGCGGTATTGGCGTCCGCTGGGCCGAACGCCATGGCCCTGCGCACCGATCATGACGATGCCGAAGACGCCGAAGTGACGCTGCCCGAGGTGGACCCCGTGCATCTCAGCGCGGACGCGGGCGCGCCCGCCGCAGCCGAACAACAGAAGCTTTGGGACGAGGCTACCGCGAGCGCCTTGTCGTACTCCACGCGCCTGCCCAACTTCCGCTGCAACCGCGAGACCCGCCGCCTCACGGCTCCCGTGAAGAGCGCCGAGAAATTTACTCAAACCGACACTTTCATAGAAGAACTCACCTACGAGAGCCCCAAAGAAACTTATCGCATGTTGGAGGTAAACGGCGTGAAGTCGAGCATGCATCGCGACTCGCTCAAGGGGGTGCACTCGCGCGGCGAATTCGGTTCCATGCTGAAGTCCATCTTTCGCCCCGAAGCGGCGGCCAAGTACAAGTGGTCCGGCCGCGCCATGACCGGCGGCGTTCTATGCGATGTCTTCGATGCGGACGTGCCCGTGGAGCGTTCGAACTTTATTCTGACTTTCAACCTGCGCCAGGAAATCGCCGGCTTCCACGGCCGCGTGTTCGTAGACGAAGAGAGCGGGCTGGTGCGCCGCATCGTTTTGCAGGGCGGCGGCCTGCCGAAGGACTTCGGGCTGCAGTCGCCCACGTTTTCCCTCGAATACGGGATGGTGCGCATCGCGGGCGAAGATCACCTGCTACCCTTGCGCTCGGTGCTGCAGGTCCGCCAGGGCAAGCAGGTGGTGCGCAACGAAACCCAGTTCCGCGATTACCGCAAGTTTGAAGCTTCTTCGCAGATCAAGTTTCAGTAGACCGCGGATTTGCTCGCCGTGGGTCCGATTAACATCCACGAAATCCAAGAAACAATCGTCAGTAGATGTGTCCGGTGAGGCTTTTTCAGCAGCCCGCGAGGTGGCATGAGCCATGCGAATCGAATTGCGTCTTTCCGTTCCTGCGCTCCTCTTAGCCGTTATTTCAGCGGGTCCGGCGCGCTCCGAGGACCGTTCGCTTGTCGTCCTGTTCGGCGCCACTGGTGAGGATATCGGCCGGCAGGCCGCGCACTCCCTGGCGGACAGTACGCACGACTGGTTGCAGATCCCGGGGGCGGTCGCGGAGTTGCGGCGGCCAGGCATTTCCGAAGGCCAGGAACTCACCAGGTACATGCAGCCCAAGGACCTCGATCAGGCCTTCCTGGATGCCGCCGGCAGCGGCCGCCAAACCGATCTGGTGGGCTTCCTGAACGCGCTCGACAAGGCCTCTTACGCGTTAGCCAAGCGTCCCGGAAAGCGGCTGCTGATAGTCATTTGGGAGAGCCCGTCGCCTGAAACCGTGAAAGCCATGAAGGGCGGACAGGAGGAACTCGATAGCCGCGTTAGTCAGACTGCCGATTTTTGCCGGTCCAAGGCCGAGCGGGTAGTGGTGCTCGACCTATCCGAACCGGCGTCGAAGGAGCCCATGGCATCGCTCAAATCGCTGGCTTCCGATACCGGGGGGACGTTGGTCCGCGAAGCGAAATCGCTGTCTACCAGTCTCCTGGCAATCGCGCCCGTCGAGAAGGCGGAGGGTGCCGCATCACCGCCGGCTGGCACCGCGCCGGTGGGCCTGCCCGTGCATACGCGGTTTTTCCGTACCCTCCCCATGCGGGCGGGCAATACGGCTGCGGACATGGGACCTATGACCGGTTTGCTGCTGGTCGAGTGCCCTCTGGCCGCTCTACGGTTTCGGACCGAGGGAGCCAAGTACGTGGTGGAGGCCCGCGTGACGGAGACCGTCCGCAATGCCGAGGGCAAAAGCGTCTGGGAGGCGAAGAAGGACATCGCCATTAAGGAACCGCTCAAGAAGCAAGACGCCCGCAGGGATGGCAATCTCTATTACATGCGAGGGCTGCAACTGCCGGGAGGACAGTATACGGTCGAGGCGGTGGTGGAAGACCTGGCCGGGGAACAATCTGGAAAAGCCAGTGAGACGCTGCGCGCCAGTGACAGTCTCCCCGGGCTCGACGTGAGCGACGCGATGTTCGTGCGGCCCTTGAACGAATCCGCCGACCGGTTCGTGGCCGATCAGGTACTCCAATACGACGGCAAAGCGCTCGCGCCGCTGCTCGATCCCGTCTTCGCCGCCAACGAGCCGTTCGAGCTCCGGCTTTACTTCATCATTTATCCCGACCTGGGAGGCGCCAAGCCGGAAATCAGCCTGGAAATCCTTCGCAACGGGCAGGTGGCCGGAAAATCCGGACTGGCCTTCAACGACAAGATTCGGAACACCGCGGGCGAGAATGGCACCCTGAGCGGCAAAAGCGAACAGAAGCACGAGTTCCCCTACCTGGCCGATATCCGCGACGCGAGCTTCGAGGCCGGGCAATACGAAGCGCGCGTCACTATACGGCAGGGCCGTAACACGGTTACGCGCGTCGCCCGCTTCCGCGTGAAATGACCGGCTAAAAAGCCCAGGTCACGCTGGTGTACCCGGTATTCGCGTGATAGCCCTGGTAAAACGATTCCAGGCCGAACTGTTCGTGGTAGTTGTAATACTGCCAGCCCGCATTCCAGCGCAGCTTCTCGCGCAGCCGGATGGACACGCGCGCCAGCGGCGATTGGTAGTTCAGGGGGAACGTCTGCACGGGGGCCAAGATCGGCGCCGCAGAGCCGCTGCCATCGCCCGTATCCATGGTGATGGTGTAGCCCGCATAAAGATCCACCCGCTTCGACACCACGAAGCGCGCCACCAGATTTGCAGCATGAATGTTGCTGATGTAAATCTGATTGCCGGCCAGCGGAGAAGGGGCGTCGACGCCGGCGAAAAACACGACGCCGGAGAGCGAATCCAGGTGCAGCTTCGAATAGCTGGCGTCCAGCGTGAACCAATCGCGCGGCGTCCAGACTGCGTTCGCGCTGTAGTTTCGCGCGTGCGAGCTGTAACTGCTCAGAGTAACCGAGTTGTTATTGTAATTTTCCTTGTAAGCCGCGCCCAGAGTCAGCTTCTTGACGCGGTACTCGAAGCGCCCGCCAAGCGCGATGTAGTTACGGTCGCTCACCGGGGTAAAGGGATGGTTGGCGTGGCCGGCCTCGCTCTCCAGGTTGATGGTCATGGCCTTCAGCGGCTTGATCCGGGCGCCCAACAACCCCGTCTGCTGCGTGTTCGATTGCTGGTACATCGCGCCGCTGAACGGCCCGTGAATGGCATAGTCTTCAATATCCTCGATCCGGCGCTCGGAGTAATGATAGCCGCCATAGAGTGACAGCCATCGCTTCGCGCGATAGTGCAGATCCATGGCGTTGGCGACAGTGCGCAGCCCCAGGTACCGGAACGAGACGAAATCGGCCGTCTCCGCCGCCAGGTTGAACTGTGCATAGTCGGATGTGCCGTCGATGCGCGTGCTGTCGACGGACGTGTTGTTCACCAGCGTCAGGCTTGAAGTTGGGAATACGCTGATCGACAAGTCGCCGGTCAACTGCGGACGCGAAGCATCGCCGCCCACTTGCACCTGCTGGTTCTGCGCGCCCAGGGGTGTTCCGCCGAAGGCGTTCTCATTCAGGAGAAAGTTGCCCTTTCCGTCCAGATAGGTTATGCGCCCGTTTACCGCCAGCGTTTTACCGCTGCGGTTGAGATTCCCCAACCAGTAGGGGCTCGCGCCGCGATAGGGCGCCGAGCGCTGAAACTGGTTGAGAGTCACTCCCGTGGACGGATTGTCTCCCGATTCGACCCCGTTTTCCTGATACCCGCTATCGTCTTTGAAGAACGACCAGGTATGCAACAGAGTGAGCTTGAACCCGGCCAGATCCACGTCCGCGCCGAGGCGGAATTCGTTCTGCTGGGTGCGCACGTTCTCAAACACCGGGAACTCGTTGCCCGCGGTGCCGCAGTAAAGGCTGCCATTCAGGCACAACTGCACGGTCGAGAGCGCCGGCCCATCCTGCGTATTGCGGCTGTAACCCATGTGAAACTGGATCTTGGACTGCGGAAGCAGAGTCAGGTTGTGGTCCTGCATATGGCGGCTGGTATCCATCAGGTGCAGACCGCCGGCCACGGGCAGGCCTGGATTGAAGTAGTCGTCCAGCCGCCACAGCAGGTCATACCGGTATAGCTTGTTTTTTTCCACGCGTAGGGTGACGGACTGATACGGATCGTTGCCCAGGCCGATGGTGGTGAGCACGATCTGGTCGAACCAGCGCCCATGGCCGTCGCGCGAGTTCACGCTGAGATTGCCGCTGAGCAGGCGTATGCCGTCGCCGTAGTTGACATCGCTGCGATAGGTTCCCACGCTGCCATTCACTATCGCGAACCGATAGCCCGTTTCGAACGAGTCCGTCACGTTGTAGTCGGCGGTGTTTTCGCCGCGCGGCGAGCCTGCCTGGTCCGGGGTCGGTGTTACAGGCTGCTGCGCCAGCGCCGCGTGCGCCAGCAGAAGGCATCCGGTTAGAAGCGTCTTCGGAGTTATCGGCGTGAATCCCATGGCCGTCTCCTAACGGAAGAAGTAACCATCGCTGTTCGACCCGTGAATGCGCACGTGACAGAGCGTGCAGCGCTGATAACGCGGGTCCAGCATGTTATGCGTGTTAGTCAGCTTCGGGATGCCGTTGTTGCGCGTGCCGAAACCATCCGCGCCGTTATGGCACCGCAGGCACAGGGTGAAAACCACCGGCCGCACCAGCAGTTTCGCGTTGGTCGATCCATGCGGCATGTGGCACACTCCGCATCCCTCCACACGCACCGGCGGATGTTCGTAGGCGAATGGCCCGCGCTTATCCGCATGGCATTTCAGGCAGGGTTCCTGGTCGCCCTCGGCTCGCTCGACCATGCTTTGCCCGTCAGCCATGCCCCAGGTGGGTGCAAACGATCCGTGCGGATTGTGACAGTCGGTGCAGGCCATGAAGCCCTCGCTCACGCGGTGTTTGAAGGGCATGGAAAACTGCGCGCGGACATCCGCGTGGCAGCCGTAGCACAGTTCGGCCTGTTTCTTCGCCAGCAGGAATTTGGCAGCCGGGGATTTGTGAATGGAGTGGCAGTTGGTACACACCACGTCGGCGAGCGAATGCTGCGAGCGCCGGATATTGCCTTTTGAAAAATCGCGCGCGTGGCAATTCAGGCAGGTGTCCAGCACTTCTTTGGGACCCATCAGGGAGAACGCGCGCGGAATCGTGGTTTTGCCGCCGCGCGCTTCCACGTGCGCCTTCCCGGGCCCGTGACAGCCTTCGCATCCGGTGCGATCGGGCGGCTGATCGCCACTCGCGATGCTCTTGTAGTGAGGATTCTTGTAGAAGTTGAACCAGACGTCAGCGTGACAAGTCTTACAGACGGCGCTGCCGGTGTAGTTATCCGCCGCCATCACCGGCAGGCAGAGGACGCAGGCGCAGAACAGGAGCAGCCATCTGGACACTCTCCCAATATAGGGGAAAAATCGCTAAACACCTGCAAATTCTGAGGAGGCCTAATTCGCCAGGCGGATGATCTTTTTCTGAATGGCGTATTGCACCAGTTGCGCCTTATTGTGTATGTCAAGCTTGCGCATCAGGTTGAATTTGTGGGCTTCGATGGTTTTGACACTCAGATCCAACGTGCCGGCTATCTCCTTAACGGAATTGCCTTCCGCCAGGAATTTGAGGACCTCCAATTCGCGCCGCGTAAGGGTGTTAAACCGCGGCTGGCGGGTGGCCGAGCGCACCCGGGTGCGGAAATCGTCCACCAGGTGCGAGAGCATGCGCGGACTCAGATAACTCCCTCCGCGATGTACCTCGCCTATGGCCGAAACCAGTTGCTCCGCCGGACTGTCCTTCAGCAGGTAGCCGCTGGCGCCCGCCTCCATGCACTCCGCCAAGTAGTCCTCATCGTCGTACATGGTCAGAAACAGCACTTTGGTCTCGGGCCGGCCTTTGCGTATCTGGCGGGTGGCTTCGAAGCTGCTCAAGCCTGGCATGCTGACGTCCATCAGCACCACGTCCGGCCGGAGTTCGGCGGCCTGCGTGACGGCATCGGCCGCGTTGGCGGCTTCGCCCACGACCTCCAGGTCCGGTATAGCGGAAAGCAGGGTCTTAATCCCCTGCCGAAACAGGGTGTGATCGTCGGTTAGTAGCGTTCGAATTGCCATAGTCGCCTCATGCAGTCCCGGCGGACTGGAGCCGAGGATCGCTAATGGCGTGGAATCGGTAGCCGTACCGCAATCGTGGCTCCGTGTCCGGGGCTGCTGCGAATCTCCAGGCAGCCTCCCATAAGGGCGACACGCTCGCGCATACCGTTCAACCCGAAGGACTTCGGTTGAGCCACCGCACGCTCTACATCGAATCCAACGCCATCATCCTCGACGTTCAGTTCCAATAATGTATCGGTGGATCCGAGGCAAAGGTTTACTCGTGTAGCCCCGGAGTACTTGGCGATATTCTGAAAGCATTCCTGGACTACCCGGTAGATGGCGGTTTCGGTTTCGCGCGGCAGCGGCGCGCCATTTGGAGTCATGCGAAGGTGCAGCTTAATAGGATATAGTTTCCGGAAACGGGCGCCCAGATGGCGGATGGCTGGAAGCAGGCCCAATTCCTCGACCACCGACGGATGCAGCGCCGCGATAATGCGCCGGACCTCGGCGATGATCCGCTCGGCGACCTCGCGCGCCTGGGCCAGTTTCGGCTGCAGATCGGGTGGCGCGCTCTTCTGCAGCATTTCCAGGTGCAGACGCAGGAACAACAAGGATTGGCCGGCATCGTCGTGCAGATCGCGGCTGATGCGCCGCCGCTCTTCCTCCTCCGCCTGCAGAAGATGAGCCGCTAGGCCGCGCACCTGCTCCTCGCGCGCCGCCAGATCCCGGAGCAGCCGGGTGCGCTCCGCGCCGCGCAAGCATCGCTCGGCGAAGGCGTTCAGCAGATCCAACTCCCGCGGCAGCCACTGGTAGGGCGTGGGAAATCCGAATTGGATGAGTCCGGCCAGGCGCCCGTCCGAAAAAAACGGAACGGACCAGTACGATTTGAAGACGCCGCGCATCGAAGGATCCAGAACCAGTTCCTCGTCCGCGCTGCCGGCCGCGATGTAGGACGGCCTTGCCAGCCGCTTCAGCACGCGCGCGGGTATCCGAGGATGACCCGTGAGCGGGATCATACGGCCGGCCTGCGCGCGAAACGTGCGGGTCAGGATCTGGATAAAACGGTGCAACAGATCGTCCAGGCCGGTGGCCTCCGTCTCGGCGCGCAGCAGGCCATAGAAGGCTTGTGTTTCCGCCTCGCGCATCTGGTAGTAGGCGTGGTTGACGGCCAACAGGGTTCCGAAGTGCAGTTGCTGCCGGACGGCTTGGAGCGCCGCTTGCTGCACCGGGCACCGCTTGGCTAGCAGGCGATCGAGATCGCAGTCGTATTCGCGCAGAGCGTCCACCACCTCCAGGGGCGGCACGTTTAACTTGGCCAGGCGCCGGCCGTTGTAGGCCACCTGCTCGAAGAAATCGGCGACAGGCCGGCCGGCGGACGCCAGGCGCGCCGCGGCGCCCGAGGTGATCAGCAAGAGCGCCTTGAGTTGCCTCTGGTCGCGCGGCTGGGCCGGGGCGGCGGTCTTCAGGCGACGCCGCAAGGCGGCATCGAGGCGCGGCAAGTGCGCTTCGATAAGGGTGGCGAATCGCCCCAACTGCTCCGCCAGCGGCTCGTGGAACAGGTCGGCAGCATCGGCTGGATGAGTTCTTGCCAATAGTACAAGTGGCGGGAGAGGCGGAATGTTCTCGGCCGGGGTAGAATTGGTATCGGGCGTTCACAGGCATTCCGGTGATGCAACGAGTGACTGGCTGGCGGCGGCTTGGAGCGGTTGGCGTGGTTCGATTCCTGTCAATCTGCGGCCTATGCTTTCTGCCCTCGCCGGGTTCGGGACAAGGAACAGGCCTGAACCTGACCGGCGCTTCGAACTGCACGGCGGCTGATTTTGATATCAGCGTCCAATTCCTGAACGGGCCCGCCGATTCCTTCGCTGTCGTAGCCGATAAGCGGAACATTTCCAGCCATTCGTGCGTTTTCGACGGTCCCATGTACGGTCCCAGTTTTGTACCCGACCGCGTTCCCGGCAATCCGCCTTTCGCCCTGTGTTATGACTGCGAAAACAGCGCGCCGAATGGCCAATCCCCCCGGCATCCTCTACTAACCCTCACTCCCGGCCAGGTCGCCCGACAGGTGTTTCTTTGGAGAACCGCGCCCCCGATCGAGACCGTAAAGTGTCTTCAGCCACATTGGATGAGCGGACCCATATTGCTCGTCGCACCATCCTTGTTGAAGAAGGTTTGCTCGGACATCGAGGTTGGTCGATTCAGTCTGGCCGTGGATAGCGAGCCTATCGTCCCCAGATTCGCACTGACCTCCGACAGGAGCACGTATTACGAAGGGGAACATTTTTCAGTGCGTGTTGCTCTCTTCCGGCCTGACCCTGAGGCGCGTTCAAATGAAGAGATTTGCCCCACCCTTTACCTAAGGCAGAGATCCCCCGACGGCGAGACCCGCATCGACGAAGTTCAACCTCTCGCATTTAAGGGATGCCGGAACATCGTTTTGGGACATCAGCCGGGTGACTGGCATTCCGGTTTCGATCTCGACTCCGGTGCAAACAGCAAATGGGCAGGGATCGGCGAACACGCCCTGGAGGTTTTGCAGTTGGTGGATTCGCCGGACAATGGCCCCATTCGTTTTGTTTCGTCGAATGTCTTGCGGATCCAGCTTGCCGACCCATCCGCCATACAGCGTAAATGGGGGCCGCGCTTAAAGGGCGTCGCCGCCGACATAACCCTGGACAAGGAGGCTTTTCGCGTCGGGGAAGACGTGCCACTGCATATGGCGGTTGAGAATTTTGACGCGGAGGTTCCGGTCTATAGCGGGGACCCTCGGTGGGATCCCTGCTCCGTCGTGAGCCTCGAAGTTCGCGACGCTTCGGGGCATCCGCTGCCTTCGAGCGAGCGGTTTCCGAGTTTTTCCATTTGCACCGGCCATGGTTTCGGGCCAAAGCCCTATGCAAAGGGCAAAGTTGTTCCGTTGGAGCGCACGCTGGGGGGAGAAGGATTCCTGCCAAACCACGCCGGCAAGTATACTGTGGTCGTCACCTGGGTCCCATGCGCTGGCGCGAAGGCGGATCTGAAGCCCTACGCGGTTGTGCATGCCGTCGCGACCATAAACGTGCTTCCCAACTGAAGGAGTGCAGAGCTATAGGACGAATGATATGAACAAATCCGGCTATTGCCGAATAAGCAGTGCTGTAATGCTGGTCTACGCCGCTAGTCTAACCGCGTTGTCTGCACAGACACTCACCAGTTTGGCAAGCTTCAACGGCGCCGATGGCGTTGAGCCTCGGGCTTCCATGGTCCAGGGCCTCGACGGAAACCTATATGGGACGACTCAGTCGGGTGGCGCCAACAATTCCGGTACAGTCTTCAAGATCAACCCGGACGGGGTGCTGACGACGCTTTGGGAGTTTTGTTCGTTGACGGGGTGCCCTGACGGTCAGTGGCCTAGCCAACTTGTGCCAGGTCTTAATGGGGATCTTTACGGGACAACCCTGCTGGGCGGAGCCACCGTCAGTTGCCCGCTTGGTTGTGGCACCGTCTTCAAGATCACCCCAGGTGGGACGCTGACAACGCTGCACACCTTCTGTGCCGACGGGGATTGCGTCGACGGGATTACCCCAGCGACGGGGCTTGTGCAGGCGAATAACGGAAGCTTCTATGGGGCGACGGCCGAATTTGGCGCCAACAATGGTGGCACCATATTCCGCATTACTCCAAATGGCATCTTCACGACCGTATACAACTTCTGTGAATTCGCGGGCTGCAGTGATGGCGCCTCGCCCTGCGCCCCCTTGATCCAGGGCATGAATGGGAACTTGTATGGCACGACGCAGGCCGGCGGCACGGACAACTTCGGCACAGTTTTCAAAATGACTCCTGCCGGTAGCTTAACGGTGCTTTACAGCTTCACGTCCGATATCGGGTCCACCAATTCCTGTCCAGCCCCTGGCCTGGCGCAAGGCAAGAACGGAGACCTCTATGGGGCCACGGAGTCTGGCGGGGCAAGCGACGCCGGCACACTCTACAAGGTCTCGCTCCAGGGGGCCTTCACGCCGCTGTACAGTTTCACCGGCTATGCGGACGGTGCATGGCCATTCAGCAGCCTGGCGCCGGCCACCAACGGCGACCTATATGGAACGACCGCAGGGTCCTTCTCAGGACCCGGGGGGACCATTTTTGGAATCACCCCCGGCGGTGCGTTCACGACGGTGTACTCGTTCCCTTTCTCGGGCCCCGAGGGAGCCGACCCATATGGTGGCCTGGTTCAAGCAACAAACGGGCTTCTCTACGGGACCACGGCATTTGGCGGCGCGTCAAACGACGGCACAGTCTTCAGCCTGTCGGTAGGCTTGGGCCCGTTTGTCGAAACGATGCCGGCATCCGGCGTGGCAGGAACAGTGGTCAAGATACTGGGAACGCATCTGACAGGCGCGACCAGCGTCGCCTTTAACGGCACGGCCGCCACGTTCACCGTGGTCAGGCCGTCCCTCATCACCACCACCGTTCCGTCCGGGGCGACCAGCGGCTCGGTGGAGATCGTGACGCCCAGCGGAACGCTTTCGAGCAACGTCCCCTTCCGGGTCCTGCCGTAACGCCGGCACGGGCGGACAGCGCAATCAATTCTTATCTACTTCGCAACGCGGGCGCGCAACAGAGCGGCGATGTCTTCAAACCCATTGGCCGCGGCCCCGTCCAGCGCGGTCGCGCCCGCTTTGGTCCGCAGGCCGGCGTCCGCGCCGCGGGCGAGCAGCAATTCCACCACGTCGCGCCGTCCCCACGAAGCCGCGTTATAGAGCGGCGTGGCGCCGGAGTCGTCGCGCGCGTCGATGGCCGCGCCGCGGTCGAGCAGCAGCGCAGCCAGTTCGCGATGCCCGGCCAGGGCCGCGTCATGCAGCGGAGTGGCGCCCGCGGAGTTCTTCTCGTTGACGCGCGCGCCGTGATCGAGCAGTATGCGGGCAATCTCCGCGTAGCCCTTGAGCGCGGCATCCGCCAGGGGCGGGGAGCCTTCCGCATTGTGCGCGTTGACGTCCGCGCCCTTGCCTGCCAGCAGTTCCACCATGTCCGCCTGGCCCTTGAGGACGGCTTCATCCAGCAGCGTAAAGCCGGGTTGATCTTTCTTGGCTAGGGTTGCGCCGTGCGCCATCAGCAGATCCACCACGCCCGAATGCCGGAAGCGCGAGGCGTTTTCGAGGGCGGAAGCGCCCTCGTGGTCGCGCGCATTCACGTCGGCGCCGCGCGCGAGCAACAGTTCGACCACTTCGGCGTGGCCCTTGGCCGCCGCCTCGATGAGCG
>Ga0181525_10002770_pt1 | contig 14141 bp, 12 predicted proteins | sample PEATcosm2014_Bin_48_FD_121100 | JGI IMG/M metagenome (GOLD analysis project Ga0181525, IMG submission 121100) | Peatland microbial communities from MTU Mesocosm Facility, Houghton, MI, USA - PEATcosm2014_Bin06_10_metaG | ecosystem: Environmental > Terrestrial > Soil > Wetlands > Peat | place...
CGAGCTTTACGGCAAACCGTTTCTCGGCATCGGCGAAGGCGATGTCTGTTTTTCGGTGGCGAAATTCTTCTTCGCCTATGGGCTTGGCAACGCGCTCACCTTCCCGATGTCGGCGGGCGCCACGACTGTACTGCTGCCGCATCGGCCGACGCCGGAACTGGTGGCGGATATTCTGAAAAAGCACAACGTCACGGTTTTCTATGCGGTGCCGACCTTCTATGCCGGATTTCTCGCCAGCCCGGCGGCGCCGGAACGCTCCGAACTCCGCGTCCGCCGCTGCGTATCGGCTGGCGAAGCGCTGCCGGCCGATGTCGGCCGCCGCTGGACCGAGCGCTATGGCGTCGACATCCTCGACGGCCTCGGCTCGACCGAAATGCTGCACATTTTCATCTCCAACCGCGCCGGCGAGGTGAAATATGGCACCACCGGCAAGCCGGTGCCCGGCTACGACGTGCGGTTGATCGATGACGACGGCGCAGTCGTCAAAACGCGCGGCGACATGGGCGAACTGCAGGTGCGCGGCCCGACCAGCGCGATCATGTACTGGAACAATCGCGAGCAATCGCGCGCGACCTTCCTCGGCGAGTGGACGCGCTCGGGCGACAAATACGTCGAGGACGACGACGGCTATTTCGTCTACTGCGGCCGGCGCGACGACATGCTCAAGGTTTCCGGCATATATGTCTCGCCGTTCGAGGTCGAGGGCGTGTTGCAGAGCCATCCCGACGTGCTGGAGGCGGCCGTCGTCGGCTGGCCGGATGCCGACACGCTGATCAAGCCGAAGGCATTCGTGGTGCTTAAATCGCCGGAAAAGGCGAGCGCCGATCTCGCCCGCGCGCTGCAGGATTATTGCCGGGCGAAGCTGGCGCCGTTCAAGTATCCACGCTGGCTCGAATTCCGCGCCGAGCTGCCGAAAACCGCGACCGGCAAAATCCAGCGCTTCAAGCTGCGGGCCGAGGTCGGCCGAGACGCCTTGCGTTAATATCCGCCGGGTATTACTAGGCTTGCCGCCGGAGTGCCGCGGTAGCTCAGCCGGTAGAGCACCGCATTCGTAATGCGGGGGTCAGGGGTTCGAATCCCTTCCGCGGCACCAGTTTCCCTCAGCCGGCGACGAAAGCGATCGGCAGGTCGGCGTAGATTTTGTAGGTCTGCGACTTCGGCTTGGCCTTGTCTTCCTCGCGCAGATATTCGACCGAGCTTTTTCCCAGATACGCGCGCGGCAGCAGCATAACGCGGACGAAGCGTGTCGGCCGGTCGGCAGCCTGCGCGAACACCGGCTCCGGTCCGTTTTCGTACCACGCGCCGCCGGGAGCATAGGAGGTCGAGTGGCCGGCGGAATCGATGCGAAAGCCGCCTTCGACCAGGCAGCGGATGCCGGGTCCTTGATGGCGGTGCAGATAGGCGCAACCGCCCGGCGGGAAAGCAACGCTGTCGCCGCGCAGCAGCAACGGACCTTTCGGCAGCGTGTCGAGCCGCGCCGAGAGTTTTTCCCGCGAGATGATGCCGGCGGGCGTGGCGGGAGCGCCGCCGGCATCGCTCGTTGTCAGCTCCCAACGCCAGATCGCCGCACCCTGCGGTCCGGCCTTGAATGTAACCGCCTGTTCGCCGCTCCAGGCCTCGTCGTCGCGCAACACGCGGCCGGCGACGTCGATCGCGCCGTGCAGCACCAGCATCATGCGCGGCCGCGCCGGCAACGACATTCCGCCGCCGTCGGAAAGCATGTCTTCGTAAAGCGCAAGCACGGGCGGCATGGGTCTCCTCCCCAACGGCGCATTTCGCGCGTCTTTTCGTGCATAAGTGTCATGCGCGCCGCCGCCAAGGCAATGGGATTTACACCCGCGCGCGCGGCTTGCTAAATCCCGCTTGAGGCCGTGCCATCGAAGAACAAAAGGTGCGCGCCGCGGGAGGAATCATGCAACGAACCACGGCGCCATTTCGTGCCGACCACGTCGGCAGCCTGCTGCGGCCGTCGGTGCTGAAGGAAGCGCGGGTCAAGCGCGAGCGTGGCGAGATCACCGCCGAGGCCTTGCGCGCGGTCGAGGACCGCGAAATCGAGCGGGTCATCAAAAAACAGGAAGAGATCGGACTAAAGCTCGCCACCGACGGCGAGCTTCGCCGTACCTGGTGGCAGTTCGATTTCTTCCGCGGCCTCGACGGCGTCACGTTCTACCTGGCCGATCACGGCATCCAGTTTCACGGCGTCGTGACCAAGGCGCACGCGCTCAAGATCGACGGCAAGATCGGTTTCTCCGGCCACCCGATGCTGGAGCACTTCAAGTTTCTCAAGGCGCATACGCGCGTGACCCCGAAAATGACCATACCGGCGCCATCGACGCTGCATTTCCGTCAGGGGCGCGACGCGATCAGCAGGGACGTCTACCCCGACCTCGATTCGTTCTTTGATGACGTCGCCAAGGCGTATCGCGCCGCGATCCGCGCGTTCTACGACGCTGGTTGCCGTTACCTGCAACTCGACGATACCGCCTGGGCGATGTCGTGCGACCCGAAGGAACGCACGCACTCGACAGAGCGCGGCGACGAACCGGAGACGCTGCCCAAGCGCTATGCGCGCGCCACCAACGCTGCCCTTGAAGGCCGGCCGGCCGACATGACCGTCACCATGCATTCCTGCCGCGGCAACTTCCGCTCGACGTTCATCGCGTCCGGCGGCTACGAGTTCGTCGCCGAGCAACTGCTCGGCAATACCGGGCTCGACGGCTATTTCCTCGAATACGACACCGATCGCGCCGGCGGCTTCGAGCCGTTGCGGTTTTTCCCGAAGGGCAAGCAGCAGCTCGTGCTCGGTCTGGTTACGTCGAAGAGCGGCAAGCTTGAGAAGAAGGACGACATCAAGCGCCGGATCGACGAAGCTACCAAATATGTCGCGGTCGATCAGCTCTGCCTGTCGCCGCAATGCGGATTCGCCTCGACCGAGGAGGGCAATGCTTTGTCCGAAGACGAGCAATGGGCAAAGCTCGCCATGGTCGTTGAGCTTGCCGACGAAATTTGGGGCTAGCGATGCAGCGCACCAGACCGCCGTTTCGCGCCGACCACGTCGGCAGCCTGTTGCGGACGGCGTTGCTGAAGGAGGCACGCGAGCGTCGCGCCCGCGGCGCGATCACGGCCGACGCGTTCAAGGCGGTGGAGGATCGTGAAATTGACGGCGTGATCCGCAAGCAGGAGGCGGCCGGCCTCAGGGCCGTGACCGACGGCGAATATCGGCGCATGTCCTGGGCGCATGATTTTTTTGAAGGACTGGACGGCGTCGAATCCTATATCGGCGAGCGCAAGATCAAGTTCAACGCGAAGGGCCCGCAACCCCGTCCGGTCCTGCTTCGCGTCGTCGGCAAGCTCGGCGGCTACCAGCCGCATCCGATGGTCGAGCATTTCAAGTTCCTGCGCGCGCACGCCAAGGCGATGCCGAAGATGACGATTCCGTCGCCGTCGTCCCTGCATTTCCGCTATGGCCGGGAAGCCGTGCCGGAAACGATCTATCCCACGATGGAGGATTTCTATAGCGACCTCGGCCAGTCCTATCGCAAGGTGGTCGGCGCCTTCGCCGACGCCGGCTGCCGCTATCTGCAGCTCGACGAAGTCAATCTCGCATATTTGTGTGATCCGTCGTTGCGCGAGCATATCGTCGCGCGCGGCGACGATCCGGCGAAGCTGCCGGCGATCTACGCCGGCATGATCAACGCGGCGCTGTCGGAAATTCCGCCGGACATGACGATCACCATGCATTTGTGCCGCGGTAATTTCCGCTCGAGCTTCGTCGCCAGCGGCGGCTACGAGCCGGTTGCCGAGGTGCTGTTCAACGATATCAACGTGCACGGCTATTTCATGGAGTACGACAGCGACCGCGCCGGCGGCTTTGAGCCGCTGCGCTTCGTGCCGAAGGGCAAGTCCGTCGTGCTTGGTCTCGTCACCAGCAAGTCGGGAACGCTGGAAAGCCGCGACCAGATCAAGCGACGCATCGAGCAGGCGGCGAAATACGTGCCGCTCGATCAGCTTTGTCTGTCGCCGCAATGCGGCTTTGCCTCTACCGAGGAAGGCAACGTCCTTGGCGAGGATGAGGAATGGGCGAAGTTGCGCATGATCGTCGAGCTTGCTGAAGAGGTATGGGGACGATGAGTCAGCGAACAAAAGCGCCGTTTCGCGCCGACCATGTCGGCAGCCTGCTACGGCCGGCAGCCTTGAAGGCCGCGCGCGAACGCCGCGCCAGGGGCGAGATCACCGCCGCAGCGCTCACCGCGATCGAAGACCGCGAGATCGAAAGCATCATCAAAAAGCAGGAGGCGGTCGGCCTGCAATCCATCAGCGACGGCGAATTCCGCCGCTCATGGTGGCATCTCGACTTCCTTTGGGGCCTCGACGGCGTCGAGCGTCATGTGATGGATGCCGGCGTTGCTTTTGCCGCGGTGACGACCCGCAATGAAGGCGTTAAGGTCACCGGCAAGATCGGCTTCTCCGGCCACCCGATGCTGGAGCATTTCAAATTCCTGAAAGCGCATAGCAAGTGCACGCCGAAGATGACCATTCCGGCGCCCTCGGCGATCTACGGCCGCCCGGTGCCGACGCCGATCGACAAGAAGGTCTATCCGAAACTCGATCGGTTCTTCGACGATCTCGGCCAGGCTTACAAAAAGGCGGTGCGCGCATTCGCCGACGCCGGCTGCCGCTATCTGCAGCTCGACGAGGTTTTCATCGCCATGTTGTGCGATGAGGGGTACCGGGTGCGCATGAAAAGTCGTGGCGACGATCCGGACTATCTCGGCGAGCTTTACGGCGACCTCATCAACACGGCGATGTCGGATATTCCGGCCGACATGACAGTCACCATGCATCTGTGCCGCGGCAACTACAAATCGACGTTCATGGGTTCGGGCACCAGCAGTTACGACACCATGCAGGAGGTGCTGTTCGACCGGATCAAGGTGCACGGCTATTTCATGGAATACGACACGACCCGCGCCGGCGGCTTCGAACCGCTCAGGCGCTTGCCGAAGGGCCGCGTCGCCATTCTCGGCTTGGTGACGTCGAAGAGCGGCGCGCTCGAATCGCGGGATACGATCAAGCGCCGGATCGATGAAGCGGCGAGGTTCACCGACCTCGATCAGCTTTGCCTGTCGCCGCAATGCGGCTTCGCCTCGACCGAGGAAGGCAATATCCTCGCCGAAGACGAGCAGTGGGCGAAGCTGAAGATGATCGTCGAGGTCGCCGACGAGGTGTGGGGCAAGGGGGGATAGCCATGGCCGGGATTGTCGACGGCAAAGTCGCCATCGTTACCGGCGCCGGGCGCGGCATCGGCCGCGGCATTGCGCTCTTGATGGCGAAGGAGGGCGCCCGCGTCGTCGTCTGCGACATTGGCGTCAGCGTCGAAGGCGAAGGCGGTGACGCGACGCCGGCGCACGCCGTCGTCGATGAGATCAAAAAGTCCGGCGGGGAGGCGATCGCCTCGACGCTCTCGATCAGCGAGCCGGCCAACGGCGACAAGATCGTAAAGGCCGCGCTCGACGCCTTCGGCCGTGTCGATATTCTGGTCAACAACGCCGGCATCCTGCGCGACCACATTTTTTACCGCATGAGCTGGGCCGACTGGTCGGACGTCATCAACGTCCATCTGCACGGCAGCTTCATCATGAGCCGGGCCTGCGCGGCGCTGTTCCGCGAGCAGAATTCCGGCAGCTACGTGCACATGACCTCGACCTCCGGGCTGGTCGGCAATTTCGGCCAGGCCAATTACGCGGCCGCGAAGATGGGCATCGTCGGGCTCTCGCGCGGCATCGCGCTCGACATGGCGCGGTTCAACGTGCGCTCGAACTGCGTGTCGCCGTTCGCATGGACGCGCATGGTGCAGACGATTCCATCGGAATCTGCCGAGAAAAAAGCGCGTGTTGCCCGCGCCAGCCAAATGATCCCGGAAAAAGTCGCGCCGCTTGTCGTCTATCTCGCCTCCGACGAGGCGACTGGGATCAGTGGCCAAATTCTCTCCGCTCGCAATAACGAAATTTATCTGTTCAACGCGAACCGGCCGATCCGCACATTGCACCGCTCCGACGGCTGGACGCCGCAAAAGCTCGCCGAGCAGCTCAAGGGCGCTTTCGCCACGTCATTCACGCCGCTCGAGCGCTCGCAGGACGTGTTCGCGTGGGATCCGGTGTGACATGCCGATCGTCTACGACCAGCTGATGGCGATGCAAATCGCGCCGGCCGAGCAGTCTTACGAGCCCAAGGATTGCATGCTCTACGCGCTCGGCGTCGGGCTCGGCCACGATCCGCTCAACGAGGACGAACTGGCCTTCGTCTACGAAAAGAATCTCAATGTGCTGCCGACCATGGCGACCGTGCTCGGGCATACTGGCTCGCTGGCGCGTAACCCCGACGCGGGCATCAATTGGCTCATGGTGGTCAACGGCGAGCAGGGCTTCACCCTGCACCGTCCGCTCGCCACGCACGGCGTCCTGGTCGGACGGACGCGGATCGTCGAAGTGATCGACAAGGGCGCCGGCAAAGGCGCTCTCCTCCTCACCGAACGAAAAATTACCGACAAGGCGACCGGCGAATTGGTGGCAACCGTCACGCAGACGATTTTCTGCCGCGGCGATGGCGGCTTCGGCGGCCCGCCGGGCCAGACGCCGCCGCCGCATCCCATCCCCACGCGCGCGCCGGACGCGGTATGCGATTTCGGCACCCGGCCGGAGATGGCGCTGATCTACCGGCTGAGCGGTGACTATAATCCGCTGCACGCTGAGCCTGCTTTCGCCAAGGCCGCCGGCTACGACCGGCCGATCCTGCATGGCCTCGGCACCTTCGGCGTATCCGGCCACGCTTTGCTGAAAACCGTGTGCGGCTACGATCCGGCGCGGCTCGTTTCATTCGCCGGCCGCTTTTCCGCTCCGGTCACGCCCGGCGAAACGATCCGCACCGAGATGTGGCGTGACGGCCCGATTGTGAGTTTCCGTGCCCGCGTTCTCGAGCGCGACGTGATCGCGATCAATCACGGCCGCGCCGAGGTCAGGCCGTGACCGAAAGCGCGGACCTTGCGCCGATACGAGCATCGGTCCGCGCGCTGTGCGCTAATTTCCCCGGCGAATATTGGCGGCGGCTCGACCGCGAGCGCGCCTACCCGGAAGAATTCGTCGCGGCGCTGACTAAAGCCGGTTTCCTCGCCGCGCTGATCCCCGAGGAGTATGGCGGCAGCGGGCTCTCCATGCATGCCGCCGCCGCCATCATGGAAGAAATCCAGGCGGCGGGCTGCAACGGCGCCGCCTGCCATGCGCAGATGTACACCATGGGCACGCTGCTTCGTCATGGCAGTGCCGTGCAGAAGAAGCTTTATCTGCCGGTCATCGCGCGTGGCGAGTTGCGCCTGCAGGCGTTTGGCGTGACCGAACCGACCTCCGGCACCGATACGCTGAGCCTTCGCACCACGGCGGCGCGCGATGGCGATGGCTATGTCATCAACGGCCAGAAGATCTGGACATCGCGCGCCGAGCATTCCGATCTGATGTTGCTCCTGGCGCGCACCACGCCACGCGAGCAGGCGACAGCGCGCACCGCTGGGCTTTCGGTCTTTCTCGTCGACATGCGCGCGGTCAAGAGCAAGGAACTGACCGTCCGGCCGATCCGCACCATGATGAACCACGCCACCACCGAAGTCTTTTTCGAGAACATGCGCGTGCCAGCGGACGCTCTTGTCGGCACGGAAGGCGAAGGCTTTCGCTACATCCTGTCCGGCATGAACGCCGAGCGGATACTCATTGCCGCCGAATGTATCGGCGACGCCAAGTGGTTCATCGAAAAAGCCGCGGCATATGCGTGCGAGCGCGTGGTGTTCGGCCGGCCGATCGGACAGAACCAGGGCGTCCAATTCCCGATCGCGCGCGCGTATATCGGCATGCGCGCGGCCGAATTGATGGTGCGCGAGGCGGCGGCCCTGTACGAGGCCGATAAGGAATGCGGCGCCGAGGCGAATATGGCCAAGCAGCTCGCTGCCGAAGCCTCGTGGGCGGCGGCGGATATGTGCGTGCAGACCCACGGCGGGTTCGGCTTCGCCGAGGAATTCGACATCGAGCGCAAGTTCCGCGAGACGCGGCTTTACACCGTGGCGCCGATCTCCACCAATCTCGTTCTGTCCTACATCGCCGAGCACGTGCTCGGCTTGCCGCGGTCGTATTGAGAGCAGCATGAGCCTCCCGCTCTCCGGCCTGCTGGTCGTTTCGCTGGAACAGGCGGTCGCCGCGCCGATGTGCACATGCCGGCTGGCGGATGCGGGCGCGCGCGTGATCAAGATCGAGCGGCCGGAGGGCGATTTCGCCCGCCATTACGACGGGTTCGCGCACGGCGAGTGCAGCTACTTCGTCTGGCTCAACCGCGGCAAGGAATCGGTGGTGCTCGATCTCACCAAGACTGAGGACAAAACGCTGCTGGAAGCGATGCTCAAACGTGCCGACATTTTCGTACAGAACCTCAAGCCCGGCACCGCGGGAAAGCTCGGATTTGCCATCGCGCGACTCCACCGCGATTATCCGCGGCTCATTTGCTGCTCGATCTCCGGTTTCGGCGACAGCGGTCCGTTCGCCGCGCGCAAGGCCTACGACCTGCTCATTCAAGCGGAAGTCGGGCTTGCAGCGATCACCGGCACCACGGAGCCATCGCGCGTCGGCGTTTCGGTGGTCGACGTCGGCACCGGAATGAACGCCTACGAGGCCATTCTGGAAGCCCTGCTGGCCCGGCAGCGCACCGGCGAAGGCGCCGACCTGTCGGTGTCGATGTTCGATGCCATGGCCGACTGGATGGCGGTGCCGCTGATGCAGCAAGAAGCCGGCAAGCCGCCGCAGCGGGTCGGGCTTACGCATGCAGCCATCGCGCCGTATGGCGCGTTCCCGACCCGCGACGGAATCGACATTCTCATCGGCATTCAAAACGACCGCGAGTGGCGCGTGCTGGCGGAAAAGGTGCTTGGCGACGCCGTGCTCGCCGCCGATCCCGGCTTCGCCACCAACGTGGCGCGGGTCGCCCGCCGCGCCGAAACCGACGGCAAAGTCGCCGCGATAACGCGCACCCTTGACGCCGAACGGCTGACGCAAAAGCTCGCCGCCGCCGACATTGCCTTCGCGCGCGTCAACGATGTGGCGGGTCTGGCGCGGCATCCGCATTTGCGGCGCATCACCATAGGTACGCCAAGCGGCCCTATCTCTTATCCGGCGCCGGCCGAGCGATACGCTTCAACGTCACGACGCTATGGTCCGGTGCCAGCGCTCGGCGAACATACCGACAAAGCGCGTGCGGAGTTCATGGCGTCGCCGCTGGCCGCCGGTTAGTGAGGGAGAAACACGATGGACATCGGCTTCATCGGGCTCGGCAGTATGGGCTCGCACATGGCGCGCCGGCTGATCGAGGTCGGGCATCGCGTCATCGTTTACGACACGCGCCAGGAAGCGATCGGCAATCTGGCCGCGCTCGGCGCGATCGCCGCGCGTTCGCCGGCGGAAGTGGCCGATGCGGCGGAAACGGTGATGGCGAGTCTGCCAACGCCGGATATCGTGTTGAAGGTCGCAACCGGTCCTGACGGCGTGATCGAAGGCAAGCGGGTGCGCCGCTTTGTCGACATCTCGACGACCGGCGCGGTGATGGCGCAGCGCATCTTCAAGCTGCTGGCGGCGCGCGAGATCGTGCAGATCGACGCGCCGGTGAGCGGCGGCGTCAGCGGCGCCGAAAATGGCACGCTCGCCGTGATGGCGTCCGGCCCGCGCGCCGACATCGAGGCGATCGAGCCCGCACTCAAGGTGATCGGCAAGGTCTTTTTCATCAGCGAGCGGTCCGGCGCCGGACAGACCATGAAGCTCGTCAACAACGTCCTGTCGGCGACGGCGATGGCGGCGACCGCGGAAGCAATGGTGACCGGGATGAAGGCCGGCCTCGATCCGCAGCTGATGCTCGACGTGATCAACGCCGGCACCGGGCGCAATACCATGACCGAGGACAAAGTCGCCAAAGCGATCCTCCCCGGCACGTTCAATCTCGGTTTCACCGCCGGCCTGCTGCTGAAGGACGTCAATCTCTTTCTTGCCGAGCGCGAAGCGCTTGGAGTGCCGACCGAGGTGATCGCGACGGTGGCGAAAGCGCTGCAACTCACCTGCGATGAGGTCGGCCCCGATGCGGATGTAAGCGCGGTCATTCAGCCGATCGAGAACCGCGCCGGGATCAAAGTTCGCTCCCGCGGAATTAAATAAAACCATTATAAATCAAAGCATTATTATAACCGTACTTTGTGTGATGGCGGTCACTTCGCTGTCCGCCAGGGTCGTTAAGGTCGCGTCAACGAAATTGGCCTGGTTCGCCGCGCGGTGCCGCGCATCCCCCCGACCCCCCGCCGGCCGGCGGCGACAGCCAAGGGGTGAAATCTCGGTCCCCAACCACCCCAACGGCCCTTATCAGGGTCGACTGAACCCGCCCGGGCCTCGCGCCCGGGCGGGCTTTTATTGCAGCCAATTCTGCCGCATGTTTGATTGAATGCCGCCGAGCCGCGGGGCGAGGTCTCCATTGGCGAAAACTGGTCATCCGGGAACGAGCCTGCTGTCGGGGCTGCCCGGGCGTCTCGCAACGGACCTGTTTGCCGGCGCCAAGCCAGTCAAGCTTCGCGCCGACGAAGTGCTTTTCCTCGCCGGCGATCCAGGCGACGGCTGCTACAAGGTCGAGGAAGGTTTGCTCAAAGTGACGATGGTCTCGCGCTCCGGCAACGAGCGCATTCTCAATTTCTTCGGTCCCGGCGCGATTGTCGGCGAGTTAGCGGTGATCGATGGATTTCCGCGCTCGGCGTCAGTCGTGGCGGTGCGGGACGCGTCCTTGAGTTTTCTCAGCCGCGCGGCGTTCGATGCTTTCGCGCAAAAACACCCCGAGCTCTATAAATCGCTGATCGCACTCCTTGCCGCGCGGCTGCGCGAAACCGATACCGTGGTCGCGGCTGGGAGTTTTTTGCCGCTGAAAGGCCGCGTGGCGTCGACCTTGCTGGAGCTCGCCGACAATTTCGGCCAGGATGTCGGCTCCGGCCGTATCGTTATCCGGCAAAAAATCGGGCAGGCCGACATCGCGGCCATGGCCGGCATCGCACGCGAAAACGTCAGCCGCATCCTCAACGACTGGAAGCGGCGCAAGCTTGTGAGCCGATTGTCCGGTTACTATTGCCTTGAGAACAAGGCGCAACTGGAACATGAAGCCGAGCTGTGACGACATCCGTAACGTCCGCGCGCTCTGAGATGAAAACGCCCGCGCTTGCCGACTTCCGCCGCGTGGTCGTGAAGATCGGCTCCTCGCTGTTGGTCGATGCACAGGCCGGGCGGCTCAAGGAATCCTGGCTGGCGTCGCTTGCCGCCGATCTTGCCGAGCTTCATCGCGGCAAGCGCGATCTCCTCGTCGTTTCCTCGGGCGCCATCGCGCTTGGGCGCGCGGTGCTCAAGCTGCCGGCCGGTCCGCTCAAGCTCGAAGACAGCCAAGCCGCCGCCGCCGTCGGCCAGATCGCGCTGGCGCGGACCTGGACCGAGGCGCTGTCCAAGCATGGCATTATCGCCGGGCAGGTGCTGGTCACGCTCGGCGACACCGAAGAGCGGCGGCGCTACCTCAACGCGCGGTCCACCATAGACACGCTGCTGCAATGGCGTGCAATTCCGGTGATCAACGAAAACGATACGGTTGCGACTACCGAAATCCGCTACGGCGACAACGACCGGCTGGCGGCGCGCGTCGCCACCATGGTGAGCGCCGATCTTCTGATCCTGTTGTCGGACGTGGACGGACTCTATGACGCGCCGCCGGACACTAACGCCGCGGCGCGGCATATCCCGAACGTTTCCCGCATCACGCCCGAGATCGAGGCAATGGCCGGCGCCGCTCCTTCGGAGTTTTCGCGCGGCGGCATGCAGACCAAGATCGAAGCGGCGCGGATCGCCACCAGCGGCGGCACGCACATGATCATCGCTTCCGGCCGGCGCGATCATCCGCTGCGCGCCGTTGCCGAAGGCGCGCGCAGCACCTGGTTTCTGACCGCGGCAAATCCGGTGACGGCGCGGAAGAAATGGATCGCCGGTGCGCTCGAACCCAAGGGGACGCTCACCATCGATGCGGGCGCGGTGGCGGCGTTGCGCCGCGGCAAGAGCCTGTTGCCGGCCGGCGTGATCGGCGTTGACGGCGGATTCGCGCGCGGCGACGCCGTGATCATCCGCGGTCCGGAAGGCACCGAGATCGCGCGCGGGCTGTGCGCTTTCGACGCCGAGGACGCACAGAGAATCCGCGGCCGCACGTCGGCGGATATCGCCTCGCTCCTTGGCTTTTCCGGCCGCGCGGAAATGGTCCATCGCGACGATCTCGTCGTCCGGCCTGAATGAGCCTGACGCCGTTCCTTAAATGCAGGAGCCCCGGCCGCTTTCGCGACCGGGGCTCAACGCCGGGTGATTGAGGGTGAGGGGCTGGGGGCTTCGCCCGGCGCCACACGGTCAACGTCTGGACGGTCAGGCGGTTCCACGGCGCGCGGCGAATTTTTGGCCGCTGGGGGAACGGCCCCCGGCCGGAGGCTGCTTGGAACCCGCGGTGCGCCGGGACGGCGGCACCGCCCTGGGAACCGCCGGCAAGGAGACATCGGCCGGAACGTTGATGCGCCGCCCGCCTGGCAAAACGATATAACGCGCGATGACGCGCAAGGCGCCTTCATCGCCGCCATAGCCCTCAACGACGTATTTGGCGCCGACCGGAAAGCGATGCGGCAAGCGGCTTTGCGGACGACTTATTGGCAGACCCATGAAACTCTCCTCCGTGCAATCCGGGACGAAACGCCGCCGCCGTTTGCGAGGTTCCCCGGATTCGATGACCGTATCGCGAAGGGCTGTGGAGCAGTGTGGACAACGCGGCCGGGAAGCCGCCTCGCCGCAGCTATCCGAACATGGTAGGAACCGTTCGAACGCAAGACGGATCAAGGCCATGAACGCTCCCCTCAAAGCGATGGGGAACCCGGATAAGCTTGAAGCGACGATGCGCGACATCGGCCGCGCGGCGCGCAAGGCGGCGCGTGCGCTCGCGCTGGCGCCCGCCGCCCGCAAGAATGCCGCGCTTGCCGCCATGGCCAAAGCCGTCCGCCGATCGAAGGCGGCGATCCTTGCGGCCAACGCCGAGGACCTGGCCGAAGCCAAATCAGCCGGCGCGACACCCGCTTTTCTCGACCGGCTGATGCTGGACGAGCAACGGATCGAAGCCATGGCGGCCGGGCTCGACGCGGTCCGCAAACTCAAGGATCCGGTCGGCGCCGTCCTGGCCTCATGGCGGCGTCCGAACGGCATGCGCATCGAGCGCGTGCGGGAGCCGCTAGGCGTGATCGGGGTGATCTATGAGAGCCGCCCCAATGTTACCGTCGATGCCGGCGCGCTGTGCCTGAAAGCCGGCAATGCCGTCATCCTGCGCGGAGGCTCCGAAAGCTTCCGTTCGGCGCGGGCGATCCATGCGGCGCTGGCCGAGGGTCTGACTGCGGCCGGGTTGCCGGCAGCGGCGATCGCACTGGTGCCGACGCGAGAACGCGCCGCCGTGGGCATGATGCTCGCGGGCCTTGATGGCGCGATTGACGTGATCGTGCCGCGCGGCGGCAAGGATCTGGTCGGCCGGGTGCAGACGGAAGCGCGCGTGCCGGTATTCGCGCATCTCGAAGGGGTCTGTCACGTCTACGTCGATCGCGCCGCCAAGCTCGCGATGGCGAAGGCGATCGTGCTCAATGCCAAGATGCGCCGCACCGGCGTTTGCGGCGCGGCTGAAACATTGCTGGTTGACCGCGCGGCGGCGCCCAAATTGCTCAAGCCGCTTGTCGCCATGCTCATTGACGCGGGCTGCGAAATCCGCGGCGACGCGGCGGTGCAGGCGGCCGATCAGCGGGTGAAGCCGGCAAGCGAAGCCGACTGGAGCACCGAGTATCTAGACGCCATCATTGCCGCCGGCGTGGTCGACGGCGTCGAGGCGGCAATCGCCCACATCGAACGCTACGGCTCGCATCACACCGACGCAATCGTCACCGAGAATCGCGCTGTGGCGGAGAAATTCCTGCGCGAAGTCGATTCGGCGATCGTTTTGCATAATGCTTCGACGCAGTTTGCCGATGGCGGCGA
>Ga0181525_10002772_pt1 | contig 14126 bp, 13 predicted proteins | sample PEATcosm2014_Bin_48_FD_121100 | JGI IMG/M metagenome (GOLD analysis project Ga0181525, IMG submission 121100) | Peatland microbial communities from MTU Mesocosm Facility, Houghton, MI, USA - PEATcosm2014_Bin06_10_metaG | ecosystem: Environmental > Terrestrial > Soil > Wetlands > Peat | place...
GTTGATGATCGCTGAGAATATGATCGCTGAGAGTGCGGAGCGCGGACGCTACTTTTTTCCCGATGCGATTCGGCGGGGCTTCTGCCTCGCCGAGATTGCCCGGATGATCAGCTTGCGGCGCGCTTTATCCGGCATGGGTACCTTGGCACGGTGGAGGGCCACGTTGATCAGTGCGAGCACTTCAGGATCGTCGAGCAGCTTGGCATCGGGCTCGCCCGCGTGGTAGAGGCGGATGTTGCGCACAACGTTGCCGCGGCCTTGCAAACGCTTGGCAGGATCGGGCAGGCCTGCGCCTTGCAGAAAGCACAGCGTCACGCGGCCCGGAGGGAGCACGAGGGAGAAGATCGCCTCCGATGGCCGCTCTGACGGGCTGAAACCGATGACCAGCCAGTTGTAGTTGTCGTAGACCATCTCGACGGCGCCAGGGACGAGCTTGCGCATTTTCGCGAGAGCGCGGCGCGTGAAGGCTTCGACTTCGGGGTCGTATTTGGCCAGGAAGGAGTCGAGTTGGGCTTGGGCGTCGGCTCTCGAGGGAGTCAGCGGCTTCGGCGGCTTGCGGTCGGTCGATTTCCTCCCAGGCATAATCTGGCTCCTGCTGCCGGTCCCGGAGGGACCATCGATACTAGCCCGCCAGTTTACTGGCGGGATCACGCGAGTGCAAGTGCCGGAGGCACGGCTGAAGCTGCTGGGGCGCTCCAATCATTTCAGCCGTCCCTGACGGGACTTGTTCTCTTGGCCGCCTTTTACCCGGCGTTGAAACGCCGGGCTATCTTCAGGCGTCCCTTCCGGGACTCACGTACCCTCGCTTCGCTTGGGGACGGCCGAGGCGGCCGTCCCTACATGGACCATGCTGCGCCCCGAATCCCGCTCACTTCTTTGTCCCCTCTTTCGTCCATTGATCCACCCAATCGTTTACGGTTTTGTACCACAGCTGCGAATTCTGCGGTTTGAGCACCCAGTGGCCTTCGTCGGGGAAATAGAGCATCTTGGAGGGCATGCCTTCCATTTGCAGCGTGGTGAAGAGCTGCAGGCCTTCGCTTACGTCGAGGCGGTAGTCGCGCTGGCCATGAATGACGAGCGTGGGCGTCTTGAAATTCTTCGCGTACTGGTGCGGCGACCACTTTTCGTAGCTGGCGCGATTGTCGTAGGGAGTGCCTTTGAATTCCCAGTCGTTGAACCAGAGTTCTTCGGTGGTACCCCACGCGGATTCCGCGTTGAACATGCCGTCGTGCGACACGATGCACTTAAAGCGGTCGGTGTGGCCGAGCACCCAGTTGGCCATGAATCCGCCGTAGCTGGCGCCCAGCGCGCATTCCCGGGTCTTATCAATAAAAGCGTAATGCTCTTCCGCGTAGTCGAGGCCCTTCATCAGGTCTTCAAACGGAGCGCCGCCCCAGTCGCCGTTGATGGCGTCGATGAACTTCTGCCCATAGCCGGTTGAGCCGTGGAAGTTGATCATGATGACGACGTAGCCGCTGGGCGTCGCGGCAGTGGGCGCGGCGAAGAGTTCGGCGTTCCAGCGGTAGCTCCAGTCGTCTCCCCATGCGCCCTGCGGACCGCCGTGGATTAGGAACTTCACGGGATATTTCTTGTTGGGGTCAAAGTTCGGCGGCTTGACCAGGAAGCCCTCGACTTTGTCGTTGTGAGCACTCTTAAACCAGAAGGAGTCCAGCGATGACATTGCTATGTTCGAGAGGATGGCATCGTTAATGTGAGTCAGGGGTTCAGCAGGGCGAGCAAGCTGTTCAGTGATGCTTCTCTCGGAATCCGTTTTGTAGATCGCTGTCGGAAACGAGAGCGACATTCGCGTGAAGACAATGATTTTCCCGCCCGGGGTTAAGGCTAAGTCGTCGTTGTAACCATCCCGGACAACAATGTCGGCATTAAACCGGCTGGCCTCCTTAGGATCGCCGTCCACCGTGACTGTCTGATCAAACGGGCGATCAATCGCGAATGATTCAACCGGCGCCTCGTCTTGCCATTGGTGCGCGAAATAAATTCGTTTGGAATCCGGCGACCACAAGAACGTCCCGACCCACGAATCGAGTTTTTCCGTCAGGTTCTTCTTCTCACCGGTCTTGCGGTCGTACAGCATCAACCGGAAGCGGTCGCTCTCGTATCCCGGGCGCTGCTGGGCGCGGTAGGCGATGTAGCGGCCATCGGGCGAATAGAGCGGCGTCGAGTCGCTGGCGGGATTGTCGGCGGTGATGTTCTTAGTTTTGGCCAAAACCTGAGCGGGCGAGTCGCCCGCTCCCACACTGACGGGGACGATCCACAGATCGTTGTTGGTGGAAGCGGCTTCGTTCTTGTCGTGATTCGAGGTGTAGCAAACCTCATGCCCGTCGGGCGAGAAGGCGTAGTTGTCCTGTCCGCCGAGAGAGAACACGGGCGCGTCGTAGTCCCCGGGTGTGAGATCGCGAGGGCGCCTCACAATCAGCCTGGCTACTGCCGTTGGCTCAACGACGGGGGGCGCCTCAATCACAAAGATATGGCTGCGCTTCCCTTCCTTGTAGGCGTTCCAATGGCGATAAAGCAACTTTGTGAAAATCTGCGCTTTCACTTTGGATTTGTTCGCTTCATCCAATGTCTTCGCGTTGCAGGCCATTGGATCGTCTTGCGCGTCGCATTCGGGATAGACATCCGAAGTGAAAAGAATATTCTTTCCGTCGGGCGACCAGAGATCGCCGCTCGCCTCGGTCGCAATCGAAGTCAGCTTCCAAACGCGCGTCACCGTTCCTGCAGCATTGTCAAACTGTGCAATCCAAACCTGCGAGCCGCCATCTTTTGTTGAGATAAACGCGAAGCGCTTGCCATCCGGCGCCCAGCGCGGGCGATCGGCGTCCTGATCGGCAATTAGGATTCGCTCGGCCTGGGCGGACGAGGCGTCCGCCGCTCCACTAGTTAACGGCACGAACCAGATGTGCGGCGTCTTGGTATTGGCTTCGAGATTCACGTCGACCACGCTGAAGATCACCCACTTGCCGTCGGGCGAGACCTGCGGATCGCCGACGCGCTTGAGCTTCATCATGTCTTCGAAGGTGAAGGGGTGCTTGGCCTGAGTGAGGGCGGGCAATGTGAGACAGATAAGAGCAAGAGAGGCGAGAAAGAAATGGCGCATGAAAGGTGCTCCTTGGCAAACGAGAAAGTGTATCAGGCTTGCAGGGACCGGCGTCGAGAGCCTTGTATCAGGGCACGCCTTCAGGCATCCCACATCGCTCCAAGGATCGAACCGGCTTCAGCCGCTGCTTTGGAGTGGGCTTGAGCGAAACGCAGCGCCTGAAGGCGCGGTTGATCGGAGCGGGATCCTTCGGCACGCCTGAAGGCATGCCCTGATACGAACCCTACTGCCAGGGATTGACCAACCGCACCCCGCAGCCTTCAAAATCGGCGGCGTTGCGGGTGGCGAGAATGGCGCCGCGGGAGTGGGCGATGGCGGCGATTTGCGCGTCAAGGTCCGCGATGGGGCGGCCTTGCGCGCGACGCCTGACAGCGACCTCTGGGAAGGCGCGTGCGGCGTCTTCGTCGAAGGGCAGAATGCGCCCCGCGAGGACCTTGCCGAACATGCGTTCAGCGCCGGCGAGGAGGGCGGCGCGGCGCTTTCCCGGCGGCAAGAGTTCAATCCCGTACAAGATTTCCGCGACCGTCACAGTTGTGATGAACAGTGCGCCGGGTTGCTGCTGCGCCCACCAGTCCAGCACGGTTGCCGAGGGTGACGGGTGCATCGGTTCGGAAATGACGTTGGTGTCGAGAATGGTGATTCCGGAGATCACTCGAAACTGATCTCGCGGATTTTGCCGCGGCGGGAAGGAATCTTGAGTTCGACTCCGCCCAAGGGCGCAAAAATGCGGCGGATGGCTTCTCCGAGATTGACTGGCTCGGGATCGGGTTGGGCGAGACTGGTTTCGAGCAACTCGCGGGCCTCCTGTTCCATGGAGTGTCCGTTGCGCGCAGCGCGGATGCGGAGCTGGCGCTTGGTATTTTCCGGGAGCTTGCGGATGGTGATGCTAGCCATGCTGTCAATGATAGCATTGATGGCATTGATTGCAAATGTGCTTCGAGCGGCGAGCTTCGAGCTTAGGACTTTTGCGGAAATCCACTCCGCATTGAAACGCCGGGCTGTTTTCAGGCGTCCTCCGGACGCACTTGCGACGACGACGGCAACCCCTCTTCTGATATGGCATCCAACTATGTGGCAGAACTGCAGCGCCCTTACCCCGGCCTCACTGTGCGGAGAGGGGTCGGGGGAGGGTCGCCGCGGTTTGCCCTAAATTTTCTTGCGCGGACGGGGTTTATTCTGCCCGCTCGGCGCATGCTCTCACACTTTGTCCGTTAAAATAGAGCTATGAAACGGTGGTTGCGTAATACCTCGTCCTTTGCGGCTCTTGGCGTCTGTCTGATGGCCGCGTTGACCGTCTCGGCGCAGGAAGGTCCTCTCGATAACACTTCGCCCACAGGCGTTACGCCGGAGGAAATCATCACCCGCTTCGCCGCCAAGGAAAAATTGTTTAAGGAAGCGCGCGATCATTACACCTACCGGCAGGACATCAAAGTGCAGACGCGCGACGGCGAAACCGTGACCGGCGAGTATCACGAAGTCTTCGATGTACTCTACGATGACAAGGGCCACCGCATTGAAAACGTCGTATTTGCGCCGCAGTCCACGCTGGAGCAAGGCGGACTCGGGCTGGACGAAGGTGACGTCCAGGACTTCCGCAACCGCCTTCCCTTTGTGCTCACCACGGAAGAGGTCCCGGAATACAACATTCTCTACGTCGGCCAGCAGCAGGAAGACGCGCTGCACTGTTATGTGTTCGACATTGCGCCGAAGGCGATCGTGGGCAAAAAGCGCTACTTTCAGGGACGTATCTGGGTGGACGACCACGACTTTCAGATCGTGAAGACTTACGGCCAGGCGGTGCCGGAAACTCGCGATACGAAGAAAAAAGGCAAAGAAGAACATCTCTACCCGAAGTTCACCACCTGGCGCGAGCAAATCGACAATCAATATTGGTTTCCCACCTACACGCGCGCCGATGACACGCTGCACTTCAACCTGCAAGACATTCACATCCGCGAGATCGTGAAGTATGAGGATTACAAACGGTTCGGATCGAGCGTAAAGATTCTGTACGAGGGGAAAGAGATTCCGAAGGCGGATCAGAAAGATCAGAAGACGCCGCCGGATCCAAATCAGAAGCCGGATGCAGCGCCGGCACCGAATCCGCAGAAGTAAGGTTTCAAAGTTTCAAGGTTTCGAACCCGGCTGGCTCCGGCCCTTGCGCAAGGACTCGATCAAACGATCAGGAGACCTAGGATCTGGTAGGTATCCTGGTCCAAGGACTTGTAGCGATCCGGTTGGAGGTAATTCAGATCCAACGCAATCGCCAGTTGAGTTTCGAGTTCCAACAAAGAGCCGCGCGCTTGCCCGAGGAAGTGACAGAATTCGCCAGACGTCAACCTGCCTTGGCCCTCCGCGATGTTTGATGGCACTGAAACCGCTGCCCGTCTGATCTGAGAGGTTAGACCGTAGGTCTCAGGCTTCGGGAATTGCTCCGTGGCCCGGTAAATCTGAGCAGCCAGCGCCTTGGCCTTCTGCCATACGAGTAATTCGCGGTAGGAGCGCGCCACAGCTAAGTCTAGGTTTCAAGGTTCCAAAGTTTCAAGGTTTCAATGCAAAAAAGGGCTGCATTTTCCCGGTTTGAAACCTTGAAACTTCTGAAACCTTGAAACCTTAGTAGAACAGATACTTTCTCCACTTATCATCGGACCGGCCCATGAGGCGCATGATATGCCGGCTGGTGTGGAGATTGAAGGCGCGGGGTTCGCGCATCAGCTTCATGCCGGCTTCTAGGGGAAACTGGTTGCCTTTACGGCGATTGCAGGCGTGGCAGCAGGCGACAAGATTCTCCCAAGTGCTGGAACCGCCGCGGGAGCGCGGGATTACGTGGTCGAGAGTCAGCTCGCCGGAAGGCAGCACGGTGGCGCAATACTGGCAGGTGTTGCGGTCGCGCAGCAAGATATTCTTGCGCGACAGGGCGCGGCTCTGGTGGGGAATGCGGCGGTACTCGAGCAGCCGAATCACCGAGGGCACGCGCATGGCGATGCGCGCCGCGTGCAGGAAGTGTCCATTCTCTTCTTCGGTCATGGCCACGCCCTTGAGCACCAGCACGAGCGCGCGGCGCGCGGCGCAAACGTTGATGGGCTCGTAGGACGCATTCAGAACCAGCACGGGCGCATGGAGCGCATTGCCGTCGCTGTCGCGATGCATGGCCGCCGCCGCGAACAGGCCGGCGGCGTGAAAGCCCGGTGGTGAAAGCTCGTTCTGCATTCGTCCTGACATAATTTACATTCCTACTGCCTTGGCCATGGCAACGCGTTCCGCTTCGAGAACTTCGTCGCTTTGGCCATCGCTCGAGTCATCGCTCGCATGATCGAGAGCGTGTGGCCCAATATCAACATGCTGCGCTGAGATTTTCAACGTGCGAGCAACGGTCGCCACCCAAACCTTGGTTGCGCCGGCGCGGCGTAAGACCCGGGCGCACTCTGAAACCGTCGCTCCCGTGGTGAGAACATCATCGACCACCAGAACTTCGCGGCGTTTCACTAATTCAGGCTGAGCCACTCCGAATGCGCCCCGCAGGTTGGCGCGGCGCTGGTGGCTGGTCAGGCCGATTTGCGATGCGGTTTCGCGCTTGCGCTGGAGAACACCCGCGCATAAACGAAGCCGATCTCCCGGCTGTTTTATTTTGAGCGCGGCGCGCGCAATCAACTCTGCCTGGTTGAAGCCGCGTTGCCGAAGCCTGGTGCGATGCAGGGGCACGGGAACCACCGCGATGGCGTCCGCGGGAAGCTCAGGCTCGAGGGTCGCGATCGCCTCGGCCAACATGCGGCCAAGAACATTCGCGGCCGGGCGGACTCCGCCGAACTTTAGCAGATGAATCAGTTCGCGCAGGCCGCTTTCGTAGCTGCCATAAGCCGCGGCGCGCACGAAAGGCGGTTCGATGCGCCGGCACAGTCCGCACTTCGCCTCGCCTGGGTCGGCAAACGCGTAGGAGGAAAAGAGGCGCTCACCACAAACCGAACAGAGCCCGCCCGCGATGGGGCGCATGGCATTAAGGCATTCCAGGCAAACCGGAAGACGCGAGATCCTGACTAGAGGTTCGCCGCAAACCCGGCAATCGGAGGGAAACAAAACGGCGAAAAGACTTTCAGCAATCGGGCTGGAGTAAATCCGTTCAAACCAGCCTCGTTCATCCCAGCCTCGACCGATCCAGGCTGTGTCAACCCGGGAGCGATCCGTTTCGGAAGCAATAGAAGGGCTTGCCCCTGCGGCATTGGCCTGGCTAGCCCGAATTCTGTCCTCGCTACTGCTGAAGACGGCCTCCGTGTTGCCCGCAGAAGTCTAACTGGCGCGGGCCACTGTGCACTTGCCTGCTGCAATAGAGTATAACGGCGCACGGCTCCACTAGGCAACGTTACGATCGGGACGGGGCACCGGCGCAGCCACTTTTTTCACGACCGCTTCCGGCAGCCGATCTTTCACGGGCACGAACAGCAACCGATAATCGCGCCGGAAACATTCGGCGCAGCGCACCGGCTGCAGCAGAAAAATCGGCAGAAGATAGCGCTCGGAGAAAGTCCGGCGCCGCGAGCGGAAGCCAGTGTCGCCGCCGCAATCCTCGCAATGAAATTCAAAGTACCGTTGGAACCAAAGCTGGTCGGGGGAATTTTTTGCCACGTTACACCTCGGAATGAGACCCTTCGAAGGGGCGACAGACCAATTGCGATCATTCTACCCTGTCAGCCAATCACAAGCCAATCCACGAGCCGTGGCCGCGCAGAGGCGAGGTCGAGAAGCGCGCGGTAGTGGGGTCACACTAAAGCACCACTACCGAAGCGCGCTCCCCACTTGTAATCCAGCCCATCCGCGTGCTAACGTGCGCCGTTTAGTCTTTTGAACAAGTTACGGCACGAAATTGCTTTCATCTCACGGCTTGCGAGGATTCCACCTATGAGCAGTCCAGTCCCGGGATCAGGAACTGGTGTCAAGAAGCACGTCCCCTTCGTCCCCGAGCACATGGAGATGAAGGAATTCACGCTGCGCGCCGTGCTGCTCGGCCTTTTCATGACCATCGTGCTCGGCGCGGCGAATGCGTATCTGGGACTGCGCGCCGGCATCACGATCGCGGCCACGTATCCGGCCGCCGTGATTGCGATGGCGGCCATGCGGGCGTGGAAGGGATCGCTGCTCGAAGAGAACATCGCGCGAACTGCGGGATCGATCGGCGAGTCGGTGGCGGCGGGCGCCATTTTCACTATTCCCGCTTTCCTGATTGCGAAAGCGTGGCCTTCGTTCGAGCCTGGGGTCGCATACTGGAAATCAACGGCCCTGATTATGGTGGGCAGCATTTTGGGCGTGCTGTTCATTTCACTGGTACGGCGCGGCATGGTGGAAGATCCGGAACTACCCTTTCCTGAATCCCTGGCCGCATCGGAGATTCACAAGGCTGGACAACGCGGAGCCCAGGCCGCCAAGTATCTTTTCTGGAATATCGGCGTCGGCGGGTTGGTGTATCTACTGGGCCGCTTTGGGTTGTTTGCCGCAGACAAGGACTTTCACTTTGGGGTGGGGGCGCTGGGTCGCAGTCAGGTCCGGCTGGGAGGAGTCGGAACCACGAATATGCTCGCGACTGGCGGGGCCAGCATGGCCTCGGCGCCGAGTGTGAGCCCGGCCTACCTGGGCGTGGGATACATCATCGGCATTCGACTGGCCGCACTTCAATTTTCCGGAGGCGTTCTGGCATGGGGCCTAATGGTCCCCCTATTGATGTACTTTCTAGGCCCGCAACTCAAGCAATACATTCCCGCCGATACGCCGGACGACTGGGCAACAATGGCGATGGCGGTGTGGCGGTTTATTGTGCGGCCGATCGCCGTTGGCGGCATGTTGGTGGGGGCGGCTTACACGCTCTACAAAATGCGCGCCAGCCTTACCGCGGGATTGGGAAAGGCATTCTCCGACTTGGGCCAAACCGCCGAACAGCAGGCCAAGCTTTCGCGCACCGAACGCTACATGAGTTCGAAGATTGTGTTCGGATTGATCGCGGTTATGTTCGTACTGATGTGTTTTTTGTACATACACATTTCTGGACTGGTTTGGCCGGCGGTGCTGGCAGCGGTCGTGATGCTGGTGGTGGGATTTATTTTTGCGACGGTCTCGGGCAATCTGGTCGGATTTATCGGCTCTTCCAACAATCCGATTTCCGGGTTGACCCTCTCGACCCTGATCATTGCCGCGTTGCTGATGGTTGCCCTGGGGGTTCACGGAATAAAGGGCGTGGCCACCGTACTGGGAGTGGCCGCTGTAGTTTGCGTTTCAGCGGCAGTTGCGGGCGAACTTTTGCAGGATTTCAAGGTCGGCTACATTCTTGGCGGAACGCCCAGCAAAATCCAGAGCGCCGAATTGATTGCCGTAGTGGTGGCAAGTCTGGTCATGTATTGGCCGCTCTACCTGCTGCACACTGCATTCGGCTTCGGAAGCCGCGAGCTTTCGGCCCCACAAGCCGGGCTAATGGCCACGCTGGCAATCGGCATTGTAGGTGGCGACATGCCGTGGCCGCTTGTGGTGGTCGGAATCTGCTTCGGGATCGCACTGATTATGATGCAGGTGAAGAGTCCGATGCTGGTGGCCGTGGGGATGTACCTCCCGTTTGAGACCACGTTCGCGATTTTTCTCGGTGGAGTTTTCCGGGCGATAGGCGATTGGATTGCAAAACGTCGCGGACTGAACGCGGCGCAAACGGCCCGAGCAGAAAATGCCGGAGTTCTTACGGCCTCTGGCTTGATCGCCGGCGAAGCAATCTGCGGGCTGCTCTGGGCGGCGGTCATCGCCTTGTCTTTTTCCCAGCAACCCTGGTTGCACTTGGCCTCGGCGTGGGCCGCGAAAATCAAGACGGCACAGATCTTTGAACATCCCCTGTATCTGAGTGGAATTGCGGTGATGGCTCTGCTCGCGTGCCTGATGATTTTCCTGCCGTTATCCAGCGCCGGCGATCCGAACGAACCAGCGCCCCCGGTCGCGATGATGTAGCTTGTTGACTACGAGGACACGGCGTTGCGCGAAGAGGTCCGAAGCTCCTCCGTGCAACTTCGCCGCTTCGTGGTTTAGTGTTTCTATGTCAGTCTCCGAAAATGTTGCCGTTGTGCGCGACCGTATTGCCGCTGCGGCGCGGCGAGCGGGACGTCCGGCTGAAGCCATCGCGCTGATGGCGGTCAGCAAAACGCAGCCACCCCAGCGCATCCGCGAAGCGTACAACGCCGGCGTCAGGATATTCGGCGAAAACCGCGTGCAGGAATTTGCCGCGAAGGTCGACGCCCTGCGAGACCTGCACGACGCACAGTGGCACATGATCGGCCACTTGCAGACGAACAAAGCAGCGAGGACTGTGGAGTTGTTCCGTGCCGTGGATTCGGTCGATTCGCTGAAACTGGCGGAGAAACTGGATGCGGCAGCCCGCACGATCGCCAGAAAGCTGGACGTGCTGATCGAAATCAACGTTGGCGGTGAGGCTGCCAAGAGCGGCACTGCACCGGGTTCGCCCGCGCTCGAGGAATTGCTGACAGCAGCGCCTCGCCTTGAAGCATTGGTCTTCCTAGGACTGATGACCGTCCCTCCGTTCACAGATGATCCCGAAGGCGCACGGCCATACTTCCGCACGCTGCGTGAATTGCGCGATGCGATTGCGGCCCGCAAACTGCCAGGCATCTCGATGGACCACCTGTCCGTGGGCATGTCGAATGATTTCGACGTGGCAGTTGAAGAGGGGTCGACTTGCGTGCGCGTGGGTACGGCGATCTTCGGGGAAAGAGCCAAACGCTGACCTCTGAGAAAGAACTCGTGATCCCCATTCACCAGTCGAGCCGTGCCGTGACCTTCGCAGTCAAAGTTCATCCCCGTGCGAAGAAAAATGCCATCACCGGCGAACTCGGCGATGCGCTTAAACTCTCTCTCACCTCGCCGCCCGTGGAAGGCCGCGCCAACGAAGCCTGTATCGAATTCTTCGCAAAACTTTTGAAGGTGCCGCGATCTTCCGTTACCATTGCTTCCGGCCAGACCAGTCGCCAGAAAGTCATCCGCGTCTCGGGGCTCTCGGCCGACGAAGTACGCAGACGGATTGGAAAGTAGCGCCGTCCGCAGGGAGACACTCTTGAGTTTTTCCGAACGCTTGCAGGAAATCCGCACCGGGTTCGAGCGTCCCTTCTGGGTCGCCAACATCAGCGAGATTTTCGAGCGCCTTTCCTATTACGGCGCTTTCGCGTCCCTCGCCTTGTATTTGCAGGAGCGGCTGAATTTCTCCGCCGAGCAGACCGGAACCCTGACCGGCATTTTCGGCGGTATGGTATGGTTTCTCGCCATCTTCGGCGGGGCTGCCGCCGACCGCCTCGGCTTTCGCCGCGCTCTTTCGGTGGCATACCTCATTCTCGCCGCGGCGTATTTCCTGATCGGCTCCATCGGAGCATCCTGGCTGGCTCCCGTGCGCAACGCCGTGCCGCTCAGTTTGTTTGTCGGCTTCATCCTTATCCTTCCCTCGCTGGGCATCGCGCTGGTAAAGCCTTGCGTGGTCGGCACCACGGCCCGTGCTTCAAAGGAAAACGTTCGCTCCATCGGCTATTCGATTTACTACACGATGGTCAACATCGGCGGCGCTGCCGGGCCATTGTTCGCCTCCTGGGCTCATCGTCATCTCGGCGTTGAAAGTGTTTACCGGGTTTCCGCGCTCTTCGTCTTCGCCATGTTTTTTGTGGTCCTGATCTTCTTCCGCGAACCGCGCAAGCCCGGGGATGCGCCCCCACCTTCGATCTCGACCGTCGCGCGCAACTTTTGCGTAGTAGTGGGAAACTACCGGCTGGTTCTCCCCGTTCTGGCGGTCGCCCTCTTGCTTCGCATTGCTCTGTGGGTCTATCCGAGTATCGCTGTGCCCTGGTGGATCTGGGTTGGATTCCTCGCGCTGGTGCTCGCCGGCATCAGCCGCTTCATGTGGTTCCTCGCACTTTTCACGGGCTACTGGGTCGTCTTCTGGCAACAGTACATCAGCTTGCCCGGCTACATTCACGGCTACATCAACTCGCAATCCGACGTTGAGATTATTCTGGTTACGGACGGCCTGACCGTAATCTGTCTCACCCTTGCGGTAAATCTTCTGACTCGCAAGATTCCGGCGTTTCAAGCCGTGATCCTTGGCACGCTGATCACCTCTGTTTCCTGGTTGATCCTGGCCTTCCGGCCGACGATCTGGGGAGCGATCCTCTCGTTGTTTGTTCTAGCGTTGGGCGAAATCATCCAGCAGCCCCGCTACTACGAATACATCGCGCTGCTCGCCCCTCCGGGGCAGCAAGGCACTTATATGGGGTTCGCATTCTTGCCGATCGGGATCGGATCGCTGATTGGCGGATGGTTCGGCGGGACACTCATGCATCATTTCGGGGAAGTCACCCACCAACCGGCACGAATCTGGTGGTCTGTGACTGCCGTAGGCTTGGTTACGACGGTGCTGCTCTGGATATACGACAGATATTTCAGAGCGACAGCTCCGGCAAAATAGTGCAGGATGCCATGCCTAAACGTTCACGAGTTGAATCTCCAGCTACCGAGTCCGGTCGCACCCCCGCAGCAGTCGCTGCTCAGGTCCGCAAGGCGCTGAGAGGTGGCGGCTCCGCCGAGCATGCGGCAGGCGTGCAGTGGTTCTTCAAAGATAAAATCAAATCGCACGGCTGGTATACGGCGGACCTGCGCCGCGCTGCCCTCCGCTTTCGGCGGGAAGTAAAGAAAGAACGCGGCCTTGATTTTTTAGTCGAGGTTGCCGATCATCTTTTCTCTGGGCCCGTGCTGGAGGAAAAAGTTGCCGCTGTCTTCCTGCTGGAGAAACTCGACGCCGAGTTCGGCGATCGCGAGTTCACAATGTTCGAGTCCTGGCTCGACCGCATCAGCAGTTGGGCCGATCACGACGGACTGGTGCACTACCTGATCTCGCCGATGGTTGCAGCGAAACCAGCACGCACAAAGGCAGCGTTCAGGTGGGCGAAGTCGCCGAACCGCTGGCACCGGCGTGCGGCATGCGTGGCGCTGATTCGCGGGGCGCGCGCGAAGATGTTGTTTCCAGAGATCACGAAGCTCTCCGACTCCCTGCTCACGGACCAAGATGACATGGTCCAAAAAGGGTTGGGTTGGCTGCTCCGCGAAACTGCGAAGCACAATGCTGAGCGCGCCGTTCCGTATTTGATGAAGATCCGTGGGCACGCGCCGCGCCTGGTCTTGCGAACGGCTTGCGAGAAGTTGCCACTTGCGGCAAGGAAACGGATTCTGGCTACATAGAATAACCGCGACATCATCCGGCCTAGAAATAGCTGAGCCCGGCATCGCTGCGCCGCTGTTTCAAACCCGCAAACCAGCGGCAGAGCGGATAAAGAGCGAGCACAACGCAAACCCATATCAAGTAAACAATCGGCAGAGAGTATCCCCACCCGGGCGGGGCAGTAATCGGAAACTGACCGAGCCCCGGAGACTCGAACATCCAATGCACCTGCCCGTAGCGGACATAACACACTGCGACCGCAAGCAAGTGGATGAGAGGTATGTGCAACAAGTAATAAAACATGGGCACTTTTCCGATGGTGAGCGCGGGCCACAGCCAGCGCGGCGTTCCGGCGTCAACCGCCCATAAGAAAAGCAGCGCGGGGCCCAGCGTCATCAGCAGATAAAGCAGCGACGGCGGATACTTGTTTGTGTTGAGAAATGAAAGCACGGTGAAGGTGGGTGATCTCTGCGTGCTCCAGGGCACGGGATTCCCGTAGATGTTGATCGCCCGCAGAATGACGAAGGCCGCAGTGACACCTATGCCCAGCAGCAGCAGAAACGCCTTGCGGCGCGCCGAGGACCAGCGGTAAATCTGTCCCAGGCCATAACCTGCGGCCGTGACTCCGATCCAGGGAATTAGAGCATACGTCACAAACACGATGCGCCCCGGATGATTCACAATGAAATTCGGCGAGTGCAGGATCGACCAAACCGGGTTCGAGGAGTCGACCGAGTCGAAGAGATTGTGAGTTGCGATCATCACGACGCCGAA
>Ga0181525_10002773_pt1 | contig 14119 bp, 11 predicted proteins | sample PEATcosm2014_Bin_48_FD_121100 | JGI IMG/M metagenome (GOLD analysis project Ga0181525, IMG submission 121100) | Peatland microbial communities from MTU Mesocosm Facility, Houghton, MI, USA - PEATcosm2014_Bin06_10_metaG | ecosystem: Environmental > Terrestrial > Soil > Wetlands > Peat | place...
CAGCGTGCCGGTGACCTTGGCCTTCAGGTCCTTCTCCTTGCTGGTGGCTTTCAAGGCGGCCAAAGCCTTGGCGTTGCCGGCCTCGTCGAATTTCACGAACTTGCCATCGCCCAGCACCAGTCCATAGCCGCTCTTGGAGCAGCCGATAGCGCACTTGGTGGTGTGGCTCGCCAAATCCTGGTTCTTGCACATCACGTCTACCAGGGTGCCGTTCCAGGTTTCGGCGACCGCCAGGGAGGCGCACAGGGCTAACAATACAGACAGACGCTTCATGGAGCAGATTATACCGTAAGCCAGCCTCGCGCGCCGGTCACTCGCCGCGTGGCCGCGCCGCCGCCCCGCCCCGCCCAGCACCGCCAATTCGGTAACATCCTCCAGCCCCCTGGCGTCATCTAAGTAACCACCAGGCGCTTTCCCCTTTTTCCCTATGTGGATTGTCCGACTGGCGCTGCGGCGCCCCTATACCTTCGTCGTCATGGCGGTGCTCATCGCCATCCTCGGCGGGACCGCCATCGTCACCATGCCGGTCGATATCTTCCCTTACATCGATATCCCCGTGGTCAGCATCGTCTGGTCCTACCAGGGCCTGTCGCCCGAAGAGATGGAAAAGCGCATGGTCACCATCTTCGAGCGCTCCATGACCACCACGGTCAACGATATCGAGCACATCGAGTCGCAGTCCTATTCCGGCGTCTCCGTCATCCGCGTTTACTTCCAGCCCAACGTCAAAATCGACATGGCCCTGGCCCAGGTCACAGCGATTTCGCAAACGCTCCTGCGCATCTTTCCGCCGGGGACTTTCCCACCCAATATCCTTAAATACGACGCCTCCAGCGTGCCCATTCTGCAGTTGGGCCTGGAAAGCAAGACCCTCAGCGAACAGGATATTTTCGATCTCGGCCTGAATTTCATTCGCACCCAGTTGGCCACCGTGCAGGGCGCGGCGGTGCCGTTGCCATACGGCGGCAAGTTCCGCCAGATCATGGTGGATCTGATTCCGGACCAGCTATACGCCAAAGGCATCTCGGCCACCGATGTCTCGAACGCAGTCAGCGCGCAAAGCATCATCCTGCCGGCCGGCGACGCCAAGTTCGGCAAGATCGACTATCAGATCAAGGTCAATAGCAGCCCCACGACGCTTGCCGGATTGAACGACATGCCCATCCGGGTGGTCAACGGCGCTACGGTTTACATCAAGGATGTGGCCGAGGTCCGCGACGGCTACGCCGTCCAAACCAGCATCGTGCGCACCAACGGCACGCGCGGCACCCTGATGACGGTGCTGCGCAATGGCCGCGCTTCCACGCTCTCGATCGTGAACGCGGTGAAGGCCCGGCTGCCCAGGATTCTGGCCGGACTGCCTCCCGAGCTGCACGTCCGCCAACTGTTCGATCAGTCGCTGTTCGTGCGCGCGGCTATCAACGGCGTGGTGCGCGAAGCCGCCATCGCCGCCTTCCTCACCGCCATGATGATTCTGCTCTTCCTGGGAAGCTGGCGCAGCACCATCATCGTGTGCATTTCGATTCCGCTCTCCATTCTCACTTCGCTCGCCATTTTGAGCCTGCTCGGCGAAACCATCAACGTCATGACCCTCGGTGGCATGGCGCTGGCCGTCGGCATCCTGGTGGACGATGCCACCGTCGAGCTCGAGAATACCCACCGCAACATGGCCATGAAGAAGCCGCTGGTGCGCGCGGTGCTGGATGGCGCGCAGCAGATCGCCGCGCCGGCCTTCGTCTCCACTCTATCCATTTGCATCGTGTTCGTGCCCGTTTTGCTGCTGGTTGGCGCGGCCAAATTTCTCTTCACCCCGCTGGCCTTGGCGGTGGTCTTCGCCATGCTGGCTTCTTATCTGCTGTCCCGCACCCTGATCCCCAACATGGTGCACTTCATGCTGAAGCCCGAGGTGAAACTCTACGCCCTCGGCGCGCATGGCGAATCGGCCGGTGGCCAGGGCATCGTCTGGCGCCTTCACTATTCGTTCAACCGGCGATTTGAGAGGATGCGGTCGTCCTACGCCGGGCTGCTGCACTGGTCGCTCGACCACCGCGGGCCGGTGCTGGCGGGCTTCGGCATCTTCGTAGCCGCCTCTCTCCTGCTGGCGGTCTTCCCGGGGCGCGATTTTTTTCCAACGGTGGATTCCGGCCAGATGCGCTTGCATGCCATGGCCCCCACCGGCACCCGCATCGAAGAGACCGAAGTTTTCTTTGCCAAGGTCGACGACGAAATCCGGCACACCATTCCAGCGCACGAAATCGACACCATCATCGACAATATCGGCATCCCGTTCGGCGGTTTCAATCTGGCCTTCGGCGATATCAGCACGCTGGGCACCGGCGACGGCGACATCCTCATCTCCCTCAAGCCCGATGACCACGGCCCCACGGCGGATTACACTGTGAAACTGCGGAATCGTTTGCGCCAGAAATTTCCGGATGCCACCTTCTTCTTCGAGCCGGCCAACATCACCAACCAGATCCTGAACTTCGGCCTGCCCGCGCCCATCGACCTGCAGGTGGTGGGCCGCGACCCGCGGAATTACCAGATCGCCCAGACCCTGGCCGAGCGCATCTCGCACATTCCCGGCGCCGCCGACGTGCACGTGCACCAGGTGGTGGATTATCCGGAGCTCCGCATCAACGTGGACCGCAGCAAGGCCGGCCAACTGGGCCTGCAGCAGCGCGACGTGTCCAATAGCCTGCTCATCTCGCTCAGTTCCAGCGGTCAGGTGGCGCCCAACGAATGGCTGAACTGGTCCAACGGCGTGAGCTACGGGATGGCCGTCCAGACCCCGCAATACCGCATGGATTCGCTTGCCGCGTTGATGCGCACGCCCATCTCGGCGCCCATCTCAGGCGTCGTCAGCACCACGGCAACGTCGTCGGCGGGCACCGCCGGCATGTCCAATTCGGCGGTGGGGTTGAGCCCCAGCCAGAGTTCGCCGGCCTACGGCAATCCGGGCGCGGCGGCCGGCGGCCCGCAGCTTCTGTCGAACCTGGCCAGCGTCACGCGCGGTGTCTCGCCCGAGATCATCAACCATTACAATGTGCAGCCCGTATTCGATGTCTACGCCAATGTGGACCGGCGGGATCTCGGCAGCGTCGGCGCAGGCGTCGAAAAAATCATGCGGGAATACGAAGGCAAGCTCCCGCGCGGCACCACTTTCGACCTGCGCGGCCAGGTGCGCACCATGGAGACATCCTTCTACAGGCTCGGTATGGGCATGATCTTTGCCGTGGTCCTGGTCTACTTGCTGATGGCCGTCAATTTCCAATCGTGGCTGGACCCGTTCATCATCCTCATGGCGCTGCCCGGCGCGCTGGCCGGCATCGTCTGGATGCTGTTCATCACCCAGACCAGCTTCAGCGTGCCGTCCCTGATGGGAACCATCATGTGTATCGGGGTGGCCACAGCCAACAGCATCCTGATGGTGGTCTTCGCCAACGATGAGCGACTGGAAGGCCTGGATGCCCGCGCCGCCGCGCTCTCCGCCGGCCACACCCGCATGCGCCCTGTGCTGATGACCGCCCTGGCCATGATCATCGGCATGCTGCCCATGGCCCTGGGACTTGGCGAGGGCGGCGAACAGAATGCCCCGTTAGGTCGCGCCGTAATCGGCGGGCTGCTGCTCGCCACCGTGACCACCCTGTTCGTGGTTCCCATTGTTTATAGCTTGTTGAAGAAGAAACCGCCGGTTGATTTCGACAAGAGGATCGCGGAAGAAGAACAGGAGGGCGGGCTTTAGCCCGCGCGGGGCTTCAGCCCCGCCAGTGTTCGACGTTCTATTAAAATGGAATACAACGTGGCCGAGGATACCGAAGCGCGTTTACGCGCCGAAATCGAAGACTTGAAGCGCAAGCTCGCCGGGCAGCACGCCGCGCCCGGCCTAACAACTCTGCCCCCGCCCTCGCGCCGGTCGTTGTGGCTGCTGGCGCTGGTGCTGGTGGTCCTCGTCGTCGCCGGGTTTCTGAAAGGCTACATCCCCCATCGCCGCAACGAAGCGACGCTGGTGGCCGAAGCAGGCGCAGCATCCCAGGAACTGCCCACGGTTACCGTCGTCGGCGTAGAGCGGTCCGCTGCCACCGGCACGCTGGTGCTGCCCGGCAACATCGAAGCGGTCACCGAAGCGCCCGTCCTGGCCCGCGCCAGCGGATATATCCAGCGCCGCTACGCCGACATCGGCGACCGCGTGAAATCCGGTCAACTGCTGGCTGAAATCGAAGCGCCGGAACTGGATCAACAGGTCAATCAGGCGCACGCCGCTCTGGAGCAATCCCGCGCCGCGCTCGACCAGGCCACCGCCAACCTGCAGCAAGGTCAGGCGCAGGAACAACTCGCCAAAGTCACCGCGGACCGCTGGAAGAATCTGGTCGCGAAAGGCGTGGTCTCGCGCCAGGATAACGACACCTACCAGTCCCAGTGGGCCGCCGCGCAAGCCAACGTGCAGGCGCTGGATAAGGCGGTGGCCTCCGCGCGCAGCAATATCGCCGCGGCCCAGGCCAACCTCTCGCGTCTTACCGATCTGCAACAGTACAAGAGCGTGCGCGCGCCCTTCGCGGGCGTGATCACGGTGCGCAACGTGGATGTGGGCGCGCTGGTTTCCGAAGCCAGCACGCTGCTCTACCGCATCGCCCAAACGGACCGTTTGCGCACCTACGTGAACGTGCCTCAATCCGACGCCGATGCCGTGCGCGTCGGCCAGATCGCGCGCCTCTCTATCCTCGATCTGGCCGGCCACCAGTTCTCGGGTGCCGTTACGCGCACCGCCAACTCGCTCGACCCCGCCACCCGCACCCTGCTCACCGAAGTGCAGGTGACCAACTCGGGCGGCCTCCTGCTGCCCGGCATGTACGCGCAGGTCGACCTGACTACGCCACGCAAGAACCCGCCTCTGACCATACCGGGTGATACGCTGGTGGTGCGTAGCAGCGGGCCCCAGGTTGGCGTAGTCGGCGCCGACCATATCGTGCACTTCCAGCGTCTCCAATTGGGCCGGGACTACGGCGATAGAATCGAAGTTCTCTCCGGGCTCGAAGCCGGGCAACAGGTGGTCGTGAACCCTGGAGACACCGTTCAGGAGGGAGCCAAGGTGAATCCCGTGCCACTGCCGGCGAAAAAGCGTCCCGCCTAATCCAATGCAAAAATTCCGTCTTCTGACTCCTGTCTTCTGTCTCCTGACTCCTGTCCCCTGTCTTCTGTCTCAGTCCCCCGATTTCCAAAACTCCCAGCGGGTGCACGACCTGATCCGCGCGGGCAATCTCTACCTCTCGCAATCCGACGCCTTGGCCCTCGCCATCGAAAACAATCTGGACGTGGAGCTCGACCGCTTCAGCTTCCGCATCGCCGACGCCGACCTGCTGCGCGCCCAAGGCGGCGGACTCCTGCGCGGCCTCTCCTACCAGATTGCGGAAGCTCCTACGGGCGCGGGCGGACCGCTTAGCCCCGTGGTCACCAACCCGGCTTCCTCCACCAGCGTCGTCGCTACCGGCGCCACCGTTTCCACCAGCGCGCTGGAACTGGGCGCGCTCGGCGAGCAGCAAACCAATCTCTCCATCCAGGGCCCCATCCCGCAGTCCAACGGAACCCCGGTGCCCATCTTCGACCCGTCCGTAGTCGGGCAACTGAACTGGATGCACCAAACCACGCCCGAACTGGACCTCCTGTCTTACGGCGTGCCCTCTCTGGTCTCGAATGGTTTCAACGCCAACGCCGGCCTGGTGCAGTCGTTCTCCACCGGCGCGCAGGTTAACCTGGCCTTCGATAACACGCACCAATCCCTGAATGCCCTGACTACCAACTACAACCCTTACACCGGCTCCAGCCTGGGCCTGACGGTGACGCAGCCCCTGCTGCGCGGTTTCGGACCCGCGCTCAACCGCCGTTTCATCCGCATCGCGGGCAACGACCGCAAGATCGCTACGCTGCTCTTTCACCAGCAGCTGATCGCCACCGTGTATGGCGTGATCCGGCTCTACACCGATTTCGTGGCGCTCTATGAAGACGTAAAGGTGAAGCAGGAGACCGTCGCCGCGGCCGAAAAGCTCTACTCGGATACCAGGGCGCAGGTGGAAGAGGGCACTCTCGCGCCGGTAGAGATGACCCGCGCCAATGCCCAGGTCTTCGCCACCCGCCAGGACCTCATCAACGCGCGCGGCCTGCTCGAAGAACAGCAGGCCATTCTGAAAAACCAGCTCACCCGCACCGGCAATGCCGACCCGGAAGTGCAAGCTGCCACCATCATCCCCACCGATCCGCTCAGTATTCCCGAGAAAGAAGAGGTCCGGCCCATCCAGGATCTGTTCAGCGAAGCCATGGCCAATCGCCCCGATCTGGGCCAGGCCAGCCTGCAGATCGCGAACTCCCAAATCGGCCTGAAGGGCGCGCAAGACGCCACGCGGCCAGAGGTCGACCTGGTCGGTATCGTGCAGAATAACAGCCTGGCCGGCCCTCTGAACCCAACCGCGCCGGCGGCGAACACGCCCTTCGTGGGCGGCTATGGCACGGCGCTCGATCAGTTAGCTACCGCCAAGTACCCCACTTACGGAATCGGCGTGCAGGTGACCGTACCCATACACAACCGTATCGCCGAAGCCGACCTGGCGCGCGATGAATTGCAGCTCAAGCAATCCGAGGTGCGCCTGCGCCAGCTGCAGAACCAGGCGCGCCTGGAAGTCGAAGACGCCGTGATCGCCATGCGCCGCGCGCGCGCGTCCTATGATGCCGCCGTCCAGGCCCGGCGCTACCAGCAGGAGTCGCTGGACGCTGAGCAGATGAAGTACGAGGTGGGAGCATCCACCGCCTTCTTCGTGATCCAGTATGAAAGCCTGCTGGCCCAGGCCAAGTCCACCGAAGTGGCCGCCAAAAGCGCCTATGTGAAGGCCCGCGCCGCCCTCGAGCGCGCCACCGGCAACATCCTGGAGCGGCACCAGATATCGCTCGACGCCGGCATCAAGGGGCGGATGTAGCTTCGCACAGAAAGGCTACTTGCTGTTCGCCTGGGGTTCCTTCTCCGTCAGCTTGTCGAGCGCTGATTGCATCTGTTGCACCCAGCCGGCCGTTTCGGCTTCCAACGCCTTTTCCGTTTGATCCACAAGTAAATCGACATTATTGCGCCGGCCCTTCTCCCAGGGAGACAGCGCTTTCCACCACGCCTCGATGTTCTTGAGGCTGGCTCGCGCCTGATTGTACTGCACCAGTGACGCTTCCACCTGGTCACTTTGTAGCTTGGTAGCTAGCGCCGTGACCACGGCGGTCGCCAGCGCCACCCAGATGTCCAGATTGATCGCCGCAAGGAAAGTGCCGGCTCCGCCCGCAATGTAAGCCAATATCTCCAGGGTGATAAGCTGGGCAGCGAGCTTGCGGGTATTCTTCTCGAAGTATCGCGCCTGGTCCTGCAGCCGGTCCTGAAGATACTGTTCGGGCGTTAGGGCCTTGAGGCGGCTTTCATCACCCTCGGGCGCGGCCTCCAGATTTGTCTTGTTAACGTCACTCTGCTCCAAAGAAGATGTGATATCTTTGATCCTCGCGGCCAGCTTCAACTCCGCGGAGGTCTGAACGCACTGCTCGTCGCTGTATGCGCCCGCCTGCGCGCGATAGCGGAATATCTCGCGCTTCAAAGCCTCTGCCGCTCCACGCAGGAGAATCCACTTCATCCCTGGCCGGAAGTGACTGTTGTAGGCCGCCACAATCGAGAGAGTAATTGGCACTAGGATCACCAGGATATGCAACGTTCCGAACGGAACGTACCACTGGTGTACCGTGGCCTTGAAGGAGTCGGGAAATGGGTTGGCCTGCTTGAGTATGGCAAAGAACGCCGCCAGAACCGCGAGAGTGATGAGGGCGAGCTGCAGGCGCCGGAACCGTCTCTGCTTCGCTATCGCGGTTATGTCGATCTCATCGTAGCGTAGCCACGCCTCTTTGAGCGTGTCGGCGAGACTCTCCGGACGGGGCGCGATACGGCCGAGCAGAATTCGGTTCAGATCGTCCATTTGGGCGTCTACCGAAGTTGAATAGATCTCCGCCGTTTCAATTATCTCGCGCAATTCCGGATCGAGTGCCGGGGGCGCGCCGCCGGCGGTACCTGGACTTGTGGCGCCGATAATCTGATCGGCGAGTCCCCCTGTCTTCCCGATAACGACCACTGGCCAGCCGCGGCGCGCGCAACAGAGCAGAGCCTTCTTTTCAGCATCTGTTCCCCCGAAAAGCAATACCGCAATTCGATTCGATCTGGCTGCTTCCGGGACAAGCCCCGCGGCGACTTGATAGGTGTATTTCGCTTGCCCGGACCAGGCCGCCGGCAACCGCACGACGAGCTCATGGTTCGGGTCGATGTCGCCGGCTGTTCTGTCATTGGCGACAACGCCGATCACCGCCGGAGGCCGGTCCAGTTCCAGAGCCGCTACTACAATCAACGGGGCGCATCCGGCGTTCCTTGCATCGCCAATGATCAACGCACTAGACTGAGCCGCAACCGGAGCGACGACGCGGCTGAAGATAGAGCGAATTTGATCGTTCAAGGCCGGTACAAAGTCACCCAACAGAATGACAAGTGCCTGCGCTCCCGACGCGGGTTCGATTGGTTTTGATGGATCCAGCTCGACGATTTTCTGAGCCATCTTCCGTCCTTTCAACGGGCATTATAGTCCAGCTCCGCTCTCACGGCTGACGTTTTTCAGAAAATCCTCCAGCGTCCGCCCCGGGACTTCCTCGAATTTCTCATCCCCTATCCGTAAACTCCGAACCCGGTCCAGCCGGAACACCCGGAAGTCCGCACGAGACTCGCACCACGCCGCCACGGACCAAGTCGTCCCCCAGAAGTTCAGCGCCAACGGATTGATCGTCCGGTCCGAACCGCGGCCCTCCCCATCCACGTAATCGATATGCAGTTTGCGGCGCCCGGCAATCGCCTGCCGCACTGTTTCGAGACCGGCCGCCGCGCCTTTCGGCACCAGAAACTCAGGGGCGAACAGCCGGGTGCGCTCGATCTCTTCGCGCCGCGCCGCCGGCAGCGCCAGCGCGATCTTGGCGATCGCCGACCGCGCGTGATCCCCCAGCGCAGTCCCTCCCCACGCTTCGATCATGCGCGCGCCGGCCACCAGCGCTTCGACTTCATCCAGAGTGAACATAATGGGCGGAAGGTCGAAGCCGGGCTTCAGCCGGTATCCCACGCCGGCCTCCCCATCCACCGGGACGCCGGAGATGGACAGATCGCGGATGTCCCGGTACACCGTTCTTTCGGAGACCCGCAGCCAGCGGGCCAGTTGCGCGGCGGTGGTCAGGCGCCGCCCCCGCAAGTGTTGGACGATTTGGAACAGCCGATCGGCGCGCCGCATCTCAAACTATCCTGACACAACGCTGTCAGGAGGCCTGGGTCATACTCGGTTCATGGACACTCCATCGAACGAAGGCCGGATCGATTATATCGAGTTCCCGGCCACCGATATCGCCAAAACGAAAGCTTTTTATGCCGGCGTCTTCGGCTGGAAATTTACCGACTACGGCCCGGATTACACGAGTTTTGAAGACGGCCGGCTTGCCGGCGGGTTCTGGAAGAAGGACGCGCTTACAACCGGTGGGCCGCTGGTTGTCATGTATTCCGCCGATCTTGCCGGCACGCAAACGAAAGTGCAAACGGCGGGTGGCGCAATCGTCAAGGAGATTTTTTCGTTCCCTGGCGGCCGCCGTTTTCACTTCAGTGACCCCAGCGGAAACGAGTTGGCGGTATGGTCGGACAAGTAGCGCGGGCCGCCCAGCCTCTCCAGCGCATCCCCGGCGTGGGGCCGTCGATAGCCAGGGATCTCCACCGGTTGGGGATTCAAGAAGTGGCTGAACTCCGCGGCCGCAACCCCGAGGTTCTTTACGCCGACCTCTGCCGCGAAGTGGGCCGTCACGTGGACCGTTGCGTTCTGTACGTGTTCCGCTGCGCCGTGTACTTCGCTTCGGAATCGGACCACGATCCCGAGTTGCTGAAGTGGTGGAACTGGAAGGACCCTACCGCCGGCGAGAGGTCTAAGATCCAGGGGATATCGGTCTCGCCGGCCGCAGCCGATCCAGTTCGTCCACGATTCTCTGGCGAACCGCGTCGCGCAGGGCGGACACCTGCGTGATGTTCCAGCCGTCCACGGAAACCGCTTCCAGGACCTGGAGGTAGATATCCTGGGTTTTTCCGAAGAGCCACTGATTGCGCGGCAGAGCCGCTCCGGAACCATCCACCACCAGCGGCAGGATCGGGATTTGTTCGCGGATCGCCAACTGGAATGGACCTTCGTTGAAGGGCAGGACGCGCCTGTCCGGCGAGCGGGTCCCCTCCGGGAAAAATACAACCGAACAGCGCTGGCGAAGGTATCTCGCACACTGCAACAAGGCCCTGGCGCTCTGGCGCCGGTCGGATCTTTCGACTGGCACGTCCCCAGCCATGCGGAGCATCCAGCCCAACAGCGGTAACCGGAACAATTCCGCCTTGGCGAGCCATTTCGTATCGAGCTTAAGGTGTGCAATCAGCGGGATATCAGCCAGCGACTGATGGTTGCTGACGATGACGTACACCTGATTTGCGTTGAAGTTCTCGCCGCCGGAAATGTGAATTCTCCAGGGGTTCAGGCCGGCCAGAACGCGCCCGAGCCGGCGGAACCAGCGTCCGGTGCGCAGCCGGCGCGGCTCGCGGTCAAACAGCCTTACGATGCCAAGTAGCGGAGTCCAAAGCAGAATGAGAATCGCGCTGGCGGTCCAGATCCAAATGGTTCGCAGCAGGGCGAGCATCTGATTGCTAATTTGCGTGGGTGATCCTTTAGACCGGGTACACTCAGGATAACACCGGTGAGCGCGCAGCTATGGCGCGATTCGGCAGCCTCACGCCGCCGGCCGTGGCTGGTAGGGCTTTACCTTGATTGCGTTCTCATGCCGGCGAGCCTGAGCCAGATCGTAGGCCGCCTGCATGCGTATCCAAATGTCGGGTGTGGCTCCGAAGGCCTTGGCAAGCCGGATGGCCATGGCGGGGGACACGCCCGATTGGCCGTTAATGAGACGGGAAAGAGTGGTTCGGCTGACGCCCAACGCTTTTGCCCCTTCCGTAACTGACAGTGAAATGGTTCAAGGCAATTGAGCCGGACGGACAGGCCGGGGTGCGGCGGATTCTTCATGGGCATTGACGTTTCCCCTCTCAAGTTTAGTGTTAGTCGAGCAGATCGACAGCCCTGGCTTCGCCGTCCGCAAAGCGGAAAACAACTCGCCAATTGGCTCGCACCGTCACCGACCAGAGGCCCCGCATATCGCCCTTGAGAGGATGCAGGTGAAACTGGTCATGCGCATTTCCTCTATGGCCTCTGCTTGGTTGATCTGGGCCAGGATGGTCCGTACCTTGTCGCGCAAATCGGGTCGAATTTCGCTCCCGTCATCCTCCTCGAAGAGCCGTTTCAGGCCCTCATTCCGAAAGCCGACTATCGAATTGCACTGTAGCGCGCATCGCTACACGCTTCAAGGGCGGCGTTAATGTCGGATGGCAAACGCGGCCGGGCGCTTCTTGAGGATAATGGAAGCATGTCCGTGAGCAGGACCATATCGCTTCCCGATGAAATCCTCGATAAAGCGGAGGAGTTCGCAGCGCGCGAGCACATATCCCTTGAGGAGTTGGTTTCGGCTGCTCTGTCGGAGAAGTTCGCGGGCGCTGAGTACTTGCGCCGGCGGGGCGAGCGGGCTAGCGCCGAAGGGTTCAGGGCTGCACTGGATCGGATTCCCGATAATGAACCCGAGCCCTTGGATCACCTCAGGTGACATTGCTCGCGGCCCCCATGGCCCAATAACCACACCGTGGGCGTGAACTTCGTGGGATCGCCAGCGCTGCCAACGAGACACTGGAGGTGATGCGTTCCGAAGTCCGTGACGCCAAGGGAATTTGATTTAGGAATCGCGGAACAGCGCGCGAAAACCTTCCTGCTCGAAGTGCCGGTCATTGGTGAGCGCCTCGGTCAGCCCTTCCTTGCGCATCGTCTGCATCGAAATGCAGTCGACCAAGCTGTAACCCTTGTCGGGCCGCTGGCTGTAAAGATCGAGGCCAGCCAGAAAAGAAGAGCGGCTTTGCGGGATCATCCGAATAATGGGCTTGGCGAGAATGCGCTGCACGCTGGTGGCGGCCCGACAGCGTAGCGTCTCGGACGCGGAAGCGAAAAACGTGAGGTATTCGCCCAGTACTTCATCGGTGGTGACGATCGCCGAGGCAGTTCGCTCGGCTGTGATAGTCAAAGCAAGCTGATGCGCGCTGTCGGAAGCATCTGCCAGGGCAACCCAATAGAAGGTATCGGCAAAAACAGCGGTCATACCTCTCGCTTGGGCCAGCCGTAAATGTAGTGGTCGTGCTGGCTGGCGCCGTCTTTGGGCTGGGCGGCCATGACCTCGGCCGGAATATCGCGCATGCAGTCGAGAACGATATCCGCAGCCGTCAGCAGGGGATGCTCGGCGGGCGGCGGTTCGCGTTCAGCGTCGGCCAATTCCTTGAGCCATGCCTCCAGGGTGAGGCCGGCCGCCTGCGCTTTTGCTTTCAGCGCCGCCGCCTGCTCGTCGGGAAGCTCGATTACCGTCATAAGAAAATTTCCGGTGCCTTATCGTATCAAGGCCGAGCTTACGCCGGTGGAGGGGTTTTGTGACGAGGCCAAGGCGGCACGCCCCGAGCCTGAACGAATGTGGTGGAGGCGGCGGGAGTTGAACCCGCGTCCGAGAAAGCCCGCAATGAAGAGAACTACGTGCGTAGCGCGATTCGGCAACTTCAGCTTCCGCCTCAGAATCGGCAAGAGTGGCGGCTGCCTAGCCCGATTGATCTCGGCCTATGGCTCCGGACCGAAGCTTTCAGCCTATCCCGCAAAATGACGCTCACTCACCGTCGCGCGGGCTCAGCGGCTGGAGCGGCTACTTAATTAATTAAGCAGCGTATGCGAACTGTGTGTTGGCAGTTCTGTTTTTCCGATCGTTTTACGGGAGCTCGGAACCCGGCACGCCTCCCCATCACGATTCAATCCCGTCGAATCCGTTGCGCCCCCATTGTTTGGAAAGCCTAGCGGTCAATCGGTTGAACCCGCGATTGAGATACAACTCGATTTTAACATATCCGGGCGTTATGTTTGGCCTGTTTTTTCGTCAGGAACAATGAGGCCGTCTCCACCGTCTGTCTAGTGAGCCCCCGTGAGCCATAGCCGCAAATTTCGCCCCAGCGCCTCCTTTTGGGAAGCCACCCGCATCGCCTTCAATTCATTGCATAAGAACAAACTGCGCAGCTTCCTCACGCTGCTCGGCATCATCCTGGCCACCACCACGCTGATCGCCGTCACCGCGCTGATCCATGGCATGAACCTGTACATTTCCGACAAGGTGTCGAACATGGGCGCTGACGGCTTCCGCATCGTGCGCATGGCCTGGTTCGGCCCTTGGGACCCCAAGAAATTCTACGAGATGATGAAGCGGAACCCGGAGATCAAGCGCGACGAGTACGAGTTCGTGGAGAGCCACGCGACGCTGCTGAAGGGGGTCGGCATGATGGTTTCGAAGCGCACCCGCGTGACCTACAAGGGCGATTCCATGGAAGATGTGGACGTGGAGGGGGTGACCGATAATATCCCGGCAATCAACAATGTGCAGGTTGGGCTGGGGCGCGGGATCACGCCGGAGGAGGCCCGCCGCCACGCGCCTGTGATCTTCATCGGCAACGACGTCCGGAAGCGCTTCTTCGAGAGCGCCGACCCGATCGATAAGACGATCCAGGTGGAAGGCACTCCGTACCAGGTGGTGGGGGTGGCCAAGGAATTGGGTAGCGTGTTCGGCAACTCGCAGGACAACTTCGTGATGATCCCGGTGGAGAGCTACTTCAAGACCTACGGCGCGCACACCGGCATCCGGCTGGTGGCCAAGGCGATCGACCAGGAGCACCTGTCCGAGGCGCAGGACGAAACGCGCACGCTGTTGCGCGCATACCGGCACCTGGGCCCGGGGCAGGACGACAACTTTTCGATCTTCGCCTCCGAGGCGTTCGTCTCGCTTTGGGAGCGGCTCACTTCGGCGATCGCCGCCATGGCGGTGGGCATTGTTTCGGTGTTCATGCTGGTGGGCGGCATCGTGATCATGAACATCATGTTGG
>Ga0181525_10002774_pt1 | contig 14118 bp, 10 predicted proteins | sample PEATcosm2014_Bin_48_FD_121100 | JGI IMG/M metagenome (GOLD analysis project Ga0181525, IMG submission 121100) | Peatland microbial communities from MTU Mesocosm Facility, Houghton, MI, USA - PEATcosm2014_Bin06_10_metaG | ecosystem: Environmental > Terrestrial > Soil > Wetlands > Peat | place...
CTTCAGGTTTCACCTCTTGGTCCCCGTTTCTTGAGCGCTGGATGTGGCGCACGTTCCTAAACCTGCTGTGTTCGCACTGGTGCGAGCAATGTTCGCGGACCCTAAAGCGTTCACACGATTGTGAACGCGGCTCGCATAACTGCGTGCGCCACGCCTTTCATCACCCTGCTAATGGCTCAAGGCGGTTCCGCCTTGCCGGCGTCGCGAGTCAGCCGGGGCGAGGACTTCTTCGATCGGACGTCCCGGAAGCTTGGCAGCCTCGGACTGCATCCCCATCAAATCGAGAATAGTGGGAACAAAACTCAGGCTGTCGTAGGGCTCCTGCACTTTCCTATGGCGGGGAATGCCGGTATCGGCGCCGCCCGCGAGTAAAAGGACGGCGTGCGTGGACGCGCGCAGGAACGATCCGTGATTGCCGCCGGGATTGAAGTTGCGGACGTTAAAGTTCCAATGGTTATTGGCGAAGATCAGGAAATCAGGCTGGGCTAATCGCCGGCGGCGCTGGTTGAAACGCGCGATGAGCGTGGCATCCAAATCTTCGGAGTGCGGGGGAAGGAGCGGATCCAAAAATTGCTCCCGCAGACCGATAATCCCGTTTGAATAAGCGGTTTTCTCCGTGGCGTGAAACCAGTCCAGCTCGGAATGCCAGGAGTTGAGCCAGGCTTCGCGAGCGGCTTCTGAGCCATCTCCTAGCGTGACCTGCAGATTTTCGTCTTCGAACAGGCGCAAGGGAAGTCCGGGAGTAAACGCTGCCGGCTCAAAATGAACAAGGCCGCTCGAATCCTGATGCAAGGCGCGTACGGGCAGATAACGCAACTCGGTTCCGCGCGAAAAGATCAGCGCCTGCTTGCCCTCGCTCGCGTACAGCCAGATTGGATCCGCGATGGGCGCGTCACTGATGGACGTGAACGCGGCGGAAGGGAACGCCGAAGGAAAGCTGAACGCCGTCTTGGGAATGGTCATCGCCAGGAAATCGATGGGGTGCGGTCCAACGGCGCCTTGCACATTATTTCTTACCGACAGGCTGGCAAGGACCGGCGGGTAGTTGACGCGTTCGAAGCTGCGCGCGAAATCGAGCGAACCGTCGGACGCTAACACCAGCCCCCCTTGCGCAGGACCGGCGACGTAATTCTCCAAATCGTGGACCGAGTTCGAGTCGCCCAAGGCGTGTTTGGGGATCAGCTCTTCGGCCGTGAGCTTGCGGCGGTCGAAATCGTTGGGCTCCAGCGTCAGCAACTTCGATAGAGCTCGGGCATAGATCGAATAGGTCCGCTCCTGTTCGCGCCAGGAATCCAGTTGCACGGCCAGCCGTCGCGCCACTTTGTCGAGCCCGGCCTGGTGTTGCTCGGGTGTCCATTTCTTCGGCGCCAGCTCCACCTGGGCGCGCTGCCGTTCTATAGCGCGGCGAAGTGCGCCCAGCTCTGCGGAAAGTTCCTGGAGAGTTTTCTGCCATTGGGTTCGATGCGCGTCCACTAGGTGGAGGAACGCGGCAACAGCCGCGCGGCGGACGGAAGGGTCCGTTCCCGGCCGGTAGATCTCCAGCAGTAGAATCTGCAGCGTGTTGAGCGCCGAGTTCCGCAGGTAGATCGACGCGCGCTCGTTGCCATCCAGGTCGAGCAGCGCCGTTGGATAATCGCCGGCCTGGCCTTTCAGGTACAGCGATTCTTCGCTGGGCGTCACCACTTTGCTGACGAACGGATCCAGCCCGCTCAGCTTGAATTCGTCCAGCGGATGACGGTCCGTAACGGCGTGATGCGCGCCACCCGCACGGCTATTGAAGAACTGCAGCAGATTGTAGCCCTGGCTGTAAACGCCGGCTTGGGTATTCATGCCATGATCGGAAACTGCTACCAGGACGGTCTGGGATGCCAGCGCGCTGGCCTGAATCGCAGTCCAAATGCGCCCGATCAGCGCGTCGATGCGCTCGAGCGCCAGGCGTTGCGAGAGGACGTCGGAGGCGGCATGGGCCACGTGATCGAAGTCGCCGGTGAAGTAGTCCAGGTATTGCACGGAAGGATCGGATAATTTTTCGATGAGTTCGCGTTCGGTCTGCTCCTCTACGCTGCTGCCCAGTTCAAAGCCGATGGTCCACTCGTCGAAGAGCTCGCGAAAACCGCGCGACAGGCGGTGGGGCAGCGCTTCTTTCAGCGTTTCCCAGCGGACGCCGCGCTGGTAAAGTTGAAAACTTTGGTAGACGGCGGGGTACGGAAAATAATCGATCAGCAGCGGGATTTTCTGATCGTCCAAAATTTCGACGCCCGGCATGTCCACCTGTCGCGACCGCGCGTAGCCGACGTAAAAAGGAAAGAAGTTCATGTAATCGTAAACATGGCCGGTGTAGCGGTCGAATTCCGCGTTGCCGTGGATTTCGAGATGCTGCCCCGTGTCGAGGAGGGACCAGGAGGGGGTGGACAAGCTGATGGCGCGGACATAGAAGTTATCTATGCGGGCGCCGCTCTGTGCGAATACCCGATCGATCCACGGCAGCGTGCTCTTGTGCGTGATGGGATCGACGCTGGCCAGCTCCCGTTCGAGAACGTCGTCGGGAACGCCGTCCAATTTGATAATCACGACACGTTTGACTGCCGCGCTGAGTGGGGCGCTGAGGGGCGCTCCCAGAGCAACGGCGGACAGGAACAGAAGGACCCAGCCTCGAGACGCGAGCCGCGTCATTGGCCGGCGGCGATAGAAGCGGTTGCGGCGACGGGCTGTGTGGCCTGGCTACCTAAGGCCAACGCCGAGGCTGATGCACTCTGACTTGGCATGGCGCGCAGGCAGGTGAGCCGGAGATCGCCATCCGTCGAGCGCGCGCAAACCTGCGAAACGATGCGCTGGACTTGGGGAGTGGCGGCCGTATCGGAAGAAAGAGCCGCTACCGAACGGGCGATGGTGTCCGGATCCCACACCACATCTGGGGTCGGGCTGGAGGCCAGGATCTGATCGAGAAAACGCACATGGTACGCCGTACGGCGATGGGCATCGAGCTGGGCGCGGAGAGCTGGGTCCGGCTTCTCGGGATCGAGATGCGGACCGCGCGTAAAGATACGGCCGAAGCCTTCCAGAAAACGTTCGCCGGTGGATTGCGTGTAGGCTTCCAGCTCCTTGCGCCGGTCGCGTTCCAGCTTGGCGGCGCCGCGCACGGACTCGGCGTACTGGAGCAGCGCGGCATACTGTTCGCGAGCCACGGTGGCTTCATGCGAGACTTCGTTCTCCCGCGGGTTCAAAGCCAGGTGATCCAACTGGCGTTGCAAGGCCAGCTTGAGCGCGGGATCGAGGCTGGGATCCATCGCCAGGAACTCGCGGGCTTCCGAATAAGCTTCCAGACGCGCGCTGCGGTTGACCGCGGAGCCATGGCGGCCGCGCACGAAGGTCCACAGCGCGTCCGCAACGAAGAATTCCGGATTGCCGAAGCGCGTAATACCAAACACGCCTGTCACCATATCGCTGGCGCCCTGGCTGAGCATCTCGCGGCGTTTGGGCTTCATGCTATCGCGAAAATCGGCCAGCAGAAGCGGCACACGCGGATGGTCCAGGTTGAAAAGCGCCAAGGGAATCAGTTCTTCGGCGTGGGCGCCGCGCGTCCCGCCAGGCACAGGCTGGTGATCGGAATCGAAATAACGCGTTTGCGTGTAGCCGTGCCAGTGCAGCAGGCGCTCGTCAGTCCACGGATCGGCGATGCCGAGAAACTGACTGTTAAAATGGCGGCCGGGGTTGCCGGCCAGGTCCGAGCGCGCCACCCACAGCAAGGCTTCACTTGGTGTGCTGGAGCCGGGCGTGGTTTGGGACGGGAGCGCCAAAGGCTCGAAAATTAAGCCATTCATTTCGGCGCGCTGCCGAAGCAGTTCCCAGTTATGGCCGCGTGTTTGCTGTATTTCACTGGTACGTTTATCGTAGTACTTCGACAATTGTTGTTCACGCACCAAGCCCCCGAAGGTATGCGTAGACAGGCTGAGGCGGGAGTAAATCTCGCGGAACTCCGCTTCCGGTAGCACTGACAAGCTGTCCGGGTCACGCTCAAGATTACTTAAGGTGGCGAGAGCCTGGAAGACTTGCAGCTTGCCGTAGTCGCTCGAATTACCGCGATAAGTTCGCGTGGTGGACCGGATGGCCATGCCCAGCGGATCAAGTTCCAGTGCTTGCAGGCCATCGCCGAACAGATTGCCGTAAACGCTTTTGTAGGGAGCGGCAAGATCCAAAGCGGGGGAGGGTACACGATTGGCGTGCTGTTTGCTTCCAGCGCGGAAAAATCCGAAGGAAAGCGCGGACGCGGCGCGCTGCCAGGGCGTGGGCCTGGTGCTGGTTAAGATCCAGACGTAACGCAGACGGTCTTTGGCCGGATCGTTTTCGCCCAGAGAGTCGCGCAATACCGCCAGCAACGGGACATCTTCATCCTGAGAAAAGTCCTGCGCTCCGGGATCCTGAGGGCCGAACGCCGTGTGCGGCAGGCGTCCGAAAACCGTAATCAGCTCGGCGCCATCCGCCACCGGCTGGCGTTCCAACCGATAGGATGGGAGCCGTTGACTCAGGAACCCGGCCCCGATCAATATAGTCACCAAGGCCGACTGAAGCAAACCAACAACCTCTTTTCCCAAGGTAATCGAAGCGCTAGTACGGAGCAAGTGTGGCGCTTCCGGTGCGCCTGGCAAACCGGGCCCGACACTCTAGTTCGACGCAATCAGATGAGCGGCGTTGCATATTTTGACGATTTTTCCCGCCAGGCTATCGCCGGCGTGCTGAAAATTCCCATCTGTATTTCGGGTCCAGTTCAGGCCCGTGACTTCGCGTCGAAGTAGTATCTGTCCTGTAGCCGCGTCAGTAAACCTCACTTGCGCCTTCACCACCGTGGCGCCGGCGCCGAAACCAATCAGATACCGCTCGGTTCTGCTACCGGGCTTGAAGCGGGTGACGACGCCCGAAATTCGCAGCACCGGGCGCCCCGTGGGCGCGATTTCTCCCGGGCGCACAATAACGACGGTCTCATACGCCACGCTAATTTCGCGAGCAATGTCTTCCGCCAGTGCGGATTGATCTTCGGCGGGGAAGGCGACACCGGAGGACGTGGCGAATGGGTAGACTTCAACGGCTGTATATGGCGCGGGGGCCCCCTTCAGGCCGGCTCCAATGATGAACAGCGTAAGGCACAGCGTCACGCCAGTTTTCATCTCTGCTTGCAATCCTAACGATTAGCGTAAACGATCGGGTGGACGGCCCTTTACGTCCTCCATGTAGGTGCGCAGCACTTCGGCCACGCTCCAGGCTTGTGCCAAGCAGCCGCCGGGACGATGCGGAGCGTCGCCATCGAAAACTTCCGAAATCTGGCCCAACCCGGCCTCCAACAGATGCTCGCGCAGCGGATCGAGAAAAGTGTCGGCCCGCCGTCGCGCGTCTTCGTTGGCACCGGGCTTCGTGCCCGGGTTAGTGCCGGGGTTAGCACCGTGGACTTTCAGGTATGCGGTCAAGAACGGCCCCAGAAGCCACGGCCACACGGTGCCCTGATGATATGCGGCATCGCGGCTGCCGGGGCCGCCTTCGTAGCGCCCCTGGTAATTCGGATCGCGCGGCGAGAGCGTGCGCAATCCGTACGGAGTAAGTAATTCCCACTCGACGGCATCCACCACCTGCAGAGCTTGACGGCTGGAAAGCAGCGGGTAAGGCAGGCTGACCGCGAAGATCTGGTTGGGCCGGATGGATGCGTCGGGAGCGCCGTCGTCCGGAATGACATCGTTGAGCCAGCTGGTCTCTTCATTCCAGAACAGTTCGAGGAACCGGGCGCGGGCGCGATCGGCGAGGGCGGAATATCGGGCGGAGACGACCGCATCGCCGAAAACGGAAGCCAGGTGGGCCATCACGCACAGCGCGTTGTGCCACAGCGCCTGGATCTCCACCGGCTTGCCGCTGCGAGGCGTCACTGGGCGGCCATCCACTCTGGCGTCCATCCAAGTAAGTTGCGTCCCCGGCGTGAGTTGCGTCCCCGGCGCGCCGGCGTGAAGCAGCCCGTCGGAATCGACATGAATGCCGTAGCGCGTCCCTCGCTCGTGCCACTCGATTATTCCGGCCAGCGGCTGGTAGAGCTCGGCGCGCACGAAATCGTAATCGCCGGTGTAGCGCAGTAATTCGTGCGCGGCCTGGAACATCCACAGCGTCGCATCCACGGTGTTGAATTCGGCCGTTTCACCGCTTTCGGAAAGCCGATTGGGCAACATGCCTCGATCCATGCGGCGCACGTAGGTTCGAAGAACATTCCGCGCCTCGTCGTAGCGGCCGGTCACCAGCGTCAGTCCCGGCAGCGAGATCATGGTGTCGCGTCCCCACTCGCCGAACCAGGGATAGCCGGCGATAACGGAATCCCGATGGTTGTAGGCGACCAGGAACTGGCCGGCTGCATTGGTGAGAAGAGTCGCGAACGGATCTTCGGAACCAGACGCCCGCGCGTTGCGGCTGCGGCGGCGGATCTCGCGCTCTTTCAATTCGTCTAGGGTTTGGGAGAGATGGGCAGAAGAATGTTGCAGAGTAGACGCCAGGATGCTGGCTGTGGGGTTTTCCGCCAGGTTGAAGCGCAGCAGAAAGGGGCTGTAGAGGTCTTCGAGCGAATCGAGCCCGCGCTCCCGTTCGCGCTCGTATTCGAAGTTGTAGAACCAGAAACCGGCATCGTCAATGGATTCCGCGTTGTGGGCAAAGTACAGGCTGGGAAGGCCGGGGTAGGGCGTTATGGTTGCCATTCCGGCCTCCACTGCGACGCTACGGTCGATAGAGCTATTCGAGTGCGTGAGGCTGTGATAATCGCGAAAGGCGATCAGCGGGCGCACTTCCAGCGAACACGCTTCGAGCAATCGGTGTCGGCCGGGTAGTTCGCCGATCAGCTCATATCGAATGACGACGGTGTTTTCGCCTGGTAAAAGGAAGACCGCCTTTTCGAGCTGAAGATCGCCGCAGCGATAACTGAAGATGGGGAACGGATCCAGCCGGAACGACGCCAGGCGCTCGTATCCGCGCGGATGCGTGACGCCGCCATCCGGTTGAGCCAGATCCCCGTATCGATTGGCGCTCAATTCAAAGCGCTGGCCTCCGAGCACCAGCGTTTCTTCCACTTTCGAAAGCAGCACCACGCATCCCCCCGGCGGCTGGGTGGCCGCGGTGAGCAGCGCATGATAGCGGCGCGTGTTCAGCCCGATGATGGTGGAACAAGCGAATCCGCCGATGCCATTGGTTTCCAGCCACTCGCGCGAACAGGCTTGCTCCGCATCGCCGCAGATTGTACGGCCGAATTCGATTGGTAGCGCCGGCATTGTGCCCAAGTCTTGATGATAGACTTGGCGTCATGTCGCCACGCACTATCGGGATTCTGTTCGCAGCCAGTTCCTTAATGTGCCTGACGGGGCAGCCGCGCTACACCTTCGATGGTCAAGTGATGCTTCCTGCCGATTATCGCGAGTGGGTTTTTCTGAGTTCCGGATTGGGCATGACCTATCAAAGGATGGCCGAGCATGGCGATCCAGCGTTCACGAACGTGTTCGTGAATCCCGCCGCCTATCGTTCCTTTCTTGCCGCCGGCACATGGCCTGACAAAACCATGCTGCTGCTCGAAATCAGAGGATCGGCCCGCAAAGGCTCCATCAATCAGGGCGGATCCTATCAAAGCGATTTGATGGCGATCGAGGGCGAGGTGAAAGATACTGCGAAGTTTCCAGGCAACGGATGGGCCTTCTTCGCGTTCGGTAAATCCAGCACCGGCAAGATGCTGCCGCGCAATGAGGATTGTTATAGCTGCCATCGCGAACACGGGGCGGTGGACAACACGTTCGTGCAGTTTTATCCGGCACTGCTCGAAATCGCGAAACAAAAGGGAACGTCTAAACCTTAGCCGCCGTCAGACCACGCCGGTCCCAGCTCATCCCCGCCGCGGTTTCCATTTCTCGAGAAAGGCGCGCACATCTTGCGGACCAATCTTTTCAGTAGCCTCAAACTCGCCATTCTTCTGCGCGTACACCACTTTTCCATTCGGTTCGAGCACGCCCAAGCTCGGCACACCTTTATCCAGAGCTACGCCCAGGCGCGCCGCCAAGTGGTTGTTGTCCTTCCCTTCATCTCCGATGTTGATGTGGACAACCACAAAGTTTGCTTCAACCAGCGGCGCGAAGGCCTTCGAATGGAACGTCGTATCCAGCACATGGCAGTCATAGCACCAATTACCCCCGAACACCACGAGAACGCGCTTGCGCTCCATCCCAGCTTCCGTGAGAGCCGATTTCAGCTCAGCCTCCGCATCCCGTGGGTCCGGATAGAGGCTGACGTTGGGGGTGGCAGGCTGCGGCAAAGTACGGTTCGGTTCGGCGGTGAAGGCCGGGCTGCGCACCGAGGCGATGATCTTCCATCCATCCGCCTGATGCGCCCATTCCTGCCGCGCCCCGGCGTAAAGCCGCGAATTGCCGGAGTTGGCCGAAATGCGCAAAACCAAGCTGGTATGGCCGTTCGCTGTGGTGACCTCCAGCACTTGTGGGTTGATTTCCTTGAGGCCGTTTCTTTTCAGATCCGCCCAGAAGGCCAACTCATCGTTCACTGAGATGCGGGTTTTGCCCGCTTTCGGAACGGCCTGCGGGCTGACGCTGTAGAGTTTTGCAAGAGATGCGCGATCGCCGTTGGTCACAGCCGACGTCCACGCTTCCCAGGGCGCGACCGGCTCTTGCGCCCCGGCGAAGACTTGCGAAAACAATATCGCGCCGGCAATCAGAGACGCTTTCATTTTGATCTCCCCGGAATGTCAGATCCAGACCTTCTCAGCCGGCACGCCGCGCTTGCACATCTCGCACGATCCGGCGTCTTTGTAATATAACGCGTCCAACTGCGCCAGGTAATACAGGGGCAGGGGACTGAAATCCGCGGTCTTCGGCGTGGGCTGATAAATGATCACAGCCATCCCCACCACTTCGGCCCCGGTGGATTCCACCAGGCGCTTCAACTCCCCGAGATTGCGGCCGGATCGCAGGATGTCGTCCACCAGCAAAACTTTCTCGCCGGGTTTTTGCTCCAGATACTGGCGGAAGCGCATGACGCCGCCTTCTTCCTTGCGGTCCGCCCAGTAGACCTGGCGCGCGCGCAAAGCCTCGCACACGCCATACGCTACTGGAAGACCGCCAGTGTCCGGCGAAACGATGGAAAGCTCAGGGATCATAGCGCGAATCTCGGCATTGGCGCGGAGCAAACGGCTGAGACCCACGCTTAGAACTTTGGCGTGCTGGTAGTAGCGCATCGCCAACTGGACTTGCATGTACTCGGTGGCGTGCAGGCCGTTGGGATATTCGAAATGCCCGTCTCGGATGGCGCCGGTGCGTCGCAACAGGGCGACCACTTCGTCTTGGGTTGGGACCAGGTGCATAGCTTTCCATATTGTCTCGCGAGTGGATTTCGCGTGCCGGACGTCGACGCGCCGCCGGGCGCGCTATCATGGGTCTTCAGACGGTTGCTTATACGTTGTTCTTTACAAGGAGCCCGGTTCCATGCAGAATTCAGTTTTAGTGCCCATGGTTGTGGAGCAGACCTCACGTGGCGAGCGCGCTTTCGATATTTATTCGCGCCTGCTGAAGGAGAATATCATTTTCCTGGGCACTCCCATTGACGACAACGTCGCCAATTTGGTCATGGCGCAGATGTTGTTTTTAGCCGCCGAAGATCCCGAAAAAGACATTTCGCTGTACATCAATTCGCCGGGCGGTTCCATTACCGCGGGCCTCGCCATTCTGGACACCATGAATCTCGTGGAGCCGGATATCGTGACGTATTGCATAGGACAAGCGGCGTCCATGGCAGCGGTATTGCTGGCCTGCGGCTCCAAAGGCAAGCGTTACAGCCTGCCGCATTCCCGCATCCTGATTCATCAGCCTTCCATGAGCGGGTTGGGCGGGCAGGCGACGGATATCGATATTTATGCGCGAGAGATTCTGCGTATGCGTGAATCGCTCAATCAGATTCTCGCCGACGCCACCGGCCAGCCGGTGGACCGCATCGCGCGCGATGTGGATCGCGATTACATCCTGGAGCCGGACCAGGCGTTGCAGTACGGCCTCATCGACCGTATTATCGAGAGCCGCGCTCTGCAACCGGTTCCCACTCGTTGACGCGCGCGGGCTTGCTGGCGGCCCTATCGCTTGCGCTCGCGGCGCAGGCCCAGTTGATCCCCGCCGGATCGCCGGTCCCGCCGACATCGCTGCCGCCGGTGGTGTTTATCAACGGTTACCAGTTCGAGGGCTGCCCCACTACTTTCGCCAATACCTTTGGCATTGCCGACCAAGTGTTGCAGGCCAACGGCGAGGTAAGCCTGTTCTTCAACACATGCAGTCTGCCGTCCACAGCCAGCATTGAGGATCTGGCGGGCGCCTTCGCCGGTTTCCTCGGCAGTCTGCAATATAGCAACGGCCAGCCGGTAGGGACGGTGGATGTGGTGGCGCACAGCATGGGCGGCCTGGTTCTGCGGTGCTATCTGAGCGGGAAACAAAATAGCACGGGCATGTTTCAACCACCGCTGGCCATCCATGTTCGTAAAGCGGTGTTCCTGGCCACTCCGAACTCCGGCACGCCGATCGCATCCCTGCTGCCCATTGCCGGGCAAGTACAGGAGATGGCGAGCGGGAGCGCGTTCGTATTCGATCTGGACTCCTGGAACGACGGCACGGACGATCTGCGCGGCGTAGACGCAATTGCAGCCGCGGGTAACGCTGGCACGGGGACACTGACCGGAACGGCCGGATTCGACGACGGAGTGGTGCCGCTCACCAGCGCATCGTTACGGTTTTATGGGCCCGGCCGCACGCGCGTGGTCCCCTACTGCCACATCGACGGCGGCGGGATCATAACAGCGTTCAATTTATGTCCGGGCACCGCGAAAGGTATCGCGGATATCGATTCGCCGATGCACGATTCGGCGCAGATCATCGTCTCATTCCTGAGCGGAAGCAACGCCTGGCAGAGCGTCGGAACGGCCGCGGAGAGCGACCCTTTTTTGTCCGAGGACGGCGGGCTGATTGTCGCCGCGCACGCCGCGGACGATTCCAGCCTGAGCATCGATTCCGCTTCCGCCAGCTTCCCGCTGCACCCGTTGTCTCTGAAGCTCGACATTTCCAGCGACGGTCTGGCATTCATCGATAACATTCCGGCCGGCGCTCTTGGACTGGCTGCGACGTCTGGATCGGTGAGCGCCGACAATTCCATAACACTGCCGGCGGGAGGCGCCGAGCCCTTTCTCATCAAACCGGGGCCGCTGATCGCGCGTATTTTCCCGGCGGCCGCGGCCAACTTCCCGCTGGAGCTTGCGCCTCGCATGCTAATTGCGATTTACGGTTCCAACCTGGCCGCGGGGACTGTGTCGGTGAACGGTTCGGCCCTGGATCTTTACTATGTCTCGGCAACGCAGATCAACGCCGTGCTGCCGGCCACCGCATCCGGTCTCACAGAGGTTACGGTTCAAAATAGCACCGGACAAAATTCGATGAACCTTTATCTGGAAGCGGCGGCGCCCGCGATTTTCACTCAAGATTCCTCAGGGAGTGGTCCAGCGTCCGCTTTGAAGGCGAGCGATCAGAGCCTGGTTACAGCCAACAATCCGCTACATCCCGGCGATGCCGTGGAGCTTTATGCCACCGGCCTGGGTGTAACCACGGCCAGCAACGGGTTCGATATCGCCGTCCAGCAGCCTAACGTGACCGTGGGCGGCGTCAACTGCCCCGTGTTGTTTGCAGGCGCGGCGCCGAAATACACGGGCCTGGATCAGATCAACTGCACCGTTCCGTCGGGAATTGCGACCAGCGCGGCGGCTCCGGTGGTAATCACTTCCGGGGATAGAATCAGCAATACCGCCACGCTTGCCATCGCGGCACTGAACTAAGCGCTGCGGGGAAAGTATGAATCCGATCCCGGAGCGCTATCGTTCTATCGTCCGATCGACGGGGGTGCGAAGCGGGAACCCACTGACGGCAAATTGCTTCCCGGGATTGACCAGATCTCAGGTTTACGAGTGCCTTGCGTACTATGAAGGCCATCGAGGGGAGATCGATGTGCTCGTTGCCAGGCATATGGCGCCGCCGACTTCACAGTGAAATTTTGCTCGACCACGACGTGCCCGACGACTTGAGCTACCTGCTAGAGGAACTCGAGCACGAGGTCACGCTTTTGCGTAAAGCCCTTCCCGGGGGTTCCTCCGACGAAGTCGTCCTCCAGTCAGAAGCGATACCAGATATGCCTGGGCGATTTGTTGTCCGCGTATCGCGGGCCAGGTAGCGAAGGCTCGTCACAACCAAGTTGTTCGGTGGGGATGTGTGGACCAGCACTAACGCGTGGGCTAACAGGTCGTCGTGGTACGCCATCTACTCCCAGTCAGGATCTTTGCGGCGATCCTGTTCGGATTTAAGCCTGTAGTTGAAGTAAGGACGCAAGCCCCAATCCTCTAGCGGGCGCACGGCCCCGAGTAGAGTTTCCGCGATTCGGCGCGTCAGCTTTGCAATGGTGTCCTCGTGAAAAGCGTCGTCCGCCAGCAGGATTCGAAAAAAAGCGACGGCTCGCCGGTGGAATCGGGACGGAGCCTGTACGTCACATGCAAGACCTCGGGACCCAGAAGGACTGCCGCCTCTTGACGATCGCTTTAAGATGGCCAAGTCCGGCGGGCGCAGTGGGCATGTAATCCATTATCGCGCGGGCAGGCAAGCCGCTTGACGCATCTGGGATAATCGAAACAGAAGGCGGGGCGGCCCTCCTCTCCCGAAACAATCCCTTGGAAGAATCCATCCTCATCCGTGGCGCGCGCGTTCATAACCTAAAGAACGTCACGCTCGCTATTCCGCATAATGTGCTGACGGTGGTGACCGGTGTTTCCGGGTCCGGCAAGTCCTCGCTGGTGTTCGACACGGTGTATGCGGAAGGCCAACGTCGCTACGTTGAGTCGCTGTCGGCTTATGCCCGGCAGTTTTTGGAGCGCATGGAGAAGCCGGACGTGGACGAGATCGCGGGAATCGCGCCGCCCATCGCCATTCGTCAGAAAAACACCACGCGCAATCCGCGCTCTACGGTTGCCACGTCCACCGAAATTTACGATTATATGCGGCTGTTGTACGCGCGCGCCGGACGAAGTTACTGCCCGAAATGCGGCGATCTGGTGATCCGCGACACAGTGGACCAAGTGGCGAAGAGCATGCTGGAGCAGCCGCCGGGCTCGCGCTGGTACGCGCTATTTCCGGTGCGCGTGGGAGGCGGCACGGAGGCCTTGCGCGACCATCTTTTTGAGCTGCGCAAGAAGGGTTTCAACCGGCTTTATCAGAACGGGCGCGTTTTCGAATTCTCCACGCCCGAATCGCTGCTGGACATCGATTTCGCGCAGCCGCTGTTCATCCTGGTAGATCGTTTCGTAATTTCGGCGGATTTGCACCAGCGCCTGGTGGACACTACGGAGATCTGTTATCGCGAAGCGGGCGAAGTGATCTTTGAAGAAGCTACCCCGCAAAATCCGCCGGCAGCCACCCTCCGCTTCAGCGAAAAGTTCGCTTGCAAACGCTGCGGCATTGAGCTGGTGACGCCGGAACCTGGGCTGTTCAGCTTCAACAATCCGATGGGCGCCTGCCCGCGCTGCCAGGGCTTCGGCAACACCATCGACTATGACGTTGACTTGGTGATTCCCAATCCGGGTCTGTCGCTGGATGAAGGCGCGGTGGATCCTTGGACCAAGCCGCAATACGAATGGAACCTGGCTCATTACCGTAAGCTTACGCGCGCCCAGGTGCGCTGGAACGTTCCGTACGGCGATCTTCGGGCCGAGGAACAAGCTGTCATCGCGAAAGCGATCCAGGAGTTTTTCGCCGAAGTGGAGGCTAAGAAATACAAAGTCCACGTGCGTGTCTTCCTGAGCCGCTATCGAGGCTACGCCACCTGTCCGGATTGCAACGGCTCGCGCCTGCGCCCCGAAGCGCTGAACGTGCGGATCGCCGGAAGGACCATCGCCGAAGTGGCGCGGCTGAACATCGAAAAGGCCTACGCGTTCTTTCAAACCCTCGAACTTTCGCCCGAAGAATCGGCCATCGCGGATAAGATTCTGGTTGAGATCCGCCAGCGGCTGAAATTTCTGAACGACGTGGGGCTGGA
>Ga0181525_10002776_pt1 | contig 14106 bp, 13 predicted proteins | sample PEATcosm2014_Bin_48_FD_121100 | JGI IMG/M metagenome (GOLD analysis project Ga0181525, IMG submission 121100) | Peatland microbial communities from MTU Mesocosm Facility, Houghton, MI, USA - PEATcosm2014_Bin06_10_metaG | ecosystem: Environmental > Terrestrial > Soil > Wetlands > Peat | place...
AGAAGGCGCTCGCCGCGAACGCGATCAAGGTCGAGCTCATGGTCGAGACGCCGCAGTCGATCATCGGCGCCGACGGGACCGCGCCCCTGCGCGCGATGGTCGACGCGCTCGGGGCGCGCTGCACGGGCGCGCACTTCGGCACCTACGACTACACCGCCTCGTGCAACATCACCGCCGCCCACCAGCACATGATGCACGCGTCGTGCGACTTCGCCAAAGCCGTCATGCAGGTGACGCTCGCGGGCACGGGCGTGACCATGTCGGACGGAGCGACCAACGTGATGCCCGTGGGGCCCCACCGCGCCAATCCCGGCGAGTACCTGTCGGCCGAGCAGGACCGCGAGAACGTCGAGGCCGTGCGCCGCGCCTGGCGCCTGCACTACGAGCACGCGACGCACTCGCTCGTGAACGGGTTCTATCAAGGCTGGGACCTGCACCCGGCCCAGCTGCCGACGCGCTACGCGGCCGTGGACGCGTTTTTTCTCTCCGGCCTGCCCGCGGCGACCGCGCGGCTCAAGAACTTCATCGAGAAGGCCGCGCAGGCCACGCTCGTCGGCGACGTGTTCGACGACGCGGCGACCGGCCAGGGGCTCCTCAATTACTTCCTGCGCGCGCGCAACTGCGGCGCGATCACGGCCGAGGAGGCCGCGGCCACGGGCCTGACGCCCGAGGAGTTCGCGAGCCGGTCCTTCCTTAAAATCCTCGAAAGCCGCCGCCGCTAGGTCCCCGGACCTAGGCCTTTAGGCCGCCGTCCGACGGGCCTTTGTCCTCAGGCGCCGAATCGCCTTGCGCGGGTATCCTTAAGACATGAAGCCCACGCTCTCGACGTTCCTGCGCGCCTCGCTTTCGCTCGCCCTGATCGTCCTCTCCCCCGGGCTGGCTCCCTTGGAAGCCGCGGCCCAGAGCGTCTCCGCAGCCGTCGAGGCCCGCGTCTCCGGCGCGCCCGCCTTCGCGCCCGCGAGCCCCGTCGGCGTGTCGCCGATCGGAAACGTCTCCGTCTCTCTCTCGCTCGCCCCGGCCCTGTCCGCTCCCTCGACGCCTCTCGTCGGCGCCGCCGCCGCTCCCCAGGCGCCCGTCGCCGCGGCCGCCGGCCTCGCGCGCGCCGCCGCGCCGGCCGCCGTTTCCGCCGCCGTGCCGGCCGCCGCCGCGGCGCATCCCGTCTCCGCGGCCGCCGCCGAGGAGCGCCCGGCGGCCGAGCCCGTCGACGCGGAGCATCCGGCCGCCGCGCCGGCCGACGCGGAGCACGCCGCCGCCCCCGTTCCCGCGCCCGCCCCGGCCGACGCGGAGCGCGCGGCGGCCGCGACGCACGAAGACGGCGCCGCGGTCCTGCGCGCCGATCCCGCGGAGCGCCTGGATCCCGCCCCTTCCGCCGCCGCTCCGAGCGCGCGCACGGGCTGGGGCTTCGGCCGCCTCGCGCGCCTGTTCGACGGCCTGCGCTCGCGCCGGAGCGCCGCGCCCGAGCCGGTCGTCGATCCCGCCGCCGCTTCGGTCGCCGCCGCGGCGACGCCGGAGACCCCCGCTCCTTCCGGCCTGAGCCCCGCGGCGAGCGCCGCGCCTCGGCGCGCGGCCCCCTCGGTGCCTTCGCCGCGCTCGCCGCGCGTGCGCACCGCGGCCGCGGTCGTCCTCGGCCTCGCGGCGACGGCCGTCGCGTTTCATTTCCTCCCGTTCGCGTCGTTCCAGTCGCCCGCCGTCGTGTCGTTCCTGCATTCGTCGTTCAAGACCGCGATGATCGCGAGCGCCGTCGTCGGCGCGCTCAGCGCCGTCCCGGGAAGGCGCAGCGAGCGCGGCGGCGCCCTGAAGACGGCCCGCGCGGCCGTCGGCGGAGCGGCGTCCGGGACCGCGAAGGCCTTCGTCGCCTTCAACGTCGCGCAGATGGCGTTCAACGGCCTCTCGGTCATCGGCCTGAACCCGCTGCTGACCGCGATCGCGGCGGCGGTGCTCGCGCGCACGGCGCTGGCCCGTCTCGGCGACCCGACGCTGAGCCGCGGGGCCCGCGTCAAGGCCGCGATCCCGGCCGTCGTCGCGGCCGCGCTGCTCGCCGCGCAGTCCGTGCTCACGCTCTCGGTCGGCAGCGCGCCCGCCGTCGTCGCGGCGATCTGGCTCGCGATCTCGTCCCTCGCGGCGCTCGCGCAGGCGGCGTCGTACGCGCCGAGCGCCTCCAACCGGCGCGCCTTCGGGCGGCTGTCGTTCGGCCTGATGCTGCAGGCGCTGATGCTCGGCGGCGTGCTCGCCGTGATCGCGCCGTCGATCGCGTGGTGGTTCGTCGGCGCCGGCGGGGCCGGCTTCCTGCTCACGTTCTACACCGCGCTGCGCGAGGTCTGGTCGTCCTTCAAGGCCCGGCGCGCGGAGCGCGCGGCGCGGGCGATCGCCTCGGCTCCGGCGGCCGCGCCCGTCGCGGCCCCCGCGCCCGACGTCCGGCCCGAGGCCATCGACCCTCTGCGCGAGGGCGTCGCCGACAGCGTCGAGGCCGCGGCCGCTCCCTAATACGACCGCTCAAACGTGTCCCGAACGACATAAACACTAAGACACGAAGAAAAACGGAAAGTAAATCCGTTTCTTCGCGGCTTTGCGCCTTAGTGTTTCATCCGTTCAAAACGCCGTCGGATCGGCGCCGGACTGCGCCTCCTGGAGCATGTGCTCGGACAGGAGGTTCCAGCTCACGAAATGTCCGCCGGCCGTGGTCGCGCCGGTCTCGGGGTTGTAGCACTCGTTCATGCCCCCCGTCGTGCGGAAGTCGGCGAGGAGCAGGTCGACGGTCTTGCCCGCGAGCTCGACGGCCTGCGCCTTGTAGCCGTAGTTGAGCAGGCCGCGCATCACGAGATAATTCGAGATCACCCACACCGGGCCGCGCCAGTAGCCGTCCTGCGGCCGATAGGCGGGCTCGCCCGCGGCGAGCGTGCGCACGCCGTGCGGCGCCCAGAACTCGGCGCTCGAGAGGACGTGCTCCTCGATCATGCGCTTGGCCTGCTCGGGCGCGGCGATCTTCGCCCACAGCGGCGTGAAGCTCGTCCACTCCTTGACCTTGATCGGCCGGCCGCTGCGCGCGTCGAGGTTGTAGAACAGCCCGTCCTCTTCGGACCACATCTTGCGCAGGACGAGTTCCTTGAGGTCCGCCGCCTTCTTCTCGTACTTCGCCGCGGCGCCCGCGTCGCCGAGCTCGCGGCCGATGCGCGCGAGCGCGAGGTACTCGCGGTACAGGTAGACCTGCAGGTCGACGCCCTCGGTCGTCAGCGCCGGAACGTCGGTCACCGCCGGGCTGTTGTCGGTGCCGCTCTCCACGCCGTTGTACCAGACGAAAAGACCGTCGGGGGCGCGGCGCGTGTCCTCCCAAAAGCGGACCATGCTCTGCAGCTTCGGATACAGCGGCTTGATCCAATCCCATTTCCCGGACGTGAGCGCGGCGCGCACGGCGGCCTGCGCGATGAACGGCTTGCACTGCTCGGGCAGCGCCCAGGGCTGGTCGGTCGCGATCTCGCGCGGCGCGTAGCCGGCGTTGTTCGCGTTCTCGTCGACGAAATCGAGGAAGTCGCGCACCGAGTCCGCGACCGGCTCGGAGACGCGGTCGTAGCTGAGCGCGGTCCCCATGAAGTACATGTCCCAGTCGAAGAGCTGGAAATACGGGCCCGCGGGCACGAGGTACGGGTGCTTGAGGATGCCTTTCGCGGGCTTGACGATGCCGGTCTTCGCTCCGCTCTTTTTCAAGAACGCCGAGAGCTCGGAGGGGCCGTCCGCGCGGGCCGCCGACGCGGCGGCGCAGAGCGCGGCGAGAATTCCGGCGGCGAGAGCGCGCTTCATGTCTTTCTCCTTCAGCTGCCGCGGTACGTCGAGTAGCCCCACGGCGCGAGCAGCAGCGGCACGTGGTGGTGGCGCGCGTCGCGCACCTGGAAAACGACCGCGACGGACGGATAGAAGCCGGTCTGGCGCGTCTTCTTGAAGTACGTCGCGACGCCGAAGGTCAGGCGGTAGGTCCCCGTCTTGAGCTTGCCCGCCTTCAGCAGGGTCGCGCAGCGGCCGTCGGCGTCCGTCGCGCCGCGGCCGATCGTGATCCAGCCGGCGCCCGAGGGCTTGGCGAGGATGAGCGGCACTCCGGCCGCGGGGCGGCCGAGCGCGGTGTCGAGGACGTGGGTCGTGATCGAGCTCATGAGAGAAGCTTCTCCAGGCGCAGCTTGGTGATCTTGCCCTGCTCGGCCGCGGCGGTCTTGAGCTCGGCCTCGCGCGCGTTCGGCAGGCGCGCCTTCAAAGTCGCGAGCAGCTCCGCGGCCGACTTGCCGGACGCGGAGACGATGAAGATGAAGCCGAAGCGCTTCTCATAGTCCGCGTTGCCGCGCGCGAGCGCGTCGAGCGTCGCCTCGTCGGCTCCGGCCGCGCCCGCCTGCTCGCCCTTCGCCCAGTCCGTCGTCGCCGCGAACTTCGCGCGCAATGCGTCCTTGCCGCCGATCTTCGGGTGATGAGAGAACGCCTCGAGCCAGTCCTTCTCGCCCGTCAGCGCCCACTCCTCGTCCGCGGCGGCGAAAAGCGCCGCCTTCGTCGAGAACGGCCGCCGCCGCACCATCCCGTCCGCCCAGCGCGCCGACCCGCAGCAGCGCAGCAGCTCCGCGCGCGCCGCGTCCGCTTCCAGGCCGTCGAGTTCGTTGATCGTCATGCCGTGGCTCCGTCCGACCGCCACAGTATCCACAACTTGGACCGCCGTGACAACTCGCTCGCGGCGGCGGCTACGCGCGCACGCCCCACAGCCGCAGCCGCGACACGCCGCCGTCGGGGTAGATGTTCAGCCGCACGTAAGTGACGGGGCCGTGCGCGGCGATCTGCTTCGAGAAGAGATGGCGCTTGTGCGCGGAGAGCTTGGTTTGGGGCAGGATCGGAGTCCAGGGCGTGAACTCGTCGGCGAGCTGCTCGGCGGAGACGGCGCCGGCCTTGTGCACGCCCTCGATCAGGCAGGAATCGGGATAGTTGCCCTTGAAGTGATTCGTGTCGACCTCGATCTTGCGGATCGTGCCCGGCGCGCCGAGCTTCAGGATGACCCAGTCGTGGCCCGGTCCGCGGCGGCGCTTCGTCTCCCAGCCGTCGCCCATGTTCTTCGCGCGGCCGGGCATGATCAGGTTCTGCGGATGGGAGAAGTAGTGGTCGCTCGAGAGCAAGGGCAGGCCGCCGTTCTCGACGGCCAGAAGGTCGACGACGGCTTTCTTCGGCTTCGCCGACCAATCGGGCACCACGTCGCCGTACACGCGCAGGCGCGCGACGCCGCCGTCGGGAAAAATGTTGAGCCGCACGTGCGTGAACGGCCGCCCGCTCTTGAGTTCGAACAGGTTGTCTCCGCCGCCCTTGAGCTCGGACTTCGGCAAAACCTCGGTCCACGCGCCGGAGCCGTCGCGCGCCTCCAGGCTCGCGTGCGACGGGAAATTTCCGGTGAAGTAGCTCGTGTCGACGTTGACGCCGCGGATGATCCCGCGCAGGCCCAGCCTGATCACGCACCAGTCGAAGCCGGGCGTGCGGCGGCGGCGCGTCTCCCAGCCGTCCATCCACTTGCCGCGATCGGTGTACTTGCCTTCGAGCCAAAGCGCCTTCGCGGGCTTGAGCAGATTGCTCGTCGGCGCGAAGAACTCGTCGTTGGCCTCCACGGCCCTGCCGCCGGTGCGCGACGAGGCCAGGTCGATCAGCTGGGTGAAGTCCATGAATGGCTCCTCTTGAGCAGGCGGCGGCCGCTGCGCGGCGCGAGCCGGCCGTCCTCGTAGATCGGGCGCCCGCGCAGATACGACGCCGCGACGACGCCCGGCAGGCGCAGGCCCAAATAAGGCGTCAGGCTGTGGCGGTGACGCACGGCCTCGGCCTTCAGATCGAACAGCTCCGCGTCGTCGACGATCGCGATGTCGGCGTCGCGGCCCTTCTCGAGGCGGCCCTTCGGCAGGCCGACGAAGTCGGCCGTGCCGCGCGCGGTCCAGCGCACGACGTCCTCGAGCGCGAAGCCGCGGCGCTTGGCGCCGCTCAGCGTCGCCGCGAGCACGAACTGCAGGCCGGCGATGCCGCCCCAGGCGCCCATGAAGTCGCCGGACGGCATTTTCTTCAGCTCCGGCGCGCACGGCGAGTGGTCGGAGACCACGAAGTCGATCACGCCGCGGCCGAGGCCGCGCCACAAGCGCTCGCGGTTTTCCGCCGTGCGGATCGGCGGCGCGCACTTGAACTGCGTCGCGCCGTCGGGAACCTCGTCGGAGGCGAAGGTCAGGTAGTGCGGGCAGGTTTCGACCGTGAGCGGAAGCCCTTCCTGCTTCGCGCGCTCGATCTCGTCGAGCGCGTCCGCGCAGGACAGGTGCACGATGTGCGTGCGCGTGCGGTGCCTGCGGCACAGCTCGATCAGGAGCCGGATCGCGCGCAGCTCCATCTCGCCGGGTCTCGAGGCGAGATACGTCGCGTACCGCCGCGCGTCGCCCGCGGCCTCGGCGCACGGGTCGAGCTCGGCGTGGACGATCAGCGGCAGGCTCAGGTCCCTGATGGCCGGCATCGCAGCGTCGAGGTCCACGCGCGTCACGTTGGGGAACTCGTCGAGGCCCGAGTGCGTGAGGAAGCACTTGAAGCCGACAACTCCTCCCTCCGCGAGGGGCCCGAGCTCGGGCAGGTTGCCGGGAACGAGCCCGCCCCAAAACGCCGCGTCGACCGCGAGCTTGCCGTCGATCGCGCCGAGCTTCGTCTCGAGCGCGGCGCGGCTCGTGGTGACCGGCGAGCAGTTCAGCGGCATGTCGACGATGGTCCCGATCCCGCCCGCGGCGGCGGCGGCGGTCGCGGTCTCGAAGCCCTCCCACTCGGTCCGCCCCGGCTCGTTGACGTGCACATGGCAGTCGACGAGCGCCGGGATCACCGCGAGGTCGCCGGCCTCGCGCACCGCCGCACCGGCGGGAATTTCGTCCGGGCCGGCGACGGCCGCGATTTTCCCGTCCTCGACCAGGACGGCGGCGGGGCGGAAGCCCTCCGCCGTCAGCACGCGCCGGCCGCGCACCGCGAGCTCGATCACGCGGCGGCCTCGTTGAGGTTGCGGAAGATCACGTCGGTCGAGACGGCGGCTTCGAGCACGTGCCGCGTTCGGAGCCACGCGTCGAGCCGGTCTTTCTTCGAATCGAGCTCGGCGATCGCGGCGAGCGCGGACGGAGAGAGCAAGACGGGATGGCCGCGGCGCCCATCGAAGACGGGCACGACCGCGTCCGCGGATTCGCTCCAAAGCGTTTCATAAACGGCGCTGTCGAAGACCGGCATGTCGACGTGCAGCACGAAGGAGCGGACCGCGGGCGACGCGGCGATCAGCTTCTGCAGGGAATCGAGCGGAGACGCGTCGGGATCCGCCGGGACCCAGACCGTCTCCTGCGACAGAGCGCGGCAGCGCTCCGTCCACTCGGCCTGGATCGCGGCGGAGACGGCCGCGGGGCCGAGGCGGCGGCCGAAGAACTCCAGGTGCTCCGCCAAGAGCGGCTTGCCCGCGAAGTCGCGCCACGCCTTGGGCCCGCCCGCGCGCCGGCCGCGGCCGGCGGCGAGCAGGAGCACGCGCGCGCCGTTCATGCCGCGGCGTCCGCGAGCGCCGCGCTCGCGCGGCGGTAGGCCCACTCCTCGAGGATCTGGGCCGCGGCCGCGATCGCGATCGCCCGCGGGTTCTTCGACGGGATGCGCCGCCCGATCGGGCAGTTCATGCGCTCGTCCCACAGCGCGCGGCGCGGCGGCGGCAGGCGCGCGCGGAACACGCGCGCCTTGTGCGCCGAGCCGATGAGGCCGAGGTAGCCGATCGGCTTGTCGAGCAGGAGGTCGACGAGGCGGAAGTCGAGCTCGTGGTCGTGCGTCATGACGGCCATCGCGTCGAGCGCCGTGTAGCGCGCGGCCGCGACAATCGCCGCCGGCTCGGCGCGGACCAGCTTCGCCTTCGGCGGGAGCGCCGCCGGGTCGGCCCACTCCGCGCGCGCGTCGTAGACGACCGTCTCGAGGTCGAGCCCCTCGAGGACGGCCGCGAGCGCGCGGCCGACGTGCCCCGCGCCGAAGATGTGCACGGCTTTGCGGCGCGGGCAGGGCTCGAACAGGACCTTCGCCTTGCCGCCGCAGCATTGCCCCATCTCGCGGCACAGAACGTACTCCGTCAAGGACGCGCGGCTCTCCCCGTCGGACAGAAGACGCCGGGCGTCCGCGAGCACCTGCGCCTCGAACTTGCCGCCGCCGAGAGTGCCTTGAAAGCCCTCGGCCCACACCCACATCTTCGCGCCCGGCGCCTGCGGCGCGGAGCCGACGACGTCCGCCAGCGTGCACAGCACGCCGGGGCGGGGCAGGTCACCGGCCAATTCCGAGACGGTGAGGGGCTCCATCGGCGGCAGTCTAGCAATTTGACGCCGTCGGAGAGGCGCCGCCGCTCCCCGGCCATTTGTCCCGGCGGAATAGGCCGAAGGGCTCTCGCGCGTCCGGGCGGGCGCGGCCTACAATATCCTTAATGAAGATCACCGCTCTGCTCCTCGGACTGCCTCTCGCCGCCGCCCACGCGGCTCCGGTCTACACGGCCTCCGTCCCGCTCGCCGGGAAGACGTACCGGCTGAGCCTCACCTTCGACGCCGCCGGCGCCGCCTCGCCCGAGACCGTCGGCAGGATCAATCACATCCCTTTCATGGATCAGCCCGAGTACGGCCGCGCTCCGACGCGCACGATCTCGGTGTGCAAGGCCTCGGAGTCGTTCCCGCTCGGCACGGTCCACGTGCGCATGACCCCGCCCGGCGCGGCCGCGTCGATCGACGAGGGGACCTCCCCCGTCGCGCTCGATCTCGAGTCCTCGGACTGGTCGGGCGGCGACGACTGCGCGCTCCCGACGGGTCCCGTCGGACGGACCGCTTCGCTCTATTCGCAGGGAATCCAGGTCTCGGTGAAGGATCCCTCCGGCGCCGCCGACGGCTACGGCCTCGCCTCGATCGAGGTCCGCGTCGCGGACCCGGCGGGCCTGCCCGGAACCTGGATCGCGCCGGAAAGCGACCTGAAGGTGCGCCTGGACGGGTTCAAGCCCGAGGCTCTGCCCTCCCGCTTCGTCGCGCTCGTCTCCGCGCGGCGCACGACGGCCGCCGGCGACCCCTACTGGGGCGAGCCGACCCAGGTCGCCTTCTCGCGCGCGCCCTGAGCCCGCGGCGCCCGCCGCGCGGGCTGTCCAGGCGCGCGTCGATTTAGTATCGTCGGCGCGATGCGTCCGCCCCTGCTGATCAAGAACGCCCGCCGCGTCCTCGTCATGGACGACGCGGGCACGGAGCTCGCCGACGCCGACGTGCTGGTGCGCGGGCGGGTGATCGTCGCGGTCGGCCGGGGCCTCGACGAGCCCGGCGCGGAGATCCTGGACGCGCGCGGCTGCGTGGTGATCCCCGGGATGGTGAACACCCACCATCACCTGTGCCAGGCGCTGACGCGCGCCACGCCCGCGGCGCAGGACGCGAAGCTGTTCGACTGGCTCACGTACCACTACTCGGTGTGGCGGCACCTGACGCCCGAGTACGCCGCGGTCGGCGCGCGCGTCGGCCTCGGCGAGCTCCTGCTGACCGGCTGCACGACGTCGACCGATCACACCTATTTGTATCCGCGGGGCGTCGTCGGAATCGTCGACGCGCAGATCGAGGCGGCGCGGGCGCTCGGCATCCGCTTCCATCCGACGCGCGGCTCGATGTCGGTCGGCTCGTCCAAAGGCGGCCTCCCCCCCGACGACTGCACTCAAGACGAGGAAGAGATCCTCCGCGACGGCGAGCGCCTCGTGCACAAGTATCACGACCCGTCCGAATACTCGATGTGCCGCGTCGGCCTGGCGCCGTGCGCGCCGTTCTCGGTCTCGCCCGAGCTCATGAAGGAGACCGCGGCGCAGGCCAAGAAGTGGAAGGTGCGCATGCACACCCATCTGTGCGAAACGCTCGACGAGGAAAAGTACTGCCTGGAACGCTACAAGATGCGCCCCGTCGACTACATGGAGTCCTTGGGCTGGCTGGACGAGAACGTCTGGTTCGCCCACATGGTCCACGTCGACGACGGCGAGATCAAGCGTCTCGCGAAGGCCCGGACGGGAATCGCTCATTGCCCGTCGTCCAACTTCCGGCTCGGGTCGGGCGTGCCGCCCGTGCGAAAATACCTGGACGCCGGAGTGTCCGTCGGTCTCGCCGTCGACGGCTCCGCCTCCAACGACACGTCCGACATGCTCGGAGAGGCGCGCCAGGCCCTGCTCGTCCACCGCGTGAAGTCCGGCGTCGGCTCCATGCCCGCGCGCGACGTCCTGCGCATGGCCACGCGCGGCGGCGCCGCCGTCGTCGGCCGCGACGACATCGGGCAGCTCGCCGCCGGCAAGGCCGCCGACATCGCGGTCTTCGACGTCGACCGCATCGACTACGCCGGCTCCGCCGGCGATCCCGCCGCCTCGCTCCTGTTTTGCGGCGCGTCGCACCGGACGAAGTGGACCATCGTCGACGGCAAGATCGTCGTCTCCGACGGCAGGCTCCTCACCGCCGACGAAGGCGCCGTCGTCCGCGAGGCCAACGCCGCCTGCCTCGATCTCCTGAAGAAGGCGGACGCCGCCGTCCGATGAACCCATGAAGAAAAAAATCGAGCGCCTGTCCGCCGATCGCTTCCACGCCCTGGCCGAGGCCGAGCTCGCCGCCATCCCCAAGCCCCTGCGCGACCTCCTCGTCAACGTCGCCATCGAGGTCAAGGATTCCCCGGGCATCGAAGCCGAGGACCTCGAGGACGCCGACGAGCTCCTCGGCCTGTACACCGGCCCCACGCGCGAGGAGATGCTCTCCGCCGACGCGAACGGCGTCCTGCCCGCGAAGATCTATCTGTACCAGCGCGCGGTCGAGAACTCGACCTCCTCGCTCGCCGCGCTGAAGAAGGAGCTGCGCCTCACGCTCCGTCACGAGCTCGCGCACCACTTCGGCTTCGACGACGAGGAGCTCGAGCGCGTCTGGCCCGAAGGCGCCTGAGCGCCGGTCCGCCATGGCGCCGAAGCGGCCGACGGGATTCTTCGCCCGCCTCAAGGAATTCCTCGACTGGGACGCGCCCGACGACCCCGGCGCGCGCTTGATGTACTACGTCGAGAACGGCCGCGTCGACAAGGTCAAGGCGAGCTTGGGCTCCATCCACCTGCGCTCGAGCGTGATGAGCGGCGATCCCTCGCCGCTGCAGGTCGCCGCGGCGCGCGGCGACCCGCGCATGGTCGAGCTCCTGCTCGCGTACGCGGGCACGGAGCGCGGAGCCCGGACGCTCGCCCTGCGCAAGGGCCCGCTCTGGAGGACCCCCGAGAACTCCGAGGACTTCGCGCTCGAGGACTGCCCGAAGAACGCCCTCGCCTTGGCGCGGCTCTCCGGCGACCGCGAAACCTACGCTATTCTGCTGAAGGACGCCGAGCAGGCCGAGCTCGACTGGGCGCTGTACGCCGCGACTCTGAAGAAGGATCTCCCGTGGATGACCGAGCTCGCCGAGCGCGGCGCCTCGCCGAACGCCCCGGACGTCTACCGCTACGACGGCTGGACCCCTTTTCTCCGCGCGGTCGGCGCCGATTTCCTCGCGGGCTTCGAGCTCCTGCTCGAGAAAGGCGGCGACCTCCGTCTCGGCCGCTGTCCGCCCGACTACGGCCACGACAACGACGTCTCGCGCTACAGCACTCCCTTGTATCTGTCCTGCGTGAACGGAAACGCGCGCATCGCCGAAAAGCTCTTGGCCGCCGGCGCCGATCCCGACCGCGGCATCACCGAGTCGGACGACGCCCGAATCCGAACGCCGCTGATGGCCGCCTTCGACCGCGACGACGCGGACCTGGGCCGCCTCCTCGTCGAACACGGCGCCGATCCCGCGCTGCTCGCGGGGAAATGGCACGACGGCCGCTCCGTGCGCGAGGAGCAGATCTCGCATCCGCGTCCCGGCTGGGATTTTCTCGCCGCCGCGTAGCCCGTCGGCCGCGGCGGGGCGACAGAACCGCGTTCCGGGGCTATACTAGGGCCGTGCAGCCCGATTGTGTTACGATGAGCCGGAGCGCATGAGCGGCCCCCTCTTCGTCCTGATCGCCCCCCCGGGGATCAAGACCTTCTCCTCGATCCAGATGCAGACGCCGAACCCTCCGCTGGGGGCGGCCTACATCGCCGGCGCGCTCAAGCAGGCCGGCGTCGCGTACAAGCTCATCGACGCCGTCGGCGAGGGCATCACGCAGATCAACGCCTACGCGGCGCGCCCGGACATGAAGGTGCAGGGCCTCACCGAGGAGCAGATCCTGGGGCGGATCCCCCCCGAGGCCGACATCATCGGCTTCAGCTGCATGTTCAGCACGCTGTGGCCGATCACGCGCGACCTCGCGCGCCGCGTGCGCGAGCGCTTCCCGCGCGCCTTGCTGGTCCTCGGCGGCGAGCACGGGACCGCCGTGCCCGAGAACGTCCTGCGCACAAGCCCCTTCGACATGGTCGCGCTCGGCGAGGGCACGGACACCGTGCTCGACATCGTCGCCGCTTATCGCGCCGACCCCGCGTCGCGCGCGCGCTGGAGCGAGGTCAAGGGCATCGCCTATCTCGACGCCGACGGCCGCTTCCGCGACAACGGCCTCTCGCCGCGCCGGCGCGACGTCGACGCGATCGCGCTGCCGGACTGGGACTCGGTTCCCATCCGCGAATACATCGACCGCCACCAGATCAACGGCGCCAACATCGGCCGCTCGATCCCGCTGCTCGCGACCTGGGGCTGCCCGTACCAGTGCACGTTCTGCAGCAACCCCGGCATGTGGACGCAGGCCTGGATCCCGCGCTCTCCGAAGCTCGTCGTCGACGAGATGGAGCTGTACAAGAGCAAGTACGGCGTCACGAACTTCGACTTCCAGGACCTGACCGCGATGATCAACCGGCGCTGGATCCTCGAGTTCAGCCGCGAGCTCGTCGCGCGCAAGCTCAATATCACGATGCAGATCCCGAGCGGCACGCGCGCCGAGGTCTTCGACGAGGAGGTCGCGCGCGAGCTCTACGCCGCCGGCCTGCGCCTGCTGTCCTTCGCGCCGGAGAGCGGCTCGCCGACCATGCTCAAGCTCGTGAAGAAGCAGGTCGACCTCGACAAGATGCTGAACTCGATGCGCGTGGCTCTCGACGCCGGCTTCAAGCTCTCCTGCTACATCGTGATCGGCTTCCCCGGCGAGACCGTGGAGACTCTGCGCGAGACGATGGGGCTCGTCCGCAAAATGGCGCGCATGGGCGTGCACGACGTCGTCGTCAGCAAGTTCGTGCCGTACCCCGGCTCCAAGCTTTTCCGGGAGCTCCAAGCGAGCGGCCGCCTCAAGCTCGACGACGACTTCTTCATCATGCCGATGGAGTTCTACACTTCCCGCACGCCCTCGTTCGCCGACGGGCTCACGAGCCGGCGCATGTACTTCACGATGCTGTGGATGTTCGTGAACTTCTACGCGATCTCCTTCCTGCTCAAGCCCTGGCGCGTCCTCGAGGCCTTCTCGCCCTTGTGGACGGGTCGAGAAGAGACGCGCCTCGCGAAGTGGGTGAACGACATCTTCGTCGTGCGCCGACGCTGGAAGCAGCAGACGCGCGCGGCCGAGGCGGCGAGCCCCACGCGCTGAGGCCGGCTAGAGGCAGCCGCCGCGCTTGAGGATCTCGCGCGCGGACGCCGCGTACGGCTCGAGCGAGAAGCAGGCGTCGAGCTCGTGCGCGGACAGGCGCTTGGTGACCTCGGGGTCGGAGCCGAGGGTCTGGCGCAGGTTCCCCTCGCCCTTCCACGTCTTCATCGCGTTGCGCTGGACGATGTCGTAGGCCTCAAGGCGGCCGAGGCCCGAGTCGATGAGGCGCAGGAGGACGGTCTGGGAGAACACGAGGCCGTGGGAGCTCTCCAGGTTCTTCTTCATGCGCTCGGGATAGACCTGCAGGCCGTCGAGGATCTTCGCGAGGCGGTCGAGCATGAAGTCGAGCGCGATGTGCGCGTCGGGCATGATGATGCGCTCGTTCGAGGAGTGGGAGATGTCGCGTTCGTGCCACAGGCCGCAGTTCTCGGTGACCGCGGACTCGTAGGTGCGGATGAGGCGGGCGAGGCCGCTGTCGGTGAGTCCGTAGCTGCCGAGGAATTCGGCGGCGTCTTCGTCGCTCATCTCGGCTA
>Ga0181525_10002777_pt1 | contig 14102 bp, 9 predicted proteins | sample PEATcosm2014_Bin_48_FD_121100 | JGI IMG/M metagenome (GOLD analysis project Ga0181525, IMG submission 121100) | Peatland microbial communities from MTU Mesocosm Facility, Houghton, MI, USA - PEATcosm2014_Bin06_10_metaG | ecosystem: Environmental > Terrestrial > Soil > Wetlands > Peat | place...
AGTCCGAGAAATGCTCGTTATGTTCGCCGGCCGCCGCGGAGCCGTACAAAACTACCGACACCAGCCGCTCGCGATACGCGAGTTTTAGACGATCCACCAGTTCCTGGAGCTTGTCTTCCATGGTCTATCCGCAACCAACTTCCCTACCAACTACCCCCCTACCAATTCCCCGAAGCCCCGCCTCCGCCCGAATCGCCTCCGCCGAAACCGCCGAAGCCCCCGCCCCCGCCGCCGCCGCCGAAACCTCCACCGCCCCAATCCCCTCCGCCGCGCTCCCCGCGTCCTAATAGGTTACCGAGAATCAGACCGGTCAAGAGGCCGCCGCCTCCTCCGCCTCGAAACAGAAATAGCAGCACGACGATCCCGATCAGGATCAGGGGCCAGGGCAGACCCTCGCTGCGGGGCGCTTCCCGGACGCGTCGCGGAGGCTCGGCATTTTGAGGCGTGACGCCTTTGGCGCGATCGATTGCGGCGCTGATCTGCGCGACGGCCGATATCATCGCTTGTGAATACTCGCCCTGCCGCAGCAGCGGCTGGATGGCGCGCAGGATGCTCCCGTCGAATCCATCCGGAAGGATGGGTTCCAGACCGTAGCCTATTTCCATGCGATCGCGATGATCCTGAACGGCCAGGAGCAGCATGATCCCTTCGTCCTTGCCCTTTTTGCCGACACCCCACTGGCGGAAGAGGTTGTTCGAGACGTCTTCGATGGGATTACCATCCAGCGAAGGCAGCGTCACCAGCGCCATCTGCACTCCGGTGGATCGCTCCAATTGGCCGCAGTAGCTCTCCAATGCCGCGCGCGATTGCGGATCCACCACGTGCGCGAAATCGCTGACGTAGCCTTGCGGCTTGAGCGACTTGAGATCCAGCCCAAGCAGGGAAGCCGCGAGGGCGCAGAAGACCAGTAGGGTCCGCGCCAGCTTCGCCGAAGTGGAGATCAGCAGTCGAGTTCCTCGCGTTTGATGCGGAATTCGCCCAAGTTGCCAAGCACGGCGAGTGTGATGTTTTTCGGATTGAAGAACTCGCGTGCGATCTCCCGCACCTGATCGGCGGTGACCGCTTCGATGCTCTCCAGCATCTCATCCAAAGTGAAGAAGCGTTGGAAATAGAGATCCTGCCGTGCCAGATTGCCCATGCGGCTGGAAGTGGACTCCAGGCCCAGCATAAAGGATCCTTTCAGATTGTCCTTAGCCCGCCGCAATTCCTCCTGAGGAACCAGATTTTCCTTCAACTCCCGGAACTCCTTCACGATGGAATCCACTACTTTGGCGCAAGTTTCGACGGCCGTGCCGGCGTAGATCGCAAGGCAGCCGCTATCGCGGTACATCGAAAGCTCGGAGTACACGGCGTAAGCCAAGCCCTGCTTCTCACGTATGTTCTGGAACAGCCGCGAGCTCATGCCGCCGCCCAGAATGGTATTCAACGTATAACAGGCGAAGCGCAGCTCGTGCGGAAAAGGATAAGCGGGTACCCCCATATAAAGGTGTGTCTGCTCTAGCGACGTCTTGTTGCGAAACACCAGGCGCGCATGCGGCACCGGCGCCACCTCGGGAGCAAGCTGCCCGTTCACCCGCAGATCTTCGAAATGCTCGCGCGCCAGGTCCACCAGTTGCGCGTGGTTCAAATTGCCGGCCGCCGTGATTAAAATGTTCGAGGGTGAATAATAGCGCTGGAAATACGAGTCGATCATTCCGCGGTCAAACCCGCGAATGGTGTCCTTGCTGCCGATGATGGGCTTGCCGAGCGGATGATCCTTCCAGAAATTGCTGGAAAAGATATCGTGCAGAAGATACTCGGGGTTGTCCACTTCCATCTTTAGCTCTTCGAGAATGACGCCCTTCTCTTTCTCGATGTCTTCCTCGCGGAACAGCGGATTGCGCACCATGTCGGCCAGCACGTCGAAGGCGATGGGAAGATGTTCGTCCAGCACCTTGGTGTTGTAGCTCACCATCTCCTTAGCGGTGAAGGCGTCCAAACCTCCGCCGATAGAATCCACGGAGCGGGCGATCTCTTCGGCCGAGCGGTTCTTGGTTCCCTTGAAGAGCATGTGCTCGATGAAGTGCGAGATGCCGTTCTCTTCGGACGTTTCGCGGCGCGAGCCGGTGCGAATCCAAACGCCGAGAGAAACTGACCGGACGTGGCTCATCTCCTCGCTGATCACCCGGACTCCATTCTTCAGGGTTGCTACTTCAATATCGCGTAGAGTTTGAACTGCGTTCGTCATTTTACCTTCTTCTATTTTATCGCGGATTTCCCCGGGACCGGCCTGGAATATAGGAGGAGGGCCTCGGCATAATCTATACTAAAAATATGGCGCAAGCGATTGTAGGCCTTGAACTTGCGGATCTACAATCCGCTTTGGGGCCGGAACAGCCCGCATTTCGCGCCCGCCAATTATACGACGCCGTGTACCGGCAAAGGGTAGTGGATCTGGCGCAGATCACTACTCTTCCTATAAGTTTAAGAAAAGAAATGGCTTCCAAGCTGGAGGTGGGGCTCCCGGAGGTTGCGGCCGAGTACAAAAGCTCCGATGGTACCATGCGCTATCTGTTGAAACTAAAGGATCAGCGGACGATTGAGACGGTCTTGATGCCGGAGGAAGGACCTCATGCCGAAGAGGGATCTAAAGGAAGACGGGACACGATCTGTATTTCCAGCCAGGTGGGCTGTCCGGTCAATTGCCAATTCTGCCTCACCGCACTAATGGGATTGGAGCGGAATCTGACGGCCGGAGAAATCGTCGGGCAGGTGCTGTTCGTGATGCGCGCGAACGAAATTTCGACGCAAAGCGACCGGCTGAATATCGTGATGATGGGGATGGGCGAGCCTTTGCTCAACCTGGCCAACGTGATCAAAGCCACGCGTATTTTGACCGATCCGGAGGGAATGGGGCTTTCGCCCAAGCGCATCACGCTCTCCACAGCCGGTATCGTTCCTAAGATCGCCGAGCTGGGTCGCGAGCCGGTGCGGCCCAAGCTGGCCATTTCGTTAAATGCATCCAGCGCAGAGCAACGGCGCGAGCTGATGCCGATTACGCGCAAGTATTCGCTGCGAGATCTGCTGGCTGCGTGTAAAGCCTATCCGCTGCGCCCATGGGAGAAGCTTACGTTCGAATACGTGCTGCTCAAAGGCGTGAACGATTCCGATGCCGATGCGCGGCGAGTGGTAAAGCTGTTGGCGCATTTGAATGCGAAGGTAAACCTGATCGCACTGAATCCCGGGCCTGGCATTGCGTTTGAGACGCCGGACGCGGAGCGCGTGAGTGCGTTTCAAGCAATCGTCCGGCGAGCGATGCCGTGCTTTGTGCGGAAGCCGCGCGGGCGGGATATCTTCGCGGCCTGCGGGCAGTTGAAAAGAGAAGTCCCGGACGGTGACGGCACATTTGCTCGTCCGACGAAGTCATCGAAGTATCCGCGTTGATCTGGCGGGTCTCCCGGTTCTCTGGCGTGAAAATTTCCAAGCATGCTGGGGGGCTGACTGCATGCGAAGCGTGGACAGGGGCACAGCCAGCCAACGGCCAGCCGGTACTGGTGCAGTTTCAAATGGCTTTGCCGTGCTGACCAGGCGCTCTACCTGATATTTCCGATCACTATCGTGATGGGATTATTTGGATCGAGCGTCCCCTCAAAAGGCTGGTCCCCGACGATGCCAAGGGCGGTGCGGTGGTCCATAACTGTGCGTGGCCCTACGACTGCTAGGTGTTCTTTATGCAATGCGGCGACGAGCGCTTTAGCGGCCTCTTGGTCTCGTCCGCTAGCGGATGGTTTGATGAACACCAGTACTCCTTCTAGATCCCCTACAGGCACGTCCGATAAGGTAGCTGTCCAACCAGCGCCCTTGGGGACGTTGCAACAAGCAAACAAGATGTCGTTGGCGAGGCCGATAACGGTAGAATCCGCTCGGTACCCGAATAGATTGAATTTGGTATTTGGGAAGAGTGACAATGCCGACGTGACCCGTTGCCGAGCCTCCGTGTCAAGGCGTGTGTTCTGGGTTCGCGCTGAAATGCGCGCTGTTTCTACACTGAGCGGTGCCGGTTTAAGTCCCACAAACACGCTGACAAGGTTGGGAGCGTCAAAATCAAATGGGCTCCGACCGTCTGGCGTAGTCACGTCAAGATGCGTGACGGATCGTAGGGTGTCTGCTACAATCTGTTTGTCCTTCCCCCACACCTCAACACCGACATGGATTTCAGGCCCATGTAGTTCGCCGCCGCCGAACGGACCCAGTGGCACACGTGGCCATTTGCCAATGAGATCTTCTGGATTGCCGGGTTTTCGCCCGATGCCAGCAGAATTGAGAGCGGCTTTGATCTGGCGCGCCAATCGGGCCGATTCAGCATCGATCCAATGCGAACCAATCATGAGATCACTTCCCGGAATGGTCTTTAGCCCTTCTTTGATCTGCTGTGTTTCTTCGTCGGTGAGGTATCGCGGTTGGATGATCGATTCTAGTGTGGTAGCGCGTTCAATGGCCCGACTAGATGTTATCAATGCCGCGCCTATTTGTTTCTGTGAAACCGAGAGTTCTTCGTCTGTTAGCGCGTCGATCCGTTCGCTATATCGGTGGGTAGCAAACTCCAGCATGATCGCAAAAGCGAACCATATTAACGAATTGGTCTTAAGTAACGACTTTGCACTAACCAGTTCGTTATGCGCGGGTAAACGAAACAGTGTAAAAGTGTACTTCCCGGAATCAACGGTAAATCGGCGTTCCTGCCAGCGGACCGTCCAAGTCCAGCCTTTCTTCTCCCCGATAAATCTCAGAAGGATATCGCATGCCACAACGCCCATGAAGGACCATACAGAGAACAGTTCTAGAAATGAATGGAAAGCTCTTGCTACCTCTAGCGTGTTCGTTGGCGTTAGCAGTTCGCGAAGCGTTTCCCAATCCACACGTAGCACTTCAAGCACGGATGACCTTTGGGAACTGAAGATGTGCGCACTGATAGTCATCTTTATTCTGCGCGTTGTAGGCTACGTGAAAGATCGTGGTAAATAACACGCGAACCATGTATCATGATCGTATCATGCCTCCACGAGCAAGCAAGGACAAACCAAAGCGACCGAAGGACCCAAATCTGTTAGCCCGATCCGTCATGGAAGATCTGATCGGCGAGAAGTGGGACGGAACTCCGTTAGAGCATCCACCGGAACGCATAAAGAACCCGGCAGCGGTCGCGTTGTCTAAGCTGGGAGCCTCTAAAGGCGGTAAGGCCAGAGCCGAAAGCTTGACCGCAAAACAGCGCAGTAAGATCGCCAAGAAGGCAGCAAAAGCGAGATGGAAAAATCGTCCAGATGCCGCGTAAACATTGATTGAAACGTACTATTTTATTGACATTCCATGCACGAGCAAGCATAATGGTAAGTATGAACAGGATGGATACGGCAAGGCGTGCGCAAGTGGTCCGGTGCCTGATTGAGGGCTGCTCGATCAACTCTACGGTTCGCATGACTGGCGTGGCGAAGCATACCATCCTGAAACTGATCGTGGAACTTGGCGCGGCCTGCGAAGACTTCCTGAACCAGACCATGCGAAACCTTCCATGTCAGCGCCTCCAGGCCGATGAAACGTGGGCCTTCTGTTTTCCCAAGCAGAAGAACGTCAAGCCCCGCCACTTCAAAGATGGCGGTTTCGCTGGCGATATCTGGACCTGGGTCGCAATCGATGCTGACACGAAGTTAATCCCGAGCTGGCTCATTGGCCTTCGCGACGTAGCATCGGCCCGCACGTTTGTAGAAGACCTTGCGGGGCGCTTGGCAAATCGAATCCAGTTGACGACGGATGGCCTTAAGCTCTACCTCAATGCAGTTGACCGGGCATTCGGTGGCGATATCGACTATGCCATGTTGGTCAAGGTCTACGGCAATGAGCCCGAGGGCCAGAAGCGTTATAGCCCCGCCGTGTGTCTCTCATGCGAGCGTCACGAGGTTACTGGACGCCCCGATCCGGATCACATCAGCACGTCATACGTGGAGCGCCAAAACCTCACGATGAGAATGTCCATGCGGAGATTCACACGACTGACGAACGGTTTCTCAAAGAAGCTTGAGAATCACGGAGCATCAGTTGCGCTCTACGTGATGGCCTATAACTTCCAGCGCAAACATATGACTCTTGGTACGACTCCCGCCGTCGCTGCTAGAATTGCCGATCATATCTGGACCATCGAAGAGATCGTCGGCCTGCTCGAAAAGAAGGAAGAGGAGTCGCTAGCAGCATGATTCAAACTGCACCACTACCGGCCAGCCAGGGTATGGAGTTGCGAAATCAAGCTGCTAATGTCTAAAATGCCGCACGCCGGTGAACACCATCGCCAGGCCCAGCACGTTGGCGGCGGTAATTACTTTGTCGTCCCCCATTGAGCCGCCCGGCTGAATCACGGCCGTAATGCCGTGCCGGGCAGCCTCTTCCACGCCATCCGGAAATGGAAAAAAAGCGTCCGAGGCCAGCACCGTGCCAGCTAACGGCAGCACCGCTTTCATCGCCCCCACCTTCACCGCGTCCACCCGGCTCATCTGCCCCGCTCCCACGCTAATGGTCTGCCCTTCGCGCGCGTAAACGATGGCGTTCGATTTTACGTGCTTCGCAACTTTCCAGGCGAACTCGAGGGCACGCCATTGCTCTTCGCTGGGCGCGCGCGCGGTCTGCACCGTACACTCGCCGCGTTCCAGCCGGTGGGTGTCCGGCGTCTGCAGCAGGTATCCCCCGCTGATGGATTTCAGCACCGGCTCCTCCGGCGCGCGGGAAACGGCCAGCAATCGCAGGTTTTTCTTGGCCGCCAGCAGCTCGCGCGCGGCAGCGTCATAACCCGGCGCGGCGATGGCTTCGATAAAGGTCTTCGCGATCTCCTGGGCCGTGTCGCGATCCACGGCGCGATTGAAGGCCAGCACGCCGCCGAACGCCGACACCGGATCGGCCTCGAAAGCCCGCCGGTAGCTCTCAGCTAGCGCCCCTCCCTCCGCGCATCCACATGGATTGGTGTGCTTGATAATCGCCGCCGCCGGTTTCTCAAATTCGCGAACCAGTTGCCAGGCCGCGTCCAGATCCACCAGATTGTTGTAGGAGAGTTCCTTGCCCTGCAACTGCTCGGCCCCCGCGATACCGCCCTGCCGGTTCGAATAGAGCGCGGCTTTTTGATGCGGATTCTCGCCGTAGCGCAAATCCAGGGCGCGCGGCGCGCGAATATCCAGGAAGCTGGGCAATCCGGATTCATCTTCCACGCCCACGCGCGCCAGCCGCGCGCTGATGGCCCGGTCGTACGCCGCGGTCAACGCGAAGGCTTTCTTGGCCAGCCCCCACAGGGTGGGTTCGCAAAGCGCGCCTTGACGCTCCAGCAGTTCTTCGAGAATCGCCGGATAGTCGTCCGGCGAGACCACCACCGCGACATCCTGATAGTTTTTGGCCGCCGCCCGAATTAACGTTGGACCGCCGATATCGATATTGGCAATCAACTCCGCCAGCGGCACGCCCTGCCTGGCCGCCACCTTTTCGAATTGATAGAGATTCACCACTACCATGTCGATCGGCGGAATCCCGTGCGACGCGAGCGACTGCATATGTTCGGAGTTCCCGCGAACGGCCAGCACCCCTCCCGCCACGCGCGGATGAATGGTTTTCAGGCGCCCATCCAGCATTTCCGGAAAACCGGTGAGTTCGGACACTTGGCGCACCGGCACTCCGGCCGCTTCCAGTGCGTTTGCCGTGCCGCCGGTGGAAATGATCTTGACTCCCAGATCCCGCAAACCCTGGGCAAACTCCACGATTCCTGTTTTATCGGTCACGCTGATGAGCGCGCGATGAATGGCGGGCATAGGCTGGCTCAAAACCTTCTTTACAATGGTAAACGTGTCTCATCCCGTAACGTTAATTCCCGGCGATGGAATTGGGCCCGAGGTGGCCGACGCGGCCATGCGCGCGGTGAACGCCACCGGTGTTTCCATAGACTGGCAGCGCGCCGATCTGAACGCCAGCATCATCGCGAAATCCGGCCAGGTGCTGCCGCCCCATGTCACCGAGTCGCTGGAGCGCACTCACGTGGGATTGAAAGGCCCGGTCACCACTCCGATTGGCGGCGGATTCCCGAGTGTTAACGTCGCGCTGCGCAAGCAGTTCGATCTTTACGCCAACGTGCGGCCGGTGCATTCCCTGCCGGGGCTAAAAACGCGCTTCGACGACGTCCAGATCGACATGGTGATTTTCCGCGAAAACACCGAGGACCTGTACTCCGGCCTGGAGCACGAGGTGGTGAAGGACGTGGTGACCAGTTTAAAAGTGATCACGCGCACCGCTTCCATCCGCATTGCCGAGTATGCGTTCCAGTTCGCCCAGAAGGCGCGGCGCAAGAAAGTGACCGCCATCCACAAGGCCAACATTATGAAGCTGGCCGATGGGCTGTTCCTGCGCTGCTGCCGGGAAGTGTCGCAGAAGTATCCCGACATCGCTTATCAGGAGTTGATTGTCGATAACGCCTCCATGCAATTGGTGATGCGGCCCCAAACCTTCGACCTTCTGCTGCTGCCGAACTTGTACGGCGACATCGTTTCCGACCTGGCGGCGGGTTTGGTGGGCGGCCTGGGGGTGGTGCCCGGCGCCAACATGGGCGATCGCGATGCGGTGTTTGAAGCCGTACATGGCAGCGCTCCCGACATTGCCGGAAAAGGCATCGCGAACCCGACCGCCCTCATTCTATCGAGCGTGCTGATGCTGATTCATCTGGGCGAGCTATCCGCCGCCACCCGTCTGCGGAGCGCCATCCAACGGGTCTATGCGGAGCAGAAGCACCTGCCGCCGGACGTGGGTGGAAACGCATCCACCAACGAATTCACCGACGCTGTGATCGCCGGGCTGGGTTAGCCAAGCTGGGTTAGCCAAGCTGGGTTAGCCAAGCTTCGAGCGGGAATTGGATGACTATTGGTTCCTCAAACTGAGCGCCCCTTTCACGCTGGATGGCTCCGCCACTGGCCCTGAAGAGACACTTGATAAGGTTCTCTCGGATTGGATCGGCTACAGTGAGTCGATTGGCGGGCTGAAACTGAGCGGGCGATAGGCGGCCAAGCCGGACGAACGTGCGCATGTCGGCGGCCGCCGGAGGCTGCTATGCACAGCGCGGCGCGGACCTGGGACTTGGCCAGCGCGGTTGTGGCCGTCGCCGGCCGCGAATGTTCCGAAGTAATCTAGAATGACTTCACCCAGCGACAAGGACAGAGAGCCCCGCCTGCATGCGGCCAAGTGATGTCCGCAGAGCATCGCCAGTCACCTCCCATCGCCCTCTCTTTCCTGCCGCTTCTCAACAAACTATCTCCGCCCATCGGCCAGCCCACCCCCGCCCGTGCTATCCCGGTGAGCGAGGTCGACAAAATGGCAACAGCAGCCCAAGCTCAAACCATACCCACAGCCACCGATCCCGTGGAACGATGGCTAGCCCGTCGCGACGCCGTCAACCGCGCCAACTCCCAGCAATCCACCGGCCCTCGCACCGAACCCGGCAAGCAGCGTTCGTCGCTCAACGCCTTGCGCCACGGTCTCACTGCCCGCACTGCCGTCCTGCCCACTGAGGACCCCGAAGCCCACCAGCGTCACGTCCAGCAATTCATCGATGAGTACGCCCCAGCCACCGCAACCGAGACGCAAATGGTCCACGAAATCGCCAACACCGCCTGGCGTCTCAACCGCATCCCATTCCTCGAAGCCGAACTGCTTTCACAAGACCCCAGCCACCAAACCCTCATCCCGCGGCTAGCCTCGCTGGGTCTGCATGGCTCGCGCCTCTCCCGCCAGTTCCAGAAAGCCGTCGGCCAGCTCCGCGAGATTCAGGAAGAGCGCCGCCGCCTGGAGCGCCGCCAACTCAACGAAGCGGCCGAAATCCTACTACGCCAGCAGCGCAAAGGACTTCCGTGGCAGCCCGCCGACGACGGCGTCGTCTTTTCCAAGGCATTTGGCTTCGTTTTTTCAAAGGAGCAAGTCGAGCTTCATGCGCAACACCTGATACGCCAGAACCCGGCCTTTTACGCCCTCCATGCCAGCGGCGCCTCATGCCTGCCGGGCACGGCGACGGATATTCGCTCGCCTCGGGGCTAACCCTGGGCTTCCCTCGCCAATACCCAATCCGTCCACACCGTGACATCGCCCGTCCACACCGTGCCTGCCCGCCAATCCCCAACCCCCAACGCCAGCGATGTTCGCAGAACATCGCCCCCGTCCACACCGTGCCAGCCCGCCAATCCCCAATCCCCAACGCCAGCGATGTTCGCAGAACATCGCCCCGCCACACCGTGCCAGCCCGCCAATCCCCAATCCCCAACCCCAGCGATGTTCGCAGAACATCGCCCTCGCCAGAGTGAGGCGCAGAAAAGGCGAAGAGACAAAATGCGACAAACGTTCATCGTCGTTGCGGATATACTTTTGCAATATGGGCCGAATCCACGGCGATGGCGGCAATTGTGTGCGCCTCCTTATTAGGGCGTGCGCTGGGCTGTTGCTCCTGGGCACGGCTGGCGCGCAAGATTTGAAGAACGAAGTCGCGAAGGACCAAGCGGCCGCGAACGTAGCCGCCCACTACCGCGCGGTGCTCGATAAGTATTGCGTCGGCTGCCACAATGACCGGCTGAAAACCGGCGGCTTGAGCCTTCAAACGTTGAACCTCACCCAGGCGCCGGCGAATGCCGAAATACTCGAAAAAGTGATCAGAAAGGTACATGGCGGGATGATGCCGCCCGCTGGCCTGCCGCATCCCGACCAGGCGACCGCCGACGGACTAGTGACCTGGCTGCGCACCACATTGGACCAGGCGGCCGCTCTGCATCCCTATCCTGGCAGACCGCTTTTGCAACGGCTGAATCGAGCCGAGTACGCCAACGCGATCCGCGACCTGCTCGGTATCGACGTGGATGTTTCCTCACTTCTGCCGCCCGACAATTCCGGTTATGGCTTCGACAATGTCACCGACGTCCTGGGCGTTTCGCCGTTGCTGCTCGAAAGCTATCTGAATGCGGCGATGAAGATCACGGCGCTCGCGGTCGGCGACCCCAAAGCTCTTCCGAGCGGCGAGGTTTATCACGTCCGCCAGGATGCTTCGCAGGATCAGCACATCGACGGCTTGCCGCTGGGCACCATCGGAGGCATGGCCATTCAAACCACGCTCCCGGCCGACGGCGAGTATCGGATCGAGCCCAAGCTGTTTCGAACCAATCTCGGCACCATGCGTGGCCTGGAGAACCAGCAGCATCTGGAGGTGGCGGTGGATGGAGTTCGCGTTCACCTGGGCGAGTTCGGGGGTAACGCCGAAGTCTCCGCATCCAGCGCCAATCCAACCACTACCGGGAACGCGGTGGACGAGCGCCTGAAGGTCCAGGTCCCGCTGACAGCGGGTCCCCATACCATCACCGTCGCGTTTCTGGAGCGCAGCCATGTTCAGAATACCTGGCGGCTGCAGCGGTTCTTGAGAAGCTCCGTAGATACCATCGATTTTGGCGGATATCCGCACCTGGATACCGTCACGCTGACAGGCCCCTTCAACATCAGCGGAGTGAGCGATACGCCGAGCCGTCAAAGGATCTTCGTATGCCGCCCGGCTGCGGTTCCCGACGAAGCGGCCTGTGCCAAAACCATTCTCGGCACTCTGGTGCGGCGGGCCTATCGCGGCCAGGCCACCGGCGCCGATCTTCAGCGGCTGATCGAGTTCTATCAGGCCGGCCGAGAAGACCGCGGAACCTTCGACCAGGGTGTGGCTCTCGGAATGCGGCGCATGCTGGCCAGCCCGAAGTTCATCTTCCGTGCCGAGCGCGATCCGGATGGGCCGCCCGGCTTGGTTTACAAGGTAAGCGATCTGGAACTGGCGTCGCGGCTGTCGTTCTTTTTGTGGAGCAGCATTCCCGACGATCGGCTTTTGGATGCGGCTCAACAGGAAAAGCTGCGAAACCCAGCCATGCTGGAGCGCCAGGTCCGCCGCATGCTGGCCGATCCCAAGGCCAGTTCGGCGCTGGTGAGCGATTTCGTCGGCCAATGGCTGTATCTGCGAAATCTGAATACGCAGCAGCCCAATTCCACTGTGTTTCCGGACTTCGACGACAATCTGCGGCACTCCTTCCGGCGTGAAACCGAACTGCTGTTTGAAAACATCATGCACCAGGATCGCAGCGTGCTGGAGTTTCTGACGGCCGATTATACGTTCGTAGACGAGCGGCTGGCGAAGCATTATCACATACCCGATATCTACGGCGATTGGTTCCGGCGCGTCCCTGTCACCGATGAGGCCCGGCGCGGAATCCTTGGCCAAGGAAGCTTCCTGCTGGTTACCTCCAACGCCGACCGGACCTCGCCCGTCAAGCGCGGGAAATGGATTCTTGAAAATGTGCTCGGTACGCCTCCTCCTCCTCCGCCTCCCAATGTTCCCGCGCTGCCGGAGAGGAATGGCGCAGCTCCGCTCACCATGCGCGCGCAGATGGAGGAACATCGCAAAAATAATCCGTGCGCCGGCTGCCACCGCATGATGGATCCCATCGGCCTGGCGCTGGAGAATTTCGACGCGGTGGGCGCGTGGCGTACGCGCGAAGTTGGCAACATCCAGCAGAAGGGCCCGGCGATCGACGCCAGCGGTGAGTTGCTGGACGGTACGAAGGTGAATGGTCCGGTGGAACTGCGGCGTGCGCTGCTGCGGCATCCGGAAGACTTCGTTCAGACCTTCACCGGAAAACTGATGATCTACGCGCTCGGCCGCGGTTTGAACGCCCAGGATATGCCGGTGGTGCGCGCGATTGTGCGCGCGTCCGCGGATCGCAATTATTCGTTCTCTTCGATTGTATTCGGGATTGTAAACAGCACGCCGTTCCAGATGCGCATGAAGCCGGTTCCTGCGGTGGAATCGACGGCCACTGCGAGTGTCACCGAGCCGCGGCAAACCGAGCCGCGACCGTAAGGGAGTCGGAAACTTTTTAAAGGAGATCACGATGTTCATCCAGAAGCGGTCCCTGCCAAGGCGGACTTTCTTAAAGGGCCTGGGAGTAACCATGGCTCTCCCAATGTTCGACGCCATGATACCGGCCCAGACAGCCACGCCCGAAGCGATCCGGAGATTTGGCGCGGTGTTCGTTCCGCTGGGAGCGCGCATGGACCACTGGACCCCGTCCAAGACGGGCAGCGGGTTCGAGTTCACCGAACTGCTGAAGCCGGTGGAGGCCCATCGCGATTCCCTGGTGGTGGTCTCGAACCTGTTTCGTCCGCCGCACGGCGCGCATTCCGGCAGTTCCACCTGGCTGACCGGCGCCAACATCAAAGAGACCGAAGCGGAAGACGTGCGGGCAGGCATTTCGCTGGACCAGGTGATCGCCGAAAAAATCGGCGGCGACACGCAGTTCCGGTCGCTGGAAGTTGCCATTGAAGACGTGGCCGGTTACATCGGCGCTTGCGACGTAGGCTATAGCTGCACGTACATCAACACTATTTCGTGGAAGACGCCCACCACGCCGCTCCCCATGGAAGTGAACCCGCGCGTGCTGTTCGAGCGGCTGTTCGGCGGCAGTGGCACGCCGCAGGAGCGGTTGGCGCGCCGCCGGCAGAATGCGAGTATTCTCGATTCCATTCGCGCCGACGCCAAGGATCTGGAACGGGGACTCGGCCCGCGGGATCAATCGCGCCTGAGCGAGTATCTGGACGACGTGCGGGAAATCGAGCAGCGTATCCAGAAAGCCGAGAAACAGAATGCGGCCAGTATTGAAGAACCCAATCAACCCATTGGAATTCCTCAGTCCTATGGGGAACACCTGACCCTGATGTACGACATGCTGAAGATCGCGCTGCAAACCGACATGACGCGCGTGTTCACCTTCATGCTGGCGCGCGAGGTGAGCCAGAAGAACTTCCCCGAGCTGGGTTTAATGGATCCCTGGCATCACATGTCGCACCACCGCATGCAGCCGGAAATGATCGCGGGGCTGATCACCATCGAAACGTATCAGATGAAAATGTTCTCGCAGTTCCTGGACAAGCTGAAGAAGACGCCCGACGGTGACGGAAGCTTGCTGGACCACAGTGTCATCCTGTTCGGCAGCGGAATGAGCGAGAGCGACAATCACGATCCCAAGAACCTGCCGCTGCTGGTG
>Ga0181525_10002779_pt1 | contig 14093 bp, 15 predicted proteins | sample PEATcosm2014_Bin_48_FD_121100 | JGI IMG/M metagenome (GOLD analysis project Ga0181525, IMG submission 121100) | Peatland microbial communities from MTU Mesocosm Facility, Houghton, MI, USA - PEATcosm2014_Bin06_10_metaG | ecosystem: Environmental > Terrestrial > Soil > Wetlands > Peat | place...
ATCGGCTGAAAACGAATCGGCCGTCGTCTCGGAGGGCGCGACGCGTGGCGCTGTCTGCAATGCAGTGGTCATGAAAGTGTTCCCGGCGCAGTGTTCCTGGAGCGGCTCAGTCTTGATATTCGGCCAGGCGCAGCCCGCTAAATTGCCAGCGCGCCGGCGGATAAAAGAAATTGCGATAGGTCGCGCGCGAATGCCCGGCCGGTGTCGCCAGCGACGAGCCGCGCAAAACCATCTGGTTGACCATGAACTTGCCGTTGTATTCGCCAAGCGCGCCCGGCGCGGCCTTGTAGCCAGGATAGGGCGCGTAAGCCCCGCGCGTCCATTGCCAGACCACGCCAAAAGCGTCGTTCAGTCTGCCGCTTTTTGCCGCAACCTCCCATTCCGCCTCGGTCGGCAGATCTTTGCCGGACCAGCGCGCGAACGCATCGGCTTCGTAATAGCTGACGTGACAGACCGGCTGCGCCGGTTCGACCGGGCGCAGGCCGCCCAGCGTCATCGCGAACCACTCCCCGTCGATGTTGCGCCAGTAGCCCGGCGCCGACCAGCGCTCCGCTTCGACGGTGGCCCAACCGTCCGACAGCCACAGCGTCGGCGTCGCGTAACCACCGTCGGCCATGAATTCCAACCACGCCGCGTTGGTCACCAGCGACGGCGAAAGCCGCACCGGCCGCAACAACACCTGGTGCGCAGGTTGTTCGTTATCGAAACAGAAACCGTCGCCGTCGTGACCGATCATATGAATGCCCGACAGCGTCGGGCCGGCCGCGGCGTGATCGCCCGACAGTTGCGGCCGCTGCCAGTCCGGATCGTAGGCCGGGTATGTTTCGTTGAGTGAGAAGGCGTGTAGAATATCGGTAAGGAGCAGTTCCTGGTGCTGCTGCTCGTGATTGAGTCCGATCTCGATAATGGGGCTGATTTGTTTGAAGTTGCTCGCGGATTCTATCAGCGCCGCCACCGCGTCGTCGACGTGGGCGCGATAGTCGGCGACCTCGGCCGCCGTTGGTCGCGTGATCAGGCCCCGTTGCGGACGCGCTTGGCGCGGTCCGGCCGACACGTAATAAGAATTGTAAAGATAGGCGAAGCGATCGTCGAACGGCCGATAGGCGTTGGCATAGGGGCGCAGCAAGAATTGCTCGAAGAACCAGGTGACATGCGCCCGGTGCCATTTGGTCGGGCTGGCGTCGGGCATCGACTGCACGACCTGGTCCTCGGGCGACAACAAAGCGGCGCGCCGTTCGGTCTCCGCACGCACCGCGCGAAACGCCTTAAGGCAATTTCGTCGCGGATCGGCATGATCGTCTTGCGCCAAACGCAGGCCGGCGCGCGGGTCCGCAGGCGCCGCCGAGCCCGAATCGGCGGCCTGATTACGTCCGGAAACCGCGGCGCGTGGCATCGTAAAAGTCCGCAAGGGGCGGGTTTAACTGCTTAATCTCAATGGACGGTAAGATAATGAGGCCCCGATAGCTTGGTTCCATACATGATCTATCCGCCGCAGACTACAATGCCGTTCGCCGGCCGCTAACGCGGTTGTGATCGCGAGCGAAACCGTACCAAAATGGCCGGCAGGCGAGGACGAAAGAAAACATGGCGCGACGCATCGTCACGAGACCATCGAGCCCCATGCTGCCGCGCGAGCGCAGCGACTATTCGGCGATCGTCGACCGGCCGCCACTTAAACTTCCGGGCGGGGCGCGGCTGGTGTTCTGGACCATCGTCAATCTCGAAGTCTGGGATATCGGAAAGCCGATGGCGCGTCAGGTGTTGTCGCCGCCCACCGGGCAAGTCCTGTTACCGGACGTGCCGAACTGGAGCTGGCACGAATACGGCATGCGGGTTGGCGTGTGGCGCTTCTTCGATCTGTTCAAGCGCCAGAACATCAGACCGACGCTGGCCATCAATGCGCGGGTTTGCGAGGATTACGCACGGGTCGCCGAGGAAGCCAAGAAGGACGCGTGGGAATTCATGGGGCACTCCTACGAGCAGGGACCGATTCACAAGGAGCCCAATGAAAAAGCCATGATCAAGCGCTCGCTCGACGTGCTTGAAAACTTTTGCGGCAAACGGCCGGTCGGCTGGCTCGGACCCGGTCTGACCGAAACGCTCAAAACGCCGGAACTGTTGGCGCAAGCCGGCATAAAATATATCGGGGACTGGCTCTATGACGACGAGCCGACCGTGATCCGCACCGCCCAGGGTCCGCTGGTGACCTTGCCTTATACCGCCGAACTCAACGATATACCGATGATGATCATCCAATATCACGAGAGCGATTATCTTCTGCGCCGCGCCATCGACCAGTTCGACCGACTCTACGCCGAGGGCGAGAAGCGCGCCAAAATATTCGCGCTCGCCATCCATCCCTATCTCAGCGGCCAACCGCACCGGATCAAATATCTCGAGGCGATTTACGACTATGCCCGAAAATTCGACGGCGTGTTGTATTGGACCGGCGAACAGATATTGGATTGGTATGTGAGATCTGCACGACCGTCAGCGTGAGATGGATCCCGCTAGTGTTTTGAATTTCCAATTCTGGCGGTTATCTCTTGAACCAGGGTAACGCTTGTGTTACCCTCATAAATGCCTCAAATCCGCTATTACTTCGTCTCAGCAGGCCGGCAGCCGTTTGCCGAATGGTTTGCGGATTTAGAGGCGGCGGCACGAGCGAAAGTCACGCGCGCGATCGTTCAATTGGGGCACGGCAATTTCTCCAACGTGAAGTCGGTCGGCGAAGGCGTGTTTGAATATCGGATCGATTTCGGACCGGGCTATCGCGTGTATTTCGGTCAAGATGGCGAGACGCTGGTGATCCTGTTGACCGGCGGAACGAAGAAGCGCCAGCGGCGTGATATCGATGTCGCTCACGTTTATTGGCGAGACTACAAGGCAACCAAGCGCGCCCGGCGCTAAACGGAGACACAAATGGCAAAAACAAAGAGTTTTAAAGACTTGGTGGAGCGCCACGTCAAAGCCGACAGGAAATTTGCCGAAGCCCTGTTGCGCGAAGGGATCGATGCCATGCTGAGCGGTGACCTCGATACCGGCAAGACCATCATGCGCGATTACATCAAGGCAACCGTCGGTTTTGAGAAGCTTGGCGCGGCGACTGGCGCCCCGCCGAAAAGTCTCATCCGTATGTTCGGCCCCCGCGGCAATCCGCAGGCACGAAATCTTTTCAGCGTCATCGGTTACCTGCAAAAGCGCGCCGGCGTGCGCCTGCACGTTGCAGGTTAGGACAGTGGCCGTATCGTCGCCGGCTATCTCGGGCAAAAGGGGCCAATGATGAATCGGCGCGGAATCGCCCTAACGATCCTGCTGTTCGCGAGCCTCGTCGCCACCACCGCCGCCCAAGCCGCGCCCTGCCGCAGCGGTGGCCCCTACGACAAATGGCTCGCCGATTTCGAACGTGAGGCGATGGCACAGGGCGTTTCGCAGGCGACCATCGCCGCCGCGGCGCCTTATCTCACCTACGACCAGCGCATCGTCTATATCGACCGCGGCCAGCGCGTCTTTACGCAGACTTTCCTGGAGTTTTCCGACCGCATGGCGGCCGGGTATCGCATTCAGACCGGCGCGGCGAAGATTAAAACCTATGCTTCGGTATTCGCCCGCATCGATCAGCAATATGGCGTACCGGCACCGGTCATCGTCGCGTTCTGGGCGCTGGAAAGCGATTTCGGCGCCAATATGGGCAATTACCATTCGCTGAGCTCGATCGCCTCGCTGGCTTACGATTGCCGCCGCGCCGACCGGTTTCGTGGACAACTGCTCGACGCGATGCACCTGATCGAACGCGGCGATTTGCGGCCGGAAGACATGATCGGCTCGTGGGCCGGTGAACTCGGCCAGACTCAGATGATGCCGTCGGAATACTACCACTATGCCGTCGATTATGACGGCGACGGCAAGCGCAATCTGCTGCGCAGCGCCCCCGACGTGCTCGGCTCGACCGCGAATTATCTACTCGGCCTGGGCTGGCGGCGCGGTGAACCATGGCTCACCGAAGTGCGCGTGCCGGCGAACGGGGGGGCAAGCTTTCCGTGGGACCAAGCGGACCTCGACATAAAACTGCCGCGCGGCAAATGGGCAGCGTTCGGTGTCACGCTCGCCGACGGGCGGCCGCTGCCGGCCGACAATCTTCCGGCGTCGCTTTTGTTGCCGATGGGCCGGTTTGGTCCGGCATTTCTGGTCTATCAGAATTTCCAAGTTTATTTGCAGTGGAACAATTCGCTGGTCTATTCGACCACGGCCGCATATCTCGCCAGCCGCATCGCCGGCGCAGCGCCGCTCCATCGCGGCAATCCGCCGCCGGCGCTGTCCTTCGAAGACGTCAAGGCGATGCAAACCATGCTGGTGCATGCCGGCTTCGATGTCGGCGCGGTGGATGGTTTTCTCGGCCTTAAAACCCGGCAAGCGGTCAAAGCCATGCAGCTGAAATACGGCCTGCCCGCGGATTCTTATCCGACAGCGGAATTGCTGACGCGAATGCGCGGGAGGCGGTAACGCGGCGGGCCGCCGTCATTAAGTTGACGCGTGAAATCGAAGTGCGCACATTTGCCGCCACACCAGCGGGTAGACGCGCAGCAAAACATGGTGCTAGACGACGCCCGGCAATCGCGGCCGAGCCGGGGGCGACATCCTGTCTTGGGAACGGAATCGAAGTGCTTTTTGGCGGGCTTCGATCTCAGCGCTTGACCGCGCCCAGCGCGGCGACGGAAGATACTGAGAAATCAGCAGTTTTTCTTTATTCTAAAGTAAAACACGGCGTCAGTTCGCGACGCTTGCGGATTGGAGCGCGGTCTGGGCTAGTGTTACATTATTACGCCAAATTTCGCCGCCACCGTGAAAGCCGCGTCGAAAAATTGAGAATGGGAAGCCTTGAGATGCAGCATACTCCCCGCAGCCGGCGATCGGGCCAGATAGGCGCTTTACGGCGATGTCATTTCCACGCGCTCGCGCTTCTCGCCGCGGCTATTGTGATCGCGATGGCGTCTACGCATTCGGCGCTGGCCCAGACTAACCCGCCGGCCGCGGCCCCGGCCGCGGCGCCAGCCGCAGCTGTTGCTCCTGCAACACCGTCAGATGCCGCACCGCTGCCGAGCGCGGCGCCCGCGGCTAATCCGGCGCCACCGCCCAGTGCAACCGCGGCGCCGTTGCCGGGCGGGCCTACCGTCAGCAGCGCGCAACTGCCGCAGGATCTGTCGCCCTGGGGCATGTTTCAGGATGCCGATCTGCTGGTAAAGGCGGTCCTGATCGGACTCGCCTTTGCGTCGCTGGTAACGTGGACGGTGTGGCTCGCCAAGACGCTCGAACTGCGCCGCGCGCGCAAGGAAGTGCGGGCTAATCTGCGCGTCCTCAACGCCGCGGCGACACTCGCCCAGGCGCACGAGCAATTGCGCGACGGCACCAGCGCGGTGTCGCTGTTGATGCAAGCGGCCGGGCAGGAAATCCGGATGTCCGCCAATCTTCGTGCCGATGGCCTCAAAGAGCGCATCGCCTGGCAGCTCGAGCGCATCGAGTTGGCGGTCAGCCGCAAGATCTCGCGCGGCACCGGCGTGCTCGCCACCATCGGCTCGACCGCGCCGTTTGTTGGACTGTTCGGCACGGTGTGGGGCATCATGAACAGCTTTATCGGTATTTCGAACTCCCACACCACCAATCTCGCGGTAGTGGCGCCGGGCATCGCGCAAGCCTTGCTGGCGACCGCGCTCGGCCTTGTCGCCGCGATCCCGGCGGTCATGATCTATAACGTGCTGGCGCGCCAGACGACGCATTACCGCGCACTGCTCGGCGATGCTTCGGTGCAGGTGATGCGGCTGGTCAGCCGCGACCTCGACCGTGCCCGCATGCCGATGACGCAAGCCGCGGAATAGGTCGTGGAATAGATTCTGAGCTTACGTCCACAGGTCACGTCTTATGGCAATTCGTCTCGATCACGGCACCGACGAACTCAACGAAGTGCACGAAATCAACGTCGTGCCCTTCATCGACGTCATGCTGGTGCTATTGATCATCTTCATGGTCGCGGCGCCGCTGGCAACCGTCGATGTGCCGGTCGATCTGCCAGGCTCCACCGCGCAGCCGCAGCAGCGGCCGAATAAACCGGTCTATCTCACGCTCAAGGCCGACGGCAGCCTCGCGGTCGGCGACAATCCGGTACCGCGCGATCAACTCCCCGGCGTGCTCTCCACCGCAACCGCGGGCAACAAGGACGAACGCATTTTCCTGCGCGGCGACCGCACGGTGCCCTATGGCGACGTCATGCAGTTGATGAACGATTTGCGCGGCGCCGGTTATTTGAAAATCGCGTTGGTCGGGATGGAAACCCGCGAGGCGAAATGAACGCGCTGGCGGCAACCTGGTTCGAAGACGAAGACCGCCGCGATTTGCGGCGCTGGGGGATCGCCGCCGCGGTCGTGGTCGGCGTCCACCTCGCCGCCATCGCCGGCTATCTTTACGTCCACCAGCCCGACGAAATCGGCGACGAGTCCTCGGTGGTTTCGGTCGAGCTGTCGCCGATCGACAGCGACGTCGATCAACCCGAAGTCGCCCCGGTGCCCGAAGTGCAGCAAAAGCAGGTCGAACAGCCGCCGCCGGACTTGGCGCCCGCCGTGGTGGCGGCGCCGGAACAAAAGCCGGTCGAGAAAGTCGAAGAGCAGAAGCCGCCGACACCGGCCATGCCGGCGCGGGTCAAGAGCGGGGCGCCGCATGTGGAGTCGTCATGGCAAACCGGGTTGGTGCGGCACCTGCAACAATACAAGCGCTACCCGAGCGAAGCGCAGTCGCGCGGCGACGAAGGCGTGGTGCTATTGAGCTTCAGCGTCGATCGCAGCGGCCATGTGCTCGCCCATCAAATCCTGCACAGTTCCGGTTATGCCGAACTCGACGCCGAAGTCATGTCGATGATCGAACGGGCCCAGCCATTGCCGCCGTTCCCGCCGAGCATGCCGGAGGCCAAACTCGACCTGACCGTCCCGATCCGCTTTTCGTTGCGCTGAACTGTCCTCGCCTGTGGCGACAGGCGAAGATTAAGAGCCCAAGGAGCATTTATGCGCACCAAGCCAAGCCTGACATTGCCGGACGTTAAGAAAATGATGGCCGCGTGCGAGGCCGAAGCCGAGAAAAACAAATGGGCGGTCGCCATCGCGATCGTCGACGAGGGCGGCTTTCTGCTCGGCTTCGAGCGCCTGGACGGCGCGCCGGCGATCTCGGCCGAAGTATCCGTGGGCAAGGCTCGCACCTCGGCCATGACCAAGCGGCCGAGCAAATTCTTCGAGGACCGCGTCAAGGAACGTCCGGCCTTCGCGACTTTTCCCGCCGGCATTTTGATTCAGGGCGGCGTTCCGGTGATCTATCAGAACGAGTGTGTCGGCGCCATTGGGGTCTCGGGCGTGCAATCGCACGAGGACGAGCAAATCGCGCAAGCCGGCGCCAGCGTCTTGGCGTAAAAACTCGGCGGCCTGTCGCGCTCGCCGAACCGATGCGGTCCCCGCAGCGGATTAGCCGCGACCGCGAGAACGGCCGATGAGCTGACCACACCCGCGACAATGCCGACGGCGAACCAAAAGCCGAACGGCCGCGGCGGCGAAGTCATCGACGCAACAGATGCCGGACGGCCGAAAGACGCTCGCTCGGCCGGCGCCGCTATGGCGGCTATGAGCCGCCATCCATTGACCGGTAGCAGCGCCACGTGGAGCAAGAAGACCGGATAAATGTGCTGGCAATAGGCAAAGGCGACAAACAAGATATTGCTGAGGATGGCGATCGAACGCAGCGGAACCATTGTTCGCATCACAAACGTCGCCAGCACGGCGCAGGACGCTGCATAGCCGAGTAAATCGATCATCGCCGGTTTTTCCAAGCCTGCGCGCCGCGGCGGCTACCGCCAACAAGTTGGCTTGCAAATTGGCTTGGATTTTGCGGCTTGAACAAAGACAGCGCCAAGTGGCGAAATCGAATTGACCGTCATGGTGATCTCCCGTGAGAGCAGCGGCTTTGACGGGCGATTCCACCCCTCGCTTTTCTAAAGGTCTCACCTTCCAGCGCGACGGCGCCGACAGGTCAGCAAAGAACCGAACCCTCGGGCGACGATAGCTCCGGTCAGGCCGGCAGCCATCCAGAAAACGCCAGCGACAGCGTGAGGCCGAGCAGGGAAAACAACAATACCGGTTCGAATGATCGGTCGGCGTCCCCGCCAACGACGGCCCCGGCAGTCTTGCGTATGTCATTCAACATGCTCAGGGCCTCCAAAACGGTTTTGCTTTTTCCGCCGCCGTCGCGGCGGGATAGCCGATGTCGCGGAGTTCAATCTCCGATAATCCGTGAAGCTCGCGGCGCTCGCGAATACGCCTCCGCCACTCGCGCAACGTGTCCATGAGTCGCTTTCGCGACTGCGTTCGAACTTGAGCCGGTACAAATGGACTGACGCCAACCGAGGCCGATTCCGTCGTCATGGCGATCTCCCGTAATAGCGATCCAACGTACGGGCGATTCCACTCCCTCGATTTGTCGTCATTGTTGCTGTCCGCCGTGAAATGGCGATGACGGATCAGTAACAGACGTCAGGCAACAGGATTGAACTCACACTGAGTCGAAAATTTGTTCGAGCGCCGGCAATTACTCGATTACCTTGCCACTCGCGCGGGACTTACGCGCTCCGATCCGAACACCTGATAAGGTTACAGCAAGATGTGTGCCAGCGCCCTGGTGAGCAGTGGATAAGCGGTCGGACTGACACGTGTTGAAATTTACGATATCAAACAGGCGATTATGTCATGTCGCGATTGTGGGCAGAATGACCTAAAATGAGTCAGCACGAAATCGGCCGCAATTTGCATGCGGTTTTTTGAGCAACATGATTCAATAGCTGTCAAATCCGTTTCGTCGCCGTTCACCTGCCGACAGCCAGGCCGGCGACATGGCATCGCCCCAGGATTTTTTGTAGCTTGGCGCGGGGCCGGAACGACGCCGGTGGGCAACCGGCCCGCAAACCGGGATGGAACACCATGATTGCCGTCGTTGGCGCGACCGGAAATACCGGACGCGCGGTCGTCAAAGAACTCAAGCAATTGGGCCATGACCCGATCTGCATCGTGCGCAATGCCGACAAGGCGCGCGAGGTTTTGGGTCCGCAGGCGAGGACGGCGGTCGCCGAATTGACCGACCGCGCCGCGCTCGGCGAAGCGCTCAAGGCCGTGACCAGCGTCTTCGTGGTCACCGGCCACAATCCGCAAATGACCGAGCAGCAGAACAATGTGCTCGATGCCGCGGTCGCGGCCGGCGCGCAATATTTGGTCCGCGTCAGCGGCGCCCGCGCGCTGGTCGCACCTGATTCGCAATCGGTCATTGGCCGCGGCCATGACGCGATCGAGAAAAAATTGCAGGACAGTGGCGTCAAATGGGTCATTCTGCGCCCCGGCTATTTCATGCAAAACACCTTGGCGCAGTCAGCTTTAGTCAAGAACGACGGCAAGCTCGTGCAGCCGTTTGCCGCCGACTTTCCGCTCGCCTTCGTCGATGTGCGCGACACCGGCGCCGTCGCTGCCCGCATCCTCGTCGATCCGGCTCCGCATGCCGGCAAGACCTATGAGTTCACCGGCGCTCAGACCACTTACGGCGAATTTGCCGAAGTCTTTTCAAAACTGCTCGGCCGCCGGATCGCTTACGTCGCGATAACGCCGGAACAGAACGAGCAAGCGATGAAAGCGCGCGGCATGCCGGATTGGCTGATCGCCCACGTCCGCACCATCACCGGCATTGCCTTGGCGGGCGGACTTTCCACGGCGAAAACCGGGCCGATCCAAGATCTCGTCAACCGCGCGCCGCGCACCACCCAGCAATTCGTCGAGGATCACAAGGCGGCGTTCGCCTAAGGGCGGTGTCAGATCAGCCCGCTGGCCCGGGCCTGATCCTTCGCCATCACCGCCCAATCGTTCTCGCCCTCGCCATGGGCGACGGCGCCGACCAGACGGTCGCGCCAGACGTTGCCGCTGGGCAGCGGCACGCCCTTGGCACCGCCGGCCTCAAGCGCGAAATTGGCATCCTTCAAGCCCAAGATGGCGCGCTGGCCGGCCGGCAGATAGCGTTCCTCGGCGATGATCTTGCCGTAGATTTTATAGGCCGAGCAGGCGAACAGGCCGTCCGTCATCACGTCATAAAACGCCTCGGGCACCACGTCGTATTTGCGCACCAGCGCAAAACCTTCGCCCATGGCTTCGATGGCGCAGCCGAGCACGAAATTATTGGCGATCTTGATGGCGCAGGCCGCGACCGGGTCGTTGCCGGCTTCGAATGTACGCCGCGCGATCGCCGCGAACAGCGGCCGGCAGCGGTCGAGGCTGTCCTTGGCGCCGCCGAGCACCATGCCGGCCTGTGCAGCGGCGACGACTTCAGGCCGCCCCAGCATCGGCGTCGCGATCAAAACCTGGCCGGCCGCGCCGTGCAGCGCTTTGAGCTTCGTGATCGCGGCCACGCTATGCGTACCGGCGCAGATGTGAATGCCGCCCCGGGGCAGCGACTGCAATAAGCCGCCCGGACTGCCGACAACCTCCAGCACCGCGGCATCGTCGGCGAGCATGGTGAAGACGGCTTCGCCAAATGTCGACGCCGCCGCGATCGAGGCCACTGCTTTGGCGCCGAGATCGGTGAGCGGCTTCACCTTCGCGGCGGTGCGATTGTAAACGCCAACGTCGTGACCGCCGTCTAGCAAGCGGCGCACCATCGCATCGCCCATACGGCCAAGCCCGATAAATCCGACCTTCATTTTTTATCTCCTCGGTCTTGCTCCGTTACACAAGCTGGCCGCGCACCCATTCCAGCTCGCGGCAGATGTAATCGACGATGTCGCCCGATTTCAGGCTGTGGGGCAGCATGTCCCAAGTATAGGTCTCGACTTCAAGGTGGTGCGAGAGCGGATTGGCCTTGTGGAAGCGCAACGCATCTTCGATGGCAAAGCGTGTAGTACGGAATTGGCCGAGATCGTCGAGAAAGACCGGCACGTGAATGTGCGTGCGCCATTCCCGTGGGCTTGGATTCTTTTCAAACGCAGCGATCGCGTCGTCGACATTGAGGAATTTCGTCAGCTTGCCGTCCATATTCTGGATCGTCTGTGTCAGATAAATCGTCTTGGCGTAGCGCTTGAGCGTATCGACCACCGGCTGCGTCACTTCCGGAATATGCAACGCGGCGGCCTCCTGCAGCTTGAAGATCGGAATGCCGGCGTCGACCAGTTTTTGCAGCGATTGCCCGATATTTTCGTATTCGACCGCCTGATGGCAGATATCGTAGACGATGCCGAGATGGCGGCGCAGCGCCGCATTGGCCTCGGCAATCGGAACATGCGCCAGCTTGGCCAGCCGTTCGACGGCGGCCCCCGAATAAAGGTGATGGGTAAAATAGTCGATCGTCTCGTCGGTGGTCTCCAGAAAGCAGTAAGGCTCGGGCTCGAGCGCCAGTTGCACGGTGCGCCCGGTGCGGGCTTCGAGCGCGATCAGATGCGCGACCACGGCCAGCACGTGATCGGTGTAGCTTTTGACCACGCCGTCATCGGTCACCCGCGGCTTAAAACCAAGCGGCGCGCTCTGGATCGACGGCGCGATGCCGGCGGGACAGACCTCGGCCAGCACGTCGGCGACATTGATGGTGTAACGGGTGCGTTCTTCGGAACGCCAATCCGGTTCATAGACCTGCTCCTTGACCACGGTGCCTTTGAAAGCGCCGTAGGGAAAAGCATTGGCGGTATAGATATACATATCGTGATCGCCCAGAAATCGCTTGAGCTTGTCGCGCTCGGCCGAGCTTGCCGCGAGCGTCGCCGCCGTGCTCGCCGACAGGCGTATGCAAACTCCGAAGGATTTGTTGCCGGCGATCCGCGCTTTCACCTTGGGCAGATACGTCACCAGCGAATGATACAATTGCTCCCAATCGTCGGCGGGATGCACCAGTGTCGAATAAGTCAGATGGCCGAGGCCGTTGCCGAGATCCATATTGGGTTCCTGTTGTTAGATACTGCATCCTGCCCCGCGAAAGCGGGGAAGGGGGACCGCGCGTAGCGCGGTGGAAGGGGCGTCGGTCGCGACACCATGCGAGAGTCTCAGACTCATTCCCGGCATTCGCGCCATTTTGCTCTTCGCTCACGAAAACGAAGCTTGATCTCAGAGGCCCCCTCCACCACGCTTGGCGTGGCCCCCCTCCCCCGCTTCGCGGGGGCGGATAATAAAGTTGCGTAGCGCGATATCACTCTACCTTCTCCACCACGCCCGTTGCCGCCGAGCGGACGATGGCTTCGGTGGCGGCGACGCCGTGGATCATCTGATCGTCGGGGATCGGATAGGCCGGCCCGCCTTCGGCCGCCTTGGCAAAGGCTTCGAGGCAGGCGCGCGACAGGTCGAGCGTCGCCGCCTGCCAGATCTTGGCTTCGCCCTTGATCGGCTGAAACTTGCAGGTGCCGAACAGCCGGGTGCGCCGTTCCTCGGACGAAGCGCCAGCGACATGGGTGACGCCTTCGAGCCGCAGCCAGCCCTTTGAGCCGAAGACCTGGAACGAAAAACCGGGACCGGTGGTCGTCATGGTGCCGAGATAGCCCGACATCCCCTCTTTCATGCGCAACAGGATCGAGGTGGTGTCGTCGGCATCGATGGTCGCGGCGCGGCGAAAGCTTTGGGCAAAGACGTGGTCGATCGGCCCGCACAGATCGATCATGCCGTCGATGGCGTGGACCCCCATCGGCATCAGGCCGCCCAACGGCGTCTCGGTCTTATCGGCGCGCCAATGCGAAGGATTGATGAACAGCACATTGGGAAACGTCATGGTCGCTTCAATATGCAGGATGATGCCAAGCTCTCCCGAGCGGATCATGTCGCGCAGCTTGATCATCTCCGGATGGAGGCGGCGGTTATAACCAAGCGCAAGCGTCACTCCCGCCTTGCGCATCGCGGCGACCGCATCCTCCGCTTGGCGTTTGGTCAGCGTGAACGGCTTCTCGCAGAACACGTGCTTTTTGGCCGCCGCGGCGGCAACAACCTGCGCGCCATGCATGGAATGCGGCGTGGCCAGAACCACGGCGTCGACATCCGGATCGGCCAGCACCGCCTCGTAATTCGGCTTCAAGCGAAGGCCGGCTTTCTTGGCGAAGGCCTCGATATCCGGGGTCACGGTGCGGGTGGCGCCGGCGATGAAGCGAATGGCGCTGCTGTTCTCGCTCGCTTCGACGAGCGTTTTGCCCCACCAGCCAAGGCCGACAATGGCGGCATTGATCACTTGCTACTCCCGTTACTTGTCAGGTGCTCGCTTGGCGTCCGGAGTCTGTCTTCGGCCCCGTTCAACTTGGCCACGTCAATACGGCTAACGCGATGCACGTGAGCACCCAGAACGCGCAGTATTCAATTCCGCCGATCACCCAGATCCACTTCCGGCCCACTTTGTAGGTCGCCGCCCCGGCGACGAACAAATGGAACGCGGCGACCAGCGCGACGTAGGGCGTGTAAATTGCGAACACCAGGCCGATGGTGAGGAAAGTCTCGATCGTGCCGGCAAAATACATCCAAGCCGCCGGCGGATTGAACTTCGCGGCCTTGAAGAAGTTCAGCGTCGCCGGCTCGGTGAATTTTCCGACCACGTGTGGGATGAAGAATAAGCCGCATATCAGGCGCAGAATATTGACGCCGTTGGTCAGATCGAAGCTTTGCGCTAGACCGTGCATCGCGTTCCCCGCTCTTTTCCATGTTACCCGCCGGCTTAAGCAACGCCTGGGTTATAGTATTTCGAAGACCTGATAGACCGGGCCCTCGGGTAGCCTATGTCCGACGCCGACGCACAGCATATTATTCAGCCAGCCGTATTTTTCCGAAGCCGTCTCGAACGATCCCATGATGCGCAGGTAATAATCCGTCGCCTTGACCACTTCACCGCGCGCGATGCGATCGAGCACCTCCTTCGGACCATGGCGCATGCCGCGATACGGCATGCAGATCGTCTCGCCGTCGTCGGTTTTAAGCACAATTCGCACGTCGAGCATCCAGGCGCCGTCGCCCGGCCGCACCGCCTGCCAGTCGCTGCCGCCTGGCAGCAATGTGCCGCGCAGCTTTTCGCCCTCG
>Ga0181525_10002780_pt1 | contig 14089 bp, 11 predicted proteins | sample PEATcosm2014_Bin_48_FD_121100 | JGI IMG/M metagenome (GOLD analysis project Ga0181525, IMG submission 121100) | Peatland microbial communities from MTU Mesocosm Facility, Houghton, MI, USA - PEATcosm2014_Bin06_10_metaG | ecosystem: Environmental > Terrestrial > Soil > Wetlands > Peat | place...
GTCATTCTCATCATCATCAACTTCGTCGTCGTCACCAAGGGCGCCAGCCGCGTCGCCGAAGTCTCCGCCCGCTTCATGCTGGACTCGCTCCCCGGCCGGCAGATGGCCATCGACGCCGAAATCAACGCCGGCCTGCTCAGCCCGCAAGCCGCCGAGCGCAGGCGCGACACGCTGCGCCGCGAGGCGGATTTCTTCGGCGCGATGGACGGCGCGTCCAAATTCGTGCGCGGGGACGTGGTGGCCGCCATGATCATCCTGGTCGTCAACATGCTGGGCGGCCTCATCATCGGCACGCTGCAATACGGCCTGCCGCTGGCCGACGCCGCGCGCACGTACACGCTGCTCACGGTCGGCGACGGTCTCGCCGCGCAAATCCCGTCCCTCACCATCTCCGTCGCGGCGGGCCTCGTCGTCACCCGCGTCGCCACGGGCGAGGATATCGGCCAGCAGATCAAATCCCAGCTTTCCAAATACCCGCAGGCGCTGGCCATCGCGGCGGCCATCATGGGGGCCATCGGCCTGGTGCCGCAGATGGCGCATGTGCCGTTCCTGTTCCTGTCCGCCGCCCTGGGCATTTCCGCCTGGCGCCTGTCCCAGACCGCCAAGGCGCAGGACGCCGCCATCGCCGCCGGCACCGCGCCCGCCCCCGCTCTGCCGGGCGAGGTTAAAACCGACTCCCTGGTGGACGTTACCGGCGTGGACCCGCTGGGCATGAATATCGGCTTCGCGCTCGCCCCGCTGGTCGGGCCGGGGGAGGGGCGTCTGCTCAACCGCCTCACCGCTGTGCGCCAGCGTTATGGCCGCGCCATGGGGTTTCTCGTCCCCGCCGTGCATATCCGGGACTCCTCCGAACTCCCCGCCCACGGCTACCGCTTCACCCTGCGCGGCGCCTCCATCGGCGGCGGCGAGGCATGGCCCGGACAGTGGCTCGCCATTGAAGGCCCGATGGTGACGGACAAACTCACCATCGGACGCGCGGTCAAAGACCCCGCCTTTGGTCAGGCGGCGGTGTGGATCCCCCAAGGTGCGATCCCCGCCGCCGAGGAGCTAGGCTACACCGTGGTGGACACGCCCAGCGCCATGGCCACGCATTTCGCCGAAATCCTCAAGCGCCACGGCGCGGAACTGCTGGGCCGCCCGCAGGTGGAAGGGCTGATGACCCGCCTCGCCGAAACCACGCCGCGTCTGGCGGAGGATTTGCGCACCAACCTCTCCATCGGCCTGATCCGCCAGGTCCTCCAAGGCCTACTCTCCGAGGAAGTGCCCATCCGCGATTTCGAGCGCATCGGCGAGGCGCTGGTGGAAGCCGCCGACGGCCCGAACAAGGATGTCGAACGCCTCCTCGCCGCCGTGCGCCTGCGCCTGGGCCGCTTCATCGTCACCCAATGCGCGGGCACGGACGCCACCTTGCGCGTCGCCGTGCTGCCGCAGCGTCTGGAAGACCTCGTCGCCAAATCCATCCGCACCGGGCGGGAGAGCGGCATCGGCCCGGAGATTGAGGCCGAGACGGCGACGCATCTGCGCCAGGCCGCCGAAGCTGCCGCGCGGGCCATGCGGGCGCGCGGGCAAAAGCCGGTGCTGGTGGTGCAGGGCGCGGTGCGCCGCGCCGTCGCCCGCGCCGTGGGCGGCACACTGCCGGTGCTGGCGCTGGAGGAAATCCCGGAAACCATGCCGATGCAGGTGGTGCAAACCGCCGAGCCCGGAGGCGCCAATGGCTGAAGCCCTCGCCCTCGCGCCCGACGGCGCCACCCTCACCGCGCTGTACGGCGGCTGGATCAAGCGCATCGCGCTGCTGCTGAAGGCGCGGATGCCCTGGGCGGAGCTGGATGAACTCCTGCAATGGGGTGCCGTCGGCATGCTGGAGGCCATGGGCCGTTACGATGCCTCGCACGGCGTCAGCTTCCAGGCCTTCTCCGCCCGGCGCATCCGGGGCGCGATGATCGACGGCCTGCGCCGCGAGGGTTCGCTGCGCCGGGGCGAGGCGGTGTTTGATGCCGACGTGGTGGACAGCGCCGCCTTCGCCGGCGGCAACTCACCCACGGACCCGCTCACCCTGCTGCTGCGCGCCGACGCCCGGGACCTGCTGGTGGAGGGCCTCAAAACCCTGCCCAAGCTCGAATACCAGGTGCTGGCGCTGCATTTCTACGACGAAATGAACAACCGTGAAATCGCCGCGATTCTCGACATGTCCGAAGGCTACGCCTCGCGCATTCGCAAACACGCGCTGGAGAGTCTGGCGATTTACCTGAACGCCCATTTGAAAGGGGAGAGCGTATCATGACCAGCCTGCTGGGACTGCTTTGCGGCTTTGCCGTGATTATCGGCGGCGCGTTATCGGATTCCGATCCGCTGTCCTCGCTGTTCAGCGTCACCGCCGTCATCATCGTGCTGGGCGGCAGCTGTGCTGCGGTGCTCACACAGTTCGGTGCGGCGCCGATGCTGACGGCGGTGAAAGGCGTCGCCTGGCTGCTCAAGCCGCCCAAAATCGACCTGGAGCATTTCATCGGGCAGGTCGCGGAATGGTCTTCCATCGCGCGCGGCCAGGGTACGCTGGCGCTGGAAGCCGTTGTCGGCAAAGTGGCCGACCCGTTCCAGCAGAAGGGTCTGCAAATGATTATCGACAACACGCCGGTCGAAGACCTGCCGGTCATCCTCAGCGTGCTCTCCGGCAAAACCGGGCGTGAGCAGGAGATCCCCGGCGAGGTCTGGGAGGCGGCAGGCGGCTATTCGCCGACCATCGGCGTGATGGGCGCGGTGCTCGGGCTCATCCATGTGATGATGCGCCTGGACCACCCGGAGGAGCTGGGGGCCGGCATCGCCACGGCCTTCGTCGCCACCATTTACGGCGTGGGCTTTGCCAACCTCGTCTGCCTGCCGCTCGGCACGCGGCTCAAACATCTGGCGCAGGAGCTGGAGCGCGAGCGTCATGTCGTCATCCAGGGCTTCATGCTGCTGGCCGAGGGCAAGCCGGGCCTGCTCATCAAGCAAAACCTGCAAAGCTTCCTGGACGAGAAGGGCGCACCCAAGCCCGCCCCGGCGCGTGACGATGCGCCCGCCCTCGCAGCCGTGCAGCAGGCGGCCTGACATGGCCAAGCCAGCCAGCCCCTTTGGCGAGAAGAAGCCGGAAAAGCCGCCCAACCATGAGCGCTGGGTGATTAGCTACGCCGATCTTCTGACGCTGCTGCTGGCCACCTTTGTGGTGCTGTACGCCTCGTCCTCGCGCAACAAATACAAGGAGCAGGAAGTCGCGGCGGGCTTCGTCAAAGCCTTCCACGGCACGCCGCCCACCGTCACCACCACCACTTCGGCGGATCGCGGCGTCTTGCAGCACCAGCCCTCTTCCATCCCGAAGCCTGTCGAGGTTCCGGCTTCGGCGGATTCCAAATTGCCGAAAAACATGGTGCATCAGCTTGCCTCGGAGGTGCAGTCGCTCCAGCAGCTGCAACTGAAAATGACGGCGCTGATGCAGCCGCTCATTAACAAGCAGCAGGTCTCCTTCCAGCGCCAGCCGCTCACCCTCACCATCCAGCTTGACGCCTCGGTGCTGTTCCCCTCCGGCACGGCCACGCTCAAACCCGAGGCGGTGACGCTGCTCGACCAGGTGGGCATCAGCCTGACGCAGATGCCGCCGCCCTTCACCATCGTCGTGCAGGGCTACACCGACAATCAGCCAATCACCACGGCGCAATTCCCCTCCAACTGGTCGCTCTCCTCGGAGCGCGCGGTGAGCGTGGTGACGCTGTTCCAGACCGAGGGCGTGAGCGGCAGCCAGCTCTCGGCCCAGGGCTTTGGCGAATTCGGCTCCATCGCCAGCAACGATACCGATGCCGGGCGCGCGCAAAACCGCCGCGTGCTGGTGGTGGTCCACGCGCCGGACCCCAAAGACAGCGATTTGCAAACCACAGGAGCCACCGATGCCAAGCAGTAAATCCAAGGGGAAAAAGGCGAAGCTGTTACGGCCCGGCCTGCTGGTGCTGGCGGTGATGTTTCTGTGGGCGGCGCAGAATGAGCCGGCGAATTTCACCGCCAGCACCTTCGCGTCCTGGGCGCTGGGGGCGCTCACCGTGGCGCTGCTCACGCGCGCCGGGCTGGCGCTGGTGGCGCCGGTCTTCGCCATCGCCGGCACGCTGCTCACCCAGGCGATGCAGGAGCATCCGCACGGGGTTGAAGAACCATGAGCTTCGTCACCGTCACACGCGGGCGCGGCAAGGCGTTCGTCCAGGCCGTGCTGAGCCAGGACGCCGCCAGTATCGCGTCGCAGGAGGCCGAGATCGCCCGGCGCGTGCGCCTGGAGGTGAGCCGCCTGCGCGCCGAGGCCGAAGCCGACGCCCGCAAACAAGGCGAAGCCCAGGCCCGCGCCGCCCTGGCGCCGGACGCGGCCGCGCTGAAAACCGCCCTCGCCGTGCTGCATGAAACCTGGGCGCAACTCGCCGCCCCCCTGGCGCAGAAGGAGCAGGAGCTGGCGGGTCTGGTCACGGAACTCTCCTTTCTCCTGGCCCAGCACATCACCGGCGTGGAAGCCGCCGCCAACCCCGCCAGCCTGCAAAAACTGGTCGAGCGACTCATCGCTGAAGCCGCCGCCGAACGCGGCCCGCGCCAAACCCTGCTGATCCGCCTGAACCCGGAAAACCACGCCCAGCTCAGCGCCCTTATCCCGCCCGAAACCGCCACCCTGCTGGCCGACGACACCGTCGCCCCGGGCGGCGCCCTGGTCGAAATCTCCGCCCCCGACGGCGACCCGATGGACAAAATAGAATGGGACGCCAGCCTCAGCGGCCGCCTCGACGCCATCCGCTCCGCCCTGGCCCTGCCCGGAAGCGCCTCGCCATGATCGCGCGGCGGGTTCCGGGTTTGGGTAGGAAGCAAGTAAGGCCAGGGGCGCTGCCCCTGGACCCCGCGAAGGGCCGCGCCCTTCGATCCGCGCAAGGTTTTAGGAGAGGCGCTCACCTGCACGGGCGTTGGAAACCCTCGGCGGTGAGCGCCTCTCCTAAAACCTTATTCATGGGTTCCAAGGGCCCTGCCTTTGGCGGGGGTCCAGGGGGCAGCGCCCCCTGGCCTTGCTTGCTTTCCCACCCAAACCGGGAGCCCGCCGCATGATCAAGACCGAGACCCTGCGGACCCTGGCTCTGGAGCGGATGCGCGGCGCGTTGGAGGCCGACCCGGTGCGCCGCTATGGCCGGATTATGCGCTCGAATGGCGAGGTGTTGCACGCCAGCGGGCTGCGCGCGCCGATTGGCTCGCGGTGCCTGGTGGAAACGGAGGATGCCACTTCGTTGGCCGCCGAGGTGGTGGGGTTTGAGGCGGGGGCGCTGCTGATTATGCCGGACCAGGGTACGCGCGGGATCACGCGCGGCGCACGGGTGCATGTGGCGAGCCGCGCGCCCGCGCCGCTGATGGGCCGAGCACTTCTGGGCCGGGTGGTGGATGGCCGCGGCGTGCCGCTGGACGGCCTGCCGCCGCCTGCGGTGTCCCAGCCCTGGCCCCTGCTGGGCGTGCCGATCAACCCGATGGAGCGCACCCGCATCGCCCAGGTGTTTGATACCGGGGTGAGCGCCATCAACGCCCTGGCCACCATGGGAAGGGGGATGCGCATCGGCCTGTTCGCGGGCAGCGGCGTCGGTAAAACCACGCTGCTCGGCATGATGGCCCGCCACGCCAAGGCGGATGTCGTCGTGGTCGGCATGATCGGCGAACGCGGGCGGGAGATCCGCGAATTCATCGAGGACCATCTGGGTGCCGCGCGTCCGCGCAGCGTCGTGGTGGCCTCGCCCGCCGACGACACCGCGCTCGGCCGTGTGCATGGCGCATACCGGGCGGCGGCGGCGGCGGAGTATTTCCGCGACCAAGGCTGCCACGTGCTGCTGGTCGTGGACTCCCTCACGCGTCTCGCCATGGCCCTGCGTGAAATCGGCCTCGCGGCGGGCGAACCCCCGGCGACCAAAGGCTACCCGCCCTCCGTCTTCGGCGCCCTCTCGGCCTACGTGGAACGCGCCGGCAACGGCAGCGCGTCCCAAGGCTCCATCACCGCCATTTACACCGTGCTGGTGGAAGGCGACGACCATGTCGGCGACCCGGTGGCGGACACCGCGCGTTCGGTGCTGGACGGCCACATCGTCCTCTCCCGCGCCATGTCCGAGGCGGCCATCTTCCCGCCCATCGACATCAGCGCCTCCCTCTCGCGCCCCATGCCCAGCCTGGTGCCGCCCGAGCACCAAAAACTCGCCGCCCGCTTCCGCGCTTTGTGGGCCCGCCGGGTGGAGAAGCAGGACATTATCGACCTCGGCGCCTACGCCGCCGGGCGGGACCCGCTGCTGGACGAAGCCCTGCGCCGCGCCCCCGCCATGGAAGCCGTATTGCGTCAGGACATGCACGACGCCGTGCCCATGTCCGCCGCCCGCCTTGCCCTGCAAACCGCGCTGGAGGCGCCATGAAACCGCGCACCCTCTCCCGCCTGGACATGCTGGCGGCCGAGCAGGAGCGCCAATGGCTGGACGCCATCCGCCGCGCCTCCGCCACGCTCAAGCAAACCGAGCAACAGCGCGGCGTGCTGGCGGCGTATCGCGGGCGGCTGGCGGCAAGCTGGCAGGACGGCGCGGTTCTCCCCGCCGCCCAGGCCCGCCGCGCCGCGCAATTCATCACCGCCTCGCACGGCGCGGAGGCGCAGATCGACCAGACCGCCGCGCAGGCCGAAAAACAGCTTGAGGCCAGCATCACCGGCCTCGCCCAAATCCGCGCCCGCCGCCACACGCTCTCCGGGATGCAGCGCAAAGCCGCCACCCAGGCCGAGCGCGAAGCCGAGCGGCGCCAGGAGCGCGACATCCCATTCCACCGCCCCATCCGGCCCTGAAGGAGACCAAAATGGACCTCTCATTCTACACCAATTTCAACAGCAACCTGGCCGCGCAGGAGGCGCAGCTGAACACGCTGCAACAGCAGATTTCCACCGGCCTGGCCGTGCAAACGCCGGACCAGAACCCCGCCGCGTACGAGACCGCCGCGCTGGGCACCGATCAGGTGAGCGCGCTCACCAACGACAACACCACCCAGGCCAGCATCCAGGTGCAGCTCGGCAGCGTGAGCGATGCGTATCAGTCCACCTCCAACCTGTTCGACAGCGTGCAGACGGTGGTGGAAGACGCGCTGAACGGCGCCACCAGCTCGCAGAACCTCAACGCCCTGGCGACGCAGGTGCAGGCCGCCTCGCAGCAATTGCTGGCCATCGGCAACACCACCTCGTCCAACGGCACGTATCTGTTCGGCGGCACGCGCGGCGGCGTGGCGCCGTTCCAGAGCAACGGCAGCGGCAACATCGTGTATATGGGCGATGGCGGACAGAGCCAGGCCTCCATCGCGCCGGACGTCTCCGCCGCCACCCTGGCCAATGGCGACGCCTTCGTCTCCAGCCTCACCGGCGACGGCACCAGCAGCGTGACCGCCAGCAGCGCCAACACCGGCACCGGCCAGGTGGTGCAGCAGGGCGTCACCAACGCCGCCGCCGCGCAGGCGTTTCAGTCCGGCAACTCGCCCATCACGCTCAGCTTCGCGGTGAGCAACGGCCAGACCACCTACACCGCCACGCAAGGCGGCACGGCGCTGGCCACCGGCGCCGTCACCACCTCCTCCCAGGGCAATACCAGCGTGCAGCTCGGCGGCGTGGACTACCAGATCAACGGCACCCCGGCCTCGGGCGACAGTTTCACCCTCGCCCCCGCCCGCCCGCAATCCGCCTTCGCGCTGCTGAAGACCATCGCCACCGCGCTCGCCACGGCGGGCAGTACCCCGGCCCAGATGGCGCAGACCAACCAAGTGCTGAACCAGAGCCTGGCCGGCCTCGCCCAGTACCAGCAAGGCGTGGTCACGGCGCAGGCGCAAACCGGCGTCACCCTGCAAGCCATCGCCAACGCCGCCACCGGCAATACCAGCCAGTCCACCTCCATCCAGACCAACGTGACCAACGCCACCGCCGTGAACATGCCGGTGGCCATTAACAGCCTGGATCAGACCCTCACCGCCTTGCAGGCCGCCATGAAGACCTTCGGCACCGTGCAGAGCCTCAGCCTGTTCACCTATCTGTAAGGAGAAGCCATGTCGGACGCCATTTTCATCGTCGGCTATTACCGCAGCGGCACCTCGGCGCTTTCCGGCGCGTTGCAGCGCCTGGGCGTCAAATTCTTCAACGAGGCCGCGCCCAACGAGCACAACCCGCTGGGCTTTTATGAAATCCCCGAACTGATCGAGCTGGACGTTGACCTCTTCAACCGCCTCGGCGTGGACTGGACGGACGTGCGCGGCCTGCCCGAAGGCTGGGTCCAGCGTGCGGACATCGCCACCTATCTCTCCCGGCTGGAAGAAATCCTGCGCCAGAGGTTTACCCCGGCGGACAAGGTCTGGGGCTTAAAACACCCGCATCTGTGCCGCACCCTGCCGCTTTATGAACGCGCCGCGCGCCAGGCCGGGCACACGCCGCATGTGGTGCATATCTTCCGCGACCCCTGGACCGCCGCCGCCAGCCAGCAGCACAAAAACGGCCTCACCCGCGCCCACGCCCTGCTGCTGTGGATGAGCTACCTCACTGACGGCGAGCGCCAGGCCCGGCACCTCCCGCGCAGCTGGCTCACCTATCACGACCTGCTGGCCAAGCCCGGCGAACAACTGCGCCGCATTGCAGAAGACACCGGCATAAAGCTGCCCGGCAGCATGGCGGAGGCGGAAAAATACCTCACCCAGCAGCTCAACCGCAGCGAGCCGCTGGCGCAGGACGACCTCTCCCGCCCGCTACGCGACCTCGTCACCCGCGCCTGGGACGCCATCCAGGCGCGGGACTTCGCCCCCGCCTTGTGGGACGGTTTCGCCGGGGAAACCGCCGACATGGTGGGCTTCCTCACCGAAATCGGCGCCAGCCGCGCCCGCGCGCTGCCCTCGCTGGGTGCCTCCCTCAGCCCGGTGGCGGGCGGGCTGCCCACCGCCAATCTGCGCCCGGCCGAGCGGCTGGACGATGGCGGCAAAGCCCGCCTGCTCACCCTGAGCGACGCCGCCCCGGCGCTGCCCCGCCTCGGCCTCATCATCGCCGCCCCGCAGGGCCGCGCCCATGCCGTCAACGACACGCTGGAAAGCCTGACCGCCCAGTGGCACGCCCCCGCCAGCGTTAAAATCATCGCCACCGACACGCTGACGCTCCCCGGCCAAACCGTCATCCAAGCCGCCGCCGAGCCCGGCGCCATCACCCAGGCCGTCTGCGCCGAGCTCAACGCCCTCGCCACGGAAACCGACTACGTCGCCGTGCTAAACGCAGGCGACACCCTCGCGCCGGATGCCTGCCTGCGCTTCACCCTCGCCGCCGAACAAGCCGACCTGCTCTACTGCGACGAAATCGTCCCGCGCGACGGCGGCGCCTGGGTGCGCCATAAACCCGCCTGGGACATCACCCGCCTGCGCCAGTCGGCCTATCTGGGCGACTGGGTTTGGTATCGCGCTGAGACCCTGCGCCGCATCGGCGGCTTCGACGCCGCCCGCGCCGGGGCCGAGGAATATGACGTCCAACTCCGCCTCGCCGAAATCGCCCCGCGCGTCATCCGCCTGGGCGAAGCCCTCTTCACCCGCAGCCCGCAGAGCCGGCGCGACGCCATCGCCGCAGCCGATTTCTGCGCCCGCGCGGCGGACGCCGTCTCCTGCCATCTCGCCCGTTCCGGCATCCCCGCCACCGTGCAGAACCGCCAGCATCTCGGCCTGTTCCACCATGTGCGTCTGGCGCCGGACCCCGGCACCTCGCTCATCATGCTGGTGGAAGGCGGGGACATCGCCTCGCTCGACCAGTGGATGACCGGCCTGCTCAGCGGCGGCGTGCTCACCGGCCCCATCATCCTCGCCGGGGCCAATCTCACCGCCCAGATGACCAGCTACCTCACCGCCGTCACCCAGCAGACCGAGGCGCTGGAAGGCAAAGTCTTCGCCGTCCCGCCCTCGCCGGAGCTGACCCAAGGCCAAGCCCTGTCCCAGGCGCTGGCCCTTATCACCACGCCGCACACCGCCATCCTGGACGTGCGCGCCCACCCCGCCAACCCGCATTGGGCCGAAGCCTTGCGCGCCCGCCTCGCCGACCCCGGCGTGGTGCTGGCCGCCGCCCGCACGCTGGTGCCGCTGAACAACAACGCCAGGCAACTCAGCGTCCAGGGCCCCATCATCCCCGGCGCGGAGTCGCGGCTGGGGGAGGGCCATCTCGCCGACGATCCCGGCCCCGGCGGCTGGCTCACCGTCGACCAGGAGGCCAGCGCCGCCGCCCCTCCGGCGCTGCTCGCCCGCACAGCGGCGCTGCAAGCCTGCGTTTTCCCCACCCTCACCGGCGACGCGCTATGGATCGACCTGTGCGCCCAGCTCCGCGCCCAGGGCGGGCGCATCGTCTGGACGCCCGACGTCTCCTTCATCGCCCCGGCCTCCTCCATCCAGCTCGACCCAGGCGCCACCTTCCGTGACGGCGGCGAGGCAGCCCGCGCCCTGCCCTGGGCGGACCCGTACCACCACCCGGCACTCTCCCTGCACGGCGACCTCCTGGCCAGCGAGCAGCGCCTCGGCCTGGTGCAAGCCGCCCCGGCGGACCCGCTCTCGCTCCTGCTGAGCGGCGGCGCAGACACCGCGCCGCAAGTGCTGAACGCCGCCCGCGCCCTGCGCAGCCTGGGCGTGCTGGAGGCCAGCTGGTCGCCCGAGCCGCTCTCCGCCGCCGATATCGGCCGCCGCGCCCCCACCGCCTGGCTGCGCCTGAACCCGGCAGAACCAGCCGCGCCGCACAGCCCGCCCTATGAAGTCATCTTCACCACCGCGCCCAAGCCCGAGGCCAAACCCGCCATCACCCAGGCCACGCAGCTTTACGCCACCTCGCCCGGCCTGGTGAAAAAGCTGCGCAGGCTCGCCCTTCCCAGCCAACCGGTCACGCTCTGGCGCCCCGCCCTCTCGCGCGCGGTGTGGGAGGATCTGCCCCTCGCCACCGCGCTCAACACCAAGCCGCGCGTGCTGTGGATCGACGAGGGCATCGCCCCCGCCTGGTTCGCCGACTTCATCACCGCCACGCTGGACATCGCCGCCTGGATCGTCGTCGAACGCCCGGGCGCGAAGTACTCCGGCGCGGTGGCGCGCATCACCCAGCCCACGGACGAAGCCGGCTGGGCGCGCAGCCTGGCCGAGCTGGCGCCGCAAATCCTCGTCCGCCCGGCAGACCGGGACACCGATGCCGACCACGCCAAAGCCCTGATGGCCGCCGCCGCCGGTTGCCACCTGCTGGCGGACGACCGCCTGGACCTGCCCCCCAGCCTTAAAGCCGTGCGCCTGCCCCCGCAGCGCGGCGCGTGGGAGCGCGCGTTGCAAAAAGCCATCACCAACCTCACCGCCACGCTGGAACACGGGCGCCGCACCCGTGCAGCGGCTCTGGCGCTGCCCTCGGTGGAAGCCGCCCCGCCGCCCTGGTCCGGGCTCCAACCGGAGCAAGCCCAGCTGCGGAGTGCGGCGGAATGAAGCGCCTCGTCTGCGGCCTCGCCTGCGCCTTGCTCGCCGCCCCGGCGGCGGCGGGCACGCCGGAATCCGCGCAGGCGGTGGCCAGCGCCGTCACCCAGGCGGCCCAGGCCATCACCCCGCCGGACGCCACCTTGTCCCTCGGCTCCGTCGCCGGGGCGCAATACATGCAATCCTGCACCGTACCGCTCACCGTCAGCCTCAGCGGCATCGCCCCATATGAACAAGCCGCAGCCCACTGCGCCGCCCCGGTCTGGACGCTCTACGTCACCGTCACCGTGGCGCAAACGGCGAGCGTCGTGGTCGCCGCCCGCCCCGTCACCGCCGGGCAGACCCTCGGCCCCGCCGACGTTACCCTGGCGCGCGAGCCGGTCGCCCAATATGCCGGGCGGCAAATCTTCTACGACCCCGCCCAGCTCATTGGCGCCAGCGCCACGCTCTCGCTCGCGGCGGGCACCATCCTTACCGCCAGCGCCATCGCCGAGCCGGTGGTGGTCAAAGCCGGGCAGATCGTCGCGGTCCAGGTCGTCAGCGGCGGGGTGGACATCTCCATCAACGCCCTGGCCGACGAGGATGGCCGCATCGGCGACACCATCCTGCTCACCAACCCCTCCAGCGGACGGCGCTTTTCCGCCACCGTCACCGCCACCGGCCCGGTGCTGCAACTCCAATGACCATTATTTTCGCCACCAAAAACTTAAAGTTGTGAATCTCGGCAAACTTTCGCCCGCCCACCCGAATTAATGGGTACGGCAACCCCAACCCAAGGAGATTTCACGATGTCGGCCGTAGGTTCTATCCTCACCAATACCGGGGCGCTCGACGCGCTCAACTCGATTTCCGCCACCTCGGCGAACACCAACAACCTGGAGAGCCAGCTCTCCAGCGGTCTCTCCATCAGCTCGCCTGCGGACAATCCGGCTGGTTACATCACCGCCCAGGGCTTCACCTCGCAGCTCAACGGCATCACCCAGGCGATCTCCAACGCCAACCAGGGCGTGTCTCTGCTGCAAACCGCGCAGGGCGCCATCACCCAGCAGATCGGCGTGGTGCAGCAGCTCAACTCCATCGCCGTGCAGGCCGCCAACGGCACGCAGACCTCCGCTGAATCCCAGTCCCTGCAAAACCTTGTGGGCCAGTTGACCGGTCAGGTTTCGACCATCGCCAACCAGACCCAGTTCAACAACATCAACCTGCTCGACGGCACTTTCAACGGCAAGCAGTTCCAGGTTGGCGCCAATGAGGGTCAGACCATGACCCTGTCGATCGGCAGCACCTCGGCCAACGCCATCGGCATGTACGCGACCAGCGCCAACGCCACGACCTATTCCACCGGCACCAATGCCGCCAGCGGCGTGGTCTCCGCCACGGGCGCGTTTACCGCGGGCTCTGTGAGCATCACCGGCCCCACCGGCGGTTCGGCCTCCTTCGCCACCACCAAAACCGAATCCGCCGCATTGGCGGCGAACGCGGTGAACGCCGTCTCCGGCACCACCGGCGTCCAGGCGGAAGCCACCACCACCGCGTCCTTCGACCTCACGGCGGGCACCACGAGCGGCACTTATGCCTTCGCGCTGCAGGCCGGGAACGGCTCGGGGGGAGCAGGCTCTGCCATCGGCACGGCCATCTCCGTCAACGCGTCCAGCCTCTCTGAAGCGGTGTCGCAGATTAACCAGCAGACCAGCACCAGCGGCATCGTGGCTTCCGACAGCAGCGGTGCGCTGACCCTGACCCAGGAAGCGGGCCAGAACATCAGCTTCGCCGTCGGCACCGCCGCCAGCGGCGGGACGATCACCACCACGGGCGGCAAAGCGGTTGCGACCGGCGATACCTTGCAGGGCCAGGTCCAGTTCCAGTCCAGCGCGGCCTTCTCGATTGCCGGCACCGGCAGCGTTGCCAACAATCCGGCCACGCTGAACTCCCTCGCGGGGATCAACGTCAGCACCACCTCGGGCGCCAACTCGGCGATCAACGTGGTGAAATACGCGCTGGCGGCGCTGAACAACCAGGGCGGCAGCCTTGGCGCGGTGCAGCAGAGCCTCACGGCCAATATCAACAACATGAACACCACCAGCCAGAACCTCACCACGGCTCTGGGCGTCGTGCAGGATGCCAACATCCCCGCCGTCAGCACCCAGCTGACCGAGGCGCAGATCCAGGCGCAGTCCGGCGTGGCCGCGCTCAAATCCTCCACCCAGCTGCAGCAGTCTTACCTCTCGCTGCTGCCGTAACCCTCTACCGCCGGGCCGGGGTTACGCCCCCGGCCCGGCGGCTTTTCTTCAACGTCATTAAAGGTGCAGCATGACCACCGTCAGCAGTCTGGGTTCCAGCCAAATATCGAGCGAAATCAGCACGGTGGAAACCCGCCTGCAAGCGCCGATCACCGCTCTGGACGCTCAGGTGACAACGGACAAGGCGGACATCTCCGCCTGGGGCAACATCAGCGGCAGCATCTCCACCCTGTCCAAATCCCTCGCGGGCATCGCCGATGTCTCGACCATCAACAGCCGCACGGTGAACAGCACCACCCCCGCCACCGCCACGGCCACCGCGACCAACAGCGCCGCCACCGGCACCTACGACCTCACCA
>Ga0181525_10002781_pt1 | contig 14085 bp, 14 predicted proteins | sample PEATcosm2014_Bin_48_FD_121100 | JGI IMG/M metagenome (GOLD analysis project Ga0181525, IMG submission 121100) | Peatland microbial communities from MTU Mesocosm Facility, Houghton, MI, USA - PEATcosm2014_Bin06_10_metaG | ecosystem: Environmental > Terrestrial > Soil > Wetlands > Peat | place...
ATCAGCTGCGGGGTCATCACCAGCGCTTGACTTTGCCGTATCTGGAGTCTTTGCGAGAGCGCCATAGGGGATGGGGTAGCCGGATTGGTCCGATTCTTGCTTGTTAGCCTTACAGCAATTTATTGGCCGTGTCGCCCCCCTTCCTGACCCGGCTCGCCTGCCGGCTGGGAGTAAGCTTAAAGCCGGAATTCCTCGCCAAGATACAACCGGCGCACGTCCGGGTTGTTGACGATATCGTCGGCGCGGCCCTCCATCAAAACTTCGCCGGAATAAATGATGTAGGCGCGGTCGGTGAGGCCGAGCGTTTCGCGCACATTGTGGTCGGTGATGAGGACGCCTATGCCGCGATTGGTGAGATGGCGCACCAGGGCCTGGATGTCGCCGACCGCAATCGGATCGATGCCGGCGAAGGGCTCGTCGAGCAGCATGTAATTCGGCCGCGTGGCGAGCGCACGGGCGATCTCGACGCGGCGGCGCTCGCCGCCGGAGAGCGCGATGGCCGGCGTCTTGCGCAGGCGCGCGATGTTGAACTCCTCGAGCAGCGAATCGAGGTCGTGCTGGCGCCGCTTGGCGTCGGGTTCGACCACTTCGAGCACCGCGCGGACGTTCTCTTCGACGCTCAGGCCCCGAAAAATCGAGGCTTCTTGCGGCAAATAGCCGATGCCGAGGCGGGCGCGCTGGTACATCGGCAGACGGGTTACGTCGGCACCATCGAGCTCGATGCGGCCTTGGTCGGCTTTGATGAGGCCGGTGATCATGTAGAAAACCGTGGTTTTGCCGGCGCCATTGGGACCGAGCAGGCCGACCGCCTCACCCTTGCGTACGTACAGGCTGACGCTCTTGACCACCTTGCGGCCGACAAAGCTTTTCTCGATGCCATGCACGGCAAGCAGACCCTTGCGGTCGCCCGGTACCGAGCCGTTGCCGGCGGCGCGGCGACGCGGCCCGGCGGCCGGGCGCGGTCCGTTCACAACCGCCGGCTGGCGCTGCGGTCGCGACGGCGTCGGCGGCGGCTGTTGCACCGGCGGCGGCACGGGTGGTGGAGGGGGCGAGGGCGCTCTAACCCGCACCTTCTCCGCCGCCGCGGGCAGGCTCGCGATGTCGAGATAAACGTTGCTGATCCGGCCGCCAATGCTGGCGAGATCGATCGCCTCATGGTCAGCGACCCGGCCGCGGCGGGCAGGCGCGCCACGACGGCGAAAATATGCGAAAATGTCCTGCACCCGAAAAGCTCGCCTATCGAATCGCGGATAATGAGCGTTTTGACGATGCAGTGTAGCCGCCGGCGATCAGTTCGTCTTGCCCGGACCTAAGGTCATGAAATTCGACGAACCGCCGGTTTGACCCTTGCCAGGCTGGATCAAGGCCCGCACCCGGCCGGGGCCGCCGGGCCCGTTGCCGCCGGGGCTGCTGGCGGATTCGACGCGGGCATTTCCGGTCGCGGTATCGACCACGACCCGTTGGCCGTGAATCACGTTCTGGCCCTGGCTGACCACGACATTGCCGCTCAGCGTGATCGTTTTAGTCTTCAGGTCGTAAATGCCGAGGTCGCCGCTCGCGTTCTGGTCCTTGGTGATGACGGTAACGCCGCCGCGCGCCTCGATCCGGCGAATATTTTGCGCGCCTTGCGGCGCGCCGGGCGTTGCCTTGGCAGGCACCGGCGTACCGTCGGTGCCGATGCCAACCTCCTGGCCATAGAACACGATGAGGCTCTGACACTTCATCGTGGTTTCGCCCTGCACCACCTGCACATTGCCGGAAAATGTCGCCTCCTTGTTCTTGTCGTGGACTTCCAGCGTGGCGGCCTCGATCTGGACCGGCTGATCCGCGCTTTGGCCTTGTGTCAGTCCCTGCAACGGGCTGGGCGCGGCAGGATGAGGCGTTTGCGCAGCGACGGGCGCAGCCGCCATTAACGCCGCCACCACGGCTAACAAGCGGCGGCGCATCATGGGGTACCGGCCTTTGCCGTGTCGTCTGACGGGGTGGTTTCCTTGCCCGGCAGCAGCGTCATCGTCACGCCGCCGAAGCGGACCACGCTGCCTTTGTCGATGATATCGAGCCGCTTGGCATTGAGAACGCCGTGCAGCATTTTCACCGCGACCGGCTCATCCGAAACTACATTGCCTTTGCGCACGTCGATCACGGCCTCGCTCAAGTGTCCCTCATAGCCGGTCGAAGAGACGAGCTCGATGTTGTCGTGCAAGGTCAGCAGTTCGGCCTTCTCGTCGTAGATGCCGGAGCTGGCCGACAGTTCCACCGTGCTCTTGTCCTGCATCTCCATTTTGGCGTGGAGCTGTTGCAGTTCGACGAGATTGGGCTTGGTGATATCTTGCGCGGCGGCGTCCGCGGAAAATTCATAGGCACGGGAATCGATCGTATAGCCGCTCAAGCGCGGCCCCTGCATCGTAATCTTGGTGCCGTGGATGACGAGCTTGCCGAGTTCCCCTGGTAGCCGAAATCCGCCGAGCGGCGGGATATAATTGATGCCGACCACGCCGAGCAGGACCACCAGGATCGCGGCTGGCACGCCGAGGCGAAGCAGGCGCACGTGCCGGCTATGGCGCAGCGCTCTGCGATATTTGCGTTCGAAGTCGCCGCGGGAGCCGGCCGAAAAACCCCTCGCGGCGCCGTTGGGGTAGGCAATCGTCAAGTCATCATTCCTTCAAACCGTCCCCGTCTAGCCTGTTAAGGCGCCTTAAGACGCCATTTTAACGATTCTGTCTTGCTAAAATCCTCGCCAAAATCCTTGCCAAAGTTGTCCGCGAATGTGTTCCGGAGAAGGCTTCCCTGGCACCTAACCCGTTCGGGCGCGGCCGTTCCAGGCAAGCCGGCTCAAGAATGCGCGAAAATATCGACGGCGGCAAAACCGGCAAGGTCGAGCCGCACCCGCTCCGGCAGGAAACCGAAACAGGCAGCCGCCAGCGCCTCGCGGCCTTCCCGCGCCAGCATGGCATCGAGCCTGGTCTTGAGCGCGTGCAGGTGGGTGACATCGGCGGCGGCGTAGGAAACCTGCGCCTCGGTGAGTTCCGGCGCGCCCCAATCGGAGCTCTGCTGCTGCTTGGAAATTTCCTGACCCAACACCTCGCGCACCAGGTCTTTGAGGCCGTGCTTATCGGTATAGGTGCGCGCCAGCCGCGACGCGATCTTGGTGCAATAGACCGGCTGCGGCATGACGCCGAGCGCCTTGCACAGCATGCCGAGATCGAACCGCGCGAAGTGAAAAATTTTGAGCAGACTAGGGTCGGCGAGCAGCCGCTTCAGATTGGGCGCCGAGCCGGGCGTGTCGTGCGCATCCGGCGGGATCTGCACCACGTCGGCGGAGCCGTCGCCCGGCGACAACTGCACCACGCACAACCGGTCGCGATTGACATCGAGCCCCATCGTCTCGGTATCGATCGCCACCGCGCCGCCGCGCGCTGCGGCATAGCGCGCGAGGTCCGGCAGATCGCCGCGATGCAGGCGGGTGGTCATGTGAAGATGTCCGTTGCTGTTCGGTTCGAATTGGTGCCCAGGAGAGGACTCGAACCTCCACGCCTCGCGGCGCTAGTACCTGAAACTAGTGCGTCTACCAATTCCGCCACCTGGGCTCGGCGGCGATAGGTAGGCAGCGGTCATTCCCTTGTCAATCGAACGGCTTTCCCTACTATATTGCGTGCCACCGATGCCGTGTGCGGCGGCCCACACCACCGAAAACCCAGGTTAAAACCAAGCATGTCAGCCAAATCAAAGTCCGAAACGCTTGTCACCGTGTTTGGCGGCTCGGGTTTTCTCGGCCGCCATGTGGTGCGCGCGCTCGCCAACCGGCAGTACCGCATCCGCGTCGCGGTGCGGCGCCCTGAGCTTTGCGGATATTTGCGGCCGATGGGGCGGGTCGGCCAGATCCATGCGGTGCAAGCCAATCTGCGCTACCCGGACTCGGTCGCGGCGGCGGTGCGCGATGCCGACGTCGTTATCAATCTGGTCGGCATTTTGTTCGAGCGCGGCCGCCAGCGCTTCGACGATGTTCAGGCCGCGGGCGCGGCGGCGGTGGCGGCCGCCGCGAGCGCGACGGGCGCAGCGCTGGTCCACGTCTCCGCCATCGGCGCCGACGCGAATTCGGCCGCCCTTTATGCGCGCTCGAAAGCCGAAGGCGAGCGGCTGGTGCTTGCCGCGCATGCCGGCGCCACTATCGTGCGGCCGTCGATCGTGTTCGGTCCGGAGGACGACTTCTTCAACCGCTTTGCTTCGCTCGCCCGCATCGCACCGGCGCTGCCGCTGGTCGGCGGGGGCCATACTCGTATGCAGCCGGTGTTTGTCGGCGACGTCGCCGAAGCCATTGCGAAGATCGTCGATGGCGACGCCAAGGCGACGCTCTACGAGTTTGGCGGCCCGGACGTGCGCACGTTCGAGGAATTGATGGAATTCGTGCTGGCCACGATACAGCGCCGCCGCCTGCTGGTGCCGGTGCCGTTTGCGGTGATGAAGCTCAACGCGATGTTGCTCGGACTATTGCCGAAACCACCGATCACGCCCGACCAGGTCGAATTGCTCAAACACGACAACGTCGTTTCCGACGCCGCCCGGGGTGAGGGCCGCACATTGGAAGGACTCGGGATGTTACCGGAGTCGATGGCCGCGATCGTACCGACTTATCTGTGGCGTTTCCGCAAAACCGGCCAGTTCAGCGCCCACGCGGCGTAGTCATTCGCTCCGCGTCGTTCCCGCAGGCTTAATGCCCCAACATCAGCGCAATGAGTCCCAGCGCGCCGACCATGATGCGCCACCAGGCGAACAGCGCAAAGCCGTGGCGCGAGACGTAGCCGAGCAGCGTCTTGACTACGAACCAGCCGCAGACGAAGGACACCGCGAAGCCGATGGCGATGATCGCGAGATTGCCGGCGCCGCCGCCCGCGAGCTCGTGCCGGCTCTTGAACGCCTCGAAGGCGAAAGCGCCGACCATGGTCGGCATCGCCAGCCAGAACGAGAATTCCGTCGCCGCGCGTTTATCGGCGCCGAACAGCATGGCGCCGACGATGGTGGCGCCGGAGCGCGACACGCCCGGCACCATGGACAGGCACTGGATGAAACCGATGCCGAGATACATCGGCAGCGAAAACTTGGTGGCGTCGTGGTAACGCGGCTTGAGATCCAGCCGATCGATCCATAGCAGCACGAAGCCGCCGACAATGAGCATGGTGCAGACGATCCACACGTTGAACAGCACGCTCTTGATGAAGCCGTAGGCCAACGCCCCGATCACCATCGCGGGCAAAAAGGCCACCAGCACGCCAACGATGAAGCGCCGCGATTCGGCGCTGGTGAACAGGCCGAGGAAAAGCTGCCACAACCGCGCCGCATAAATCGACAGCAAGGCCAGGATGGCGCCGAGCTGAATCAGCACCGCGAAGGATTTGCCGAAATCCTCGTCGTCGAAGCCGAAGAAATGGCCCACCAGCAAAAGATGACCGGTAGAAGACACCGGTATGAATTCCGTCACCCCTTCGACGATGCCGAGAACGACGGCCTTGATCACGTCTAACGTGGTCATGATGAACTCCGCGGCGGGGGTGGCGCGGTATGCGCCTGTAGCGGTGGATAGTGCCGAATCGTTGGGCCAAACTTTTGACGCAAGCCCAGGATTCAGGCAAGGCTCGCCGCCGCATGCTGACGCTATTCCATCATCCGATCTGTCCCCATTCTCGCTTCGTGCGGCTGGTGCTCGACGAGTACGGCCTGTCGGCGCGGCTGGTCGAGGAGCGGGTCTGGGAACGCCGCAAAGAATTTTTGGCGTTGAATCCCGCCGCGACGACGCCGGTGCTGGTGGAAGAGGGCTCGCCGCCGTTGCCGGGCGCCGCCATCATCGCCGAATATATCGACGAGACGCGCGGCGGCGCGTTCGACCAGCGCCGGCTGTTGCCGCAAGATGTCGATGCGCGGGTCGAGATACGCCGCCTGATGCAGTGGTTCAACGACAAGTTCTTCGCCGAAGTCAGCGGCGCGCTGGTCATGGAACGGGTCTATAAGCGCTACATCCCGGCCGGCAACGGCGGCGGCTCGCCCGATATGGAGGCGCTGCGTGCTGCAAAAGCCAATATCAGATACCATTTGGCCTATATCGGCTGGCTGGTTCGCAGCCGCGACTGGATCGCCGGCGATACGCTGACCTATGCCGATCTGACCGCAGCGGCGCATTTGTCCGCCGTCGACTATTTGGGCGATGTGCCGTGGGACGAAGACGAGACCGCCAAGGCCTGGTACGCGAGGATCAAATCGAGACCCTCATTCCGCCCGCTGTTGCTGGAGACGCTGCCCGGCCTGCCGCCGTCACCAAACTACGCCAATCTCGACTTTTAAGCCCGGTGGCGCTGAAAACCGCGCTGGCCGAAGCAGCGCTCGAACAGGGTTTCGACGCGGTCGGCGTGGCGCGGCCGGATTCGATTCCGCTGGCGGTCGGCCGATTGCGCGAATTCGTCGCCAGCGGCGCGCATGGCGACATGGCGTGGCTTGAGGCAAACGCCGATCGCCGCGCCGATCCGCAAACGCTGTGGGCCGCGGCGCGCTCGGTCGTCATGCTCGGCATGAATTACGGCCCGGCGGACGATCCGTTGGCAATCCTGCGCGAGCGCAGCTGCGGCGGCATTTCGGTCTATGCCCGCGGCGACGACTATCACGAGCTGATCAAGCCGCGGCTCAAGGCGCTCGGGCGCTGGCTGATCGAACACGCTGGCGGCAACATCAAGGTCTTTGTCGATACCGCGCCGGTGATGGAGAAACCGATCGCCGCGGCGGCCGGTCTCGGTTGGCAGGGCAAGCATACCAATCTGGTGTCGCGGCGGCACGGCTCTTGGCTTTTTCTCGGCGCCATTTTCACCACGCTCGACCTGCCGCCGGACGCGCCGGAGACCGACCATTGCGGCCAGTGCCGTGCCTGCCTCGACGTTTGTCCGACCAGCGCTTTCCCCGCGCCGTATCGTCTCGATGCCCGGCGCTGCATTTCCTACCTCACCATCGAGCACAAGGGTCCGATCCCGCACGATCTGCGCCCGCTCATCGGCAATCGCATCTACGGCTGCGACGATTGTCTCGCCGTCTGTCCGTGGAACAAATTCGCCGAAGCCGGCCGCGAGGCGAAACTCGCGGCGCGCGAAGCGCTGCGCGCACCACGGCTCGCCGATCTGGCGCGGCTCGACGACGGCGCCTTCCGCGCTTTGTTCGCCAAAAGCGCCGTCAAGCGCGTCGGCCGGGCGCGCTTTGTTCGCAATGTGCTGATTGCGATCGGCAATTCCGGCGACGCGGCACTCGCGGCCGAAGCCGAGCTGTTGCTCGACGATCCCTCGCCGCTGGTGCGCGGGGCTGCGGTGTGGGCACTCGGCCGGCTTGACCGCGCGCGGCTCGATCATTGCGCAGTGACGCATCGTGCCGTTGAATCCGATACCAACGTCATCGCGGAATGGAAAGCCATGTCTAGCTAGAGCCATGTCCAGCCGATGACCACCCTCATTTGTTTCGGCTTGGGTTATTGCGCCGAGCATTATGTCTCAGCGTTCGGCGGCCAATTCGACCGCGTCGTTGCGACCGTGCGCGGCGCCGAACGCGCCGCTATTTTGAATGCCTACGAAAACGGCCGGCTCCACGCGCTGGTCTTCGACGGCACCCAAGCGAATCCGGAATTGAACGCCGCCATTACCGAGGCCGATCTGGCGCTGGTCTCGGCGCCACCCGGTGCGGCGGGGGATCCCGTGCTCGGTGTTTCGGGCGAGGCCTTCGCGCCAGCAAAAAATATGCGCTCGATCGTCTATCTATCGACGGTCGGCGTTTATGGCGACAGCGGCGGCGCCTGGGTCGACGAAGCAACGCCACCGCACCCGGGCTCGGCGCGCAGCCGCGAGCGGCTTGCCGCCGAGCAAGCCTGGCAAGACCTCGGCTCGCGCCACGGCATCGCCGTTGCGATCTTGCGGCTCGCCGGGATTTACGGGCCCGGTCAGAACGCGCTCGTTCAGGTCGCGAGTGGCAAAGCCCGCCGCATCGTCAAACCCGGGCAATTCTTCAATCGCATCCATGTCGGCGACATTGCGCAAGCGATCGACGCCGCTTTCGCGCGCCGGGCGTCGGGCATTTTCAACATCGCCGACGACGAACCGGCGCCGCCCGGCGAGCCGATCGCCTTTGCCGCGCAATTATTGGGCCTGCCGCCGCCGCCTGAAATCGATTTCGCCGACGCCGCGCCAGCGATGACGCCGATGGCGCTGAGCTTTTGGCAGGAGTGCCGCCGCGTAAAGAGCGACAAGCTCAAGCGCGCGCTTGGCGTGACCTTGCGCTATCCGACCTATCGAGAAGGTTTAACGGCGCTGTTTGAAGAAAAATAGAAGTCGTCGAACTCAATGCAAACTCGGGCCTTTGAGAAACCGGTTGCGCTCGCTCGATTTGACGCGCAGATCCATGGTCTCGCCGTCGCGATAGATGGTGATCGGCACATCGACGCCGGCTTGGCCTTGCGCCCAGATGCGACGGAAGAAGCTGGCGAGATCGCGGACGTCTTTGCCCGCCACTGAAAGCACGATGTCGCCGGTCCGCAGATCCGCCGTCTTGGCCGGTCCGCGATCGGCAAGGCCGACAACGACCAGCCGGTTCTCGACCTCGGTCGCGTAGAGACCGAGCCACGGCCGCGGCGGCATATCGCGCCGGCCGAATTTCATCAGATCGTCGATGATCGGCTTGAGCAGATCGATCGGCACCATCATGTTGATGTTCTGAGTCTTGCCCTTATCGCCGGCGTGCTGGAGCTGCAGCGAGCCGATGCCGAGCAGGTCGCCGGCCGGTCCGATCAGCGCGGTGCCGCCCCAGTTCGGGTGTGCCGGCGCGGTAAAGATCGCTTCGTCGAGGACATATTCCCAATAGCCGGCGAATTCCTGCTTAGCGACGATGCGCGCCGCGACCGAGCGTTGGCGGCCGCCAACGCCGCCGACAACGACGCGCTCGCCGACCGAGGCCGCCGCGGATTGCCCGATTTCGAGCGAAGGCACGTCGAGCTTGGCGAGCGCTTGCACCAGTCCGAAGCCGGTCTCCTGGTCGTAGCCAAGCACGTGGCCCGGCACCGCGCGGCCGTCGCCGAGATTGATCCAGACCGTCTCGGCCTCGGTAACTAAGTAGCCGATGGTGAGAACGAGACCGTTGCCCCGGATGAAGACGCCGTTGCCGGCGCGCTCGGTGCCAAGCGTGTCCGCCGTAAACGCGTCGGCCGGCACAATGGTGCGCAGCCCGACCACACAGGACAACGCGCGTTCGAGGTCGTAGCCATAATCTTCCGGCTTCGGCTGGGCAGAGGACGGAACTTTCCAGTTGCTCACGGATGGCATCGATTAATTCCTCAATCAGCCCTATTTGTTGCCTGTGGACCCACCGATCAAGCCCTCTTGCGACCACCCGCCACCGGCTTCCCCTCCGCTCAGTTGTTATCTCGGGACGAGGCGGACTGCTTCTGCAATTCGTCGAGCTTTTTTTCGAGGTCGGGCAGGCTCGCCACCAGCGCGCATTTTGTCCTGTCCGAAACCGCCAGCTTCTTCACCTCTTCCCAACGCGCGTCGGCATCCTGCTGGTTCCAAGGCCGTTTCGTCTCGGGGTTGAAAACGCCCTGCAACGCCAGACTGTTCAATGACCGGTGATAATCGTCAAGATTAAGAACGCGGTCGCGGGCCTGGAAATAAAAGTTGCTGCCGTTGAGTTCGGCGCAGTGTTTCAATCCACCGCCGAAAGTCTGTTGCGCCACCTTGGCATCTAAAATCTTGCCCTTGATGTCGTCGACGGCGGCATCTTCTGCGCGGAGCGCAATCGAAGTGTTTAGAACCAGGAGCAAGGCCACAAAAATGGCCAGCAGCAGCATGCGCGTCATGTCACGTCCCCCAAATAGTCCGTGGCCGTTCCCGACATTCCGCAACCAACAATAACATGTTACCGGCAATCGCCTGCAAGGCCCAGTTGTTATTGAATCGTTCACCATCCTGGCGGAACCGGTGCCGGCACGGCAGAGTCATTGCCTGCGGCGCCGCTATTCGCCTTTTTCCCGCCCCATGTTGCTTGCAAAATTGGCTCAGGGTTTGGGTTTTCTGGGGGTTGCTTTGCGTATCCGCACCAGTCTTGTTGTGATTGCCTTTGGTCTTGCCGGCTCGCTCGGCAGCGCCGCCGCGCAGTATTATCCGCCGCCGCCGCCCGCCTATCCCCAACCCTACGCTGGCGCGCCGCAAGTCTATCGCGACGCCGACGGCGTGCCCTACGAGGACGCCTACGGCCGGCCCTATTACGCTCCGCAAGCGACGCCGACGGACGGCGCGGCCGTGCAACGGCCGCCGGGCGATGTCGCCGGGCAGCACGCTTCGGCCGATGTGACCGGCTCGGTGCGCAGCCCGGCCAATAATTTCGGCGGTCCCCAGCCGGACCGCCCGACGGTGGTCGCCGCGCTACCGGCGGACGAGCAGCCGGAGCAGGGTCCGGCCAAGGAATTGGCGCCGCAGTTCCGCCGCCAACTGGTCGATTTCGCCACGCCCGAGCCCGCCGGCACGGTCGTTATCGATACGCCGAATACCTTCCTTTATCTGGTGCTCGGAAACGGCAAGGCGTTGCGCTACGGCATCGGCGTCGGCCGCGAAGGCTTCACCTGGTCCGGCACCGAGCGCATCAGCCGTATGAAGGAATGGCCGGACTGGTTTCCGCCGAAGGAAATGATCGAGCGTCAGCCCTATTTGCCGCGCTTCATGGCCGGCGGCGACACCAATCCGCTCGGCGCACGTGCGCTTTATCTGGGCAACACGCTGTACCGGATTCACGGCACCAATCAGCCTTCGACGATCGGCACCTTCGTGTCTTCGGGTTGCATCAGGCTCACCAACACGGACATCGAAGATCTTTACAGCCGGATTGGCGTCGGCACCCGCGTGGTGGTATTGCCGGGGTCGGCGCCGGATACGGCATCGTCGCAAGCGCCGCCGTCGCGCTAGCGCGCCGCGGCATCCCCGCGCCTCGGCGCGGCAATTTTTCAGCCGGCGCTACGGCGCCGGCTGCGTCATTTTTAAAATTGGTTTTTCGGCGACTCAGCTAATGTCGGGCGATTCTCGTGTGCCCGCGTGAACGATCTCAAGCTCAAGTGATGCGTCGGTTTGATGCGTGCTGATCGCGGCGTGCGTTTGCCGCGTGCTGCTTGCGGCATGACTTGCCGGCATGACTTGCCGGCACGACTTGCCCGCATGATGCGAGGTCGAATGTTTCCAAACGTCCGTCTGATGGCCGCGGCGATGTTGGCCTCGATCGTGGCCATGAGCTGCGGTTTGGGCGCCTTCGCGGCGCTGCGCGTCAACCACGATTCGCTGACGCGGTTGCCGGCCGCCGGACCGCCGTTGCAGCTTGTCTTCAACGCGGCGCCTGCCGCCGTCACCGATGCGACGCCGGCGCCATTCGGCGTTCGCTTCGCGGTGACTCAGCCGCAAACCGCCGTCGCCGCGAGCGCAACGGAAACCGGATCGGCGCCCTTGCCGGCGGCAGCCACTGCGATTGCGGACACATCATCGCCCGATGAGCCAAATCGCGACGCGACGCCGGACGCGAAAACCGACACCGCGGCAATCGCCGCGACTGAGCCCGCCGCCGAAGATTCATTACCGGCCGAGCCGGCTGCGCTACACTTTGAAGCGAGCCCGGATATGGCAATCCCAGACATGACGAAGCTGGACGCGCCAACCCCGGACAGTGCCCAGACGGAAAGCAAGCCCTCCTCCGCCGCCGCCGCCGCCGCTAAGGCAACCGCAACGACAACGCACAAGGCTTCGCGGCCCAGGCGCCTTGCTGCAACGATCCACCATTTCCGCAAAGCCCAGGCGATTGCCACTGCGCAATCGACCGACCAGAATGCCGGATCTTTGGCGCCGAATTTTCAATTTGGCGCGACCGCGTCGCAACCGCAGCCGGCTAAAAGCCGCCGTGTGGTGCGAACGGCCGCCAAGACGACGGCCAAGACGACGGCCACGACGAGCGGGGTCGGCGGGCCTTTTGTGCGTCCGGACAGCCAATAACTGCCTTTCCCGGCCGACAAATCATCCGCCGGGCACTTTTTCGCTGTAGGCCGGAAAGCGCGTGACCGTGAAGCCGAGCAGCGTCAGCGCCACGGCGCAGAGGCTGGGCGGAATAAACGCCGTCCACGGTATGCCGGTCACGTCCCACAGCGCGCCGCTGATAGTCGGAATGACGATCGCGCAGGTATAGCTGACAGTGAACATGCCGGCCGCCGTGCGCGGCACGTCGCCGGGCGCGCAAAGCAGCGGCGGCAAAGCGAGCGTCGCCGTCAATGTGATCGCGGTGGTGAAGCCGATCAGCGCGGCGGAGCCGACGATCCCGAATGCGGACGGGGCGAGGATCATGACCAGAAATGCCGCCAGCAGCACCGGCCCGAACAGCAAGAACGGCCACGCCCGGCCCTGATAGCGGTTGGCCATCACCAGCAAGACGGCGAGCGCCAAAATCTGCGAGCCGTTGAGCCAGCCCAAGGCCGGGCCGAGCAATTCGGATCTGTGTAGCGTTGCGAGATAATCGCCGAGAAACGCGTTGGTCGCAAAATACGGGCTGTTGTTGCAGCCGAAAGTCAGGCCGAGCAGCCAGATCAGCGGGTTCTTGAAATCCGGCCACCAGCGGCCGCCGACGGTCTTGCCGGCGCTGCCGTGATCGTCACCTTTTGGGCTCAGGAGAAAGAACACCGGCGCGATCAACAATGCCGGCACGGCCCACGCCACCAGATCGAGCCGCCACGAGTCGCCGACCAACGGCAACACATAGGGAATGGTCAGCACCGGCGGAAAGCTCGCACCCATCAACATGCCGCTGGTGTAAGCGATGGTGCCGAGCGCCATCTGGCGCGGCAGCCAATCGCGCACCAGCGTCGGCAGCCCCGGCTGCATGATAGCAACGCCGAACCCGGTCACGACCGAGGCCAAATAGAGCGTCCCCACATCGACCGCGGCGGCGCGCGCGGCGCCGGCGATGGCCGCGATGACCATGCCGAGAATGATCGCCACGCCGACGCCGATCCGCGCGATCAACAGCGAGCCGGGCACCGCGGCGATGGCAAACATTGCCAGCGGCAAGCCGATCAGCAATCCGACTTCGGTCTCCGACATGTGCAACTCGGCGTGCACCTGTGGGATCACCGGCGGCATCGCCAGAATCGTCATGCGCATGGCCACGCCGGCAAGCCAGAGCAGCAACATGAGCTTGAGCAGGCGGCCGAGCGTGGGGCCGCCTGTGGAATTTTCGGCGGATGGCATGGGCAGCTTGATCGGGAGGGAAACGGCTTCCGGGCAAACCTGCATCAGGGCACGCCATGGCGCAAGAAATGCCGCTTCCTAGGTGCTATCTTGCGCAAACTTTGGAACAAAGATAGAACATTCGCCGACGAGGACAATGACCATGCCGGACCTCGCTTCGGCCCAGCGCACGCTGCGCACCACCTTCGGCTTCGAGGCGTTCCGGCCCGGGCAGGCCGAGATCGTGTCGGCCGTGCTCGACGGCCGCGATGTGCTCGCCGTGATGCCGACCGGCAGCGGCAAGTCGCTGTGCTACCAGCTGCCGGCGCTGCTGCGCGACGGGCTCACCATCGTGGTCTCGCCTCTGATCGCGCTGATGCGCAATCAGGTGGCGCAGCTGTGCGGCTATGGCGTCGCCGCCGCGGCGTTGAACTCGGCCAATGACGCCGCCGAAAATCGCGCGGTGCTGGATCAGATCGCGCGCGGCGAATTGCGTCTGGTCTATGTCGCGCCGGAGCGGCTGGTGCGGCCCGAGACGCTTGATTTTCTCAGGCGCGCCAAGATCGCGCTCCTGGCGGTCGACGAGGCGCATTGCATTTCGCAATGGGGCCACGATTTCCGGCCGGAATATGCAGCCCTTGGCGCGGTGCAGGAAAAGCTCGGCGGCGTGCAGACCGTGGCCTTCACCGCGACCGCCGATGCCGCGACGCGCAGCGATATTCTACAAAAACTTTTCAGCCGCGAGCCCGTGGTGTTCGTGCACGGCTTTGATCGGCCGAACCTGCGGCTGGCGATGCAAGCGAAAGCCGCCGGCCGCAAGCAG
>Ga0181525_10002782_pt1 | contig 14081 bp, 19 predicted proteins | sample PEATcosm2014_Bin_48_FD_121100 | JGI IMG/M metagenome (GOLD analysis project Ga0181525, IMG submission 121100) | Peatland microbial communities from MTU Mesocosm Facility, Houghton, MI, USA - PEATcosm2014_Bin06_10_metaG | ecosystem: Environmental > Terrestrial > Soil > Wetlands > Peat | place...
GCCTCGCCCGAGGCCACCTCTTCCTGGCCTGCCGCGGTCTCAGCCGCCGTGGCGGACTGCTCCGACGCCTGCTCGTTCGCCGTGGCGGTCTTCGCGGCGTCAGACTGCTGCTGGCCGGCGGTCTGCTTCGACTTGCCGGCCAGCTTCTGCAGGACGGAGACCGCCCCGTTGTAGGCCTTCCTGACCTCGTCGATCCCGCTGGAGACCGCCTTGAACGTCTTGCCGACGACAACGAGGACCGCGACCGTGGCCGCCAGCGCGGTAACCCCGACGAACAGGATCTCGGTCAGCTTCTGGTGCTTCGCGGTCCACTCCGCGATCGGGACGACAACCTTGCTGATCATCGAGAAAAGCTTCGTCACGGCGGGCAGCAGGGCGCTGCCGACCGCGATCCCCGTGTTCTCCACGGCGGTTTTCGCGACGTCGACCTTCTGGTTGAAGGTGCCCTGGATGGTTGACCAGTTGTCGACGCTGGTCCCGGCCTTCTTGCCCTCGGCGGCGATCTTGGCGACGTTCCCGGCGAAGGCGCCCGCGTTCTTGCCGGTCAGCATGAGGGAGGTGTTAAGGCCGGTGGCCCCGCCGGTCAAAGTTGCCAGGGCCCCGGTGTAGGTCTGCTTCAGCCCGGTCGCGCTGACGGCGGCGGCCTTGAACTGGGTGATGACCTGGGCCTGCTGGGGGGTCATGCCCTTCATCGCCGTGGTCAGGTCTTCGGTGCTGACCTTGCCTGCGAGGATCCCCTGGGCGAGCGCCTGGGTGGCCGGGGTCATCTGCTTGTAGTACCCGAGGCTGACCATGCCGCCCTGGGAGTTCTTCAGGATCGCGGTGGTGAACTCGTTCATCACCCCGGTCAGGCCCTGCCCCTTGAGGGAGGTCGACACCTGGTTGGCATTGAGCCCCAGGTACCGCATCTCGGTGGAGGCGGTCTTCGCGGGCTTGACGATGTTCCGCAGCAGGTTGTCCAGGTCCTGCGTGGCCCGCTGCGCCGTCATGTTCTGGGAGGTCATCGTGGCGACCGCGCCGCCCACCTGGGCGAACGACAGGCCTGCCGCCGACGCCAGCGGGGTGACCGACCCCAGGGACGAGGCGAGGTCCTGCATCCTCATGTCACCGGAGCCGACGGTCGCGACGAGCATGTTCATCATCTGCGTCGCGTACTGCGTCTGCACCGCGGAGTTCTTGCTGGTCATCCCGTAGGAGTTCAGGGTGCCGACCAGCGTCTTGGACACGGTGTCGAGGTCCGCGCCGCCGACCTTCGCGCCCTCCGCCGCGACCTTCGCCACCGCGAGCCCCGCCGCACCGTGAATGCCGGCGGACTCGATGTGGTACATCGCGTTGGTGATGTCGGTCGCGGACGTGCCGGTCGCTGAGGAGATCGACAGGATCCCGGCCCGGATCATCGACAGGTTCTTCGCCGACTCGCCCGCGTCCGTGACCAGGTGGGCGGTCATGGACTGGAAGTTGCCCGCGGCCTTCACCGCGACCGCGCCGAGAACGCCCATGCCGATCGCGGTGATCCCGGCTATCTTGCCGATGCCGCCGACGGCGCCAGACAGGGCCTCGCTGTTCTCGGCTGCTTCCTTGTCGGCGCCGGCCTGGGCGAGGGCCGCGGCCTTCGCCTCGTCGCTCGACATGGCGACGGCCTTCTGCACCGCGGCCTGCTGCTGCTGGGCGGCAGACAGGCTCTTTGACGACGCGGCGGCGTCCTTCTCCGCCTTGCTCAGGCTCGACGCGGCGGCAGCCACGTCGCCGGAGCCGGCGAGCGCGTCCTGCCTTGCCTGCGCGGCGGATGCCTCCGCGGTCGCGTCGGCGGTCGCCTTCTGCGCCGCGGCGACCCGCTCGTTCGCCCCGGCGAGGGCATCGGCCGACGCGGTCCCGGCGTCCTGGGAGGCGTTGACCGCGTCCTGGGATGCCTGCTGGACTTCCGCGGCCGTCGCGAACCGGCCCGCGGAGTCCCGCAGCCGCCCGTCCGCGTCGACGTACAGGTCGGTCGCGGCGGCGGCCTCGGCGCTGCCGGCGATCAGCGCGGTGAGGGCTTCCCGCTGCGCGGCCGCCGCGGCGGTCATCTCCGTGGTGGCGGCGGCCGCCCGCTGCTCGGCGGCCGCCACGTCCTCGGCGGCGGCGCCCATCTCTTCCTGGGTCGCGACGTTGCCGCTAACCGCTACGAGCCTCTGCTGGGCCGCGGCCAGGGCCTCCGTTGAGGCAGTCATCTGGTCCTCGGCGGCCGACACCCGCGCGGCGGCGAGCTCAAGCGGGTCGACCCCGGAGGCGGTCGTGGCGAGGGACTCGTCGATCTCGTCGGCGGCGCCCTTGACCGTGTCGGCGGTCTCGGCGACGTCGCCGCCGAACTTCTTCATGACCGCGCCGCACTTCTCGTAAATCTCGCTGGCCTGGTCGCGAGCCTCGAGAATGGCCAGGACGGTGAAACCCTCGGCGAGGAGGCCCACGGGTCACCCCCGGCCCGCTGCCGCTACCGGGCCCGCTTGGCCCTGGCCTGTTCCTCGCGCTGGATCATCTCGATGATCTTCAGGTAGTCGACTAGCTCCTTGTGCGGCCGGGCGGCGATCGCCTCACGGGTCAGCCCGAGCTGCTGCCACAGTTCCCGCTCAAGCAGGAACCTCTGCAGGATCTCCGGCCCTCTCGCTCCCATCCGGATCGCCGCCGACAGGCTCGTCAGGAAACGAGGCCGCTTCCTGGCCGGTCCGCAGGGCGTTCAGGGCGTCGACGCGCTCGTAGATCAGGGTGCTCACCGCGGCGGGCAGGCGGGCGACGGAGAACCGGCGGGCGCTGTTCGGCGGGAACGGCTGGCCCGGCTTGCGCTCAGCGGGCAGCAGCGGTCACACCGTGCCGTCCGGGTCGGAGACGTTCCAGTCCACGATCGCCATCACGAGCGTCTCGGTGCGGGATGCCGTCACGTTCATCTCCGCGAACTGCCGCTGGCCGCCGACGTCGACGCGCTGCTTGCCGCCGAGCAGGTCGTTGACGAAGCCGATCTCCTCCTCGGTGAGGCAGTTCTTGACCTCCACCCAGTAGTCCTTGCCGAGGTCGATCCGGGTCGTGCCCCCGTAGCCGAGATCGTCGAGAAAGCCGGGCATGTACCGCCCTTTCAGGGAATGAAAAAGCCCCCGGAGGGTGATCCGGGGGCCGGGTGGTCGAGGAGTGTCAGGCGCTCTTGCGTGACCTGTAGCGTGCCGTTGAGTCGCGGGAGCAGGTCACGCAGACGCGGACCCATCGCGTGTTCTCTTCGGTGAATTCATGACCGTTGCCGCAGTGCGTAGCAGGCTCAGGCGGAGGAATCCGACGGATGTTCTCTTCGCGAGTGACCGGATCAAGGTGTTCCGGGCGGACGCACGCCCGGTTCCGGCAGAGGTGATCGAGCTCAAGGCCTTCGGGAATCGGGCCGACGAAGACCTCGTAGACGGCGCGGTGGGCCGCATGGCACATGCGCCCGTCCGGCAGCCTGATCCTTGTTCTTCCGTAGCCGTCTGAACCGACAGTCCCTGTCCAGAACCAGCAGTGGTCCGTCTTGGCGATGTGGAACTCAAGGCGCTCACGGAGAGGTGCCCCGCGACGGGCGTACTTATCTGGAGTGAGCGGGTCTCCGGCCAGGTACCACCTCTGATAGTGGCGCTTGCACCAGCCGAGACCGCCGTTGGCCAAGTCGCCGCAGCCGTCGACCACACACGGTCCGCTAGAGAAAGTGCCTTTGACCGTCCGTCCGGCCAGCGGATCGCCGTACTTCTTCCAGCGCCCATAGTGAGGACCGCACATCCTGCGGTGCGCGGCCCGCGTCCCGCAGCCCTCAACTGAGCAGGTGAGCTCGTCGAGGCGCTTGCCTTTGAGTGGCCGGAGCGGCTTACCCGCCTGCGGATCACCGTAGAGCCTGACCCGTTGGTAGTGGGCATTGCAATAGCCCTTGGTGATCGCGGGCCTATCGCACGCCCCTACTGCACACGTACTGTTTCCCATGTCGCACCGTTCCCTCGGTGTGGCCAAGCCCCGGGGCGCTCGCTACGTCGCCGGGGCACTTTCATGCAGTAAGTCTAATATGCAGTTGATACCCCATTGGTCACAGCCGCCTGAATCGTATGTCCAGCTGAAAGGCTCAAGCTCGCTTCATATGTCCACGAACTGAGTATAATGTCCGAGAATTTAACATCGTTTGTGTACTTACTCAGGACCACCTGCGGCATCGAGAAGGTAATTCCGTAACCGCTGCCGCCGGGGTGGTTGAAGCCGATGGCGATTGACCCGAGGGTCTGGTTGGCCAGGGTGCTGTAGTCGCCGTAGGTGCCGCTGTTGAGCGAGGACCACACGACGTCCACCGTGCCGCTGACGTGCAGGCTGACCGGGGACAGGAAGCTCGGCCCGTGGAGGCCGGAGAACGTGTACGTTTCCTTCAGGCCGTTGTCGATGTCGATCGTCGCGCTGGTCACGTCGGCGCGGGCGTTGGACGCGAACGTCACCGACGCCTCGCTGAACACGAACGGCAGCTCGTTGGTGACCGATACCGCGGTCGGCGTGGCGAGGATCGCCGCGGACTGGGCCATCATGTCCGCGGCGATCGAGACGGCCTCGTTGCCGGCCGCGGCCTTGACCGACAGCTTGCTGACCTTGGACCCGGCGAACTGCAGGCTCTGGTAGTTGCCGAGGTTCTTCTCGATGGTGAGGCTGCTGAGCGTGTTCGCCGGCGTCAATGTGTGAACGTAGGGCCCTGTTCCCGTCACCGCGTCCGTGCCGATCGCGGAGGCGATCAGCTCCATCGCGTTCGACGGGAACAGCGGGCCCTCGATCGCCCCGGCGAACTTAGCTTCGCCCTGGAGGTTGAAGACGTGCTGGTCACGGACGGCCATCATGAGCTCGGGAGAGAACCAGCCGGGGTCCTGCTCCATCGTGTTGCCCGTCATGGGCAACCATGAGGTAGCCGCAACAGGCGTACCGAACGTGACCTCTTTCGAGAGTCCCGTCGCGCTCAGCGAACCGTAGCGTTCCGTAATTGCGGGGTAACCCATACTGGCCCCCTCCTTAACTGGTGCTCGAAAGGGGCAGCCGGGACGCCGTGGGACGATGGCGGGGTGAGCGAGGAAGACGAGATCGCCGCGTGGCTGAGAGCGCAGGCGGAAGGCGACAACGAGGCGGCGCGCGGCGGGGAGGCGTACTACTGCGAGGGATGCCGGGTCCTCCATGACCCGTCCGCCGAAGCGCAGGACGAGGCCGCAAGGGCGCAGTCAGTGCTCGCGGTGCTCGACGACTACGAGACGATGCGGAAGCTCGCGGAGGCGGCATGGGAGCAGGAGGCGGGCGCGCACAGCCTTTACGACCAGGCCCGCACGCTGAAGTGGACAGTGCGCAAGCTCGCCCACGGCTACAGGTTCCGCGAGGGGTACGAGGCAGAGGAGTGGAAGCCGTGAGCGATCCGCCGCTGGCGCGAGAACATGACCGCGCGCAGTCGGTTGCCGAGGCATCCGCCGACGTCGCCTGGCAGCTCAGCCGGCTACAGCGCGGGCACGGCCTGACCGACATCGAGATGCTTCAGGCGGTCGGCTCGTGGCAGATGACGTGCCTGAAGTACATGCTCCGGGCCGAGCGGCACCCGGCCGAGCCGGGCGAGCCTGCGGACTGGGAGTGAAGCCGGTCAGCCCTCCGCGGCCGGAGACGCCTCTTCCCTCGGCGCCGCCTTTGCCTTGCCTCTCGCCGCGATCTCGACGTCCGCGCGCCGCGTGAACCTCTCGACCTCGCTGGCGGGAACCTCGAACTCCCGGCTGTCCTCACCGACCTCGATGCCGATCTCGGTGAACGTCTTCGGGTGCGTGCCGGTGTAGCGCAGCCGGACCGTGTCGCTAGTCAATGATCAGCGCCTCCCGCATCGCGTCCGCGAACTCGCTCACGATGAACGGCTCGATCGCTCCCATGGCCTCTTCGGGGAACTCGTTCGCCTTGGTGCCGGGGTGGTTGACCCGCTGGGCGAAGTTGACCCCGATGCCGCCGGAGCCCATCCACCGCAGTGCCCGCGCGTTCCGGGCGGCGATCACGTGCGGCCGCGTGCCGCCGAGGATGAACGGGAGGTAGGAGGCGGTGCCGTAGATCACGACCGAGCCGGGCGCTGACTCCACGCGGGAGCCGATGCCCTGGCGGAGGGCGCCGGTCCGGAACGGGGCGCGGGCCTTCATGATCGCGGTAGCAGGCTCGGCGACAGCCCCGGCCCACGCGCCCGCTGCGGCCTCGAAGTCGAACTCAAGCGTCCGGTCCGCGCCGGAGACGCTCATGGTCATGCTCACGACTGCACCACCTCGAGGACGTCCACGGAGAGAAGGGACGTGTACCAGAGCATCTGCATCGGGCCGGCCATCTTCTCCGTCGGGTACTGCAGGCGGATCCGCTCGCCGATGCCCTGGATCTGCGTGTCGGTCTCGTTGACCGCGTTCGGGCCCATCGGGTTGCCGTAAACGTCGATGAACAGCGGCATCGTCGTGGCGGCGAACTGGGTGATCACCGCGTCGATGATCCGGGGCATCGGCTCGGCGTCCAGGCCGTCGTCCGGCGTCGTGAGGTAGACGAGGTAGACGTCAATGACCCACGGCCACTTCTTGAACCCCGGCCCGCGGGGCGCCGTCTGCCGGGTGATGTCGACTGCCCCGCCCCACACGTGAGCGCGGGGGCCGTCAGCCTGCTCAAGCGCGGGCGGGGTGATCCACGCGGTCAGCGGGGGCATGTTCTCGACGTAGAGGATCGGGAGGCCGTCGATGATGCTGCGCACGTATGCGGAGACCGAGGCCAGCATCCGGCCTCCTACATGATCCGCTTGTAGTGCGCCAAAAGCCCCTGGTACATCTTCGTCATGCCCTCGGCGGTCGGCTGCGGAGACGAGTGCTCCCCGTTCACCGTCTGAATGGTGATGGCGTCCGTGCCTCCGGTGAGGGCCTGCACGGCGCAGGCGAGGATCGCGGCCTGGAGCACCGCGGCGGGAAGCGCGGAGACGACCACGCCCTGCTCATGCGAGAAGGCGAGCGGCGAGGTGAGGGTGATCGTGCCCGGCCCGGACTGGGCGGTCCCGGCGCCGTTCGGCAGGACGACCGGGGTGCTCGCCGAGACCGACGCGACGGTAACGGGCTCGGTGCCGGAGCCGTCGTAGGCGAAGCCCGAGGCTCCTGCCCAGCCGGTGACGTCGTCGACGTTCAGGACCGTCGCGGCCTGCGCCGCCGTTGACGTGAGGGAGGTGTGCGGCCAGCCGTTGAGGTAGTCGACCTGCACGAGCTGGCTGCCGCGCCCGCCTGCGCCGATGAAACCGCCTGTCGGCGTCCGCCCCCACGGGCTGCACCCGATGTACCCCGGCGCGACGTCGATCGTCCAGCCGCCGTCAGGGGCAGTGGCCGAGGCCGTGTCGCCTACCGCGATGAGCGGGTGGCGGATCCGGTAGTCCCCGGCCGGGACCGGCGTCCAGACGGCGGGGAACGAGCGGCTCGGCGAGACCTGCAGCGCCAGGACCGACGTGACCGGCCACCACTTCGTCTGCAGGACGCCGAGGCCGGTGTTGCGGTCCACGTTGCAGCGCGGGTAGCCGGGGCCGATCAGCTGCTCGCTGCCGATGGTTGACCGGAGAACCTGCTGGCAAAACGTATCGACGATGCTCGATGCGCGCCAGCAGACGTTCATGACCTCAGCGAGGGTCTCCGAGTCCAAGCTGCGCGGTTTCGGAAGGATCTGCCATGAAACTCGCTAATCCGGTCGGGGCGTTCATCAGCATTTCCGGCGTGATCAAAGGCGTCCCGAGGGGCATCGGCTCACCCCCGTCCCGGCTTACGCCATAGTGGGGCGGGTGAATCAGGAACGGCGCATCATTGCCCGCATAAGCACGACCGTCACGTTTGACGACGGGACGCTCATGACGTGGACGGCCGATGACCCGCTGAACCCGTCATTCGAGATCGACGGGCCGCACCGGATCCCGGGGCCGTTCTCGCCCGAGGCGCTCTACCTGATGCCAGAGCCGGAGCCCTGGCGGTTCGCGGTCGAGTTCCAGGCGAACTTTCGCGCCCGCGGCCTGGTCTTCACGTCCGTACCGCCCGGGTCGGCTGTCACGGTCCACCGCGACGACCTGGAGTGCGTCTACGGGTACGCCCGCCATTTCGACGCCGACGACGACCCGGCGATGACCCGCGTCCGCTCGGCGCTCGGGCTTCCCTGCGAGAAGAGGCGACCGTGAGCGAGAACGAGACCCCCGGGATCTGCGCTTACGACCTCACGCCCGGCCCCGCGCTGATCCCGAACCCGTCCGGCCCTGGCGCGCGCCCCCGGTACGTCCCCGCGCCGCAGCCCGAGGGAACGGTGCGGGTGGTTCTCGACGACCGGGGCTGCAACGGGGAACCCGCGGACTTCCAGCTTTACGACGAGTACCCCGTGCTCGTTGAGCCTTACCGGGTGTTCGACGTCCCGCAGGAGCAGTACGAGCGGTGGCTGGCAGCTAAGGCGGCGTTCGGGGTGATGGAGGAGGAGATCGAGAGCGCGGTCAGTGACCGCGCCCGCAATCCCCGCCCGGCCCCGCCACCCGGCCTGCCGGGCTAACGAATCCCGTACCACAGCTTCGAGGTCGTGAGCGCCCAGCTGGTGCCCCACGTGAGCTGGGTCGTGCCGGTGACCGAGGTCGGCGCTCCTGAGGTGAGCACCGCCGAGTTCAGCGACGGGACAGTCGCGGACAGGGAGCAGTTCGGGTTGAGGACCGTCGCCCCGATCGAGCCGGTCGACGTCGCGGTGACGCCCGGCATCGACGGGGTGGTCCCGGTGAGCTCCTGGTAAACGTAGTAGGTCCCGGCGGCCAGGTTCACCGGGGTTGCCCACGGGATGCTGTAGAGGTTCGCCGTGCCGCTGACCGTCGCGTGGGACTCGGCCGTGTAGGCGACCGGGTTGACGCCGGAGCCCGTGTAGAGCGCCCACACCGCGTTCGTGACCGTGTTGCCGGTGGTGAGGACCACGTCGAGGTAGCTGGACAGGCCCGAGACCGGGACGGAGACCCTGGTCAGGTAGCCGTAGGCGGTCGTCAGGACAACGGCGGTCGCCGACAGGACGTCAGGGCTGACTGACTGGCCGATGTACCCGGCGGCGAGCGCCTGGGTGCTGATACCAGACTGGGCGGTGATCACGCCGGCGAAAGTGGCCGGGTTGGCGGCGGACTCCGCGGACTGCGGGCCGCCGTTGCCGCCGGTCAGGACTACGCTGGTCATGGGTTACCTCCGGGGAGACGGCGCGGCCGGGCCGCGCGCTGCTGGACATGCGAAACCCCCGCGCGGGCGGTGCCCTGCGGGGCGGCCGGGCTACCCGGCCGGGTCGGCCCTGGGGGCTGCGACCTTGCGCTTCGGCCCTGGCCCGGCGGCACCTTCCGGCGCCCCGCTGCCGCCGCCGGCCGGCGCCGGGCGCTGGCCCGCCTGGAGCTCGGCGACCTGCTTCCGCAGTGCCTCAAGCTCCGCGGCGACGCCCGGCGGAAGCGCGGGTTCCGCGCCGGGAGCGGCGCCCCCGAGCTGGAGCCCGGCGAGCTGCCTGGTCAGGTCTGCGATTCCGGCGACCGCGCTGTACAGCGACTCCGGGTCACGGCGGCGGGCCATCTCGTTATCGTGCATGCGCGCGGCGCGCTGCTCGTCGGTCTCCCACGCGGGCTTGCCCTTGTGGTGGAACTTCAGCAGCCGGTCAGACAGCTCGTCCTCGAAGCTGAACGCGCCGTCCTCCCCCGGTTCGATGTGGCCGTACTCGGGGTCGTCAACGGCCGCGGCGTTCATGCGCGAGTAAAGGCGCACCGATTTCTCCTTGCATGGATTTCGCAAATGGCCGCCCCGTACGGAGCACAACTACGGGGCGGCCATTCGGCGGCTATATTCAGTGCCTAGTTTCAGGCGGTAAATCAGCAGGTCAGGCTACGCAGCATTCTGAATGACTGCCATCGCAACCGGAGCGCGGTTCAGGAAGGCCCCGATGCTTTTCACCTCGAACTCACGACGCGGGCCCCCGCCGGCGATGTTCGCGATCCGCGAGACGCCGTAGTCGAACTGCGACATGTCCCGCAGGGTGCGGAAGGAGATCACCGACTGGATGTTCGCCTGCGGGAAGGGGACCCTGTCGGTCCGCGCCACGATGGTGCCCGGGGGCAGCGAGACGTGGACCTCGATCGGCACCGTCACGCCGCCGGCCGGGGCGTTCACGACCTGCCCGACCTTGCCGCCCGCGGTGACGTTGATACGGCCCGAGGCGTCAGTGTTCAGGAAGGTCGTGGCCGAGCTGGACCCGAGTACGAGGTTCGCGATCTCCTGTGCCTGCGCCGCGTTCATCATCAGCGCGGTCGGGGAGCACTTGACCTGGTTCCACAGGGGGAGGAACAGGTACTCTTCGAGCTCGTTGACCGAGCCGCCGGACAGGGTGAGGGCTGCGCCGTCGAGGGAGTTGTTGATGCTCGGGTTGCCGGTGGCGGTGCCGCTGGTGACCCACTGGCCGATGCCGTTGTAGTCGCCGGCGAGGGAGGCGAGCAGGCCGTCGTAGTCGGCGCTGTTCGCGCTGCCGTTGTCCGCGGCGGAGTTGTAGGTCGGGGCGGTACTGGCCGCGCCCTTCCAGATGGTGGTGAGGTCAGGCACGGCGGAGCCGGTCGGAACCGCCTGGTTCTGGGTGATGACCTTGGTCATCGTGACCGTGTTGGTCGTCGTGGTCGTGTAGTAGAACCACGTCACGCCGTTGGAGCTCTGGAACCAGTCGTAGGCGACGGCACCGCGGACGGAGGCGACGACGGCGGAGACCGAGTCGGTGTTCTGCCCGGACGTGGTGGTGCCGCTGTTGCTGCTGCCCTGGCTGTTGCCGGTGCCGTAGAAGTACCCCGAGCCGGTGCGCGCCGCGACGCCGACGTACACGAGGGTGGAGGCGCTGATGGTGCCGCCGGTCGTGTGCTGGGTCAGGGTGGGCTGGGCGGGCTGGGCGAGGGCGAACGACTGGGCGCCGAGGAGCTTGCGGTCGTCTGCGATGAGGACCTGGTTGAGGACGTTGAACGTCTCAACGGCGTACGGGTCGGCATAGCCGGAGGCCAGGTCATAGGCGTCCTGGGTGACGAACCCGGCGTAGCCGATGCCCTTGTACTGGGCCTGGAAGTCCTGCTCGATCATCTGGATCTCGTTCGCGGCGTAGTCGAACGGGATCGCCGGGTCGGGCTGGAGGTTGTTGGCGTTCATGATCGCGCGCCATTCGCAGAACTTCGCGCCCGCCGGGCTCTTCTCCCGGGCGGTCAGGTCGCGCATGGGGGTCACGACGGGAACCTGTGACACGAGGCCGGACAGGTCGTAGTTGACGATGCCGGTCTGGCTGGTGATACCTGCGGTCTGCGCCTTGGCGATGGCGTCGAACGCGGCCATGGTCTCCTCGGAGACTTCCTGCATTGCAGTCACGGCGCGCCTCCAATCGGTGGCATGCGAAAGGCCCCGCCGCGTGGTGCGGGGGGCCTCCGGGGGGCTTGCTCTGGGGGGTGCGGGCTAGGCAGGGGTGCCGTGGATCGCCGCAAGGGACGCGATCATGTCGCGCTGCATCTCGACGGCCAGCGCGTTCTGCCGCGCCGGGTCGGCGGTCAGGAACTCACGGCGGCGCTCGGCGGCCTTGGTCACGTCGGTGACGGGCGCGCCGGCGTCCTGCCCGCGGAGCTGCGACGCCGGCGGAACCGGCCGTCCGCCCTCTGCGGGCCGCTGCCCGTTGGTGAACACTCCTGGCGCGGCGGGCGTCTCTTCCACCTTCGCGAGACGGGCCTTGACGACCTTCAGCTCCTCCGCCAGCACGCCGTTGTCAGCCGCCATCTTGGCGACGACCTCCTGGTGCGCGGCGCCCTGAGCTTCAAGGGCCTCTTTGGCTCCGTCCCGGATAGCGCTCTTGAGCACGTCCGTCGTAACTGTGATCACGTTTTCATCGGCGGCCTTGCCGACCGCGTCGGCGGCGACGCCGGCGTCCGCGGGCGGCTGCGGCTGCGTGTCGTCCGCGGCGGGTGCCGGGGCCGGGTCAGGCTGGGCGTCGCCGCCGGAGCCGCCCCCTGCGCCCGAGACGGGCGTGATGTCGGCGGGGTCGACGATGCCGACAAGGTTGCCGTCCTCGTCGAAAACGGCCTGCATCGTCGGCTTGCCCGCGTCCGTGTCGCCGTCAGCCTTGGCGACGGGCGCGCGGATCGCACCGGGGCGGACCTTGCACTCGCGGCCCTGTCGGTCGTAGGCGAGCACGGGCAGGCCGGCGGACTTGATCACCGTGCGGCCGGGCGCGTCGCCGGGGAGCGCGGCCTGCGGCCCGTCAGCGGGCAGTGCCTCTGCCGGTCCGGCCTCGCGCGGCGCGCCCAGTCCCGTCGTCCCGCCCGCGTTCACGGGCCCGGCGTCCCTGGCCTGCTCCTCGGCGGAGCGCTCCTTGGCGACGTCCGCCGCCTTGTCAGTGTCGGCCACTGGGGCCTCCTTTTCCTTGGCAACGGGCGCCTCGGGGAGCGAGGACAGCACCTTCTGCAGGCTCTCCGTGGCGTTGCGGATAGCGGCCTCGTTCGCGGCGGACAGGACACGGCCGGCCTTGGCGACAGCGGTCAGGCCCTCGACGACGGACAGGGGCGCGGGATCGAACCCGGCCAGCGCCTTGCACATCCCGGCCATCTCGGTGCCGATCTCAGCCTCGGCCTGCTCGCCCGCAGCGAACACGGCGAGCTGGGAGATGGCGTAGTCGATGGCGCAGGCGGCGTCTTCGAGCGAGAATGCGTTCTCGGCGTCGGACGGGTCGGCGCTCGCGGCCTCGAGCATCTCCCGCTCAGCCAGCAGGCACAGGGCGTTCTTCGCGCGGGCGAGGATGCCCGCCCACTTGGAAGCGGAGGCGGCGTCGATCGCCTCCCACGCGGGACTGCCGGGGTCGGTCGGGTCGCCGGGAACGTCAAGCTCGTCATCGGGGGCGGCGAGGGGAACCGTGGGGTCCAGGCCGTCGATGCCCTCGTCGAGCATGACCGCGTCTCCGGCCATGTCCATCGGGTCCGCCTTGGTCACGGTTGAGGGCACGTCAGCCTCCTTGGAGACGTCGCCCTTGAGGGAGCCGTCAGAGTTCCAGTTGTCGGGGATTTCCGAGGAGGCGCCGAGGGAACGGGCCCGGGAGATGATGTGCTTCCGGATTGCCTGGTGCGAGCTGCCGCCCCGGCCTACCGCGTGGATCGCCTTCTTCAGGTCTTCCTCGCTCGCGATGGGGTAACTGCCATCGGACATCGCGGCCCCGGAGGCGGCTTTCTTCTCCCGGTCTGCGGTGTCGTTCTTGGCCTTGGCGACGTCGGCCGGGGTCGGCGCGGGGCGCGCGGCGTTGAAGAACGCGGCCAGGTCCGCCGGGGAGCCCTTGATCACGATCCCGTTCGGGAGGACCGTTTCCCCGGCCTCAGTCGCTTGGGGCACAGGGGCCTCCTCGGGTGACTTGGCGATGAGGCTGCGGACGAACTCCGGGTCGAGGACCCCGGCTGTCGCATCCTGTTTGGCAATGAGGAACCTCGTGCCATTCGCAGCGTTTTTGACGAGGTCTACGCGGTCAGGGTGGAAATCCGAGAGCCGGGTGAATTCGTCTTCGTCAATGCCGGAGGTTTCCAACAGGGGCCTCCCTTGCGGCTAGGCTGCGGGAATGACTTGGGGCAGCCGGATAAACCTGAGCCCGCTCAGCGGGAAGCTGCTGGTTGACAACTGGGCGCTGCGCCGCTGGCTGCTGTGGCCCTGGTGCGCGCCCCGCGGGCACCGTGACGAGTTCTGGCTGGCGGTCCGGTGGAACGGGATCGTCACCGAGCACTTCGTGCGCTGTTCGTGCGGGCGACGGCAGAGGCGCGAGCCGGCCTAGGCGACGCGCGCCGCGTGCCTGCGGGCCAGGCCCTGCGGCGACCACCCGGAGATGAGCCCGCGGCGGTACATGTCCCAGGCGCGGGGCGAGAGCACGGCCCCTAGAAGCCAGTCGCCCTTGCGGACGACGATGCCGCTCCCGAGGTCCCACGGCTGGTCCGGCCGGTAGATGTAGCTCTCGACCACGGTCGCGGTCGCCTCGCCGTCGCCGTCGAACTCGGTGCCGTCGAGGTGGAACATGCCGAC
>Ga0181525_10002783_pt1 | contig 14080 bp, 16 predicted proteins | sample PEATcosm2014_Bin_48_FD_121100 | JGI IMG/M metagenome (GOLD analysis project Ga0181525, IMG submission 121100) | Peatland microbial communities from MTU Mesocosm Facility, Houghton, MI, USA - PEATcosm2014_Bin06_10_metaG | ecosystem: Environmental > Terrestrial > Soil > Wetlands > Peat | place...
AGCGTGTACGTGCGCGCGGCGTCGGCCAGCGGCAGGCCGTATTGCAGCGTGCCGATGATGAGGCCGCCCAGCATGTTGACGACCAGGATGATCATGGCGGCCACCACGTCGCCGCGCACGAATTTGGAAGCGCCGTCCATCGCGCCGAAGAAATCGGCCTCACGGCGCAGCGTGTCGCGCCGGCGCTCGGCAGCTTGCGGGCTGAGCAGGCCGGCGTTGATTTCGGCGTCAATGGCCATCTGACGTCCGGGGAGCGAGTCCAGCATGAAGCGGGCGGAGACTTCGGCGACGCGGCTGGCGCCCTTGGTGACGACGACGAAGTTGATGATGATGAGAATGACAAAGATGATGCCGCCGACGACGTAATTACCGCCGACCGCGAACTCGCCGAAGGACTCGATGACATGGCCCGCAGCACCCGGCCCGGTGAAGCCGTTCAGCAGAATGGCGCGCGCGGTGGCGACGTTCAGCGCCAGACGCATGAGCGTGGTGGCCAGCAGCACGGAGGGGAAGGAGGAGAATTCCGACGGCGAGGGGATGTAAAGGCTGGCGCCCAGGATCACCAGGCCTGCCGAGATGTTCAGGGCAAACAGAAACGAGATGGCGGCGGGCGGCAGCGGCACCACCAGCATGCTCAGCACCATCAGGATGACGATGGGGCCGGAGAGCTGGGTGGCGCTTAAACTTCCGGGGCGCGGGAGGGTGGCGGCTTCAGCCATGGATCAATCCTGGGATCGCGTGCAGCAGGTTGACGGCGTAGCTTTCCACGCCGCGCATCATCAGCGGGCCGGCGGTGCAGGTGAGCGCGGCCATGCCGCCCAGCTTCAGCACAAACGGGATGGACGCCTCGCGCACCTGCGTCGCGGTTTGCAGAATGCCGGCGCCCAGGCCGATGATCAGCATCACCAACAGCACGGGCCCGGCCAGTTCGGCAAACGCCACCCAGGCGCCGATGCTCACCCCGGAGGCGCTCATGCCATCTGGCCTGGGGTGGGTTCGGCCTCCTCCACCAGCGCCGTCACGCGCACGCCGTAACGGTCGTTGGCGACGGCCACCACCTCGCCGAAGGCCAGCTTGTGGCCGTTGGCGAAGAGGGTCAGCGGCTCGCCCACCACCTGGTCCAGCGTGATGATCTGGCCGTGGCGCAGCTGGCGCAGATCTTTCACCGTGATGTTGGTGTGGCCCAGCTCCACGGTGAGCGCCACCTGCACGCGGTCCAGCACGTTGCGGCCGGTGATGGCGGGTGCGCCGCGCGGCTGGGTTTGCAGCCGTTCAAGCTCGACCCGCTCATGCTCCACCACGCCGACGCGTTCCTTTTGGTCTGCCATGTTGTTTTCTCCTTCAGTTCCCTCTGCCTTCACGCGGCAGCAAATATATCCGTCGCTCTGGCCGTAATCGGCGCGGAACAGATCCACGCCGCCGGAAACCGCGATGGCGTCCGCCGCCAGGAAAAAGGGCAAAATCACGCCCGGCCGCAGGGACTCGAACACCGCGAGCGCCACGCTGGCGCGGGCAAGCTCGAAGCGCAGCTCCACTGGGGTTTCCTCAGCTTGCACTTCCATCGCGCTCACCCAGCCGGTATCCGTGCCGCGCTGGCCGAGCAGGCCGGACTGCGTCGCCACTTTGGCCTCCAGCGGCTCAAACCCCGCATAGGGCGCGATGAGCTTGATGGTGCCGGTGCCCAGCGCCGTCTCAAAAATGCCGGTGACGACAATCATCCAGTCCTGGCCATCGGCGATGGCGAGCATGCCGGTGGCGGTCTCGTAAGCGACCGGCGTCAGCTCCAGCGGCATCAGCCCGCTCAGCGTGTCGGCGATGGTGGCGAGCGAGAGATCGACAATCTGCTTGCCAATGCGCGTTTCCAGCGCCGAGAGTTCATCGCGCTCAAACGGCTGCGCCGTGGTGGCGCCGCACAGCGCGTCCACCACGGCGCCGATCAGGTCCCCGTCAATCGCCACCAGCATCCGCCCGCGCAGGGGGGTGAGGTCGGCGATGCCCGCCAGCATGATGTCCGGCAGCGAGGAAAGCGCGGATTCGTGGCTGGTGACGCCGTTAATGCAACTCAGCAGCTGCACGTTATGGCGCGTGCGCTGGAACAGGGAGAAGGCGATCTGGCGCATGAAGCGGTCGGAGAGATTCTCCATGAGCAGCGAGCGCAGTTGCGGCGCGCGCTGGGAATCCAGCAGGTCGAGCGGTTCAGCGTCGAGCCATTCCTCAAGCATAGGCGCTCAGCCCGTTCACGGCGGCGGTCTGCGCCGGTTGGGGTTCGCGGGCGGCGCTGCTCTGGCGCGGCTGGCCTTGGCTCCCCCCCTGGCCGCTCTGGCCGCCGACATTGGCCTGGCCCAGCGTGAGGCCGGACTGCGCCAGCGCCTGACGCAAGCCGTCCATGCCCGTGTGCAGAAGCTGCCCGGTTTGCGCCACGCTGGGGACGAAGAGCACGTTCACCTGGCCGCTGGCATCCAGCCCGACATGGACGGAAAGATTGCCCAGGCCCGGCGGGTCCAGCCGCAGCACAGTGCTGGATTGGCCGGACTGGTGCAGCGCGGTGATGGTGGCGGCCAGTGCCGCCGGGCTGGTGGAGACGCTGGGCGCGGCGGGGGCGGCGGGGGGCGCGGGGGCCATGGTGGCGTGGACGGCGGCGGGCGCACTGGCCTGCACGATGGCGCCGATGCCGGTGGTGGGGCTGGCGGCTTTGGGGGCGGTGGCTTTGTCCTCCTGTGGCGCGGCTTCGGGTGTCAGGCTGACGGCGGCGCTCACCTTGGCGGTTTCCACGGCCGGGGCCACCGGAGCCGTTTTGGCGGCTGCCACGGGCTTTACCGGGGCCAGCTGCGGGGCCGGAGCCGCCGGCACCGCGGGTGGCGGGCTTTGCGTATTGGCCGAGGGCGAGACGGCGGGACTGGCCGCCACCAGCAACGCGGGCGCGGCCTTGGCTGGAACCAGGGGCACAGCGCTCAACGGTGCGTGGGGGTCCTTGGCGGCAGGCACCGGGCTCGCCGGCTCCGGCGCACTGTCCGCCTGCACCGCTTTACCCGCAGCCGGTTCCACTTTCAGCGTTTCATGCACCGTTTTGGCAGTGCTCTTGCCCGGCACGGGTGCGGCCTGCGCCTTAACCTCATGCACCGGAGCTGAAACCTTTTGCGGCACGGCATCCGCAGCGGCCGGCGTGGCGACATTCAGCAGCATGGCCGCCAGCGGGCTGAGGCTGGGCGTTGCCGTCTCCGCGTGCTTACGCACCGCCGGTGGGGATGTCTCCGCCACGTGCTTCTCCGCCTTCGGCGCGGCGCCGCTCTGCTGCACCGCGCTGGCCCAATCCTGCGGGCTGGCGCTGGCTGCCGCTTTGGCATTCCCCACGCTGTGGGCTGCAACAACCGAAACCGGAACGACCGCCATTAGACCATCTCCTCTGCGGCATTGATGGCAATCCGCCCCTCGGCGGACAGGCGCAGCGCCACTTCCACCACCTCGCTCTGCGCCGCCAGCGCATCCGTGCGGCGGATCGGCGGCCCGCTGCGCAGTTCCTCTTTGAGGATTTCCACTTGCCGCGCCGAGATGTTCTGGAAGAACCGCGCACGCAGCGCCTCATCGACAATCCGCAGCGCCGGGGCCAGCCGCTCGCTCGGCACTTCGCGCAGCAGAATCTGCATGGAACGATCAGGAAGTTTCCCAAGATCAATAAACGTGTAGAGATTTTCCCGGATTTTCTCCGCCGTCTTGGCGTCGCGCTGGTCGATGGCGTTCAGTACCATGTCCGACATGCCGGTTTGCAGATGGTTGAGAATATCCGCCGTCTGCTTGGCGCCGCCCAGATTGGTCACGCGCCGGCCGCCGGTGGCGTTGCTGCTCATCAGCTCTTCCAGCATGTCCCGCAATTCCACCACCGCGCCGGGGGAAACCACGTCCAGCGTCGAGAAGCGGTACATCGCCTCCGCCGCCAGTTTTTCCGGCAGAAACGCCAGCAGATTGGCGCCGGTCTCGTGCGGAATATGCGCCAGCAGCAGGGCGATGGTTTGCGGCCGTTCATGCACCAGCTGCATCGCCAGCGTGCGCGGGTCGGCATTGGGCGGCAGATGGAAGGCCGAACGGCGCTCGGTGCGCGTCAGGCGTTCCAGAATTTCGCGCGCCTGAGCGTCCCCCAGCGCATTGACCAGCACGCGGTTGAGGAATTTGAAACCGTCCATGCCAGCGCCGGTGAAGCCGAGGTCGTTGGCGAAGGCCAGCATGACATCCTCGCGCACCACCGGCGGCACGCCTTTCAGCGTGGTCAGCGCGATGGAAATGCGATTCACCGTGGCCTCATCCATCTCGCGCAGCACCATGGCGGCGGTGTCCTCACCCAGTTCGCGCAGCACCATGGCGGCACGCTCGGCCCCGGTGAGCTGCGGCGGGGCGATTTGGCGCGCGAGCTCACTCACTGTCTTCGGCCCAGTTTTGCAGCAGCCGCGCCACGCCGGCGATGTTGCCTTCCGCCTGCTCGCGCAGTTCCGAGAAATCACGCAGCGGCAGCACCACCGGCAGCGGGCGCTGCGGCGGCGGCAGCAGCTTGCGGACATTCATCGTGCCCAGCTGCTTGCCAATCGGCAGTGCCAAGCCGAACAGCAGCGCCGCCGCCGCCAGTAATTCCAGCAGCCCCTGCGAGAGCGGTCCGGCGGCTGCCACCAGCGGCGTGCTGGCAAAAGAGGGTGCTACGGGCTGGAATGATGCCGCGAGCACATTCACGTTCACCTGCGGGTAGGCGAACGCCCCGGAAATCGCGGCCTTCACCTGATCGATACTCACCGCGCCCAGCGCCGCCTTGTTCAGCACCACCGAGACGGCGATGGATTTCACCACCCAATCCGGGTCCGTGATGTCGCTCTCGCTCTGGTCGGTCACGTAGGTCTGGTCGATATTGCTGCTCGTCTGCTGCGGTTGCGGCGGCGTGGCGGGAGCGGCGGGCGTGGCGGGCGTGGCGCTGGCGGTGGGCGGCACCGCCGTGGTGGCGGAAGGCGGCTCGTTGGAGAGCGCTCCGGGAATGCCGATGGCGGCGGGGGACGTGCCGTATTGCGAGGACTGCACCGAGTCCTCATGCGCCACGAGATGCGCCGGGCCGTAGGAAATCTGGTGGATATGCTCTTGCGTGAAATCTACGTTGGCGGACACGTCGGTCTGGAAATTCCCAGCGCCCACCAGCGGGATCAGCAGACCGGCGATGCGCGCGGCGGCTTTGTTCTCAACCTGCGCCACGGTGGAAAGCTGCGCGCCGGAGGCCATGCCGCCGCCGACGGGATAGACCGCCACGCCGGACGTCGTCTCCACGCTCACCTGCGCCGCCGCCAGACCCGGCACCGCGCCCGCCACGAGATTGGCGATGGCCAGCCCCTGCGCCTGCGCCGCGCTGTCATCCGCCGCGATCACCACCGAGGCGGTGGGCTTGGGCTGGTCCGCGAGAAACGGCGTGTCCGGCGGCATGGCGAGAAACACCTGGGCGCTGCGGATGCCGTTCATGCTCTCAATGGATTGCTGCAGCGTCAGCTCCAGCGCCTGCACCGCCATGGTGGACTGCGCCAGATCCGATGCCGTCATCGGCGCATTTTCCAACTGCGCCCAGGCCGTCGTCACGTCCGAGCCCGGCACCTGGTCCGCGCCGAGCTGCAGCCGCGCCTGGGCCAGGTCCGGCTGCGGCACCAGAATGAGGTTGCCCGCCGCTTGCAGCTCATACGGGATGCTGAGTTTTTGCAGCTGCGCGATGACCTTGCCGCCATCGGCGGGCGAGAGCCCTTCATCGAGCACCACGTAAGGCGGGCCCGCCATTTCCAGCCACGCCACCACGCCGAGCGAGACCGCAATAATCCCGGCCACGGCCCAGGTGATCTTCGGCAGCCGCGCCGCCTGCGTCTGAACCTGACCTAAAATTTCGCGCCAGTCCGCCATCTTAGAACTGCATGTTCATAATGGATTGGTAGGCGGAGACGACCTCGTTGCGCACCGCGACGGTGGCGTTCCACGCCACTTCCGCGCTGTCGCTCGCCACCAGCGCCTTGCCCAGAGTCGCCCCCGGCACGCCCGCCGTGTAGCCCGCTTCCGCCGTGGCGGCGGTGCTCTGCGTGGCGCTGACGCCCTGCAGCGCGGTGTTCACCATGTCGAGAAAGTTCTGCCCCGGCGCGGTGGCGTTGGCCGCCTGCGAGGCGGAGGGGGTTGCCAGCGTGCCAACCGCCTGGACCAGTGCGTTGCTTATCATACTGCAATTTCCTCAACTATTATGGACGAACCTGAGCATCTCGGCGCTTTGGGCGAACGTATCTTCATCTATCATTCACTCCTTAACGCTTTTTTAAGACCGCCTCCGCGTCATCAGGGCGGACGTTCATAGCGCTATGAAATACCCAACCCGGCCTAATAGTTTCTTAAAATGCCGACGTGCCGGTGAAGTTCTTAAGCGAAACGACGCACCCTCACCCGGCACAGCCGCGAATGACGCAGGCGGCGCCTACGTAATACTTTTTTTACCTTTATCGGGCATGAGTAATGTGCAGCTCTGAGGAGACCCACATGGATCGCATGAATTGGCCGCGAGCACGTCACCAAGGTCTGTGCCGGCGCGCATGGGCTTTGTAAAACCCGCAGCCGATCCAGACGGCGCATCCATGGACACAGCGCTGACCCTGCGCGACCTTTCGCCCGATCATCTCGGCAGCGCGGACAGCGCGATGCGCTGGCGTGCGGCCCGCGCGCTTTCCGGCGAGGCCGCCGCGACGGCACAGCTCCTCTCACGCCTGCGCCTGGAGGGCGACCGTAACGTCCGCACCGCCTTATTCTCCAGCCTGGTGGCGATTGGCGGCACACGCACGGCGGCACTGGTCGCATCGCTCCTGCGCAGCGACGATCCGGGCCTGCGCAACGGTGCCATTGAGGCGCTGAAACAATTTCATACAGCGGCGGCGCCTGCGGTGGATGCGCTGCTGGCCGAGGAGGATAGCGACCTGCGGCTGCTCGCCATTGAAGTCACCCGCGCCTGGCCCGGGCGCCTCGCCGTGCCGCGTTTGCTACAGGTGATCGAGCATGACCCGAACGTCAACGTTTGTGCCGCCGCCGTGGATGTCGCGACCGAGCTGGGCACGCCGGAGCTGCTCGGCGCATTGCTGCGCCTGCGCCGGCGCTTTGCCGGTGAACCCTTCATGGTCTTCGCCATCGATATCGCGCGCGGGCGGATTCGCGCGGCGGATGGGCACGGCAGATGACCACACGCCATCTTGAACGGCCAGACATTTCCGAATTTGATTATCATCGGTTCTGCGAATATTTCTATCGCCGCACCGGCATCGCCTTTGGCGAGAGCAAACGCTATTATGTTGATAAACGGCTGCTTGAGCGCATGGCAAAAACCGGCGTCAAAAATTTTGATCAGTATTTTTCCAAACTGCGCCATTCCGGCCCGCATGGTGAGCTTGAGCGGCTGATCAATCTGTTCACCATCAATGAAACTTATTTCTACCGCGAGGCGCATCAGTTTGACTGTCTGGTCAACAACCTCCTGCCGGAGTTGATCGCGGGACGCCCGCGCGGGGCGCGGCTGCGCATCTGGTCGCTGCCCTGCTCCACCGGGGAGGAACCGTACTCCATCGCGCTTTATCTGATGGAGAATTGGAAGCAGCTTGAGGATTATGAAATAGAGCTGATCGGCAGCGACATCAACACCGCCGCGCTGGAGGCGGCGCGCGCCGGAATTTATGAAACCCGCGCCCTGCAACGCCTGCCGCGCGATATCGCACAACGCTATTTTTCGCCCCGGGGGGAGAACGCATTTCAACTTGCCGATGCCGTGCGCCAATGCGTGCATTTCACCCAGGTGAACGCCGCCGACCCGTACGCCATGGCCAAGCTCGGCCCGTTCGATGTGATTTTCTGCCGCAATATGCTGATCTATTTTAACGACCGCTCACGCGCGCAGACCTGCGAGTCGCTCTACGACTGCCTGCGGGAAGGCGGCTTCCTCTGCCTGGGGCATTCCGAATCCATGAGCCGCATGTCCTCGCTCTTCACCATCCGCTCTTTCCCGCAAGGGCTCATCTACCAAAAGCCAGGAGGCACCCCGTGAATACCCCAAAACCGGCGCGGATTCTAATTGTGGACGACGCCACGGTGGTCCGGCTATATTACCGGCACCTGCTGGAGCGCGACGGATACCGGGTGGATGAAGCCCTGAACGGCATTGAGGGCTTGGAGAAAGCGCTGCGCATCAGTTACGATCTTTGCATCGTGGATGTGAACATGCCGCTGATGGACGGGTACGCGTTTTTACAGGCGCTGCGGCGCGATCCCTCAACGCGCAACCTGCCCACACTCGTCACCACTACGCAGGCGCACAAACAGGACATCGCCGCCGCGCGCAAGGCCGGTGCCACCGCCTATCTGGTCAAGCCCGTACCGGCTGATCTTCTGGCCAATCACGTGGCGGCCTTGCTTAATCCACTGCCTGTTTAAGCCGTTCCGCAGCGGCGCTGCCCCGCGTTAACTCCGCTTCAACATTTTCCAGGCACCATAGGGGAACCCGGACCGAAAATCAGCCGAATGGAGCCTACAACATGCCCGTAATTCTTGTTCTCGACGACTCGGCCACCATGGTCATGAGTTTGTCGCATATCCTGAAAGGGGCTGGATACGATGTTGAAACCGGCATGAATGGCCGCGAAGGCATTAACAAACTTAACGAAGGTATAAAACCTTCCGTGATCCTGACCGACCTCAACATGCCGGAGCTCGACGGCATCGGCTTTATCAAGGAAGCCCGCAAAATCTCCGGCACCCGGTTTACGCCGATTATTGTGCTCACCACAGAATCCGGCGGGCGCAAACGCGATGAAGCGCGCGCCGCGGGCGCCTCCGGCTGGCTGACCAAACCGGCCGAGCCCAGCCAGCTTCTCTCCGTGGTTAAACAGCTCTGCCCGACGAAGTAAAATGGCTGAAGTAACCGAATTCAACGAACGCCTGGTCTGCGCCATCCTGGCCGAACAGGTGGTGGCCTTGCGCGACCGGATGGACGCAGGCGCCACCTTCGATCTGCTCTGGCGCACCACCGCGCTGCTCTCCTGGCTCTCCGGCCTGCTGAGTGATTTGTCCCGCCACACCCCCACGCTCAACCCCATTCTGGAGCGTGAGCGGGCCGAGGCGCTCACCGAAATATCAGAAATCCGCCACAAGCTTGATGAGCTGGCATTTTCCCAGGCACAGAAACAAGATTTCGCCCGCCAGATTGCCGACTGCGTGGTAACGGCGCTGGAACGCATGGCCGTGGCGGAAATGCCCGCAGGCACCAGTTTTTCTTCGCAAGATTTGGCGCAGCTCTACATCAGCGACGACCAGCGCAACCTGCATAACGAAATCGTCACCCGCTTAAACGGATAATTTCGCCTCGATCACGCCGTACCAGCCAAGACCCTGATAGGTTTCATAACCCGGGGTGAGCGCGTAGGCGATCAATTTTTCGTCTTTCTTGTAAAATCCGTGCGATTTGTCACACTGGAGCGGATAGATCTCGCTCAACCTCCCGGCATCGTCCGAGGCCGCCAGCACGCGCCGGTTGGCGTCAATAATCATCACCCGCGTATTCTCGCGCTCATCCTGCGTCAGGCGGATACCTTTGACGATGGCGGCAGCTTGCGGCGTCCAGTCAAACCCAATGCCGAGCGCACCAATGATCTTTCCATTACTCAGGCCGCGCGCGCGGATCGCGGTGGAATAAGTCGCGGTGACGGCATGATTGAGATACGGCACGGCCTGCACCTCGGCGACGGCAAATTCCTCGCCCGAGCGGGTCTGCATGGCTTTCTGAAACCATTCTCTCTGGCGCACATCGGTGCCAATGGACTGGGGGTACAGATCCGGCCGGCCGCAGGCCACCACTTTGCCATTCGTGTCGGCAATCACGAGGTCCAGATAGACTGTGTAAGATTTCAAAATCGTGTTGAGCCGGGCGCAGGCGTGCTGGCGGTCCGCCACCGAGCCGCTTTCCACCGCGGCCACCACGGCGCTATCCGTCGCCCACCAGCGCACATCACATGAGCGTTCATAAAGATTGCGGTCCATAATCTCGATCACGTTCAGCGCCAGATCCGCATAGCGCGAGCCTTTATGGTTCATCACCAGCTCCGCACCGACATGTTGCAGCCGCTTGGTGCTGTCCTTGATCGCCGAGCGCAGCTCCGCGCTGATATGGGTAATGGTGCCGGCGACTTTGCCCATCTCATCGGCCAGCACGCCGAAGGCGACACCGGCGGCGCCGGCGCGCGCGGCCTCGATATGCGCATTAATGGCCAGGAACCTCGCCTGCCCCATCACCGAGTCGATCAGATGAATTTTATTCTCTGAAATGCTTGAAACTTCATAAGCAAGCTTTAGAATGTCGTCTTGCATTAAAAATTCCTCACATTATGCCAAGTCCATCCCTAAGGTGCTTTCCTTAATTTCTCGTTACGGCCAGGCCGATAATCCCGCTCCCCTTCCATTTCTCCGGCGCGGCCCTTTTCCAAACTTACCCGCCACTTAACAATCGTCCGCCACCGGATCATTTTAATATTTTTCTCCCGGTCATCCGCCGGAAATTCGCCCTGAACCCGAGGATTTCCCTAAACAATTTCAGAAATATGCGGGCTCCCAGCCAAGCCGCCGTTCAGCTATTCGTTTACGATTTTTTAATTCGATGACGCTATGAAACACCTGACCCGGCGGCGAACAAGGCCACCGTCTGAACAGAGTCTTCCATTTGCTCCTTCGCGGGCGTGTTTTTTACGAAAGCGGCTGAATAAAATGCAAGTCGGATTTCTTAATTTTTACAGCGGCGTGCTGGGTGTGCAGGAACAGCGTGCCAGCCTCATCGCCAACAACATCGCCAATTCGGACACGCCGAATTACAAGGCGGTGGACGTTCCGTTCGACAGCGCCTTGGCCGCCCAGCTTGGCGGAGGCAGCACGCAGGCCACGCCGCAATACCGCACCGACGGCACGGTGGGGCTGAACGGCAACGATGTTTCACTGGACGCGGAACGTGTGGAGGCCTCGCAAAATGGCGAGGCGATGATCGGCGCCGCGACTTTCCTGCACCAATCCACCGCCGACCTCGTCACCGCCTTGCGCCCCAACCCGAGCGGGAATTAAGCCATGAGCACGGATATTTTCAGCATCGTCGGCAGTGCGCTGAATGCCCAGAACGCGCGTATGAGCGCGATTGCCTCCAACCTCGCCAATGTCGACTCCATCACCCCGCCCGGCGGTACGCCGTACCGCGCGCATGAGGTGGTGTTCGAGGCCGCACCCGTCACCGGCAATGACGGCACTTCACCGGACCTCGGCGTGAACATTGCCGGCACCGTGCAGAGCAACGCCGCACCCGTGCAAAAATACGATCCCGGCAATCCCTACGCCAATGCGGATGGTTACGTCACCGCCTCCAACGTTTCCCAGCCCAACGAGATGGTCGATCTGATCGACAGCTCCAACAGTTACGCCGCCTCGGTTGCCGTGCTGCAGCAAGCCAGCCGGATAGATCAACAAATGCTTGCCAGCTTTCAGGTGTCCTAATGACAAATCTCGCCGTTTCATCTTCGGCTGGCGCAGCGGTTTCAGCGGCTTCGGTCGCAGCTTCCTCCACCGCCAGTACCCCCAGCGCCGGTTCCGGCAGCACGCTCAGCCAGGCGGATTTCTTGCAGCTTTTAACAGCACAGTTGAAATACCAGTCGCCCTCCTCACCGGCAGACCCGACGCAGATGGCGTCCGAATTCGCGCAGATTTCCACCGTGAACGGCATCAACCAATTGAACACCCAGGTGAGCGACATGCAAAGCAGCGCCGCCGCCGGGCAGATGGCGCAGGCCGCCAATCTGGTGGGCAAACAAGTGGCCGTCTCGGGCGATACGCTGACGCCTAACGCCTCGGGCGTGGCGCAGGGTGCGTTCAACCTCGCGAACGCGGCGCAGGATGCGCAGGTGAGCATTTACAACCCCAACGGCACCCTCGCGGCCACGCAGGATCTGGGGGCGCTCTCCGCCGGGCAGCAGAGTTTCACCTGGGCCAACGGCACGCCGGGCACGCAATACCTGTATCAGGTAAGCGCCGCCTCCGCCTCGGGCGCCGCCGTCACCGCCACGCCGTACACGGTTTACACGGTCGAGGGCGTCAACGTCTCCGGCACCACGCCGACGCTGAATGTGCAAGGCAGCGCCACGCCCTTGCCGGTTTCCTCTGTCCAAACCGTTCTGGGAGCATCCGCATGAGCTTACAAACCGCCTTGTCGGGCCTGTTAGGCGCGCAAACCGGCCTGAATACCGTTTCTAACGACCTGGCCAACGCCAGCACCACGGCGTTTAAAAGCCAGACGGCGCTGTTTGAGGATGTGTACCCCTCCGGCGCGTCGAACGTGCCGGGCATCGGCACCGCGACGGAGGGCATTTCCGCCGATTTCACCCAGGGCGATCTCACCGCCACGGGCAATCCGCTGGATGCCGCGATTCAGGGCAACGGCTATTTTGTCATCAGCAATAACGGCACGCAGCAATACACGCGCGACGGCTCGTTCCAGCTCAACTCCAGCGGCGAGATGGTGACTTCCACGGGCGCGGCACTGCTGGGGTATCCCGCCACCGCCACCGGCGGGGTGGGCAGCACGCTGGCGCCGATCAGCATTAACACCGGGGCCATCCCGGCCAACGCCACGAGCAATCTCGGGCTCACGCTGGACCTGAATTCCGGCGATGCGACGATCCCGGCGGCGACCCCCTTCAACGCCGCCAATCCCAGCACGTATAGCGAGACCACCTCCGTCACCACCTATGACTCGCTGGGCAACGCCAACACGGTGCAGCTTTACTTCGTGCAGAACCCGGCGGCGACCGCAGGGGCCACGCCAACCTGGACCGTCTATGCCCAGCCGCAGAACGCCGCCGGCACCGCCGTCGGCACGCCGCAGACGCTGACCACGCTGGGCTTCTCCACCTCCGGCGCACTCAGCTCCGGCAGCCCGGCGACGCTGAATGTGAATTGGGGCAACGGCTCGGCGGCCTCCGCCATCGCCTTTAACCTCACCGGCACCACGCTGGGCGCGCAGGATTTCGCGGTGGCGGGCATCACCAATGATGGTTACGCGCCAGGCAGCTATAGCGGCACCACCATCAGCGCCTCTGGGCAGATCCAATCCACTTACACTAACGGGCAAACGGTGAGTGCGGGCACGCTCGGCCTGGCGAACTTCCTGAACCAGGAGGGCTTGCAGCCCGTCACCGGCAACATCTTCGCGGCTTCCCCCACCTCCGGCCAGCCGGTCATCAACACGCCCGGCAACGGGCTGGCGGGTAAGCTGAGCGGCGGTAATCTGGAGGCGTCGAACGCTTCCACCTCGTCGCTGCTGGTCTCGCTCATCCAGTACCAGCAGGCCTATCAGGCCAATGCCTCGGTCATCCAGACCGAGCAGCAAGACAGCACCCGTCTGACGCAGATCTAACGCCATGCAAACGGATTCGCTCTACACCAGCATGGCGGGGTTGCAGTCCATCACTGCGCAGATGCAGGCGGTGGCGTCCAACCTCGCCAACCAGCAAACCCCCGGCTACGCCGCCGTGCAGGCGATGACGGAGGCCGACAACTACCAGGGCAGCAACGCCCCCGCCGGGGCGGACGCCACGGCGCTGACGCCGGGGCCGGACCTCACCCAAGGCGGGCTGAGCCATACCGGCGACCCGATGAACGTGGCGCTCGGCGGTGATGCCTGGCTGGAGGTACAAACCCCCTCCGGCAACGCGCTGACACGCGATGGCACACTCTCGCTCTCCAGCGCCGGTATCCTGACGGACACCTCCGGCAACCCGATCCTCGGCACCACCGGCCAGCCGATCAGCCTGCCCGCTCTGGCCAAGCTGGAAATCGGCAAGGACGGCACCGTCTCCGGCGTGCCCGCCAGCTCGCCCGGCGGCCCGGCGCAGGTTTACGGGCAGATCAACCTGGTGGCGACCCCGCCCGGCACCCTCACCGCGATTTCGGGCACGCTCTACAGCCCGCCCACCGGCGCCACGCTCACCGCCTCCACCAACGGCACGCTGCAACAGGGCTACATCAA
>Ga0181525_10002787_pt1 | contig 14067 bp, 16 predicted proteins | sample PEATcosm2014_Bin_48_FD_121100 | JGI IMG/M metagenome (GOLD analysis project Ga0181525, IMG submission 121100) | Peatland microbial communities from MTU Mesocosm Facility, Houghton, MI, USA - PEATcosm2014_Bin06_10_metaG | ecosystem: Environmental > Terrestrial > Soil > Wetlands > Peat | place...
AGGCCCCCGCTCAGCACGAACGAGAAGGCGAAGGTGAGTACTATGTAGGCCAGGATTATGTCCCGGATCTCCCTTTTGCTGGTCACGCTCTTGGAGATGTGAACCTGATGAACAGACATATGAACGATATATAAACACTAAGCCTATAATAAATACCGCACTAGTCAGCTCCATCGTCTAGTGGTCAAGGACGGCGGCCTCTGGAGCCGTAAACCCCAGTTCGAATCTGGGTGGAGCTATAAATCGATTCCCTCATGGCCTGTTCGAATCAGACAGGGATAATGCTTTAAAACCACGATTCAGTATCTATCTTATGTCTTCAGATCAGTCAGATGTTATTCCACATGAGCTTAGGACAAAGTTGGCTTTTTGGCTTGTTCTAATTGGCGGGTTCCTGTTACTGTTTTGTGGCATCATAAGCTCTATTCTAGCATCTTCTGAGGGACCGACCCAGTCTTTCTCCCGTGGTGCGTTCACTTTACTGTTAATTTTAGGGTCTATTGGACTTGCTTTGATGTTACTTACTCTTCTACCAGAATATATGGCTTCCAAACGTTTGTCTAAGGAACGATCGTCGGAGCTGGTCACCATAATATCAGTCTTTGCGATGCCATTAATCTTAATCTTAGGGGACGTATTTGAGACAGGATCAGGTTTCCCTCCGCTTATTAGCACCATACTGGGCTTATCAACTCAGATTGGGATAATAATCTGTTTTGTAGGCGGATTGATTGCCTTTTTCTCGCAACGGACGCCAACAAAAGAGGCAATAACTACAAAATGGATTAGGGTAGTAGCTGGGATTATCGTTGGTGTCATAGTAAACATTGTGTTTGTGTTAGTTTTGCCTGTATTTTTACCCCCTGGGATCGGTGAATTTGTTATTTTATTCGTAGTACTTGGTGCTTTGATAGCATACTGGATTGCTGAGGGCAGCAGGGTAGTAAGGGTTGCATCGGCAGTCGTAACTTTTGCATTAACGCTTTTGTGCTTTTTTGCCCTCCTCTTTTTTACCTCATCGCCTGGAGGTCCACAATTAGACACTGCCTGCATAGGTCAACCTGGGTTCTCATGCAACGGCCTGGTAATAAACCAAAGTGGGGTGCTTAGCCTCACACTTGGGCAAGGATTAGGATATGGTATATATGATACAAAATTTGCATGCGTTTCGGCTGCAAATGCGTTACCTTCAGACAGATTGAATTATTTGTCTGTTTCAAATGGCACATTAAATTCGGGTGAATCTTTTTCTATTACAAATTTGCAATGTTACCCTGCAATAGGTTCTATAAATAGTATGTTGAGTCCAATTGGGAGCAGTTTTACTGGGGCGATTTGGATGCAATATAAGCTAGCAAGTAACTCAACAGTACAATTTGCAAAAGTTGCAACCATTTCAGTGAAATCAAGTTCTTGAGACCGAGTCAATCAAAAATTCGCTCCAGCAATTCGTTGTTGATATGACTTCTATTCTGAAAGATATCTAAATGTGTGAGTGTATTTATATTTCAGACAAATCGACACGCAGATCTAGGGTGGAGCTATAATGCTGTTTCCTCATGACGAGTTCTAATTAGACAGGGACAGGCCTTCAGGTTTAGGAATCTATTTCTTCTTTAGGAATCGTTCTATATCTTTATCAACGGCCTTTAGCAGATCCCGTGTGATAGGGTGGCCGAATCGGTGCTCTATTACCTTTACGTTTTTTACTCTTCTTGCTAGCCCTCTAGTATGGCTTATTGGGACAGTTTTGTCTTCTGGATTGTGAAATGCCAGTATCGGTATATCCAATCGGCTCGTGTAATACGATTTGCTTAGTTCTTTCATGCGTTTGAGGCTAGGTTTGACGTCATCAAAATCAAATCTGTAAAGGTTTTTGAACGCTCGCTTTGTGAACATAGTTATAGGCTTAGTATTGTGATCTTCTTCAAAATCCCAGGTCGCCACTAATATTAGATGGGAAAACCTCTTCGTTTTGGCTGCTAGGCCAAGAGCCAGAGTGCCTCCAAAGCTATTGGCCAAGAGTATGTTTCTCTTAATTTTGAATCGTTCTGTCTTACCGTCCCATAGATTTTTTACTCGGCCTTTGTTTAGCTTTTTCATAAAGCGGCTAAAGTCGCTAACGACGTTTGTCTGTAGGAATTTGCCACCGCTTTGGTAGGTGCCCCTATATCGTGGAAAGAAGACGTGATAGCCTTTACTGTATAAGAAGAAGAGTACGTCGTCCTTGTAGTAACGGCTGGGAAATCCATCAAAGAATATTATTGCATCGGCAGGGCTTGGCTGGAGAAGGTACTCGAAGAATATCGGGTACGAGCTCATGTGGAATTCGGTAGGTTATTGTACTGACGACATTAGGATGGGTTGATCTCTCGTTGCGTACGCCAACCAGTACCTTTTCTGGGTTTTCTTTGTCTCTGATTAATAGGGATATCACTGGCTTTAGCTCCATTGAACCTGCATTCGCTATCTTAGCCAGATTAGCGGTTTGCCTAGTCATGATATCAGTATGATTCTCGCAGTCTTCCAAATACTTAAAGCTTGTTTTGAAGTGAGTCATCTCATTAGTTTTGCGACCAACGAGTTCAGGTAATGCATCTTCAGGTTGGTTACCATTTCGTCAGACGGTCGGTTGGTGGAAAGTATCTTCCCCTCCATCTCGTCAAGAGGGCCCCGTATGGTGTTGGTGTCGATGTAGAATGTGAAATTGTCATCGACGCTCATTATCTTGTCGAAGCCCTTGGGCACATTCGGTTTAAGGTCGACAAAAAGGACATTGCCGAACTTCTTTGTCCCATCTTCTTTTTGGACTACAATCGTATCCCTATCTAAGGTTACTTTTTCTACCCCGAGGAACCTTTTCTTTAGCATCCTCGAGGTCTCCTCGAAGACCTGGGCGAATGGCGGAAGCGTCCCCCATATGCCCCCCTTTCTGAGAAGATTCTTGTAGTAGGGTATCGGGATGAACGTATGGCTTTTCTCCAGCAGGAGATCGATGGATTTGGGTTTGTATCTTTCCAGCTCCGCCAGGGTCTTTCTAAGTGTCCTGCCCAGCAGCACGTCTATTTCCAGCACCAGTATTCTGCGGTCTCTCAGCGTTGCTTCGCTCAATTCGTCCATCGGGTCCCAGAATATCCCGCTTCCCTTCCTCTTTGCATGCACTAGGCTGACAGGGAGGCCGTATTTCTCCAGGATAAATGAAAGTGGGATTCCGCCGCAGGCCAGCCCTATGCCGACATCATATCTGGGGGCCAGCTTGTCCGCTGCACGACACACGGAGGCAAGATGGAATCCGGTTGGCGGGAAAGGCTCTTCGCCATACCTCAGATCGATTCCCTTTGACCTGACATAGTTGCACAGCTCGCGGTTGCACCTTCCCACCGCCAGCGTGGAGAGGACGGTGCTTGGATTCGGTTGCTGCTGTTGTTTCATCTTATTCATTGCCGATGGGCGGTCCCAAATATAAATAGTTTCTTGCTCGTCAGCTGCGCCGGGCGGGGAGTGCCGATTGTTCCCAAATATTTATATCTTCTGAGAGTATGCTCTATTGGGTGCTCATATGGCCAGGAGGATGGAAGGTCACGTCATAGTTTGCGGATACGGGATAGTCGGAAGCAAGATTGTGGAGCGACTGGCGGAGAAGGGAGTCAGCTTCCTTGTGATAGAAACAGATGCGGGCAAGACCGCGAAGCTGACCGAAATGGGCTACAACGTGGTGCTAGGTGACGCCACCAAGGCTTCCATTCTGCGTGAAGCAGGCATTGAGGGCGCCAAGGCCATCGCGGCAGTAATGGACAACGACGCCAAGAACCTCTTCACCGTGATAACGGCGCGCGACATGCGCAAGGACATATTCATAGCCACCCGTGCCAACGACGAGTTCGTCAAGGAGAAGCTGGTCGAAGCCGGAGCCAACCAGATAGTCATGCCGCAGGTCACCGCCTGCAAGGAGATACTCAAGGAGATATCAAAGATGAGGTCCTGAGCTTGCCGAAGATAAACAAGAAAGAGGCGCTCGATACCGCCGAGGTCGAAATTGCCAAGGAGGCGCTCATACTCCTGGTGGCGGTAATAGCGATAGTTGCGGTGGTGTCTGTGTGGGGGATTTACAACGTGTCCCACAACTTCCGGGGCTCGATCTACTACACGATCTCTTCGCTCATAGACGTCAACAACGAGGGCTTCGCGACGGCCATAATGGCGCCGCTGACGGCCTTCAGCGGGGCATTTGACGAGATAGTCGCGATCGAGCTGCTGGACGGCATAGTGAAGGTCATGCTCATCGGATTCATCGTGGCGGTCTTCATAGACGCGCTCACCAAGGTCGACATAAACTCCAAGCTAAACAGCCTCAGGAGAGGGAGGTTGGACGGCCACGTGATACTCTGCGGGTACTCCGGGTTAGGAGAACAGATAGTGGACCAGCTTTCGGACAAGAAGAAGGCGGTCGTGATCATAGAAAAGAACCCGACCAGGCTTGAAGAAGTGAACGAAAGGGGCTACATGGCCTTCGATGGCGACTTCACGGAGATGAGCGTGCTGAAGAAGGCCGGGGCCGAGAAGGCGCGCGCAATCATATTCTGCGCCGAGACGGACATAACCAACCTCATGGGCATATTGGCTGCCAGGAGGCTCAACAAGGACGTGACGATAATAAGCAGGGGCAGGGAGGAGTTCAGCGTGACGAAGATGCAGCGTGCGGGGGCGGACCTCTGCATAATACCAGAACTGGTGGCGGGCCTTGAGCTCGGGGCAAAGCTGGCGGGGATCTGATGGTATCAGTTAGGCAGACCAAGCAGCTCCTGGCCGGGATCATACTAACGCTTTTCATCGTATCCGTGCTTCTGAAGGTAGGTGCAGGCATAGGGCCGGCTGCCGCACTGGTTGACACCGCCATGAGCGGGCTCCAGATGGATTACATCGGCATATCCTTGACGACGGCAGTCCACTGGCCGGTCGTGGTGGCAAAGCTACTGGATGCCCTGATTCTGCCGCTGCTCGCCATACTCATCGCCATGGCCTTCGTCAGCGCGCTTGATAGCTTCGACATAAGGGAGAGGATCGCCAGGTCGAAGATAAAGAGCATGAAAGGTCACGTGATAATAGTACCGTTCAACAGCTATGCGGAGGAGATAGCGAAGTCGCTCTCCGAGCAGGGCATCAAGTCGGTCGTGATGGCCAAGACCAAGAAGGGCCTCTCGAAGGCGATAGAGAAGGGATGGATAGGCGTCATAGGTGACATAGACGAGCGCGACAGCTTCACGGCGGCGGGGATAGACACGGCTGGGTTCGTGGTCGCCTGCGACTATGATGACACGAAGAACGCCATAACGGCTATAACCGCAAAGGCCAAGTCAAAGTCGATAAAGGTCATATCAGTGGTCAACGACGCGGCGAACGAGGACAAGATGAGGTCGCTGAAGGTTGATGCGTTCGTTACGCCAGAGCTGGCGGCCGGCGACGACATCGCGGACGCGATAGTGAAGAATGCCTTCGTAAAGGCCTGGTCGAAATGATCATGATGGCCTGCCCCTAGGAGGCAGGCCGCTTCTTTGAGGTCAGCCGGTTTGTATCCGACAGACATATTACGTAATAAAAGTATTTAAACTTTTACTTAGGTATATGTTTATATCCTTTAGGTAAAGATATAAATATTCTTGCGAGAGAATATGTAAAGGGAAATGCGCTGCCTGCGCTGTATAAGTGGCGAACCTGTGAAAACGGGTGCTTCTTCTGAGGTCTTGCCCTAGCGCAAAGCCGGTTCCCGAGGTGTCCGAAATGAGGTCAAACGAGAAAGTGGAGCGCGAGCTTCGCTTCTGGATAGACTGCCTGGTGGAGGAGACAGGAAACCTATACAGGAGTGACGTGGCGGATGACAGGAAAGTGGACAGGATGGTGCGGGATGCAGCCCTTAGGGACTCGCTGCTCGATCATCTACGTCAGCTGATAAAGCTGAGGGTGATGGCCGAGCTGTTTGAGGAACAGGGAAGGGCCAAGTCCTATCTCCTGGAAGTCGCCGTGTCGCCTGATGGGTTCTCCACAAGAATCCGATGAAGGCCAGGCGGCCTTCCATTCAAAAGCGATTTAAGCGGAAGGACAGAATTCATGGCATGAAACAGGCTGAGATTCGAACATGTGAGGGAGTCTACGGCCCAAGGGAGGATTCGGACCTTCTTGCAGGGGTTGTTGAGACGCATGCCCATGGGGATGTGCTTGACCTAGGCACGGGAAGTGGGATACAGGGCATAACAGCTGCTTTGAAGGGCTGCAGGGTTACTTTCGCCGACATCGATGGCAACGCCATAGAGGCTGCGAAGAAGAACGCGCAGCTTAACGGAGTAAAGGGAGATTTTGTGATCTCAAACCTGTTCGCCAACATCGGAGGTAGCTTCGATACCATAATATTCAATCCGCCGTATCTTCCCAGCGAGGGCAAAAAGGAGATTGCGCTTGACGGAGGAAAAGATGGCAGAGAGATTGTCGAGAGATTCCTTAGGGATTACAAAAGTCATCTTAAGCCGGGCGGATTGGTGCTTCTTCTTGAAAGCAGTTTCAGCGGATATGAGAAGGAGATCGCCAATGGGGCGAAGGTGCTTGCGAAGTCCCACTACTTCTTTGAGGACCTGGTGGTGCTGGAACTTCGGTGAGCATTCCGGTTCTTGAAGCTTGAGAAGCCCTGATACGCCTTTGAAAAGAATCCCATGGCCGGTGCGAAATGCTTTATGCCGTCTGCCATCGGTTTCTTTGGAGTTGCAGACGTTTCCAGTAGCGATGCTTCCTCCCCTGAAATTTTCCAGCCAGATGCGCCGGCATTTTCCAGAACCCTGGAGACAGAAGAGGTTTTGGGTATTGCCACAACGCCATCATGCGATATCACCCAATTCAGTGCCACCTGGGCAGGCGTCTTCCCGTGGCTTTTGCCCACCGATTCCAATGCCCCGGTGAGACGGGGCTGGCTGCCGTCGATTATAGCTCTGTGGCCGAGCGGGGTGTAGGCTATCACTGTTATTTTGTTCTTCCTGCAATAGTCGAGAACCCCGTCTTCTTCTATGTCCCTGACCAGCAGGCTGTATTCGACCTGGTTCGAGACCAGATCGTACTTTTTCATCGCCGCCCTTGTGGCCTCCATTTCGCCGGTTGAGAAGTTGCTCACGCCGATGTGCCTTATCAGGCCCAGGTCCACCAGCTCCTCCATGGCCGATATCGTCTCTTTGATGTCAATTGTGGTGTTGGGCCAGTGCAGCTGGTAGAGGTCGATGGTCTTTACCCCCAGTTTGGAGATGCTTGCTTTGCAGGCCTTTATCACGTCGTCGTGCCTGAAGTGGTGCGGTGACACCTTTGTGGCGATGAAGAACTTCTTCTGCCCTTCCAGCGCATTGCCGACCATGCGCTCATTTCCGTACATCTCGGCCGTGTCGACGAAGTCCATGCCCAGCGCTATCGACTTCCTTATGGCCTCGACTTCGGAGTCGGGCGAGCTCCCCATCTTCCAGGTGCCTATGCCGAGCTCGGGGATCTTCTCTGCGGTGTTGCCCAGCGGCCTGAGCCCAATTTTATGCATGGAAATGTTTCACTTACAAATTAGTTAAATGCTGCGATGTGCTGGACTGCTCAGTTCTCGTTTATCGTCATCGAGAGCGGGCCGGTGTAGTTGAAGGTCGGGGTCTGCACCTTTACTATGAGGTATATGCTGGAATAGGCAGGTATCGAGGAAGGCAGCGATGGCGTGACTGAGATTACCTTGAAGCCCGGGGTCGTTGCCACTATCTTGTTTATGCTGAGCGGGCAGTAGCCCGAGCTTTCGGAGTCGTAGAGGTAGAAGGTCGTGGTGCCGTTGTATTTGGCGTTCAACGATTTGACGGTGCTTACCTTCGACTTGCCGCAGGAGGTGTTGTTCATCTTGTTGGGGCCCGTGTAGTTGTACAGCAGGTCTATGTTGAGGACGCTGGTTTTGTTGTAGTTAGGGCCGGCCACTGTGGTTGTCGGTTTGCCCACGACCGTTGTGGTCGGTATGGTGACCGTGACCTTGGCACCCTTCGCATGGAGCGCCAGGTACACCACGCCGATTATGATGACTGCGGCTATTATGATCAGGATTATCAGCTTTCCCTTGCCTTCCTTTTCGGTGAAATTGAGTATGGTCTCCTCCTTCTCGTGGGGCTCTACCGTATCCTCTGCCGATGGCTTTGGCATATCGGGCGAGGTCGGCTCTGGGGAAATGTAGGATTCTGTTTCTGGCGGAGGTTCGCGGGTGTCGCCTGCGTATACTAGCCCCTTCATGTCCTTTTCGACCTTCCCGTTGGCATGGTCTGGCGGCGTTGAATTTGCCGCGCCGGCATTCTGCCCTGTGGGGTCGTCCGCTTCTTTCATCAATTAATTCTTTATACGCTTTCATTAAATACCTTGCTGATTCTGCTCCCGGATAAAAACCCGGCTGGAAGATTAACGTCACGGTTACGGTTTGTTTTTTTGCTGTGACCATGAATTTCGGCATGGTATGAGGATAATTATTCGCAGAATGAGACGGATTCCGTATCGGATTGATTCACTTCGGTTATTTTACAGTCATAAAACCGAAGTATCTGAACACCCTTTTATATGTTTTTGGCATAATTTATTTGTGAGAGCATGGGAAAACTAGGAGATACAAAGAAGGACATACTCGGTTTGCTCGAAACAAAAAATAGCACGCTCACTGATATCGTTAACAAACTTGATCTTGCCCCATCCACAGTAAGCCAGCATCTGAAGGAGCTCACCGAATCGGGGCAGATACGCCTGGTGCAGGACAAGCCAAGGAAGTGGAAGTATTACGAGATAAACCGCGGTCCGGTCACTTCACCCTACGAGAGAGGGTATGTGATGCAGAGGATCGTCATACCCATAGCGGGAATCATACTGGTCGCCATTTTAGCCATTGGCCTCTACCATTTTGGCACCGGTGGAGTCGCAGCAGCACCGCAGGTCTACATCGCCCCGGGCTCCACCGTGCCTTCTGGTAGCACGGTCTTTTCTGTTTCGGATTCACCCCAGTCCTACAACATAAGCGCGCTTTTCATAACGGTCACCAACGTCAGCGTGCAGACGTCTTCAGGGAAGTGGATGAGCATACCGCTGCAGGAGCACACCTTCAACCTGGTGGGCCTCCGCAACATATCAGAGATACTTTCAGGAGTTAACCTGAGCGTGGGCAGCTACAGGGCGATCGCGCTTTCGGCATCCAATGTGACGGCGATAGTAAATGGGACATCGGAGAATGTATTCCTCCCGAACGGCAGGCTGCTGGTGGTCGGCGGATTCAACATATCGTCCAATTCAACCAACTGGGTAAACATAGATTTCAACCTGCAGAAGTCGCTGCACATCACCGCCAACGGAACGCTGATAATGCTGCCCGTCCTGGTGATAAGCAGGCAGACGGGAGGCAACATACAGCTCAATTCGAGCAGCATAATAATAGCCCGCGGATCCCCGGAGAGGCATGAGGGCTTCGAGTGCGGCATGGAGGCCAACGGCAGCATGAAGGGCAACTTCTCCTTCGCCCAGAATGGCACTGTGGGGATATTCGGAAGGAGGATCGAGGCGGGCGAGGGATCGCCCCAGTTCCTGATAAGGACGCACCGGGGCTTCATCATAGGGCCGAACGCGGTGTGGCTGCTCAACGGAAACCTTTCCAATTCAGTGGCAGGCAGGATAGGAGAAGCAGCACCCATGATAAGGGCGAACGCCAGCTCCAACTGGACAGGGAACGGCTCGGTGGTCTGTCCGATGATGTTCAATGGTGGATGCCATGGACCGATTGGTTTGCCGCCCAGGATCGTGGCCAACGGTACGGCCGGCTACAATTCATCTTCGGGATGGCATAACACATCGTTCAATGGCAGCGGACGCTGGCAGATGATGGTGCCCCCACCACTGATGGGCAGCAATGCAAGCGGCTATGTGGACTGCGACATTAGCAATGGCGGAGTAAGCTGCACCGAGAACGACAGTGCGAACATTACCGTTCCGATGGGAAGGCTTGGGATAGGAAGAGGGCGCTGAACATCAGATGTAGGTTCCCTTCTCTATCACATTGTGGTCGATGAGCGCGTCGTCTTTACCGAAGAGGAACTGGGCCTCCACAAACTTGCCGGCCAGCACAGACGGCAGCCAGAATGCATCGTCGGGCCACATGGACTCGAGAGGCAGCTTGTCCTTGGCGAACCATTTGGGCGCCATCTCCTCTGATTCCGAAGGCTCCCCTTCCCAGGAGTCGCAGACATAGGCGATCACCTTCTGGTCCATGGGATCCTGCTGCAGCTGCTCGTTGTAGAAGTAGAACTCCAGCTCGGCTGCCTTCTTCATCGATTTTATCGTCACTCCGATTTCCTCCTTGGCCTCCCTTATGGCGGCCTCGTCTACGGTCTCGCCGGGCTCCAGCTTTCCGCCGGCCCCGTTCCACCTGCCTGCGCCGAAGCCCCTCTTCTTCATGGCCAGCAGCACCTGCTCCCCGCTGACGAGGAACATCAAGGTGCGCACCTTGAGCGTCGACTTCATCGCATTCTTGTAATCCCAGACCTTCACTGAACCAGAATTGCTTGGCTGCGAAATTATAAATATTTGGCTAAAGCCATTATCTGGGGTACAATGCAGCGGCTTAGAGTGGGGAAGCTCGACCAGGACCTCAACAGGAGAGGCATGGATGAGCTTAGGGCCGAGGCGGCAGCTCTAAGATGGGCAGTGAACAAGATCAGAACGTCTGAAAATAGCAACAATAGGGCCGTCAGGGAGGGGTTTTTGTATGTGATGCTGCCCGAATTTGAGAAGAGGCGGAAGCTGGTATACCCGAACAACCTTTATTCTTCCGGATTCGACGACAAGTCAGTGAGGCTCGGCTGGTTGTTTGTGATGGATTCTTCCTCCCAGCCCAATGGGGCTAACAAAGATCTGGCCGGGATGGACAGGGATGAAAGGGTAGATCATATTGTGAGGATTAGGACCGAGGCCAGGAAACTGCTGAAAAGCGTGGCCAGGAGGTCGGAAAAGGACTACGCTGCGATATTAAGGACCGTTCCCAGCAATGGCGTCTCGCATCTGAGGAGGAAGGGGTGATCTGATTTCCAAAACAAGGCCCATGTCCCGCATCGGAAGGAGGAGGCTCTATGATTCTGTCCTTCTTGAACTGAAGCCGAGGCCGCCCCCACAGGAGGAATTCGGCTTCGTGCCTGAAGTCACTCCGAAAAGGAAGAGAGGACCCAAGCCATGGACGCCACTCAGACAGATACCGACCAATGTTGACCCGCAGCGTGTGGTCTCGATAGCGCTCAGGAACGGGAATGCGATTGCAAACGGCCACGCAGACCAGGTCTGCGAGAAGAACGGAAGGAAAAGGTTTTCCAGGCAGAGGAAAGATGCGAACACAAAGATTGTAGGGGACATGGCCAGCTGGAAGAAGCTTTTTGACGAGAGGCGGGGCTTTGTCTCGCAGAAGGATGCGCACAGCAGAACGTCGACCAACAAGGAGACCGGTCGGAAGAGGTACCACAAGGGTTTCGACGAGGCGGCAAGGGCGCTCTGGGACGGAGGGCTGACAGGATCGCAGACGCAGAAGCTGCAGCTGCAGATAATCTCGGGCTATGTCGAACAGATAAAGAAGCTTGAGCTGAGGTTCAGGTATTTTGACGAGTGGAGCAATGAGGTCAGGATGGGCTACAGGTTCGCCTGGAACGCGGCAAATAGGTTTTACTATGAAGTGGTGAGGCCGGACATCCGCCCGATGATGCTGGAGGCGTCTGCGCTGAATCCCAGGCTCAACTGGTTCAGAATAGAGAAGAACCTCAAGTTCATGGTCTACCTGGGCATAAGGAGGGAGATGAGTCACCGGATCGCCAGGGTGAGGGCCGAAGAGGAGAAGAAAAAGAGGGAGTCCTGGGAAGACAAGATGGACCGGGTAACATTGAACCGGGAGGATGTAAGGGACCTGGTTGAGAATGGCGTTCCGCTTGAGTACATAAGAGCGACGTTGGAAAGACCAAGCCCTAAGGTGACGCACTCATTCTATGACACTTTGAAGAGGGCAGAGGTAAAGCCTGAGGAAAAGAAGGCGGTGGTTCCAGAGGAGCCGGTTATTGTCCAGGAAGAAAGTAAGGGATGGATGAGTGGCGTATCCGCATTTGTGCTTAGGGTCAGAGCCTTCTTCAAGGCCTGGTTCAGCTGATCATCTGCTGTTTACGTTCCTGAAGGCCTCGTCCGCTTCTGTCTTTGAAAGGGATAGCCACCTTTTGGTAGATCCGACGGTAATTTCGTATTCATCGTTTTCCAACCCCTTTAGGGTAGCCTCAGCTACTTCCGCGGCGGAGACACTGATGTCCATCTTCTCCAGGGGTTTGCCCTTCAATTCAGTATCGTGGACCATCGGGGGTACCAGCTCGAAGACCTTTATCTTAGTGTCCTTCAGCTGGTGGCGCAGCGACATGGTAAAGGAATGGAGCGCGGCCTTTGTGGCAGAATATATCGGAACGCGGGCCATGGGCACGAATCCAAGGCCTGATGAGACCATCACTATGGCGGATTCCCTTGCAGCGAGAAGAGGTATGAACATGGCAGAGAGGTGGATCTGGGCCTTGAGGTTTACCTCTATTTCGTCGTCAGCCTTAAGGAGTTCTGCATTTCCCTTCGAGAGGTTAATGGGCCGCTGTATGCCGGCGTTATTCACCAACACGTTCAGCTCCTTGAAGTTGGATTTTATCCCCTTGAGCAGCGACTTCCTGTCCTTCCGCTTGGTTATGTCGCAGTTTATGACATGGAGCGATGGCAGCTTGGCCTTGGCGGAGTCGAGCCGGTCCTGTCTCCTGCCGCATATTATCACCGTGTTGCCCGACTTGAGCAGCCGTTCGGCCAGCGCCAGGCCTATGCCCGTTCCGCCGCCCGTAATCAGCACCGTGTTTCCTGTCGTCTTCATTTTGTCTCCTTTGTGGCCTTGGCTATCCAGTTCAGGTACCGCTTGCTTCCCTGGGCTATCGGGATCTGGATTATCTCCGGCACCTCATAATCGTGCTCGGCCATTATCTCCTTCTCGATCTTCCTGTAGTCGCTGGCCTTGGACTTGATGAGGAGCATGAACTCGGTGGACTTGGCGACCTTGCCTTTCCACCAGTAGGTGCTTCCCACGTTGAAGACCTGGATGCAGGCCGCCAGCTTCTTTCCGATCAGTATCGTGGCGATAGCCTCCGCTATCTTTCTCTTGTCCGTTGTCGTCATGACGATTGCGTATTTCATCAGATCCCCAATTCGCCGGGGTTGGGATTTGAACCCAAAATTCCCGGAGGAAACCGGTTTGCCTGTTTCGCATCACAGATCAGCTCTTGAAATGCGTTGATTTCAAGACCGGCGCGTTACCGGATTCCGCCACCCCGGCAGATTCAGGTATTATCTGACTCTTCGGGTTAAAAACACTTCTTTTTGGTGAAGTTTATGGTATTCGACAAACTATTTGCAATGTTTGGGGTGAAGGGGCCGGTCGGCCTCTCGATAGAGCTTGGGACAGAAAGTGACAGGCTTTCGAAGCGCGGGCTAATGGTGAGGAGCAGCGGACCTTACACGAAGACCTACGACGGCGGATACTGCTGGAAGAAGCGGAACAAAAGGGCGTATCTGCTTCCCGCAACCGAGGCGAATCCCCACATGCTCATATCAGGCATGAGCGGCTTCGGAAAGAGCATGTTCTTCAAGTCCGTGCTCGTTGACGTTGCCAGTGCCGGAGCGTCATGCATCATTTTCGACGGCCACAATGAGCACCGGGAGGTGGTGAAGGGGCTAGGCGGCCACTGCTATGACTCCTGGGAGGGGGGCATAAACCTGCTTTCACTCGATGGCGCCACTGTTTCCGACAGGATCTCCGGTCTGACGGGTCTGCTGAGCAATGTCTACAGGTTGGGACAGATACAGTCGACAAAGCTGGCCCAGTGCCTGAAGTACACCTACAGGAGATTCGGAGCCAGGGGCGGAAACGACAGGAAGCTCGACCGGGAGCCGAAGGTCAGCGACCTGCTTTTTGAGATACAGGTCTTCATAGGAAATGCCAAG